>Ga0307506_10000226_pt1 | contig 14881 bp, 14 predicted proteins | sample 25_S_MG_FD_202175 | JGI IMG/M metagenome (GOLD analysis project Ga0307506, IMG submission 202175) | Soil microbial communities from Populus trichocarpa stands in riparian zone in the Pacific Northwest, United States - 25_S | ecosystem: Environmental > Terrestrial > Soil > Riparian zone > Trees... | reverse complement strand
GTCCGCGAGGTGGTCACCGCCTTCTACCAGACGTGCACCGCCAACACGAAGCTTGTCGTCGCCGTCGACTCCGACGATCCGCTGCTCGACGGATACGAGACCTTCACCAGGACCGAGCCGAACGCGGAGCTGTTCGTCGCCCCGGCCCCCTCGACGATGGTCGCCACCCTGAACGCCGCCGCCGTGCACTACGCGCCGACCGCTCGCGCCCTGGGCTTCCTCGGCGACGACCATCGGCCGCGCACCCCCGGTTGGGACGGCAACTATCTGCGCGCCCTGGCCAAGCTCGGCACCGGCCTCGTCTACGGCGACGACCTTCTCCAGCATGAGCGGATCCCCACCCAGGTCGCGATGACCTCCGACATCGTGCTCGCGCTCGGGCACATGGCCCCGGCGTGCCTGACCCACCTGTTCGTCGACAACTACTGGCTCGACCTGGGCAAGGGTGCCGACTGCATCACCTACCTGGCGGACACGGTTGTCGAGCACGTCCACCCGTTCGCGGGAAAGGCGCAGATGGACGACGGGTATGTGCGTGTCAACGATCCGAGGATGTATGCCCGGGACAGTCAGGCGTACGGGGACTATGCTTCCCGTCACCTGATGGCCGACATCCAGAAAGTGAAGGCGTTGCGATGATGCGCAAGCGGCTACGGCCGATGCCCACGGAGCACGAGCTGGCGCAGATGTACAAGATCCCGCACGACCACCGCCGCTGGGAAGACCACCTGTTCCGGGTCGATGTCACCTCAGCCGTCGCTGGGCTGCTGATGCCTCAGGGGGGCCGCGTCGCCGACCTGTCCTGCGGCAACGGCCTCATCCTCCAGCGGTTGCAGGCGTCCCACGGCGCCCGCGCGGTCTTCGGCGACTTCGCCCCCGGCTATGAACACACCGGCCCGATCGAACAGACGATCGAAGACATCGACCATGTGGACCTGTTCATCTGCTCGGAGACGATCGAGCACCTCGACGACCCCGACGCCGTCCTCGCCCGGATCCGGGAGAAGACGGACCGGCTGATCCTGTCGACGCCTGACGGTGAGGACGACGACAGGAACCCCGAGCACGTGTGGGGCTGGGACTCCGAAGCGGTGGAGAAGATGCTCCGCAACGCGGGCTTCACCCCGGGCGTGCACACCACCGTCGACACCCGGCCGACCGTCGGCATCTACGCCTACCAGATCTGGGCGTGCCTGTGAGGGCGCTGGTCACGGGCTGCTCCGGCTTCGTCGGACGCCACGTGATGGAACGCCTCGACCTGATGGGGTGGGACACGGCCGGACTCGACATCGCTGACGGGTTCGACGCCCTCGCCTACTTCCGTCAGGGCACCTCCCAGTACGACCTGATCGTGCACGCCGCCGCCAGCGCCCCGCACCGTGTCGCCATCGACAGCCAGCCGCAGCACTTCGCCCGGAACCTCCAGCTGGACTCGGCGATGTTCGAGTGGGCCGTGCGGACCGGGCAGGGCCGCGTCCTGTACCTATCCAGTTCGGCCGCCTACCCGATCAGGTACCAGCTTCGCCCTGGCCTCCTGGAGCCGCTGTACGAAGAGATGGTGGACCTCGACGACGCCGACGAGCCCGACGCCGTCTACGGGTGGGCGAAGCTCACCGGCGAGCGCTTGGCCGCCGAAGCCCGCAAGGCTGGCCTGCCCGTCACCGTGGTCCGGCCGTTCTCCGGCTACGGCGAGGACCAGTCGACGGACTTCCCGTTCCGGGCCATCCTCGACCGGGTGATCCGCCGCGAGGACCCGCTGACGGTGTGGGGTACGGGGACGCAGGTCCGCGACTGGATCCACATCGACGACGTGGTGTCCGGGATGTTGGCCGTTGCCGAGTCGGGCACGACCGAGCCGGTCAACCTGTGCACGGGCGTGGGGACGACGATGTCCGAGCTGGCGCAGCTCGCCGCCCAGGTGGCGGGCTACTCGCCGACGATCGAGACCCTGCCCGACAAGCCTGCGGGGGTCGACTACCGGATTGGTGATCCGACCCGCTTCCACGGGATCTACACGCCGAAGGTGACGTTGGAGCAGGGGGTCATCCGCGCCCTGCGTGTCTAGCCTTCAAGATCGAAAACAACCGGTATGCTCACGGAATGACGACGCTCGGGCGGCTGGTGCAGGGGTACGGATTCCATGTCGCACCCCTGCCCACGTTCGACATCGACGCCGTCACCGGGCAGATCTACACGGACACGCTCACCGCCTCCGGCACCGGCCCCATCCCGATCCTCGGGAGCCCGCCCGTCATCTGGGCGTCAATCGCTGGCTGGGTCAACCAGGACGACGACGCCCACGAGCCGTGCTCCCTGACCGCCTGCCGCGCCCCGCTGCACCCCGGCCCCTGCAAGGGCTGGAAGGGCACCCTGCACTCCGTCTCCCCGCACATCTGGAAGCAGGTGGAAGACGAGCGGGTCGCCAAGGCCAACGCCCGCCGGGTGAAGCGGATCGCCGACCTTCGCTCGCAGGGCAAGCCCATCCCCCGCAAGCTGCTCACCGAGATCAAGGCGAAGCCCGCCCCTGGCACCGGCTCCGGTCACACCCACCCGGCGACCGGCGCCACCCCCACCCCCATGGGCAAGGTCAACCAGCAGGCCGACCTTGCGGGCGGGCAGGCACACAACGCCTCGCAGGCGATCAACCAGGCCGCCGGGATCAAGACGAACACGGCACCGTTGCCGACCGGACCGAAGGGCAAGAAGCCGACCGTCGCCGGTCGCGGCCCCGCGTTCGTCATCACGCAGCCGAAGGTCACCGACCAGTACAAGCTCGACAAGGCATCGAAGCTCACCGCGCAGGAATGGTCGGACCTTTCCCCGGCAGACCGGACCGCGATCCGTGACGAGCTGGAAGCGATCAAGGTGCGCGGCTTCGGCCCGCAGCAGACCCGCGCCGATGCCCTCCTGGCGAAGCTGCCCGCCGGGACGACTCTCGGCGGCACCACGCCCGCATCGGCCCCGGCCGCCCCCCACGTGCCTTCTGCGGCCCCGGGGAAGACGACCCTGGGCCAGGCCACCAAGCTCATCCCCGCGCCCTCCACCCCGACGCCCACGCCGCAGCTGCCCGCCCCCGCACCGGCCCCGCAGCGCGGCACCCGCGACTCCCTCGGCGTGCTCAACAGGCCGCTGCCCGGCGGCTCCGTCACCTCCACCTCCGTCGGCCTGCCCAGCGGCTACCGGATCAGCCGCGACGGCATGGGCTACAGCCTCAAGCACAACGGCAAGCTGATCCGGACCAGCTCGACGCAGGCGGCCCTGGAGAAGTACGCCCATGATCACGCCAACGTCCACGGTGGCAATGCCACCCCGCCAACCCCGCCCGCGCCGCCGTCCGGTACGACCCCGCAGGCTCCCGGGCCGCCGTCCAACACCCCGCAGGCGTTCCCGCCGCACCTCCAGCACGCCCGCGCCGTCGCCGGTCGCGCTCTCGGCGGACGCCCGACGGCGAAGACCCATGTCGACGTCTACGGCAAGCTGTCCAAGGACGACTTCGATCGTCTCGACACGCAGACGCAGCGGACCATCCGCGACGACCTGGCCAACGCGAAGGCGAAGTTCCTCGACCCGAAGAAGTCGCAGGCCGCGCAGGATCTCCTCGATCGTTTTGGATCAAGGCACACCGGCCCGGCCCCGGGCGCCCCGGCGGCCACCGCACCGAGTGGGACTCCGACCCCCGCGCCTACCGGCGGCCGGAAGACCTTCACCGTCACCCACAACGGCAAGACGGTCACCCGCACCAGCAACCAGCCGTATACCCACGCCTCGATCGTGCGCTGGCCGGACGGCACCGAAGGGGTCGTCAGCTTCCACAACAGTGAGGCCGCCGCCCTGAAGGGTGTCCTCACCGCCCAGCAGAAGCAGAACGGCGCGCAGGTCGTCAAGGCCGTCGCGGTCAAGGTCGACACCCCGAGCGCTCCGGCGCACCCGAAGGGCTACAGCGACCCGCAGCAGCAGGTCGTCAAGGCCGCCGCCAGCGCCGCACCGACCGATGATGTCCTGAAGGCTGTTGCCCGGCTGTCCCCGGAGCAGGTCGGCAAGCTCGACGACGTCGACAAGCGGACGGTGCTCGGTCGGCTGGCGTTCATCGCCACCCACCCGAAGGCCACCGACGCGCAGAAGGCGTCGGCCGCCGCCTACGGCCGGATGATCAACAAGGGCAGCCCGGCGCAGACGTCCCGCAAGTGGGACCACACGCCGTCGCTCGGCGAGCTGCACGGCGAGGAGAAGACGTCCGGCGTACAGCAGCGCCTCGACGCCCTCGACGCCGCGAAGGCTCCAAGGAGCCCCGCCACCGCTGCGGCCCGCCTCCAGGCCCTCAGTGCGCTGACCAAGCCGCAGTTCGACGCTCTCAACCCTGACGAGCAGCGGCAGATCCTCGACGCCCTCCAGGCCCTGCATCGTGACCGGATCCACAACGGCGGCGACCTCACCCTCGATGCCGGGGTCGAGAAGGCCGTCATCGCGTACACCGGCGACCACCCGGCCGTGCACCGGCTCAAGCAGGCTGAGGCCGACTTCCGCGCCGGGAAGATCGACGGCGATCAGCTCTACGCCCAGTTCGCGACCGCCCGGGTCCAGGCGCCCCCCACCACCCACAAGGCTGCCCTGGGAGTCCTGGACAAGGAAGCCGCCCGGGTTGCCCGGGACAACCCGACCCTGCCGCCGTACGTCCGATCCTCCCTGGCCGGGCAGCCCGCCTACGGCGCCCCCGGCTACTACCCCGTCTCCCACGCCGGGATGAAGCACAACTGGGAGCCCGCACCCCGGCTCAGCTCGACGGACATCAGCCAGATCTTCCGCACCTCCGACAGTGACCTGAACGCCCTCGACCCGATCCATGCGCAGGCCGTCCGTGACCTGCGCGTGAACATCCTGCGGACCGGGCTGCGCGGCGAGCCGGGCGTGCCCACTGGAAGCCCCTGGTCGGAAGCCACCCGCAACGACGTCGTCGACCACTACCTCGGCATCCACATGGCGGATGGCGGGGAGATCCCCCGCGACCGGCTCGACTTGTACCGGGCACTGCCGGGCGACGTGCAGACCCTGGTTTTGAAGACCGTCCGGAAGCGGCTGGCCGGGCAGAGCGACAACCACGCGAAGACCAGAACATGGATGGCGCTGCGCGAGCTGGAAGGCGACAGCCCTCTGGACGGTGCGACCCGCGACGCCCTCGTGGCAGCCTCCGACAAGTACGCCCGTACCGGGGCCGCGAAGGCCGACGCCTACCGCCAGATGGACCCGGCCGCCTTCCGGTCGCTGCCCGACTTCGCCCGGGGAGCCATCAAGACGGACCTGGGCAGCTATCAGAAGCGGCTGGAGAACGCCGGGCCGTCACGCTGGTGGTCGCCGCAGGACAACGCCCTCGCGGCGTTCCCGAGCGCCCTGGCGGCGCACCTGGAAGGTTCCCGGGTGGTGCCCGCCGACCGGGAGTCGCGCAACGTCGCCGACATCGCCAGCTACGGTCGGGACCTGGTTGCTCCGGCGTCCCGGGTGGAGACGTACAACAAGGTCACCCCGATCAAGCTGACGGGGCTGCCGGACGCGACGCAGAAGGCCGTGTTCGACGACCTGGGCAAGATCGAAAACGACTCGTCGTTGCCGTTGCAGACCCGCTACGACGCGGCGATGAACAAGGACGTCCTGCTCAAGCTGAACAGCCAGGTCACCCTCACCCCCAACCAGGTATCCGCCGTCCAGGCCGCCGACCCGCACCCGACCGCCGGATACTCCGACCCGTCTGCGGCCCTCGCCTTCCACAACCTCAGCAAGGCCGACTACGACGCCCTGTCGCCGACCTTCCGCGAGGCCATCGACGAGCGGATCAACAACCTGCCCGCTTCCCCCCGGCAGGTGATGACCGCCAAGTTCCACCCGGCGCCGGTCGTCTCGAACCTGCCCTCGGGGACGGTGCCGACGTCCGTGCAGCCGAACGTGCCGCAGCACGTGCAGGACGCCCTCGACACCATCTACGGCGTCCACCCGAAGTCGCACACGATGGCCCACCAGCTGTCCACCTACGGCGGGCTGCGCGGCGGCGACTTCAACAACCTGAACGTCCAGGAGCAGCAGCACCTCCTGTCCGACCTGTCGTTCATCCAGACGACCGCGAAGGGGCCATCCGCCACCAAGGCGGGCAAGCTCATCGACCGGTTCACCCCGCCCGGCACCCCGGCCGGGCAGACCCCCGGCAACCCGGCGATCATCCCCCCGGCGAACTCCGTCCCCGGGCAGGTCCGCTACCCCACCCCGGTCGTCGGCACCCTCGTGCAGGCCACCAACAAGGGCAAGGGCGGCGACGGCTGGATCTCCACCCCCGGCGGCAAGAGCGTCTGGGGCAAGTACGGCGCGGCCGGGCTGCTCCTCATGCACCAGGACCCGGGCACCGGCGAAAAGCGCTACCTGATGGTCCAGCGCGGGCCGGGCATCTCCGACCCCGGCAAGTGGCAGTTCCCCGGCGGCGCCATCGACGAGAAGGAGACCTTTCACCAGGGCGGCGCCCGCGAGGTCATCGAGGAGCTGGGCTTCAAGGACTCCGACCTGGCGTCGGCGGCGATCCACGGCGAGCACACCAACGCCATCCCCGGCACCACCTGGAAATATGTGTCGATCGCCGCGCAGGTCCCGAAGATGCTCAAGCCGGACCTGTCGACGCACCACGCCCGGCAGGAAACCTCCGACGCCAAGTGGATGACCGAGTCGGAGATCAAGGCCCTCGACACCTCCGGCAAGCTCCTCGCCCCGCTCGCGGGCGGCAAGCTGGAGCAGAACGTCATGTCGCTGTTCCCGGCAACCGGGGGGCAGAAGCTGGGCCAGATCGCCCGGCCCGGCCCGGTCTCGAAGCGACTGGGCCGCCTCTCGCTGCCGCCTGGTGGCCGTCAGGCGCCCGCCTCGTTCAACGCCTGGCCGCACCCGCACAAGAAGTCGACCGGCAAGAACCTGGTCGGCTCGAAGGCGGACATCGACGCGCAGCGGCAGAAGATCAAGAACGATCGGAAGCTGTTCGACGGGAAGACCGCCGACGGCCGCCTCGCTGCGATCGGCGCCCAGCAGGGTTTCGACGACACCCCGACCGTCGTCTCGAAGTCGGAGATCGACCGGCTCCTGGCGACCGGCGACTATATCGAGGCGTGGCGTGGTGTGACCGGCGCGGGCGGCGGCTGGTCCCCGCGCGGCCGGGGCGGCTCCGGCGGCAAGACCGCCGCCGACATCAACGAGGAGATGCGGTCCGGCCCGGCGTACTACGGCACCGGCATCTTCGGCAACGGCTACTACCTGGCCACCCAGAAGCGGGTCGCCGAGCAGTACTCGGACCGGACCAAGGGTTCCATCGTGCGGATGCTCATCCCGAAGTCCGCCGTCATGGAGAAGTACGACAAGGTCGAGAAGGAGGCGCAGGCCAACTCCTCGCGCACCTCGAAGGCGAAGGGGTCTTCGGGCTACGAACTGTCGACGTTCTGGGATCCCGGGCGCTGGGGTGCCGCGAAGGGCCTCGACGGTATCGAGATCAACCCGCACCACCGCGCGCACGCCGGTGGCGGCGCCGGGCATGTCGCGTCCGCCGGAAAGCCTGCCTTCAACTGGCTGAACCGTTCCGTGTTGATCATCCAGAAGGAGCCCGGCTGATGCCGACAAGCGCCGTAGGCCAGCTGTTCCACCGCCTCAGTGACGCGCTGGGCGGCTTCACCGTGCTACCCGAGGAGCGAACCCGGGTGCTCGCCGGATGGCAGGCGGCGGGCGGCGAGGATTCGGCCACCTGGGAGAAGCTGTCCCTCGGCACCCAACAGCTGGTGAGAGACATCGAAAGCCGGGATCCGCAGTCGTGGGCGGACCCTGCTGACCTGCCCGATCAACAGGGCATCTAGCGGGGTCGGTGTATGGTGTCGGCCATGAATGGACAAAAGCTCCGCACGCGTCCCCGCTTCTACGTGTGCCCCACCGCCCTGACCGCACCCCCGACCGGCTCCCCGCCGCCGCTGCCGCCCACGCCGCCGACCCCGGCGAAGCGGGTCGCCCAGGCGGCCGGGCTGCTCGCCGACCTGGCGCCCGGCGTCCTGGCCGTCGCTGCCGGGCTGTTCCTGATCGTCGTCGGCGCCTTCCCGCAGGCGCTGGCTGTAATCTGACCTGCAACGAGAAGGGGTAGCGCATGGGCACCGCCTGGAAGATGCCGATCGCCGTCGTCGGGAAGCCGACCGGTGACGGCCGTCAGTTCGACAAGGGCGCCCTGTCGCATCGTGACCTGCCGCTGCCCCTGCGGTACGTCGCGAGCGACGGCGGCGGGCACCACAACGCTGTGATCGTCGGCCACATCAGCAAGATCGGCGACGAGGGCGGGGGGATGCTCCCCGCCTCCGGTGAGTTCTACGACGACGAGTCGTGGCCGGAAGACGTCCGCAACGCCGCGACGGCCGCGATGAAGTTCACCCAGAACAAGGTGATTGGCCCGTCCGTCGACCTCGACCAGGCCGAGATGGAACACGTGCCCGAGCCGAAGGCGTACGCAGTCTGGAAGAAGGAGCAGAAGGTCAAGCTGAAGGCTCAGCTGAAGGCCGCGAAGCTCGCCCACGCCAGCGCCACCGGCACCGACTGCGGCTGCGGGTCCGAACCGATGTTCGCCGAGGAGGCGTACGACGGCCCCCGGCTGAAGATGGTCCGGTCCGGCCGGGTCGCGTCGGCCACCCTCGTGCACATCCCCGCGTTCGCTGAGCTGTCCGGCCATGCCGTGTTGACGGCCGCCAAGCCGCCCAAGGCGGCACCTGAACCGGTCGCCGAGAGCATCGCCGCCGACGGCACCATGATCGAAAACGACGCGGAGATGGACTCCGACGACGAGCAGGAGGCCCGGGAGAAGATGCGCGCCCTCATCGCCGGGGCCGCCCCGGCAGCACCACCCCGCGAATGGTTCGACGACCCGAAGCTGGAAGGCCCGACCCCGCTGCACATCGGCGACGACGGCCGCGTCTACGGCCACGTCGCCGTCTGGGACACCTGCCACGTCGGCATCGGCAACTCCTGCGTGAAGCCGCCCAAGTCGCAGACGTCCTACGCCTACTTCCACACCGGCGAGGTCGTCACCGCCACCGGCGCCCGGGTTCCGACCGGCCGTCTCACCTACGGCGCCGGAGGTCACGCCGGGCCGAACCTCGGTTACCGCGCGGCAGCCGAGCACTACGACGTCAGCAACAACACCGGCGCGGTCGTCCGGGCCGGTGAAGACCCCCACGGCATCTGGGTCGCGGGCGCCCTCGTGCCCGAGGCGGACGAGGCTGCCGTGCGGGTCATGCGCGCAACCCCGCTGTCCGGGGACTGGCGCCGGGTCGGCGGAAACCTGGAGCTGGTCGCTGCCCTGCATGTCAACACGGCAGGGTTCCCCATCCCCCGGATGATGACCGCGTCCGCCATCAGCGGGATGCCGGAGGACGACGAGATCCTCAGCCTGACCGCCGCCGGTGCGCTCGCCAGCCTCGCCGAAGAGGCCCCGGCCAGCGCCCACAACGGCGTGCCCGACACTGAGGCGCTGGGTCGGGCCATCGCCCGGGGCCTGCTCGCCGAGCAGGCCGACGCCGCGCACCGCTCCTCTGTCGCCGCCGAGTGGTCCGGCCTGGTCGCCGCAGCCACCCGGGTCGACTGCGCCGCCGATTATGATGACGTCATGGGCGACCTGCTGGTCGTCCTGGCCGAGTAGGAGGAGGGGCCTGATGGGTTGCAACTGTGGTGGTGGAGGTTCCGGTCTCGGCAACTACGTCGTGCGAGACTCGCAGGGCAAGGAGCTGAAGAAGTTCACCGCCGTCCGCGAGACTGAGGCGAAGGTCTTCGCCGCGAAGACGCCCGGCGCCACGTACGCGAAGACCAGCTAAGACGACGGAAGGCCCGCCCCTGGGGATGGGGTCGGGCCTTCCGTCTGTCCGGGCTACGGCTGCACGTCGTACTTCCGGCCGATCAGCACCCAGTGCATGGTGTTGTCGCGGCGCGGGGTGTCGCAGGCGTACCCGTCGGCCTCGATCTCGGCGATGACCTTCGCGACGTGGGGCAGTTGGGCCGCCTTGCGGAGGTCGCCGTCGCGCAGCTTGTAGTCGTCGCCCTCGGTCTTCACCTTGCGGGTGATCGTCTTCAGGTACCGGCCCCACGTGGCGACCCCCCGGAAGCCGCTTACTCGGTCGGCGGGGACCATCGCGGCACCGCCGCTGAGCATCTCCACGAGGTCGTCGGCGGTGAGGTCGATGGTCAGGGTCTTGCCGGACGTCTGGTCGTTGATCTCGATGTGGGGCTTGACCTGCCCCCGGTCCGGGCCGCTGCCGTAGACCCGGCCGAAGCCGAGCCGGATAGCCAGGTCGCCGGGCTTGAACTGGTCGCGCATGATGCCTCCTGGGTTGGTCTGTCTATGCACAGCATACAGCCCCCTCGCCCAGCAGGGCAAGAGGGCTGTAAATAACTGTCACGATCCGTCAAGCGACGCGGGCGACAAGCAGCCGGACCGACAGTCGGGCGTACCGCCGGGCCAGCCGGAACCGGCCCTGCCGCACCGACCTCACAGCGGCGACCATCGGGCAGCAGTCGCCGCCCTGGCTGCCGTTGCGGCTGCTGGGGAGCTGACTGGGCGTGCGGACACGAGCCGGACGCTTGCCCGCCCCGAACGGTCCCGCCATCAGACGACCCGCGCCACGAGCACCCGGACCGACATCCGCGCGTACCTGCGGGCCAGCCGGAACTGCCCCCGCCGGGCGGACTGGATAGCCTCGTTCATCGGGCAGCACTTCTTCGTGGGCGGCTGCCCACCACCCCCGCCGTGCGAGGTCCGACCTCGCGGCACGTTGGTCTGGATCTTCCGCGTCCGGCCGCCCGGACCGCCCGGGTTGCTGTCACCCTTCCACGTTCCCATTGCTCTCCTCCTCAGTCGTTGTAGTACTCGCCGTCGTGCGAATCCCATCCCTGCTGGGTCGCCCGGTTCTGGTCTTCCATCCACCGGTCCACGATCTGCCGGGTGGCGGCAGCCGAGAGACCGAAGCCCCTAATGAACGACTCGATCTCGCGATGCGACATCGGGTCGTTGTCCCACAGCGTCCGGGTGTTGGCTTCATCGACGGCGGCGCGGGCCGCCGCGATCTGCTTGTCCCAGTGCCTGCCCACCTTCGTCTCCACCCTTCCCTGCGCGCTCCATCCCCGGCTGCTCACCGGCGGCGGCGGCGTCCACTGCTGCGGGATCGGCCGCCCGGCCAGCAGGTCCAAGGTCAGCTGGCAGGGTTCGCCGCCGTAGAACTTCGCCAGCACGGCGTCAGGGAGTGTCGGGTCGGTGACCAGCCCCCGGAACAGCGTCATGCACGAGCGCAGCTTCTTCTTGTCGACGTCGCTGAACATGAGCCGGTCGCGTTTCAGGACGGCCATGGTGGCGGAGGCCAGTCGAATCCGCAGCACCTCGTTGTCCAGGTAGGCCAGCGCTTCGGCTTTGTCGCGGATTCCGTAGCGCTGGGCGATCTCGCTCTTGGCGAGGCCCCGGAGCTGCGGGAACACGAACCACATCCAGTGGGTCTTCTTGCGGCCCGTGGCCAGTTCGTGGGCGACGTCGCGCCATACCTTGTCCTGTGCCTGCTGGAACCGGGCTACGGACGGGGCGGTCGTGGTGGTGGTCATCGCATCCTCCTTCGGCCTGTCTGCCTACAGCCTACACGACCGGTCGGGAAAGGTGTAGTCTAAGGGCAGACGGACCGGAGGAGGCCCGACGTGATCGTCACCCCGCCCCTGTTCGACACCGCCCCGGACCCCGGCGAGCCGCAGGAATGCGACCGATGCTCGACTACCGCCACCGCGACCCTCGACGGGCTGCGGACGGGCGGATGGGTCGCCTACAACGGGACGTCCTTCACCGGCGCCCCACTCAACGTCCGACTGTGCCCGGCCTGCCGCCGGGGAGATCGAGGAGACCATGACCCAACCCGTGACCGACTGGAACCTCCACCGCAAGTGCCCGGTCTGTGGGGCCGAGATTGGCCAGGCGTGCGCCTCCCTGTCCGGGACGATCACCGGCGGGCGGCCGGACGGGATCCGGACCGAGCTGGAACATGCCCACCTGTCCCGTAAGCTGCGCACCCGCAAGGCTGCCTGATGGCCGCGCACATGACCTGGGAGCAGGCATTCCGCCACGCCCACCAGCAGGCCGCACTCACCGGCCGCCGGTATCGGGTGTTCAAGAGCCGGGCGGTCGTCGGCTGGTGGAACTCCTACGTCATCCCCGAATAGAATCAGGCGCAGAAAGAGGCCCCCGGCGGTTCGCCGGGGGCCTCTTCGCGTTCGGGGTCAGGCCCCGCCCTGCTTGCGTCCGATCGGGGAGTTCCGTTCGGCGTCTCCGACCGTGTTCGGGTTGATCATCAGCTTTGGCCACTCGTCCGGCGGCAACACCCGGACCGTCGCCGGGGGCGGCGTGAACGGCTTCCCCCGGTACTCCGGCGCCCCGTACCAGACAGTCTTCTGGTGGGTGGTGCCGACGCCGGTGTGCACGAACACCGGCAGACCGACCTGATGGGCGCGCATGCAGAACGAGATGTCCTCGCCGCACAGCTCCCCGTCAGGGCCGGGGATCCGCTCGAACCAGATGTGGCCGGGCGCGTGCTGGTCCATCAGCCACTCGCTGATCTTCTCGTACACCGACCGGTGAGTCAGCATGAAGCCGGTGCCGGTCGCGCCGACGCGGGTCACCTCGCCGGGCACCCAGTCGGCGCGGGTCGCCAGCTTGTACGCCCCCGGCATCCCGTTGTTCGGCTCCATCCACGACCAGTCGTACAGCGTCGGGGCGAGCCTCGCACGGAGCCCGCCCATGAAGTCGTGGGAGTACTCGTTCTCGATGAACGCCAGCCCGCCCACGATCGGTGCGGTGTCCGGGTGCGCGACCGCGAGGAGCTTCTCCAGGGCGTCCGGCTCGCAGCCGATGTCGGAGTCCCACCACAGTAGCCAGTCGGCGTCGCTGGCCATGAACGCGGCGGCGATCGTGTTCCGGGCGTGGGACAGCTCGATGGAACGGCCCCACGCCGCCGACAGGGCGCCGGTGTTGCGCAGCCCGGAGCTGTGCATCAGGTGGTTCCCGTGCGTCTTGTCGTAGGCGATCATCCGCAGGACCGAGTCGACGAAGTTCGCGCCGAACGTGTCCAGGTGCGGGTAGCCGATGCAGACCTGCTCGCCGGACCGGGGGAACGGGTCGGGCGTCAGGGATGCGGAAAGGGCTTCTACCAGTCCGTTCTTCGCCGCCTGGGCAGCACTGTCTGAAGTCATATACGGCCTCCTCCTCCGTGAACGCCACGGTACCGGTTATGATCCGGTCCAGGTGTATCGGTGCTGCCACGGTCCGGCCGAGCGCTCGAAGAAGAGAGACCCGAAGGTGAAGCTGCCTTTCCAGGTCCCGACTCTCGATGACGGCTCGTATGCCTTCTCGACGATGTCGACCGATGACCTGACTTCGCTCCGAGCGCAGGCGCGTGACGCCGCAGCGCAGTACGCAGAGATGGACGTCTCTGACGTCTCCCCCGACGACATCGCGACGATGCGCGAGCTGACCACCGTGGTCAAGGGCGTGGATGAGGAGCGGTCTCGCCGCTCCGGCGCCGCTGGCGCGTTCGCGGCCCTGACCGAGACCCTCGGCGACGCCGACACCGAGGAGGCTGCTGCTGGCGCTGAGGGCGGCGAGACGCCCCCGGCCGCCGTACCGGCCGCTGCCGCACCGGCAACCCCGGCCGCGACTCCGGCGCCCGTCACCCCTGGTGTGGCCGCTGTCGCCTCGCAGACTGCCGCGTCCGGCACTCCGGCGCCCGTGGTGCCCGAGACCTCGAACGGCACCCCGGCCGTGATCCTGGCCGGTGCTGGCAACTCCGACGTGCAGGTCGGCACGAACCTGTCGTGGGACGACGTCGGCCGCCTGGTCGAGAAGCGGTTCCTCCAGTACGGCGCGGCCGGTGGCGCAGGCGCTTCCCGCCGGGACTCCGTCGCGCAGTTCAAGATGGAGTACCCCAAGGAGCTGACCGCGTCCGGCGGCCTCAACGAGGACGCGACCGGCATCATCGACTACGCAGCCAGCGAGAAGCGGCTGCCGGGCGGTTCGCTGCTCGCGTCGATCAACATCAAGCGCAAGGCGCTCGAAGCGGCCGGTTCGCCCCTGTCGCTGACGGCTGCCGGTGCCGGGTGGTGTGCGCCTTCCGAGGTGCTGTACGACCTGTGCGAGCTGGAGTCGAACGACGGCATGCTCGACATCCCGGAGATCAACGTCACCCGGGGCGGCATCAAGTTCACGACCGGACCGGACTTCTCGTCGATCTACTCCGGTGCGGGCTACTTCCACTACACCGAGGCGCAGGTCATCTCGGGTGTCACCAAGCCGACGATGCCGGTTCCGTGCCCGTCGTTCACCGACGTGCGGCTCGACGCTGACGGCCTGGCGATTCAGGCGGACCTGCTTCAGCTGCGGGGTTACCCGGAGCTGATCGCCCGGTTCGTGCGGGGTGCGATGGTCGCGCACAACCACAAGATCAACCAGTTCATGATCAACGCCCTGGTCACCGGCTCGACCGCGCTCACCCTCCCGAGCAACGTCACCGCGCACACCCCTGGCGCCGGTACGACCTGGTACACCGACCACTCGGTGGTCTCGACCCTGCTGTCCGCGCTCGACCTGGCGATCACCGACTACAAGTACCGCCAGCGCATGCAGCAGTCGTCGACCCTGGAGGTCGTGCTGCCGTACTGGGTCCAGTCGTGGATCCGGGCCGACGTCACCCGCCGCGCGTTCTACGACGGCGACAACGGCACCGACGTGTTCGCCATCACCATGGCGAACATCAACGCGTGGCTCGCCGCTCGCGGCGCCCGCGCACAGTACGTCTACGACTGGCAGGATGCCTTC
>Ga0307506_10000225_pt1 | contig 15042 bp, 13 predicted proteins | sample 25_S_MG_FD_202175 | JGI IMG/M metagenome (GOLD analysis project Ga0307506, IMG submission 202175) | Soil microbial communities from Populus trichocarpa stands in riparian zone in the Pacific Northwest, United States - 25_S | ecosystem: Environmental > Terrestrial > Soil > Riparian zone > Trees... | reverse complement strand
CTCGACTCCGTGCTGCAATCTCCGGATCAAGAGGGAAAAACCCCCTCGACCCGTTTCGTGAGCTGAATGGGATCCTGATGGAGGGGGCAAATGATTCCTGATGAGATCGTCCAGGCAACATCGAAAGAGGTCGCGGCGTTTCGGGGTCCGCGGGCGCGCAAGGAGATGGGGCGCCTGGCCAAGCGCCAACCCGAGCTCCTCCCTTTTGTGGTCGTCGAGACCGAGGACCTTTCTCCCGAAGCTCATGAGCTGGCGATCTATCTTTTCTTCGTCGTCACCCGCATCTTCGAAAAGGGCGGCACCCTCTCGCGAATTTCCGGCACGGTCATCCTCGAACAGTTTCAAGACAACATCGACGAGCTCGAACGGCTCGCGGCCGCTCACGATCGATTCGTCGAGAAAGCCGCCGCCGGTCAGGCTTCGCGGCAGCCGCACGTGATGCGCTATGTCGTCGAATCGCTCATGGAGACCGGGGGCGGACCGTATCCGGTGGAATTGACGGCAGAGGAGGTCGGAACCTTGTTTCTCGTCCTGAAGACCGTCATTGACGTTCTCGACGACGCGCTGCAATCTCCGGATCAAGGGGCGAAGAACCGTTCGACCCGTTCCGCGAGGTGAATGGGATGAATCCACTCCACCTCCGTGGAGCTTGCCGGCTCGCGATGCACGAGCCCGAGGTTGACCACGAGGACGGTGGCCGGCCGGTAGGCGTCCAGGAAGCTGCGCAGTGACCGGGAAAAGGCCGGGCGTCCGAGGCGGCTGGCTTTGACCTCGATGGGGAGGATGCGATCCCCCCGCGCGACGACGAAGTCGACTTCCGCTCCCGAGGCGCTGCGCCAGAAATGCAGCGTCGCGCCCTCGGGGAGGCTCTTCCAGAGCTCCGCCGCCACCCAGCTTTCGAGAAGGGGACCGGCATCGGCTCTCTCCTCCAGGGGGCGGAAATCGAAGGCGAGCCGGTTGCGCAGGCCGGTGTCCACCGGGAAGACCTTCGGCCGGGCGGTGAGCTCCACCCGCTTGCCGCCCGCGAAGGGGGAGAGGACCATCACGATGTGGCTCGATTCCAGGATTTCCAGGTACGAGGCCACGGTGTCGCGGTTGATCCCCAGGACCGACGCCCACTCCGAAAGATTGACGAGCTGGCCCACCTGGCCCGCCAGGAGCCGCAAGAGCTGACGGAAGGCGTCGGGGCGGGCGATTCGGAACAAGTCGCTCGCGTCGCGCAGGACGAACGCTTCGAGAAGATCGTTGAGCACGACCTCCGGGGTCGCGGACAACCAGACCGCCGGGTAGCCTCCGAAGACGAGATGGCGTGCGAAGCGCTCCTCCCGGAGCCGGTCGCGGACGATCTCCGGCCGATCCGCCAGGTCCTGGGTGACCTCGGCAAAGGAAAAGGGCAGCAGGCGGGTGCGCGTGGCGCGGCCGGCGAGCGATTCCCGGGTCCGCGCTCCCAGATGGTAGGAGGAGCTGCCGGTGACCAGGATGGGAACGCCGATCCGGCGGTCGACCAGCCCCTTGAGCAGGAGGCCGGCTTCTTCGAGGTGCTGGATCTCCTCGAAGAAGAGGAGCACGGGGCGATGCACCAGCTTCTCGAGGTCCGCCAGGAAGAGCGGGGCGGAGCGGCACCAGGCGCGGACGAGCGCCTGCTCGCAATCGAGAAAGAGCGCCGGCTCGCCGCGCTGCGCCAGATGCGCCCAGAGCGCGGTCGACTTTCCGGCCTGGCGCGGCCCGATCACGAGGTGGGCCTGATCGTTCGCTCCCCAGCGCTCCTGAGCCCTGGACGCCGCCCGCCGCGGTAGCCAGACGGGCGGCAGGCGGAGCCGGAGCCACCCGGCAAGCTGGGCCGGATCGAGCAGCCAGGGGTTGTCTCTCAGCAGTAGAGTCTGGAGATCGCGGTTCATGTCCGCAATTATCCCTGAAAACTGCGGAAACCGGCAGCGGTGCAGGTCGTCGACCCGATGCCGTTACCGTCGCTGGAGCAACCGCTCGATCGCCGCGCACGCCGTCGCGAGCCCCGTCTCGCGGCGGACGTGCTCTCCGGCCTGCACGGCGCGCTCGGCGTAGCCGGGACCCCCGGAACCGCCGAGGAGCTTCTCGAGCTCGGCGGCGGCCGTGGCGGCGCGGTAACGGTCGCGGCCGAGCGTGCGGGCGACGCCGAGGCGGACGAGGCGGGCGGCGTTGTCCGGCTGGTCGTGGCTGAACGGCACCACGAGCATCGGACGGCCGGCGGCGAGGGCCTGGCCGACGGTGCCGATGCCGCCCTGGTGGACGAGAGCCGCGGCGCGCGGGAAGAGGCGCGAGTAGGCGACGTACTGGACGGCGAGGATCGAACCCGGAAGGCCTTCTTGCGATTCCTCCCCCACCAGGATGGCCCGCCGCCCAAGCTTTTGCGCCGCCGCGGCGCTCTCGGCGAAGAACGTCCCGGGATTGAGGACGGCGGCGGAGCCGAGAGTGAAGACGAGCGGCGGCTCGCCCGCGGCGAGAAACGCCTCGACCTCGGCGGACAGCTCCGGCGGCCCGCCGTGGCGGTCGTAGAAGAGGTGCCCGGCGGTGACCGTCCGCGGCGGCCAGTCCGGCTGCGGCTTGCCGAGCAGCGAAGAGAACAGGGCGAGCACGAGGTCCGGTGAATGCTGCCCCTCGAAGATCGGATTCTCGCCGGGCGGCAGGCCGAGCTCCTCGCGCAACCGGCGCACCGGCTCCGTCCACGGCAGCGTGGAGCGCCGGCCCAAGTCCATGATCCAGCCGTTCACCCTTGGACCCAGGGCGCGCAGGTGGGCGAGCCAGGGATACGGCGGCAGAACCGGCGGATCGTAGGCCGAGAAGAATCCGATCGGAGACAGAACCGCCGACGCCCAGCGGATGCCGAGCACGCCGGAGACCAGGGGCACCGCGAAGGTGAGCGGATGCCCGACCAGCAGATCGGCACCCTGGGAGGCGGCGAGAAGATCCTCGTAGCTCTCCCGCAGAACGGGAAACACGATATCCCGCAGCACGCGCTCCGGCCCCTTCTTGATGTCCATCGCCAGGCCGACCAGCTCGCGGTCGTCCGGGTCCGCCTCGGGCCGCACGGGAAAAAACTCGATCCCCTCCGCCTCGACCTTCCCCTGGTAATAATCATGCGTCGCCAGCACGATACGGTGCCCCCGGTCGCGCAGGCCGATGCCGAGCGCGAGGTAGGGGTGAATGTCGCCGAGCGAGCCGAACGTCGTCAGAACGATGCGGGCCATGGTGGCGGGATGGTACCGCGGTTCAGGCGCAGGGCTCGCCCTTTGCCGATCAGGTGAGCTCGACCTGGAGGCTGCCTGCCTGGATGTGGGGGTTTTCCGGAAGCATCTGTACGGTCGCCAGCCGCTTGGCTCTTTCCGAGTAAAAACGGAACCTGCCGATGCCGCCCACGAGAGTCACCGACCGGATTTCCCGGGGATCCGGGTCCCTGTCCTCGCGCAGGGTGCCGTGGCTCGGGCGCAGCCAGATCACGTCATTGTTGTCCTTGGCGCTCGTGGCCAACTGCTTTCCCTGCTCGCCCACCTTTTGCAAGGTGACGACGAGAAACGACGTGCCGTCGCCGGGGATCAGCGGCACGTTGTCCACCGGGTGGAAATCCCTGGCATTGGTCGTGATCTGGACGAATGCGGCTTCGGGCGTCGCGTCGACGACCGCCATCTTGCCGCCCGTACCGGCACGTACGGACAGCTCCTGCCGCTGGTTCCCCGGGCGAAGGCCGAGGGCGACACCGGTGTCTTCGACCTCGACGGCGTCGAAGCCCTCGATCGACGGCGAGCCCACCAGCCCCCGGACGACCTCCGCGAGCGCCGTCTCCTTCTTGCCCGGCGCCTGCGCGGTGGCTGCGATCACTTTTCCATCAGACTTGCGAAATACGACCCACATGAGCGGGCTCCTTTCCAATCAATAACCGACGCAGATGAAGTGGAACCAGAGGTCGAAAAAAATCGGCACCGCCGCCGGCCGGTTGAACAGGAACGTGATCGAGGTGGCGGTCGTCGCGCTGACCCGGGCGGAGACGGTGGCGAAGACGTTCGGGTTCGAGAGATAGTCGTAAAACGATCCCACGCAGGCGGCGTTGCCGTGCTGGATGCCCGTGTGCCGGACGCCGATGGTGCTGCTCTGGCGGATCACGCTGGGACCGGAAGCCCTCTGGGTGATGGTGCCGCCGTCGATTTTCGCGAATCCGTGGGTCGAGCCGCCGTACCATCCGTCGTACATGAACGCGTTCGCGTAGCCGTACACCCAGACGAACCGGGGCTGGAAGCCCGTGTTGAAGGTGAGCGTCGCGCCGTCGCCGTAGATCTCCAGGAAAAAAATCGAATTGGTATAGATCTGTTTGAAGTCGTAGTCGGCGAGCTGGGCCGCGAGGGTTCCGTGAGGGTTTCCCGCCAGGGCCGAGTGCGTCTCGGAAATCGTGATCCGCTTGTTGCTCCCGTTGTCCGGCGCGATGGTGATCGCGCCGCCGGAGGCGAGACCGATGTTGCCGCCGGCGTTCGCGACGCCGGCGATCGAGGTCGGAGCCCCGCCGGTGAAGGTGATCGTTTTGGCCGCCGCGTTGCCGGCGATCGAGATGCCGCTCGCGCCGGTGAGGGTGACATTGCCGCCCGGGCTCGCGACTCCGGCGATGCTGGCGAGAGCTCCGATCTGCGCCGCCGTCACATTGTGCGGGTTGTCCGTCCGTCCCCGGTGGGTGTCGTTGAGGGCCCCGTCCGCCGAGACGTCCCGCCCGTCCACGGTGCCGCTGACGAGGATGTTGCCCGTCACGTTGAGATTTCCCGCCAGGTCGGCCTGGCCCGGAGCGCCCGAGCTGAGCACGGGCCATTGCGACGGGGAGACCCCCTGCCGCGACAGCCGGAGACGCTCGAGCGCCTCTTCCGGGCGCAGCCGGGCGCCGGACGGGATGCGGACGGTCAGGTCCTGCTGGGCGACCATGCCGGTGGAAGAGATCTGCAGCCGGGCCAGCGGGATGCGGTCGCTCGGCGGCGGCGCTCCGCTCTCGGGGATCGCCTCGACCAGCGGCACCTCCTTCCAGCGGGTCTTGCCCGCATCTCCCACCGTGGCATCGTCGGCCTCCTCCTGGGTGTACGAGATCACCACCAGGGCCGACTGGCCGTTGAGCGCGCCGGCGAAGCCGACGGTGCGCGGCTCGTGGAGCACGATCTGCCGGCCTTCGCCGTCGATCGCCGTGCCCGGCGCGACCGACACCGAGGTGGTGCCGATGGTGACGGCCAGACCGTCGGCGATGCCGGGCGTATGGAGCTGCCGGTTGTGCCGGCGCTGGCGGTCGAGATGATATTCCTGCTCAGCCGTGAAGTCCTGCTGCTGCAGGAACTGGCCGTTGTAATACTTGAGCCGCTTGATGACGTCTGCCATGTCAGTCTCCTAGTCCGGTGTGCTGAGAAGGGTGTCGACCCCGACGGTGGAGGTCACACCAACCTGCATCGTGGCGGACGGGCTGAGGTGAAGGTCGTAATAGGTATGAGCCGGCTTTTCCGCGTCGATGATCGGCTCGAGAACAGCACGCCAGCGCGCGAGGTCCAGGATGCTGGGGACCTTGACGCGTACCTGGAAGTAATGCGGCGGCCAGGCGCCTCCGTTCGCGTCCTCCTCGACGATCGTGATCGTGGAGGGCAGGACGCCGGTGAACGCCGCCAGGATCTGCTTCAGGCCGTCGGGAGTGCCGCGGCGGCGGTACGCGGGGACGATCTCGGCCAGGATGCGCCGGCGCTCCACCTCCCGCCAGTCCTCGCGCAGCGTCAGCGCCACCCAACTCGACAGCCACTCCAGAAACTCGGCCGGCGCGCGCTCCGCCTCCGGCGCCTCCGGCCCCGGGATGAAATAGCGGTGCGCCCCCGCCAGCAGGACGTCGCCGTCGCCGCCGCCGTTACCGTTACCGTTACCGCCGGGGATGCCGTCCAGGACCTCTTCCAGGCCCGGTCGCTGCGGATCTCCCACTCCGGTGAGCACGTGCTCGAAGGCGAGCAGGAAGCGGCCCAGGAAGTCGGGATGAGCGCCCGCCGCCGGCTGGCGGTAGATCGCCGGCAGGTCGTCCAGGTAGCGGCTGAGAGTCGTCTCGTCGATCATGCGATGGTTTCCTCGATGGTCAGGTCCGCCATCTCCCCGGCCGCGAAGCGCACGCTCGTGCCGCTGCCGCTGCCGGACAGGCGGGCCGGGTCGGCCTGGAGGGTGACGACCGGCAGCGGCGTGTGCGCGATCTGCGGCAGACTGACGAGCGCGGCCTCGATCGCGGCGGCGGTGACCGCGGTGTCCGCGGGAGCCCCGGCGGGCCAGTGGAACCGGCCCTTGACCGCGCTCTTCGCGGCGCGCCGCGCCGCCGCCGGGTCGATGCCCGTCGCGGCCTTGGCCTTGACGTGGACGCGGACCTCCAGGAAGGCGGACCCGATCAGGATCTTGAGAGGATCGACCTGCGCCCAGGGCAGGTGGTGGGCCGTCAGGCCGAGGCCGATCTGGTCCCCGCTCTCGTGCCACAGCTCGTCGCCCGCGACGAAGCGCGGATCGTTCGCCGGGGCGGTGCTGGACAGGGCGAGGTCGGAGACGTACTCCACCCCCGGCACCTTTTCGAGCAGGCGGTAGATCTCCGAGGCGTAGACGTCGCGGCCGAACGGCCAGCCTGCACCCGCGGAGCCGCCGGCCAGGGCGTCGAGAAAGCCTTCGATCGCCTCCTTCATCCGGGTGCGCAGCAGCGCGACCTCCACGCCCGGCCGGGTGGCGGCCAGGATCTCGGCCTGGACGGGCACGTAGACCGGCGGGACCACGAGCTGCCGCACGGTCACCAGGCGCCGCGGCGCGAGGCCGGCGCGCACCGCGGCGAGGAGGCCGGCGGCGGGCAGCGGCGCACGCGGCAGGGAGCCGGGGGCGACGGCGGCGGGGAGGGCAGGATCGGGCACCACGACCACGCTGACGTACCCTTCGCGGGGCATCCGCCGGCCCGCCTCGGCCGGCTCGTCGAGCTTGCGTTTCGGCACGCAGCGCGCCCGCGCCACGCCGGGATCGGCGGCGCGCGCCAGCACCTCGTAGTCCTCGGCGGTCACCGCCCGGTTGCGCTGCCGCAGATCGAGCACCGTGGCGCGGACGTCTGCGTCCAGGTCCTCTCCCGGCGTCCACTGCGGACCGTTCAGGAGCTTCAGATAGGCGCGGGTGTTCTCCTCGGGCAGCCGGTTGACGCGGTAGATCAGCATCTCGGTCAGCCAGGCGAAGAGCTCGACCAGCGTGATGCCGGGATCGGACGGGTTGTGGTTCGTCCATTGCGGCGCGAGGCTGGGGATCAGCGTCCGGGCCTCTTCGAGAAGGCCGGCGTAGCTGCGGTCGTCCAGCGTGGGCTGCGGGATGCTCATGGCAGGCTCCCAGAGTTGGCGATGTCGTCGGTGTTGCCGGAGAGGGTGATCGCGTGATCGCCGGAGAAGACGAGGAACCGTCCGGAGCGCGCGCCGCCCTCGCGCGGCGTCTCGACCACCTCCAGCCGGCTCACGTGGTCGACGCCCGGCGTGTCTTCGATCAGGGCATAGAGGTCGGAGCGGTGCGGCTTGCTCCCGAAGTCCCAGCCCGTCCCGTCCGGGCCGCCGGAGAGCGGATGCAGGAAGGCGCGCAGGCGCTGGAGCACCGCGGTGTGGACGTCGGTCACGGCTTCGAGCTCCCGCGGCACGACCTCGGCGCGCACGTCCAGTTGGAGCCAGTCGGGGCCGACGACCCAGAAGTCGACCACGGGGCTGAGGCGCGCCTCGACGTAGGTGCGGACCCGCTCCAGCAGCTCGAGGCTGGGGACCGGCCTGGCCGTGGTCTCGGGAGGGGCGGCCGGCACGATGATCAGACCGACCCGGCCGGCGCCGGCCTCCTGCCGCGCCGGCAGGGCGCGGGCGCGCGCCAGTTGGGGCGAGGCCTCGAACGCCAGGTCCTCGTAGTCCGCGGACGCGGTGGCCCGGCTGCGGTGGCGCAGCGCCTTGGGGCCGCGGGCGCGCACCGCGTCCAGCGATTCCTCGGCCGCGCCGCCCGCGGCCGCGACCTGCTGGACCACGCCGCCGACGTAGGGCACGGTGCCCTTGAGCTGCGTGATGCTGCCCGCCGGGCGGTTGCCCGCGAGGCCGCCGCCGGCCTGGTAGCGCACCATGCGGACGTTGTTGCGGCCCGGCGGCGGCACCAGGCCGCGGAGGCCGTCGCCGAAGCGGACCTCGCCGGTGCCATGGTCGAGGACGTAGTGGCGGCTGCGCGGTCCCGAGCTGTGGAAGTCGGAGACCTCGTGCCAGCGCACCCGCACCTCGGCGAGCTGGCCCGCGGCGTCGCGGGCGGCGGTGACAGCGCCGTCCCCCTCTTCCGCCGCGAGGTCCGCGAGATCGGAGCTCGACGGCACCTCCGGCTCGATCACCTCCAGCGTCTGGCCGTCGAGCACGGGCGCCCGCAGGGTGCGGAAGACCTGCCCGGGCTCGCCGCGGCTGGAGCCCAGGACCTCGGCCAGGAGCGTGCGGGCATGCACGCCCCAGGTGGTGTTGGCGAGCACCCGCGCGAGCCGCGGCTCGACCGCGTATTCGCCCCTCTCCCAGCGCCCGCGCAGCCAGAAGGCCGTGCGGCCGAGCTCGCTCGAGGAGCGGAAATCCGCCGGGCCGATGAAGGTGAGCAGCCCCCGGCGCGTCAGCCCGCGGGTCTCGTCGCGGGTGCCGAGCCGCTGCCAGGACTCGCCGTTCCAGTATTCCCAGACGACCGACGCCTCCTCCGTCACCTCCCGCTGCTCCACCCCGGGGTCGTAGAGCGCCTCCGCGACCTGGAAGAAGAGCGGCGTCGCGCGGTTGGCGAAGCCGGCGGCGTCGCCGGGCCGCTCGAAGCCGAGGTAGAGCGTGGGCCGCCGGTCCGCCGCGGGGACGAACGGTGTGAAGGTCACCCCGGGAAGGGCGGCGGGAAGGGCGGCGGCGGCGGTCACGTCGGCGAAGAGGAAGTCGTTCTCGGTCAGCACGCGCCGGGGCGTCTGTTTTCTCGGGTGATAGCGATAGCCGAGACGGACCGAGCGCAGGGACGGCGGCCGGAAGGTGGCCGGGACGAGCTGGTAGATGGGCACCCCGTTCTGATCGGTCCGCGGATGGCCGAGGTTGTCGAGGACCGGCACGTAGCGGGCCTCGGCGCCGTAGCTCCCCCGGGCGATCCGCGCCCGCACCCAGTGCCGCGGCTCGCCGTTGACCTCGACCGCGGCGACCGCCGGAGGCACGATGAAGTGTACGATCCCTCCGCCCACCGGCGCGGCCAGGAAGGCGTTGGAGGTGTCTCTGAAGTGGTACCGCGTGTTGTGCTCGGTGTCCGCCGCCGTGGCCGCCGGGCCGGTGTTGCCGAGGAAACGCCACTCGCGGCCGTCCCAGATCTCCCAGGTGAGCATCACCGGCGGCGCCCCGTCGGTAGGCCCGAGTGGGTTGGCCAGATCGAAATGCAGGTCGACCCAGGAGCCCGGCTTCGCGAACGCTCCTTCGCTCGCCAGGTAGAAGACGTCGCCGGCCTTCGGCTTCTCGCCGAAGGGGAAGAAGTCCTTGCTCAAGTCCAGCGGAACCTGGTTGCCAAAGCCGCGCTCCACCACGCGCCGCTGGTCGGCGGCCCGGCGGTTCAAGGTGACGCCCACCGCCACGGAGTCGACGCGCGGGAGCTGCCAGTCGTCGCCCAGGGTCAGACTGCGGACGCGGGGAGGCCGTTCGTCGGGAGGGGTCCCGAAGCTCCCCTGGGTGACCCGCGCGCGGAGCCAGAAGCCGTCCACGCCGTTCACCAGGCCGGCGCTCCAGTCGTCCGGCCGCAAGAAGCGCAGCGCCCCATCGGCGAGGAACGACCCGGCCGGAGAAGTCTGCACGTTGGCGGGCGCCTGCCAGACGGCGCCGTTCCAGTACTCCCAGGCCACCTTCAGGCCGACCGACGGCGCTGGCGGCCGTGCCGCGTCGAGAGCGACGTCGATCTCGATCCACGACCTCGGCTTGGTGAAGCCGGCGCCGGTCGAAAGGTAGAAGGTGCGCAGAGGCAGGTCCTCCCCGAAGGGGAAGAACGGAGCGGCGAGAGCGGTGAGATCGAGGGGCTCGTACGTACCCGCGGTCTCGGTGAACGCCGCCGCCGGCTCGGCGCCGCGCCGCCGCAGCTCGCTCTCCAGCCCGGCCTGGACCACCTCGCCGCAGGCGAGCGCCGGCTGCAGCCGGCCGTGCAGCCAGAATCCGTCGCGGCCGTTCACCGCGCTCGCGGCGATTCCGGGGACGTCGGCGAACCTCGCCAGCCAGTACGGAGGGCCGCCGTCGCGGCGGGTGCGGAAGAAGATGGTGGCGGTGACGGGCTGGAAAGCCTGGCCGTCCCACCAGCTCCAGGCCAGGGCCGGCAGCCAGGGCCTGTCCTTGTCCGCCGGACCGATTTCGAGATCGATCGTCTTCGTCTCCGCCAGGCCGAGCAGGGGATGGTCGACGTGGAGGCTGTGCTCGATCGGCCGTTGGGGGTCGCCGCGGAACGGCCGGAAGGTCCCCTCCGTCTGGCCGGTGGCGACCGCGGTCTGGTCGGCCCAGAGATCGCGTGCCGGCTCGCGGCTGTAGACGGCGGTGAGCTGCGTGCGGGTCACCACCAGGTCGCGCTCGGTCTCGAACAGAGGCGCCTCCGCCTCGCCTTCGAGCGGCAGGGCGGCGGCCTGGGTGCCGGCGGGCACCAGGGCGTCCACCGGGCTGCCGGCGGCGAGCCGGAAGGTGAGCGGCACCCGCGCCGGCTGCGGCGGCTCGAGCCGCGTGCCGATCAGGTCGAGGAAGGCGAGGAAGTTGCGGTCCGGCAGCCGGTTCAGGCGGGTGGCGACGAGCTCCGCCATGCGGCTGAAGATCCGGACGAGAGCCGAGCCGGCGTCCGGCTGGTCCGGCGCCGGCTGCCAGCCCTTGATCTTGACCCGGCCGAGCCCCGGGATGCCGGCGAGCTGCGCCGCCAGGTCGCGGCTCACCAGGGTCCCGGCGGGGAAGGTCTCGTTGCCACCAGGGTCGTGGACCGGCTGATCGAGGGTCGTGCCCGCCAACAGCTCGGCGTCTGGTGCCACCGTGCCGGCGGTATACGCCTGCACCAGGTCTTCGACCTCGGCGACGAGATCGCTGTACGTCCGCCCATCGATCAGGGGCACATCAACACGGGCCATGGTCATGTCACTCCACGTAGAAGGGGTAGACGAGGTTGAAACGGTTGTTGTTGGCGCGCACCCGGTACTCGATCTGGATCAGGAGCCGGGTGGGCTCGGCCTCGTCGGTGCCGGCGGAGACGTCGAGCAGGTCGATGCGCGGCTCCCAGAGGATGAGCGCCTGGCGGACCTCGGAGGCCACGCGCCCCGACGTCTCGCCGCTCTGCACCGCGAAGACCAGGTCGTGGATGCCGCAGCCGAAATCCGGCCGCATCTTGCGCTCGCCGCGGGCGGTGGCGAGGATGATCCAGATGGACTCCCGGATGCTCTCCTCGTGCTCCGCCATGGCGATCCGGCCACCCTCCAGGGAGACCGGGAGCTGCCATCCAATGCCCAGAAAGCTGGCGCTCATCTCTTCCTCTCTCTCCGGTTGATCTTCAACCGACCATCACCGTGCCGGAGGCCACCACGATTCCGACCGGAAGGTCCGCCGGGTCGTTGCAGGTCTCGGCCATGTCGCCGTTGCGCGCCGCGGCCTTGCCGTTGATCTTCACCGTCGCGCTGCCCTTCTTGACCGTGCCCTTGTTGGCGGGCGGTTTCTGGAACGCGGTCCCGGGGGCCGTCGGGATGTGCGCCGGGCTGTTGTCCGCGGTGCTGTCGACCGTGGCCGCGGGCTTGCCCATGATCTTCACGTTGCTCGACAGACCGCCGTTGAGCTCACCCGCGAACGGGTGGGGCAAGGCCACCGGCGGCGCGGGCGGCGGCAAGATCACGATGTGCGTGTCGAGCGCCACGATCTGGTCTCCCTCTTTGGCTGCCGGCATTCCCATACGGTCCTCATCAATTCAGATTGATGGCCTTGCCGTTGACGTTGACGTTGCCGCCGGAGGAGGTGACGTTCAGCTCCCCCTGGGTTTCCAGCTTGCCCGGTCCGCCGGGCGAAGTGATCTCGACGCCGTTCTTCCCGGTCAGCTTGAGCGTGCCGTTCTTCGACTCGATCACCACGTCCATGTCGGCGGTCAGGGTGATCGTGCTCGCGGCCGTGTCGAAGACGAGGCTCTCGGTGCCCGCGCCGTCCATGATCTCGATCTTCTCGGCGCCGGCGGTGTCGTCGAGCCGGACGACGTGGCCGCTCCTCGACTTGAAGACCCGGACGTTGTTGTCGCCGTCGTCGTTGCTCACCGGCGGCTTGTCCTTGCCGTTCCACAGCGCGCCCAGCACGTAGGGGTGCTCGGCGCTGCCGTGCTCGAAGGCGACGAGCACCTCGTCCTCCGGCTCGGGCAGGGTGTAGAGGCCGCGGCCGTTGCCCGCCATCGGAGCGGCGACGCGCGCCCAGTTGCTCTCGACTTCCCCGGACAGCCAGGGGAAGCGGACCTTGATCCGGCCGAGGCCGTCGGGATCCTGGTTGTTGGTCACGATGCCGATCACGACCCCGTAAATGCGGCCTTCGGTGCGGTCGTTGAACAGGTCCGGATCGATCACGTGGCGTTCCTCCGTACGGTGAAAGCGGTGCGATAGCCGCGCTTCGGCGTGTAGCTGTGGCGGACGGAGGCGAGATAGTAGAGGCCGCTGAAGCGCTGGCCGCAGCCGTCGATCTTCACCACCGTGCCGGCCTTGAGATCGCTCCGGCCGACCGCCACCCCTTCTCCAGTAACGTAGGAGAGCGCCATTTCCCTCAGCCGGCCGCGCGCGATCTGATCCGCTTCTCCCTGGCTGACGGGACGGTCCACGGAGACCGCCACCGCGGCGTCGAAGGCCCGGTCCGCGATGTCGAGGCCGCCGGTCTGTCCGCCCATGGTCGACCCGGCGTCGGCCGCCGCGGCCGTGCCGAGCACGGCTTCCTTGTCCTTGGGGCTCCAGCCGCGCACCTCGACCTCGCCGGCGAGCCCGACGGTCGAGAGGCGCGGCAAGAATTCCAGGAGATCCTCCTGCCGGTCCAGGGTCAGCACCTCGGATTCGTCGCTCGGGCGCGGGCGAAACTTGAGGGTCTTGCCCTCGACCCAGACCTCATGGCCGATGCGGCGGGCGCGCGCCTGGAGGAATTCCAGATCGGTCTGGTTGTGCTGGAGCACGTACTCCAGGGTCACCTCGGTGTCCTCGGCCTCGGGGGTGAGGCCCGCTTCCTGGGCGACCTGGGCGGCGATGTCGCTGTCCTTGACCTGGGTGAAGGAGCGGGTCTTGCGGCCACGCAGGAGGCGGTGGGCGCGGTCGTAGCCGCGGACGGTGACCACCGGCACCTCGCCGGCGTAGAATTCGGGCTCGAGGCCGGTGACCTCGCCGGCGAAGACGGTCGCCAGCGCGCCCGCGTAGCCCATGAGGATCTCGACCTCGGCCCCTTCGGCGAAGAGCGGATCGTCGGACCAGGTGAATTGGAGCTTGTCGACGTCCCAATTGATCAGGCGCACCGCGAACATGCCGGGGGCCGCGACGTCCTGGAGCACGGAGACCTCGATCACGTCGGCCTCGGCTTCGAGCGGGACGTCCTGGCCGCCCACCCGCAGGCGGACCTGGGGAGCCAGGCCCTCGGCACCGCCCTCGACATCGCCCTCGATACCTCGCGCCGCCATGGCTCAGCTCCTCCTTCCCGGCTTCAGGGGCGGGATGGCCAGCACCTGCCCGGGGGCGACCCGGCGCGGGTTGTGAATGCGGTTGAGCTCGGCGATCGCCCGCCAGAGCCCGGGGTCGTTGTACTCCTCGGCGGCGATGGAGGAGAGGGTCTCGCCGCGCAGGATCACGCGGGCCTTGGCCACGTCGGGAGAGCTGCGCTTGACCGTCAGCGCCTCTTGCTTGGAGGATCGCCACTCTTTGAAGGAGCAGCCGAGGGTGGCGCGGGCCGGCTTGCCGTCGGGCAGAAACAGGGTGAAGCGCTGGCTCACGCTCTGGAGCGCCCACTGCTTGCCGTCGAAGTCATTGCGGCCCCAGACCATCATGCACCGGGGCGGCCGTTGCAGGTCGCCCTGAATGGTCGCCAGCTTGACGATCTCGTCGGTGTAGAAGCGCACGTCTTCCCCCTTCTCGTAGGTGTCGAAGAAGAGGTCGACGCTGAGGCTGTACGGCACGCCGTGAGTGAAGGCCGAGCGCGCGGTGTCGCGCCCCGCCGTCGGCACCGTGGGCCAGTTGGCGCTCTTGTCGAGCTTGAGCTCGGTGGGATTGAAATGCACCTCGAAACCTTCGGAGCTGAACTTGTCCGGCCGTTCCTCGATGTAAATCTTGAGCTTCTCTAGGGCCATCGCCGTCCTCCATGGCGCTCGTTCTCCACGGCCAGGGACCGTGTCAACCGGCGCATCACGCTCTCCACCACGTCCTCGAGATCGAAGCCGGCGGCCGCGGTGCCGGTCTCGCCGGCCGTCACCGCCCCTCCCGCAGAAGAATTGTCCGGGGTGGCCGCCGCCGCCTTGTCGGAAGCGCCGAAGACGCTCTCCGCCGGCTGTCTCTGGATCAGAACGTCGCCCGGCGCACGATCCCCTCGCCCTCCCGGCGCCACCGCGGCCCGCCGCGCTTGCACGAGCGGCAGGGCGGCGGCGGGAGCGGTTGGAGCGGCGGGAGAGGCTGAAGAAATTGGACCGCTCGGACGGATCTGACCAATTGGGCTGATCGGGCTGATCGGGCTGACCGAGGCTCTTTGCACAGGCGCGGCGGCCTCAGGAGCTTGCGGAGCCTGCGCGGGCGGCGCGAGCGGCAACGGAAGCCCCGCGCCCCCCGGCGCCAGGCTCGCGCGCTGCACCGGGCCACGGCCGGCCGCGCGATGGACGATCGCCGGCCCCATCTCCACTCCCGAAGGCAGGGAAGGAGGAGCCGAAACCCGCTGCACCAGCGGCTCCATAGGCGCCAACTGAAGGTGCGGGCGGGGGGTTCCTCCCCCCTGGGAGGGCGGCGGTTGGGACAGGGGGGAGGTTAGGAGGGGGGCGCCGCCTCCAGGTAAAACCTTG
>Ga0307506_10000224_pt1 | contig 15153 bp, 24 predicted proteins | sample 25_S_MG_FD_202175 | JGI IMG/M metagenome (GOLD analysis project Ga0307506, IMG submission 202175) | Soil microbial communities from Populus trichocarpa stands in riparian zone in the Pacific Northwest, United States - 25_S | ecosystem: Environmental > Terrestrial > Soil > Riparian zone > Trees... | reverse complement strand
TGCGGTCTTCAGGGCGGGCTGGAAGTAGCCGACGTTGAGGGCGTCGGCGAGCTGGATCAGCAGCGGCTCGATATGGATCTTGATCGACGACTCTTCGATGGCCCACGCCGACCAGTGGTTGGAGTCGCCCATGCCGGTCAGCACCTCGGGCGGGATGTCCAGCGACATCGCCATCCGTTCGACGGCCGCCTTGCGCATCTCGACGACCTTGTCGGAGATCTGCGAGTCGAACGTCAGGTGTTTGATCTTGTCGAGGGCCTCAGTCGCGACCTGCAAGATGATCGGGACCAGGGCGGCAGCACTGTCACGCTGCTGCAACGACGTCGCCATCGTCTTCTGAAGCAGCTGCGCGAACCCGTCGATGCCCGACTGTCGGGAGTCGCCGGGCACCTCGCCGGGGGCGGACGGGAACGCGATGGAGTCCGGCAGCAGCAGGATCCCGGCACCGGCCAGGCGGGAGTCCAGCTCGGCGAAGACGCGCTTCGTGCACTGCTCCAGCTCACGCAGCACGGGCAGGATCGCCCGGACGGTCGAGTCGGCGGCATCGTACCGGCGGGGGTGCGGGTTCCACGCCCTGATCAGGAGGTCTTTCTTCGGGTCCAGCTTGTACGTGCCGCCGCCGTGGGTGATCGACCGGCGGACCATGATGTCGTCGCCGCGCCGGGTGATCTCCGACGACGAGCAGACGTACCACTTGTCCGCGTCCTCAGAGGCGGCCTCGTAGCCTTCCGCGACGATGAACACGTCCCCGGCAACCATCATGTTGATGGCCATCAGGCGCTGCGCCTGCGCCTTGGAGGCGGGCGTGCCGAACATGGTCTCCGCGATGGCGCGGACCTTCTCGTCGTCGACCTCGCTGCCGACGGTGCCGTCCGACGAGACGGACGCGGCGTACATGCGGCAGCGGGAGACGGCGTTGCCCATCCAGTTGACGACGAACCGCATCTCCCCGCAGATGTCGTAGTGTCGCCATGCTTCGTGCTGCCAGCGGTGGTCGCCGAGCTTGAACATCTGCCACGACGCGGCGTCGTCGAGCTTGATGGGGACGGCGGCGCCGATCAGCGCGTTGGCCGGGCGCGAGCCGGGGCCATCAGTGCCTCCGGCCGGGACGGTCCTACGCTTGCTCAGCAGTCCCACTCGGTCACCCCTTCACACGGGCAAGTGCCCCGGCCGCAGCGGACAGGGCCAGCGCGAGTGCGGGCACGAACAGCCACGGCGAATCGCCGTAAGCGTAGATGATCGGGGCGGCGGGAATAGCCAGCCAGATGCTGATGCACCAGGGGCAGAGCAGCAGGTAGGCGAGGCGGTTGCGGCCTCGCTCCTTCAGGGCGGTGACGACCGCGTCGCGGGGCGGCTCGGTGATGACGTCGCTGGTGAGCAGGACGACGAGCCGGGCGAATGCCAGTAGGTGGATCGCGTATACGACAGAAAGGCCGGGCATGGCCACCATCGTAGGTGGTCAGCCCGGCCGTTGTATGTGCGCGGTGGTCAGCGATCGGAGTCGCGGACGGTCTTGGACATCTCGGCGATGCGGCGGTGTTGGACGGTGGCGGAGTAGGCGGTGAGCGCGGAGACGATGATCGAAACGACGCTGATGATGATGGCGATGATCTCCATGGTGTCCTCCTCGGTCTGTCTATGCACAGCATACAGCCCCCTCGCCCAGCAGGGCAAGAGGGCTGCGGCTTTCTTCCCGTCAGGCCGTCAGCGTATCGAGGAACGCCAGCAGCGCGGCCTTCAGGCGGCCACCCCGATCCCCTCGACGGAAGATCGCACCCGGGATCCACGGGTGGTCATTGTCCAGCTCACGGCGGGCGTCAGCGACGACCTCCTCCAGCTCCGGATCGACGTCGACCTGGAAGACGGCGACGGGCCGCATCTCCAGGTCGAACGACCAGTGCTTCATCTTCTGCTCGCCAGCGAACGCCTGGTGGGCGATCATCCGGGCCGCAACGTCGGCGTAGTCGACACCGTCGGGCACCTCGAACATGACTGCCAGCTTCACAGGCCCGGCCTTCCCGCGAGGATGGCCTTGGCCAGCGTGTAGGTGTGCGCGTCGAACGTGACCAGCTTGATGTCCCTGACGCTGGTCCGGGCGCCTTGGATGGCGGTGATGGCCTGGTGGATGGCGTCGCCTACCGGCCAGGCGTAGACGCCGGAGGAGATCAGCGGGAAGGCGACGCTGCGGGCTTTCAGCCGGTCGGCGGCGGCCAGGGAGTTCGTGTAGCAGGCGCGCAGCAGGGCCGGATCGGGTTCCTTGCGGTAGTGCGGGCCGACGGTGTGGATGACGTACATGGCGGGGAGCTTGCCGCCGCCGGTGACGGCGGCCTCGCCGACGCACAGGCCGTGCGGGTAGATGGCGGCGCGCAGGCGCATGCACTCTTCGAGCAGCTGCGGCCCGGCCGCCTCGTGGATGGCGCCGTCAACGCCGCCGCCGCCCAGCAGGGACGACTTGGCGGCGTTGACGATGGCGTCGACTTCCAGGGTGGTGATGTCGCCCCGGACGATCTCCAGGCGGGGGGAGCGGCGGAACCAGCTGCGGATGCGGGAGAACATGATCAGCCCTTCTCGTTGGTCTGTCTATGCACAGCATACAGCCCCCTCGCCCAGCAGGGCAAGAGGGCTGTAAAAAACTGTCACTTGCGCCGTTGGTGCCTGGTCCGCAGAACCTCCAGAAAGACTTGCAGAAGGTCGTAGGCGGCAATCCCAATAACCGCACCGAACAGGCCCGCCAGGAAGGGCGTCACCGCTCGGCGACGACGAAGTTGCCCGACCCGTCGGCCAGCTCAGCGGTGTACGCGGTGTGGCCGTTCTCCCAGCGCCACTCCGCGACCCGCTCCGCGCTGGCGGCGTCGTACGCGGTGACGGTCGTGGTCGCCGTCGCGGTGGCCGGGCGGGTCACCGTGAACTCCTTACGCGCCGGGATCGGGTCCAGGCCGAAGTCGGCCAGCACCTCGTTCACCCCGTGGTCGCAGAGACGCGGACCGGCGATGACGGCCAGCATGAGGCCCTCGCGGAACTTCTCCAGGGTGCCAGTGACCGTGGTGGGCGCGTCGGGGTGCACGGCGGTCGGGTCCGGGTCTTCCGGGCCGGAGACGAACGTCGGGACGGCCAGGAGGGTGTAGTTGGCAATGGCGACCAGGTCGCCGCTCGGGTTGGCGAAGGCGCGGGCGGCGGCGTCGCGGTTGGGGGCGACGACCTGCCTGCGGTAGATGCCCGTGGCGGGCGCCTCCAGGGTGTAGACGCTGTCGCCGTCGAGGCGGTCGGTAACGCCGAGGGGGCCGAGCTTCTTGTTGACCCACTCGGTGGTGAGCTTCATCGGCTCACTGTTGTGGCCGTCTTCGGCGGCGGCGAAGATGAACTTGCGCAGCGCGCCCAGCTTGACGAGGTCGTCGGCGGTGGCGTTGCGCGGGTCGTTGATCCAGTCGTTCCAGGTGTCGTGGCCGTGAGTGGTGATCGTGTCCACGTGCTCTCCTCCGTTGCGGTGTCCTGTCAGCTCCGACTATACGCGACGGGCGCCAGGGATGTCCACGCGGGATAGACGTTTGAGCCCCTGCCGCTTCGCGAGCGCGTTCGACGTCGTATCCGATGCCCGTGAACCGGATACGGGCCGCGTTCTGCGGCCGTCGAGCGGCAGGGGGGAACACAGGTCAGGGGGCATGAGCCCAGGGCGCCTGACCTCGCTGCGGGGGCGGGGTCCGAACCCGCATCGTCGACTCCGGGGCCGACTGCTCTGCCTGTTGAGCTACCCCACACCGTGCTACTTCTCGCCCCGCTTCTTCGGGTTGATCGCTCTGGCCTGCTTCTTGGGCGTGTACTTCGGCATGGGCGCCTGCATCGGCGGGGTCCGCGCGATGGCGGCCTTCCCTGGGCTGATGAGCCGCTTGCCTACCTCGCGCCAGTTCATCGGCTTCCTTCCATGATCGAAAACGTTGCGGTGTTGCGTCCCGAGCAGGGATCGAACCTGCTGTCCCCCGGAGGAAAGGAACGGCGGTAACTCCGGGAGCCTTGCACCAAGCCGGGACGCGGAACCCTACGGCCGTGGACAGCCGCGCGGGCGCCGGTTGAAGCACCAGTTCCAGGTGAACCGTCGAGGCACGCACGAGGTCCGCACAGCCATCGGCCGGATCAGGCGGTCCACGCCACCCCCGCGACGATCAGCCGCCCCGACAGGCGGGCGTAGCGGGCGGCGAGACGGAACCTGCCGTGGGCGGCCGACCTCACGGCGGCGACCATCGGGCAGCAGTCGCCGCCCTTGTGGTTGGTGCCGCCACCGGTGCCACCGGACCGGTAGTGCGGTAGGGGGCCGTTCCCGGCGCCGCCGCCACCACGGTTCGGGGGGCGGCCACCGGACGGGCGCGGCTTGCCCTTCGCCATTACTGCGCCACCTCATCCTGCGTGGCAGGCTCCGGCACGTCCGGGGTGAACGTGACGGTGCCGCCACCCAGCTCCCGGGCCGCCTTGGTGAGGTGCCGGGCGAAGTCCAGGAGCCGGTCGACAACCTCGGCGGAGTCGTGGCCGTCCCACTTCGGCGAGTGTTCCAGCACGGTGACCGCTTCGAAGCGGTCCCAGTCGGCCAGCGGGTAGTGGTAGCTGACCGCCCCGGCGGGCAGCTCCATCCCGACGATGAAGTAGCCCGCGAACATCGGGTCGTCTTCGGGGTGGTGCTGCTTGGAGCGCCAGGAGTCCCCGCCGATCGCACCGATGGTCGCCAGGACGGCGGTCAGGGCGCAGCGGTGGTCGTACAGCTCCTGCATCGTGTGGTAGCCGTCGGACAGGGTGGGGATGTCGTCGTCCTGGACTGCCACGGTCGCCTCCTCGGGGGCGCCTTCACGGAAGAGGACGCCCTGGTTCTGTACCTCGTTGATGGCGTCGGTGATGCCCTGCTCGTCGAGGCCGCACTTGGCGAGGCCCTTGCGGACCTTCGTCAGGGTGTTCTCGTCGTAGACGGTGACGTCGGTGATGACGTTGTCGGCCTGCTCCAGGGCGGCGGCCTCGGGGGACACCAGCGGCAGCAGGAGTGCCTGCGAGGGGGCGGGCGCCTGGGCGTTGTCCTGTGGGGTGTACCCGGTCGGGTCGGTCACTTGTGGTCTCCAAACGGTGCGGCGAACCAGCCGTTCTTGGTTCCGGGACTGTTCGGCGGGCCGACTCGCATCCCACCTGCCTGCTGGGAGGTGTCGCAGCGGCGGCAAATGTGGATGCCGAAGGTCTTGCCGTCGAGCATCCACATCTCGAAGCCGCAGGAGCAGCGGGTGTGCATCAGCGCTGGGCGCGGGCGCGGTCGAGGCGGGCGATGATGCCCGCGACTTGCTTGGTGCTGGCGTTGCCTGCGATGGCTTTGCCGAGTGCGCGCCATAGCTTGTCGGTCTGTTCCATGGCTCCTCCTTCTTCGGTGCACGTGGGTAGGTTGCCGGAGGGTGAAACCACGCCGTGGCCGTGGGGGTTTCCCGCTGATCCCTCCGGCAACCCGCCTGACCTGCGTGAACGGCACCTTGCGGGTGTCTTGCCGGTCAGACAGCGCTGTCGCGTACCGCAGGACACTAACGGCCCACGGCCTGACTCGCAGTGAAGCGACGGCGCATCCGTGCTACGCGGGGATTCGAACCCCTCACCTTCCGGTCCCCTCTTGCGGAGGGGGACGGGTGTCCATCCCGTCTTGCGCAGCGGTACTAGGCCGTTCCGTGCTCCGCGTGTCGACCCGCTCGGCGTTTCCCGACCGTTTCCTGTTACCAGCCGGTTGCCTCCTTATCCGGCGCTGGCGAGCGGTCCCGCCTCAGGCATCCCGTCTTTCCGGGGCGTCAGCCCGTCTATCCAGGCTGTGTGCCCGGCCGTGGATTCGAACCACGATCCTCCAGCCCCCCGGGCTGGCGCTCGTCCATCGAGCCGTACCGGACTTGCCGCCGCACGCCCCTCACCAGAGCTAAGGGAATCGAACCCGGCGTGCGACTTGCCTCGCCCGCACCATGAATACGGGGTCGGCCGAGGAGGGAGCAGGACTTGCACCTGCACCACCGGTTGGGGTGTCCCGGGGGGCCGGGAGACCGGTGTGCTGCTTACACCATCCCTCCGAGGGGTAGACGCGTTCACCTGGCACGTCTACCGCCCGCCACCTCTGGTGACCGTCACGGCCATAACAAGGCCGTCCTTGATGGCTTCCTGCGCGTCGTAACTGCTCACCCGGAGGTGGGTCACGTACAGCCTGCGTGCAAGCCATGAAGCACTTTCGGCTGTGGTGCTGGACGGATTCGCGCCGCCGACCTCCTGCCGTGAGGCAGGTGCTCTATCTGCTGAGCTACAGCACCCCCCGCTTGCTCATGGCGGGGGCGTTGGTTGGCGCCGGGCTGAGCAGCCGACCGAGCCCCTACAGGCTGGACGACACCCGGCGTTCCTCTGCGTGGGTCACGGGTGGACTCGAACCACCATCTCTGCGCCCGTTCTCTCCACCCGATCGCGGCCGGTTCTCGGGTGGGGCCGTGCGGGGGCGTGCTCAAACACTGTCTTCCCGTCACACGGTGGATGCCGCTCTGCCTGTTGAGCTACGTGCCCATGACCGGCTGGTAGATCACCCCTGGCCGCCGGTCGGACCAGGGAGGGCATTCACTCGTTGGGGTCGATGAACGGGGGGTTGTCGGCGGGCGGGTAGACGCCACCGGCGACATCGACCATCTCCGTGGCGGCGGTGGAGCCGACGATGTTCACGGGGGTGAGGGTGATGACGCCCGTGTCGTCCTTCGCGGCCGTGAAGTACTCCACGTCGGCGGCGAGGGCGCCGAGAGCGACGCGGTTGGAGCTGCCGACGGTGCGGTACAGGGTCAGGCCCATGTCTCTCCTCCGAGTTGTGATGGGCGGCGGGGGGTTGCTGGCCCGACCTCCCGGAGAACGCACGAAGCGGCGCGCTAGGAATGTTCTCCGGGTTGACAGACCGGGGAGGCTGCGGGCCTCGCAACCCCCCGCCGTCTACCGAGACCCTACACCACTCCGCACGGTTGGATCGCACCCGTCCTAGCGTGTGGGGCTTCCGGGTCTCTCCGGGCGCTGATCGCGTTCCGGAAGTGGGCGAACAGGTTGTCCCAGTCCCCTCCGGCGGGCTCACCATCGAAGGCGATGCCGGGGACGGGGCTGGCGAGGGCGCCGATGAACCAGGCCCGGTCGCCTCGGGTGGCGTCGTCGTCGCGCATGAGGATGTCGGTCAGGGGCGCCCGGTACCAGGGGCCGTGGTCGCTGCCGCTGTACTTCGGCAGGTCGAGGGCGTCGAGGCGGGCGCAGATGAGGGTGACGTCGCGGCGGTTGATCGCGTCGGCAATTCCGTCGTCCATGGGTGGTGCCTCCTTTGTGGTCTGTCGTCTTTCAACCTACGCGTGGGCAGGATTGTTGTCAACGTTTGACGTACGGGAACCGATTTGAGCTTGATTTATGCCGTACAGCTGTCACTCTGGATATAGATCAACCCCCCGAAGGAGCGAGGGCGCCATGAGCACGCGACAGCTGGAGACGGACACCTTCGAGCGGCCGACGGTCAACCCGTGGCGTCGGCAGCCGAGTCCGGAGCAGGTCCGGTACGCCACCGACCTGTGCCGTACCGAGCTGCCCTACGCCGAGCGTGTGGCGACGGTCGCGAGCTTCGCGGCTCTGGATGGCGTGGCCATGTCGGACCTGATCGGCCAGCTGATCGAAGTCCGGGAGCAGCGGATGGCGCGGCTGCGGCGGACGCGGCGCCGGTCCCGTCGGTAGGGTGGAATCTCCTGGGTAGCGCTGCCCGGATGTGCGGAGGCCCGACCCCTCGAAACGGGGCCGGGCCTCTCGCGGTTCTAGCTCTTGCCGCCGCCCTTGAAGACGACGACGATCTCGCCGAGGATCGACTTGTCGCTCGTGCGACCGTCTCCGGCGCTGGCACCGTAGCCCTTCGGGTGGCCGGTGCCGCCGAACCACTTGTTGCTGGACTTGCCGGACTCGCAGCCGACGATCTTGGTCTTCCTGGTCACTGCATCTCCCTCGGTTGTCTGCTTACAGCATACACCATAGGGGTGACAGAAAACGGGAGCGCCCCGAGCCTCGCCGCTCTGCCCGGAGTTTCACCGTGGCCACAACGCAAGGTAGTCGGGGCGTCTTGAGTGTCGCAGCACTGCCGCGATTTCAACCCGTTGGAACCCGGTGACGAGACCGGCAACGGCATCCACCTTAGTACGCCGACGAGACCGGCATGAACATGTCCTGCGGCGGCGCGGCGACCTTCACCAGCTTGTTCTCTTTGCCCATCAGGAACAGCTCGGCCTGCACGAGGGCGTCGATCCGGTCGGGGCTGGCCGTCTCGCCGGGGATCCAGGTGCACTGCTGGTCCTCCAGCTCCAGGAACACCCCGGCGTGCTTGACGCGGCCCTGCTCGTACCGGGCGGCGACCGGCTCGGCCCGCAGCTTCTTGCCCGCGAGGGAGGTGACCTCCCGGATCGGCGGCGGTCCCCCCTCGAATAGGCAGCCGTCGCATTCGTCGTCGTCTTCGGCGGCGTGTGGGCAGTCGGGTAGGTGCTCCTTCTGCATCTCCTTGTACGCGTCGGTCATGACCTGCATCAGCCACTTCTTGCCCATGTTCGTCTCGACGATCAGCCAGGTCGCGCCGAACTGGCGGAACATCTGCCACGCGCGGCGGGCGGCAGCGTTGCCGACGAGCTTGCAGGTCCAGTCGGCCAGCACGTAGTCGTTGCCGTCGTATCCCCGGCCGACGGCGAGCAGGCCGGTCTCGTCGCCTGCGCCGGTGGCGCCGGGGTCCATGGAGACGACGACCTGAGCCAGTTCGGGCAGGTCGGAGGGCTTCACCCGGTTGTTTTCGATCATGGGCCGCGTCCACAGCGCGCCCTCGATCTCCTCCAGGAGGTGGCCGTACAGCTCCTGCAACCCGGCCCGGGTGCCCTCGTAGATCTTCCGCAGCTCGTCGACCACGTGCTTGGAGAGGTTCATGATGTTGTCGAAGATCGAGCCGGTGGTGATGGCGACGGTGCCGTCGTCCTTGTGCTGCCACTCGATCAGCAGCTTGATCGGCTTCGGGGTGGTGGTGACGACCGCGCGAGGATGGTCGTCGATCAGCGGGGCGCGCATCGACGGCAGAATGCCCTCGTACCAGGCGGCGTACGTGTAGCGCCACTTGGCCAGCTCGTCAGCCCACAGCCCGGCGGCGTTGTAGCCACGGCCGACGTCGGCGTTGTCGGCGCCCTCGAAGTAGACCAGCTGCCCCGACCGGAACTCGATCATGAGCTTGGGGCTCTTGCGGTACTCGAAGTCGCGGCCCTTCTCCATGCCCATCCGCCGAAGGATGGACAGCATCCCGGAGTTGCCCTCAATGCACGCGGTGCGGCAGTCGTTGAGGGTCTCGGCGATGACCAGCCACTCGGTGCGCTGGCCGAACGCGTCTACCGGGTGCTTGAACACCTGGTCCAGGAGGTACTCAGCGCCGGTGCGGGTCTTACCCCATCCCCGGCCGGACCGGATCAGCCAGACGAGCCAGTCGCCGGGGGGCTTGAACTGCTCGGGCCGTCCGACCCACCACCAGGCGCCCTTCTGGATGTCGTCGAGGGTCTCGCGGGTCTGCTCGCCGAGCCAGCGGCGGCGCAGGGCGGGCGGCAGCAGGGCCAGCTTCTGCGCGGCGGACAGGCTCATGATCGAAAACTATCCGGAGAGGGCGGTGACCAGTGCCCCTTCGGCTGGAGGCAGCGTTCCGGCGCCGGGTCGAGGCGGTCATCCGCGCAGCTCATGCATGGCTCGTGGGTGGCGTCGTGGTTGGCGAAGCGGCCCAGCGGGCGGCAGTTGTGCAGGCCGGACCGCTCGCAGGGGCGCGGAGCCCGGGGGTCGCCCGGCCGCCCGGCTTGCGGGCGACCCCCGGCCGCGCTCGCCCTCACTGCGGAGGAGGTGCAGGGAGGGCGGCGTCCAGTGCGCGGGTCGCCTCCTCGGCGCCAGCGGTCAGCTCCTGGTATCCGGCTTCGATCTGCTCGGGGCTCATGCGCTGCACCATGGCGTCGAGGGTGGCCATGATCTTGTCGTGCTGGACGCCGACCTCAACCCGCACTTCAGGGTTGCCCGCCTGGTCGGTCTTGGTGCTGGCGGCGACCGTGACGGTGGTCGCGGAGGTGGCGCCCTTGTTGTCCAGGCCCAGGGCGGCGCGTTCGATCCTCGCGGCGGTGTCGATCATGAGGATCAGGGCGTGCGGGCTGATCTTGTTGACGTCGAGGGTGGCGAGCCGGGCGAGGGCCTTCTCCATGAGCAGCCCGGCGGTCTTCATGTGGCGCTTGGCCATCTCCTCGCGGTCGCCCTGGAGGCGGACGGCGGTGATGCGGTCCTGCTCGACATCCCACAGGGCGGCGCGTTCAGCCCAGAGGCCGAAGCGGGCGACGCGGGCCATCGCCGGGTAGGTGATGACCGGGGACATCCCGGCGATCTGCGCGACGGAGCGCAGGCGGCCGTGGTCGCGGTACATGCTGAACAGGCCGTAGTTGCGGGGCAGCTCGCCGGGCTGCTGCTCCCAGGCGTCCAGGCCGGGGTCCAGCTCCAGCTTCTTACGTCCCATCGTGGCCAGGACTTCCGGGGCGCGGGTGTGGTCGGTGCTTCCCTTGCGGGATGGGCGGCGTGGCATGGGCTCCTCCTACGCCGCCCAGCGTACGGGAGTCAGTACCGCCCGGCGGCGGTGGCTGATTCGTACTCGCGCATGGCAGCGGAGCATTCGGCAACGTCGGCTTCGGTGACGGGGAAGCCGAAGCGGGTCAGCTCGCGCAGCTTCTGGCGGGCCTTCTCCAGGCGGATCGCGGCTTCGTAGCGGTCGAATAGGCGGACGGCGTGGGCCTTGCCCCAGGCGCGTCCGTTGGTGCGGTAGGCGAGCGTGAACGACATCATTCCTCCGTTTTCGATCTTGACTACAGGCCAGGCCAGATCAGTTCGGCCGGGACGTCGTAGACGCGCTGGATCAGGTCGGCGCCGTCGGCCCACATCTCGGCGAGGTCGGCGATCAGCGGCGGGATCTCGTCGGCGGCCAGGCGGCGGCCGGTCGCCTTATAGATCAGCGCTTCGGTGCGGCCCCGGTCTTTCGTCGTCTCACCGTGCCACTCGTACAGCCAGGCGTCGAGGCCCCACGGCATCCACCCGGACCAGACGACCTGCACGGGCGCCCCGTGGTCCGGCGGCACGAACCCGGCGTCCTCGCCGTCGAACGGGCCGCCGACGAGACGGATGCGCGCCCAGTTGTCGGGGGGGGTGTGCGGCCATGCCCAGTTGGCCATCAGGAGCATCCGCAGACGTCGTTGGAGGAGGGGATCTGGAAGCAGATCCCGCACTTGTCGGCGGCGGTCTTGCCGCGCGGCATGACCCGGTCGACCTCCACCGTCGCGAGCTGGGCGCGTGACTCGTCGGCGGCGCCGCAGCACTCCACGATCACCAGGACGCCGTCGTTGTCGTAGGCGACTTCGTCGCCGGGTTCGAAGAGGTCGGTGCAGTTGCCGCATCGTCCGGTGTAGCTCGCCGCGAAGCTCATCCTCTACTCCTGAGGTCGTTTTCGATCATGATGCCGCGAGCGCAGCGCGCCCACCGGCACGGGTTCTCGCGGAAAATCTCCCCGTACATCAGGGCGTCCGCCTGGTGGAGGAACGCCCACTGCCGCACCCCGCCCGGGTGCCCGCATGCCGACCGAACCCACCACGCCCACGAGTCGTCGCGGGGTAGCCGCTGGTCGACGGGCCACTGGCCGTCGGGCATCGGCCGGATCAGCCACACCACCCCGGCGGCGCCCGTCGGGGTGCCCTTAGCGAGCCACTGGCCGGACGGGGCCGCCCCCGGCACCGGCTGCGAGGGCAGCGGCGCCGGGGGCGGTGTGGGACGGCGTCGTCGCGCGGTCAACGCCACTCGGGCAGCGCGGTCGTGCGGCGCCGCTGGTTGTAGAGGTTGACGATGGCCCAGGCGACCTGCGTGGAGAGGTTGCCGGTGCGGGCCAGCTTCTGACCCCGGGCGTAGCCGACGAGTCCGTCCGGGCCGCCCGGGGAGGAGGCGAGACGCTTCGCCATGTCGGTCAGGTCGACGTCAGTGCCGTAGCGGGCGAGCACCCGGCCCAGGCCCTCGATCATGGAACCCTGAACGCCGTTCGGGGCGTGCCCGAACGCGACGGTCAGGGTGGCGACGGTCGCGGCGGCGGCGTCGGGGCTCATGGCGTAGACGCGCTCCAGGGCGCGGATCGCGGACATCTTGCCTGCCGATGCGGAGCTGGCCAGGCTCCATCCGTTGTCCTTCAGCACCCGGGCCAGGGCGAGCGCTTCGGGGCGCTGCTCGATGCAGGCGACCAGGAACTGGTCGATCGGCGACACCTTCTCGGTCTTGTTGAGCAGCCGGAACAGGGCGGCCTCTTCGGCGAGGGTCAGGCCCCGGTACTCGTTCGTCAGGATGACGCCCTCGTGCGCGGCGGCTTCGGCGGCACGGTAGCGGTGCTGGCCGTCCACGACGTGGATGCGGTCCGGCGACCGGTACGAGGTGGTCAGCACGCCGAGGGCTTCGGGGTGGAAGTCACCGGCCATGGCGTCGACTCGGGCCTTCTTCACGGCGCGCTGGACCTGCGGGTCCACCCAGAGGTCGCCGACCTTACGTTCGACGATGTGGTGGGTGACGCGGGTTTCCGGGCTGGTCGTCATGACTGTGCGGTCTCCTTCATGTTGTTGATGATCTTTTCCATGTCGCGGCGGATCTTCTTCAGCCGCGCATGTACCGGCCCGACCTGATCCCAGGACAGTTCGGAGTTCGGGGGGCCAAGCTCGGACAGCCCGGCGATCAGGCCCTCCAGCTGCGGCAGGCTCCGCTCCCACGCGGCGCGCTGCCGTGGGGCGGGGGCCGACTCGATCGGGGCAACGACGCGCACCCGGGAGACGGGGGTGGAGCGGTTGCTGAGCAGGGCGGCGTAGTTGGCGTAGATGCTGCTGTCGCCGTTGTCGATCGCGGCCAGGCAGGAGGCGGCGTGCGAGCGGCGCTCGTCGGGCAGCACCGGGTTGGTGGCCACCTTGTGGATTGCCCAGAGGCGCGAGGCGGTCGCCTCCGACATGCCGAACGGCTCGCCGAGGACGGCCAGAAAGTAGTCGTCGCCTCGCCCCTGGGCGGCGGACCGGCCGGGGGTGCGCTTGCCGGTGAGGGTCTGCCTGCGCAGCTCGACACCCCGGCGGCGGGCCTCGTTGACGCGTCGGACGGCGGCAGGCTCGTCGAGTACGCGCATGACCGCCCACAGCTTGCACATCTGTGACGGCTTCAGCGGGATCGCGGCGGTGTCGTCGCCGTTGTCGTTGAGCAGCCGCTTGGCGGCGTCTTCGATGGTGTCGACGAACACGGCGGGGATGTGCCGGAAGTCCTTCCGCTTCCCGGGCTGGACGCGGCCGGACAGCAGGAAGTGGGCGCGCAGGCGGCGGGCGCCGGAGATGAGCGTCCCGTCAGCCCACAGCGTGATGGGGTGCCGCAGGCCGTCCGCTTCGATGCTGTCCGACAGGCCGGACAGCTCGCCGTACTCGTCGCGCACCTGCGGGGTCCGCACGGTCTCGATGTGGATGGTCATCTCCTGGCCCTTCACGGGCGCCTCCTCGGTCACGGTGTTCACGGGGTAAGAGCGAGCTTCGCCAGTTCGCGGGTCTCGTCGCGAGGGACGCCGAACCACTGCTCCGGGGTCACCTCGCGGGGCACGACGGCGCCGGAGAACTTCGCAGTGTGGGTGCCCCAGCTCTTTCCGGCAGCGGCCACCTGAGCGCGTGCCCAGCGCTCCCGCTGGGCTTCATCCCAGACATCGGCGGCCGGGTCGGCAGGGACGGCCAAGACGACGGTCTCGGCGAGGTTGAGGGAGACGGGCGAGGCGGGGCGGTCGTCGTGCCCGGCGGTCATGATCGCGGTCTCGTCGGTGCGCCAGGCGGGTTCGGGGGCGGGGACGGGGACCATGCGGGCTCGGCGCTCCTCCTCGGTCAGCGGGCCACCGGATACGACGGGGGTGGCGCGCGGGCCGACGGGGCGGCGTCCGGCGCCGCCGGGGCGGTACAGCTCGACGCTGTCGGCGTAGTCGGCGAGGCGGTGGCGGCCAGCGGTGAGGGCGGGTGGGGCGACGGCCATGCGGACGGTCCACACGGTCAGCAGGACGAGCGGCAGGATCGCCAGAGCGGTTACCACGGTCGGAGTGGACATCTCGGGGCCTCTCTGAGGTGGGGGGGTTGCCCACAGAGTGCGCCACCCGGTCTGCCTTGTCAACCACCAGGGTACAGAGTACATCAACGAATCTTGCCCACTACGCAGGGGGGAGGGCGATCCTGTAGGCTCATGGCTGACGCACTCCCCGGCACCCCCAGAGGACACGACATGACGAGCTACAAGCAGATGTGGCAGGAGGCTTCCAGCGAGGCGACGGCGCTCAAGCAGGAGGTAGCCCGGCTGCGGGCGCTGATCGCGTTCAGCCCCGACGAGACGCTCCGCGAGGTGGAGAGGATCCGCACGGTCGTCGACCTGGCCGGTATTGCCCGGCACATGCGGGTCGAGCGGTACACCCCGCAGCAGTGGCGTCAGCGCGGCTTGCTCCCGGCGGTCGACTTCCCCGAGATCAAGGAGCCGCTCTGGTACGCGTCGACCCTGCGCGACCAGTTCGCGGTGCCGTCGCGGCGGGTCTGGTACGACGCGCCCGGCGAAGAGGTGCTGTCGCTCACCGCGTGACGGGTGTAGAAACAGAGCAGCGCCCCGGGTCCGCACCCGAAGCGCTGAAATGCTCTATCAACTCATCCCGGAGTCTACCGACGCCATACAGGCGCGGCAACTTCCGAGGGTGCCCTATCTGAATCGAGCACCCATGGCCTTCAGGGTCCGTCGCGGCAAGCTGCCGACCGATCACTACACGATGATCCCGAACGCCTACCTGCGGGACGGCCGACTGTCCTGGCAGACGCGCGGTCTGCTGGGCTGGCTGATGAGCCATACCGCCGACTTCGAGATCACCGAAGAGGCGATGATCGCCGCCGGGGGGACCGGCAACCCCAGGGGCGGTGGCCGGGATGGCGTCCGGGCGATGGTCGGCCAACTGGAAGAGCACGGGTACTTGCGCCGTGACAAGACCTTCACGCCCGGCGTCGGAACGACGGTTGACTATGTCTTGCTGGACCCTGACGACGGCTCAACCGG
>Ga0307506_10000223_pt1 | contig 15411 bp, 8 predicted proteins | sample 25_S_MG_FD_202175 | JGI IMG/M metagenome (GOLD analysis project Ga0307506, IMG submission 202175) | Soil microbial communities from Populus trichocarpa stands in riparian zone in the Pacific Northwest, United States - 25_S | ecosystem: Environmental > Terrestrial > Soil > Riparian zone > Trees... | reverse complement strand
CCGAGAGGGTGGAAAACCCTGGGAATGCTCAACTTGGGGGATTTCAGGGGAACTAGTGGTAGAGTGAAAAGCCAAATGGGGTTCAGGGGGTCCCGAGTTCAAATCTCGGCGTCCCGACCAATTTCCTCCTTAAAATCAACGGTTTACAGATTCGTCGGGTCGGATTGTACAAGCCTCCGCAAACGCAGAACAAGCTATCCGGACTTTCTTCTGCCAAGAAAGCGGTCCTTTTTGACCTTCTCCGGAAGAAGAGCTCTCCCATCCTGCCGGTGCCGAGGGACCGCGATCTGCCGCTCTCGTTCGCCCAGCAGCGGCTCTGGTTCCTCGACCGCCTCGCGCCGGACAACCCGTTCTACAACATGTTCGGTGCCGTCCGCCTGACCGGTGCGCTCGACCTGGACGCCCTGCGCGGCGCCTTCCGCGAGATCGTCCGCCGCCACGAGGCGCTGCGCACCACCTTCCAGCCCGGCGAACGCGGCCCGGTCCAGGTGATCGCACCGCCGCCGGCCTTCGCGGTTCCGCTGGTCGATCTGGAGGGGCTGGCGGAGGATGCCCGGCAGCAGGAGCTGGCGCGGCTGTCGGGCGACGAAGCGCGGCGCCCGTTCCACCTCGCCCGCGGACCGCTCGTCCGCGCCGCCCTGCTCCGCATCGCCGCGCGAGAGCACACGCTCCTGGTGAACCTGCACCACATCATCTCGGACGGCTGGTCGATGGGCATCCTGTTCCGCGAGCTGGCAAGCCTGTACGGCGCGTTCTCCCTGGGGGCGCCATCGCCGCTGCCGGAGCTGCCCATCCAGTACGCGGACTTCGCGGTCTGGCAGCGCAAATGGCTGTCCGGGGAACGGCTCGCCGCGGAGCTGGACTATTGGCGGCGGCAGCTCGCCGGGATCCCGGAGAGCCTGGAGCTGCCGTTCGATCATCCGCGGCCGGCGGTCGAATCTTTCCGCGGTGCCACCGAGTCGTTTGCTTTGCCGGTCGAGCTGGCGCGAGGTCTCTCCGCGCTCACCCGCGACCGCGGTGCGACGCAGTCGATGACCCTCCTCGCCGGCTTCACGGCGCTCCTCGGCCGCTTCGCAGGGTGCGAGGACGTCGCCGTCGGCATGGCCGTCGCGAACCGCACGCGGCGCGAGGTCGAGGGCCTGATCGGCTTCTTCGTCAACACGCTGGTCTTGCGCACGGACCTCGCGGGCACGCCGGGCTTCGCGCAGCTCGTCGGCCGGGTCCGCGAGACCTTCCTCGCCTCCTACGCGCACCAGGACCTGCCGTTCGAGCGCCTGGTCGAGGAGCTGCAGCCGGAAAGGAGCCTGAGCCGCAACCCGCTGATCCAGGTCATGTGCGCCTACCAGAACTTCCCGCGCGCCGAAGCGGAGGTGCGCGGCCTCACCCTCTCGTTGCCGGAGGAGGGCAAGGTGGCCGGCGGCACCGCCAAGCTCGATCTCTCCCTCTTCCTCATCGAAGACGGCGACCATCTCACCGGAGCGCTGGAATACAACAGCGAGATCTTCGAAGCGGCCTCGATGCTGCGCCTGCTGCGCTGTTTCGAGAATCTCCTCGCGGCAGCCGTCGCCGACCCGGAAGCGCCGGTCGCCTTCCTGCCGCTCCTCGGCGCCGCGGAGCGCCACCAGCTCGCCTGCGAGTGGAACGACTCCGCCTCGGACTGGCCCTCCACGTCGAGCTTCCAGGAGCTGTTCCTGGAGCACGTGCGCCGCGCCCCGGAGACACCCGCGGTGATCGCGGGCACGGCCAGCCTCTCCTACGCGGATCTGAACCGCCGTGCGGGCGGCCTCGCCCGGGCGCTGCGGCGCCGGGGGGCCGGCCCCGGAAGCTTCGTCGGCCTCTGTGCCGGACGCTCGGCCGAGGCGGTGGTGGCGCTGGTCGCGATCCTCAAGACCGGCGCCGCCTACGTGCCGCTCGATCCCGACTACCCCGCCGAGCGCTTGGCGGTGATGATGGACGACTGCGACCTCCGACTCCTGGTGGTGGACGAGAAGACCCGGGGACTCCTGCCGCAGGGACTCCTCGCCGGCCGGGAGTGCCTCACCCCCGGCGAGACGGAAGAAGGGGAGCCGCTGGAGACCGCGCTGGAGACCGCGCTGGAGACCGGACGACTGGAAGGCGAGGCCCTCGCGCACGTCATCTACACCTCGGGCTCGACCGGCCGTCCGAAAGGCGTGGCCCTCGCGCACCGGGCCGTCGTGCGGCTGGTGCGAGAGACCAACTACGTGCACCTGCGGCCGGGAGACCGCGTGGCGCAGGTGTCGAGCCTCAGCTTCGACGCGGCCACCTATGAGATCTGGGGCGCGCTGCTCAACGGCGCCACTCTGGTGGTGATCCCGCGCGACGTCGTCCTGTCGCCTCCGGACTTCGCCGCGGCCCTCGCCGAGCACCGGATCACCAATCTGACCCTCACCTCGGCGCTGTTCGCCCGGATGGCGCAGGAGGAGCCCGACGCCTTCGCGGGGATGCGCGAGCTGTTGGTGGGCGGCGAGACCGTCGATCCGGCGGCGGCGCGGCGGGTGCTCGCCGGCCGCGCGCCGGGGCAGCTCCTCCACCTCTACGGCCCCACGGAGAACACGACGTATTCCACCTGGTATCCCGTCCGCACCGTACCGCCGGGCCCCCTTCCCATCGGATCGCCGGTCGCCAATACGACGGTCTACGTGTTGGACCGCTGGCTTCAGCCGGTGCCGCTCGGCGTGGTGGGCGAGATTGCGGTCGGAGGCCAGGGCCTCTCCCGGGGCTACTGGCGGCGGCCGGAGCTGACCGCCGAGCGCTTCGTGCCCGGTTTCGCGGGACCGGCCGGCAGCCGCATCTACCGCACGGGAGATCTGGGCCGCCGGCGCGCGGACGGGATCCTCGAGATCCTCGGCCGCGTCGACCACCAGGTCAAAATCCGCGGTTTCCGCATCGAGCTGGGAGAGATCGAGGCCCGCCTGGCCGAGCACCCCGCGGTGCGGCAGGCCGTCGTGCTCGCCCGCGAGGACGTCCCGGGCGACAAGCGCCTCGCCGCCTACGTGGTGCAGAACCCGGCCTGCGAGTCCGCCGAGAGCGGGGAGCAGACGGAGCAGGTCTCGCAGTGGGGGGAGATCTTCGACGACCTCTACCGGGAAGAGTCGGCCGAGGCCGATCCGACGTTCAACGATCCAACTTTCAATACTGTGGGCTGGAACAGCACCTACACGGGCCTGCCTCTCCCGGCGAGCGAGATGGAGGAGTGGCTGGACGACACGATCCGCGGGATCACGGAGCTGGAGCCGCGGCGGACGCTGGAGATCGGTTGCGGCACCGGCATGATCCTCTTCCGCATCGCGCCGCGTTGCGAGCTGTATACCGGCATCGACATCTCCGGCCGTGCCCTCCGCTACATCGAGAGCCAGCTCGGCCGCTTGGGCTTAAGCGACGGCCGCGTCCGGCTGCTGCGCAAGTCCGCGCACGAGCTCGACGGCTTCTCGCCCGACTCCTTCGACACCGTGGTCGTCAACTCGGTGGCGCAGTACTTCCCGAGCGCCGACTATCTCGCCGAGGTGGTGGCACGCGCCGTCGAGCTGGTGCGTCCCGGCGGCGCCATCTTCCTGGGCGACCTGCGCAGCCTGCCGCTCCTCGCAGCGTTCCACACCGCGCTGGAGCTGTTCCAGGCCGATCCCGCGACGCCGCTCTTCCGGCTGCGCCAAAAGGTACACGCCCGCCACATGGACGAGAACGAGCTGGCGATCGATCCCGCCTTCTTCACCGCCTTGCGGGAGCGGCTGCCGAAGCTCGGACGCATCGAGATCCATCTCAAGCACGGCCGCGCCCGCAACGAGCTGACCGGCTTCCGCTACCAGGCCGTGCTGCGGGTCGGGGCCGGGCGGCGGGAGGAGCCGCTCCAGGACGGCGCCCTGGACTGGCGCCGCGAACGGCTGACGCTCGCCGCCCTCCGCCGCCGGCTCGCCGAGGAGGCGCCGCCGGTCGTCCGCCTGCGCAACATTCCGAACGCCCGCGTCGCCGAGGACGCCGCCGCGGTCCGGCTGCTGCAAGAGGTTCCCGAGGGGATCGAAACCGCCGGGGACCTCCGCCGCCGAGCCGCCGAAGCCGCCCTCGGCGCCGTCGAGCCGCAGGACCTCTGGGACCTCGCGAAAGACCTCCCCTATGAGGTCGAGCTGAGCTGGGCCGATCCCGGGGCGGACGGATCGTTCGAGGCGGTGCTGTGGTCTTCGCTTGTCTCCCCTCTCCCGGCAGGGTGGGAGGGGGCTGGGAGAGGGGCCGGGGGTGAGGGCCCCCTCGCCGCCTACACCAACAACCCCCTCCAGGGCCGGTTTGCCCGCCGCATCGTCCCCGAGCTGCGCGCTTTCCTGGAGGCGCGCCTGCCCGCCTACATGATGCCGTCCGCCTTCGTGCTGCTCGACGCCCTGCCGATCACCCCGAACGGCAAGATCGACCGGCGGCGGCTCCCGGCTCCCGGCGATCTGCCGGCGAGCGGCCGGTCGATCGTGGCGGCGCGCAATGCGACCGAGGAGCGGCTGCTCGCGATCTGGAAGGAGCTGCTCGGCGTCGACCGGGTCGGCGTCGAAGACGACTTCTTCGCGCTCGGCGGCCACTCCCTGCTCGCCACCCAGGCCATCTCCCGCGTGCGCCAGGCGTTCGGCGTCGAGCTGCCGCTGCGCAGGTTCTTCGAGGCGCCGAGCGTCGCCTCGGTGGCCGCCGAGATCTCAAGGCTGCGGCTCGGCGGCGGCGAGGCGGACGTGCCGCCGATTCTCTCTGTGACGCCCGTGCCGCGGGACGGCCGCCTCCCGCTCTCCTTCGCCCAGGAGCGCCTGTGGTTCCTCGACCGGCTCGCAGCGCGGACGCTGGCCTACAACGAAGCGGCGGCCTTCCGCCTGGAAGGACCGCTCGACATCGCCGCCTTCCGCGGCGCTCTGGACGAGATCCTGCTCCGCCACGAGAGCCTGCGCACCGCCTTCCCCGAAGTCGACGGCGAGGCTGTGCAGGTCATCCGGCCCACATTTCCGTTCGACCCGTTCGAGATCCCCGTGGTCGACCTGCAGGCTCTCCCGCGGGACCTGCACGGCGAAGAAGTCCACCGCCTCGCGCTCTCCCAGGCGCTCCGGCCGTTCTCCCTGGCGCACGGCCCGCTCGTGCGCGGCCTCCTGATGCGCCTCGGCGGGAACGACCACGCCGTGCTCTTCTCGTTCCACCACATCATCTTCGACGGCTGGTCGGTCGGCGTCTTCGTGCGCGAGCTGTCCGCCCTCTACCGGGCGCGAGTCGCGGGCGTGCCGGCTTCCCTGCCTCCGCTCGCCATCCAGTACGCCGACTTCGCCGCCTGGCAGCGGGGGTGGCTGCAGGGCGAGGTGCTGGAGCGCCAGGTCGCCTGGTGGCGCGGGCAGCTCACCGGCGCCGCGGTGCTCGAGCTGCCCACCGACCGGCCGCGGCCGATCCTCGCCCAGGCGCCGAGCGGCCTGCTCCATCCGGTCCTCCGGCCCTCCTTGACCGAGCCGTTGCGCGCCTTCAGCCGCGACCACGGCGCCACCCTGTTCATGACGCTCCTCGCCGGCTTCCAGGTGCTCCTCCACCGCCACACCGGCCAGACCGACATCTCCGTCGGAACGCCGATCGCCAACCGCAATCACGGCGACGTGGAAAAACTGATCGGTTTCTTCGTCAACATGCTCGTCCTGCGCACCGACCTCTCCGGCGATCCGGGTTTCGGAGACCTCGTGGACCGCGTCCGCCAGACCGCGCTCGGCGCCTACGACCACCAGAGCGTCCCCTTCGCGAAGCTGGTCGAAGAGCTGCGGCCCGAGCGCGATCTGCGGCACACGCCGCTCTTCCAGGTCGGCTTCCAGGTCCTGAACATTCCGCAGTCCCCCCTGGAGCTGCCCGGCATCACGCTCCACCCGCTCTCCTTCACGGCCCGCTCGGCGAAGTTCGATCTCGATTTCGCGCTGACCGACGCCGCGGACCGTCTGAGCGGCGTGCTCGCCTACAACGCCGACCTCTTCGACGCGACGACCATGGAGCGCTTCCTCGCGCATCTCGAGCAACTGCTGCTCGGCGCCATGGACGACCCGGCGCGGCGGCTGTCCGAGCTGCCACTGCTCACCGCCGCTGAACGAAGCCAGCTCGCGATCGAATGGAACGACACGGCGAGCGCCTCGGCGGATCCGCCGTGCCTGCATCACTTGATCGCGCAGCGGATCGCGGAAGCTCCCGAGGCCCTGGCCGCCGTCTGCGAAGATCGCCGGCTGACGTTCGGAGATCTCGGCCGGCAGTCCGCGAGCCTGGCCCTGCGTCTCCGCGAGCACGGCGTCGGTCCCGAGGTGCCGGTCGTCCACTTCCTCGGCCGTTCGGTCGAAGCGATCGTGGGCTTTGTGGGGATCCTCGCAGCGGGAGGCATCTACGTGCCCGTCGATCCCACCTATCCGGCGGAACGGATCGCCTGGATCCTGGAGGACTGCAAGGCGCCGGTCGTGGTCACCACCTCCGTTCTCGCCAGCCGCTTGCCGAACGGAACCCCGGCCGTGCTGCTGGAGCCTCACCCCCCTGGCCCCCCTCTTCCATCGCCCTCCCTTCCACCGGGAGAGGGGGGAACGGTGACCGCCGATCATGCCGCCTACATCATCTACACCTCGGGCTCGACCGGCCGGCCGAAGGGAGTCGTCGTCCGGCACGGCGCGGTGGTCAACCTGGCGCGGGCCTTGCGCGAGACCGTCTACCGCGAGGAGGCGGGACCGCTCCGGGTGGGGGTCAACGCCTCGTTCTCCTTCGACGCCTCCATCCAGCAGCTCGTCCAGCTCGCCTGGGGCCACTCCCTCCACATCCTGCCGCAGGCCGTGCGGCTGGACCCCGCGGCGCTGGTGGACACCGTCCGCCGGCAGCGGATCGACGTGCTCGAATGCACGCCGTCGCAGCTCCGGCCGCTCCTCGCCGCCGGTCTTGGGGATGGAGACGAAGACGCCGCGCCCGCGCTCGTCACGGTGGGAGGCGAAGCCGTCGACGCCGACCTCCGCGACGCGGCCCTCGCGCGGAGCCGGCAGGGCCGGACCCGTTTCTGGAACGTCTACGGGCCGACCGAGTGCACGGTCGACACGACGACTGCTCCTTTCACGGTCGGCACGCCGCCCACGCGCATCGGCCGGCCGCTGCCGAACGTCCGCGTCCACGTTGTCACGGCTTCCGGCCATCTTGCCCCGCTGGGCGTTTCCGGAGAGCTGAGGATCGGCGGTGCCGGTCTCGCGCGCGGCTATCTCGGCCGTCCGGACCTGACCGCCGAGAGCTTCATTCCCGATCCCTACGGCGGAGACTCCGGCGCCCGGCTGTACCGCACCGGCGATCTCGTGCGCCAGCTCCCCGACGGCTCCCTCGATTTCCTCGGCCGGCTGGACAACCAGGTCAAGGTGCGCGGCTACCGCATCGAGCTGGGAGAGATCGAGGCCGCGCTGAGCGGCCTGCCCGGCGTGCGAGAGGCGGTGGTGGTTGCGAAATCGGACCGACCCGGCGGATCATCGACCGACCGCCTCGTCGCCTACGTCACCGGCGGAGCCGACACCGCCGCGCTCCGCCAGGCCCTCCGCGAGAAGCTCCCCGAGTTCATGCTCCCCTCGGCGATTGTGGCGCTCCCAGCCCTGCCGCTCACACCCGGCGGCAAGCTGGACCGGAAGGCCCTGCCCGAGCCGGACAGCGGACCGGCCCCCGGCTTCGTCGCGCCGCGGACCGCGGTCGAAGAAGTCCTGGCGGAGATCTGGGCCGAGCTCCTCGGCATCGCCCACATCGGCGTTCACGACAACTTCTTCGAACGCGGCGGCCACTCCCTCCTCGCCGTCCTCCTGATGGCCCGGATCGAGAAGCGCCTCGGCACGACCCTCCCCCTGGCGGCGCTGTTCTCCGCTCCGACCCTGGAAGCCCTCGCGGCGCTCACCGAGACGTCCGGCGGCCACCCGGCCGGCCGGAAGGGCCGCGGCTCTCTCGTCGCCATCAAACCCGCCACGAATCGGGACACCGATCAGGCTTCCTTCTTCTGTGTCCATCCGATCGGCGGCAACGTCCTCTGCTATCTGGACCTCGCCCGCCATCTCGCGCCGGACCAGCCGTTCTATGCCCTCCAGACTCCAGACGACCGGCCGCCGGCGAAAAGCATCGAAGAGATGGCGGCCCGCTACCTCGCCGAGGTGCGCCGCGTCCAGCCGCAAGGACCCTACCGGCTCGGCGGCTGGTCCATGGGCGGTCTGGTCGCTTTCGAGATGGCGAGACAGCTCGCGGCGGAAGGCCAGGAGCCCGAGCTGCTCGCGCTGATCGACACATTGCCGCCGGAAATACCGCCGGAGACCGCGGACGCGCCGGCCACCGAAGAGGAGCTCGTGGCCCCGTTCGCCCAGGACATGGCGCGCCTGCTCGGCTTCAATGTCGGGATCTCCCCCGAAGAGCTGCGCTCCCTGCCGGAGCAGGAGAAGCTCGCACACGTCGTCCGCCTCGGCCACGCCGCCGGCCTCCTGCCCGCCGATTTCGGCCTGGCCCAGATCGAGCCGCTCTTCGCCACCTTCGCCGCCAACCTCCAGGCGAGCCGCGCCTACGCGCCCGAGCCCTACACCGGCCGCCTCACCCTCTGGGTTTCCGAGGCGACCGCCGCTTCCCACGCCGCCGCGCTCGACGCCTGGAGCCGGCTCGTCCCGGCCGGCCTCGACCGGACCATCCTGCCCGGAGACCACTACAGCCTCCTCCGCTGGCCCGCGGTCGAGCGGCTGGCGAGGGAGTTGGCGGCGATCCTCATCGGCTCGGCTGCCGGTTGACACAAAAGAACGCATGCACCACTCTGTAGTGCATGCAAAAGACGGAGGTTTACAGTTGGCGTCTCTCTCCCAGGCTCAAAAACGAGCTTGCAGAGAAAGCCAGAGCCGAGCGCAAGAGCTTGGCGGAGTTGCTCGAAGAAATCGCCGAGAGCTGGCTTCGGCAGGCCGGCGCCCGAGACGGAGACGAGGCCGAGCGGCAACAGAGGCTGCACGAAGCGGCTCTTCCATTCGTAGGCGCCATCGATGGCGGGCAGCCGGATCGCGCCGAGACCTATCGCATCGAAGGGAAGCAACGCTTCCACATTGTACCGGAGCGTTCTCGCCGTCCCCTCAACTGAGCCGGAACAACGACGACGGATCGACGTTCGCCGCCCGCCAGGCCGGACGGAGGATCGCGGGGAGCGAGGAGAGCGCGATCACGCAGGGGACCGCGATGAGCACGAGCGGGCCGTAGGGCGATCTCCATGCCGGCGCTGCCCTGCGGCACTGCCGACTTGCGCCGCCGCAACGCCGATCTTCTGTGCGACATCGGCGATTTGTTGTGCGACAAATCCGATTTGCCACGTGGCAACGCCGATCTGCCCGGTGGCAAGCTCGATTTGCCACGTGGCAGAGCCAATTTGCTGTGCGGCAACGCCGAATTGTCGTGCGGCAAATCCAATTTGCCACGTGGCAAGGCCGGTCTGCCACGTGGCAATGTCAATCTGCTGTGCGGCAACGTCGATTTGTTGTGCGGCAAGGCCGATCTGCCCTGTGTCGAATCGAGCCGTACAGAGTCAGGCGCGCTGATGCGGGCGCTTACTGAATGGAAGCGAATCTCAGACCCACTACACGAGCTCGCGCTCGAGCTCGTCCAAGCTTCGGGTCGATCTCCGCCAGCTCGTGCTTGCAGGTTTCAAGGATCGCGGGGTCTGCCCCGGCTCGATGTCACTCCGAGTGCGAACCAGGTCGCTGTCGGAAAGGCCCCGGGCTACTACACGCCTGCGCTTCTCCGAGACCCTTCTATTGCAACAACCGGCTTACCGCTTTAACAAGCGAACGAAGCCGGCCTGCTCGAAATGAGGATCTGTCGTCAGAGCGTTGATCAGCCTGTTCTTCCGCATCACGACGAAGCTCGCACAATCGACCAGGCTCCACTCTTTGTCCGGCCGATCGACCAACAACTGCCAAGCTTGCGCGTCGAGAGCCGCATCTACGTGAACGATGTCCACGAAGGGGGAGGCCTTCAGGCTGGCGATAAAGGCAATGGTCCTTGGGCGCGGGGTCCGGAGAGGGCTCGTCAAGAGCGCAACCAGCTCGCTCAGGATGTAGTTCGTGGTGACAAGCCGGTTGCCTTCCTCCCGGGCACGGCGGTAGAGATCGGCTGCCTGGACATGGTATTCCTGGGATGGGTCAACGAGATGCCCCCAACCCGAGGTGTCGCCGAAGATGGAAGGCAGGAGAGGCGGCGGCACTCCTCAACCTCTCATCGCTCTTTGAGGGCTTGGCCTAGATGGGCGTCATGCTGGTCGGCCCAATCGATTCCCTGGCTGTTGAATGCACCGATGAACTCCTCCAGGGGATCACTCGCCACCGGGCGGGTCGCCGTGGCCAAGAGCTGGACAGCCAGTACCTCGAGCGCCTGGCCCGCTTGGTCCGCCTTCCGGACAAGGGAGCTGTACAGACTCTCGGGTACGTTCAAGGTCAGCGTATGGCTCATGGGCTCTCCTTCCAGCGTCAGCTCAACTCTACCGGCCCTCTCTATCGGCGTCAACGCCCATGCCGTCGCTCACCCGGCTAAAACGCCGCCCCCGCCCCCATAATTTCTGGGGCCTGGCGGCGCGGACTGCGTGCTGGTCTCCTCGGAAGACCAAGGAGACACAATCGAGCCTTTCGGCTCTTCGGCATCCCCTCAGCGGGCCACCGCCAGCTCGCGCTCGAGCTCGTCCAGGAGGAGCTCCTCGGCGGCCAGGGCGAGCGCCGCGGCGGTCGTCCGCTCGAGGAGGCTCGCGAGCGGCAGGCGGACGCCGAGCTCCTGCTCCAGGCGATGGCGGACACGAGGGAGGAGGAGCGAGCGGCCGCCCAGGGCGAAGTAGTCGTCCTTCCGCCCGACGCGCGGGACGCCCAGGACGTCGCGCCAGACGTAGGCCACCGCCTCCTCCGCGGGCGTCGCCGGCGCTTCGTAGCCGCCGGCCGAGGTCGCCTCGAGCTGGGGGATCGGAAGAGCCCGGCGGTCGAGCTTGCCGCTCGCGTTCCGCGGCAAGACGGGAAGCAGGGCGAAGAGCGACGGCACCGCCGGCTCGGGGAGGCGCTCTTTCAAGAACCCGCGGAGCTCGGCCGCCGTGGCGCCCTCCCCCGGCCGCGCCGCCCACCAGGCGACCAGCGCGTCGCCGGCGCGCCGCTCGTCGATCCCCACGGCCGCCTCGGCGACCGCCGGGTGCTGCGCGAGCACCCCCTCGATCTCCGCCAGCTCGATGCGGTAGCCGCGCAACTTGACCTGGCGGTCGATGCGGCCGAGGTACACGAGCGCGCCCTCCTCCCCTCCATCCAGACGATGGCGCGCCAGATCGCCGGTCGTGTACATCCGCGCGCCCGAGCGGCCCGCGAAGGGGTCGGGAAGGAAGGTGCGGGCGGTCAGGTCCGGGCGCCCGAGGTAGCCGCGGGCGAGGCTCTCGCCGCCGATCGCGATCTCGCCGGGGATCCCCGGCGGGCAGAGCTCGCGCGCGCCGTCCAGGACGTAGGCGCGGGCGCCCGGCAGCGGCCGGCCAATCGGGAGCTCGCGGAGCGGGCGCGGCGGGCCGCCCGGCTCGCCATGGACGGCGTGCGAGGTGGCGGCGACGGTGATCTCCGTCGGCCCGTAGGAGTTGATCACCCGCGCCGCGGGGCCGAGCTGACGGCGCAGGCGCGCGACGCGTTCCGGGAGCGCCCGCTCGCCGCCGAAGATGAGGAGGCGGAGGGATGGCGGCCAGGCGGCCTCGCCGGCGTCGACCCGGTCGACCAGCTCTTGCCAGAAGACGGTGGGCAGGTCGCAGACGGTCACCCCCCAGCTCGCGCAGGCGCCCAGGAAGGCCGGCGCCCCGGCGAGCATCGCGTCGTTGCGGAGGATCAGCGCCGCGCCGCTCGCCAGGCAGCAGAAGATCTCCTCGACGCTGGCGTCGACGGAGAGGGACGCGAACTGCAGCATGCGGTCGGAGGGGGTGAGCGCGAGGTCCCGCCGCGTCGCGAGGACGTAGCTCGCGAGCCCGCCATGGCGGATCATCACCCCCTTGGGCGCGCCGGTCGAGCCCGAGGTGTAGATGACGTAGGCGAGGCCCTCGCGGCCGGCCTCCAGCATCGGGTCGCTCGCCGGCGCCGGCTCGGCCTCGAGGGCCGGCCAGATCTCGTCGAGGTCAAGGACGGGCAGGCCGGCGAGCTTGGCCGCCTCGCGCGCCGCCGCATGCCCGCCACCGGTGAGGAGCGCCGCAGTGTCCCCTCCAATATCCCTGAGGATGGCGGCCAGGCGCTCGACCGGGCTCGCCGGGTCGAGCGGCACGTAGGCTCCTCCCGCGGTGAGCACGGCGAAGACGGCGGCGACCATGCGCGGCGAGCGCTCGAGGGCGATCGCCACCCGGCTCTCCGGGCCGATCCCCTGGGCGACGAGCCGGCGCGCCAGGCCTCGCACGAGGCGGGCGAGCTCGCCATAGGAGACCTCCCGACCCTCGGCACCCTCTGCACCCTCGGCGACGATGGCCGGCGCGCCGGGCGTGCGCGCCGCCTGGGCGAAGAAGGCGTGATGGGCCAGCGGCGGCTGGGCCCCAGCCTGGCCGTCCTCGCCGCCGTCGCTCCAGGCGAGGAGCTGGCGGCGCTCGGACGTCGAGAGAAGGGGGAGCTCGGCGAGCGGCCGCTCCGGCGCGGCGAGCGCGGCTGCCAGGAAGGCCGCCAAGTGGTCGAGGAGGCGCGCCGCCGTCACCTCGGTGAACAGGAGGGCGTCGTAGGCGAGCCGCAGCCCGATGCCGCCACCGCCATCTCCGTCGCCCTGGGGATCGGACCGATCGGACCTCTCTTCGGCGATGAGGCCGAGCTCGAAGACCTCCCCCGCCAGGTCCGCCGCGGGATCGGGAGGCGAGACGGCGATCCGGAGGCCCGCGAAGGAGAGCCGCGGCGCCGGCTGGCTCCGCTGGCTCCGAACGAGGAACATGACCTGGAACGGCGGCGCGCGGCGCGGGTCGCGCGGCAGGCCCAGGGCCGTGAGGAGCATCTCGAGCGGCAGGTCCTGGTGCGCGGCGGCGGCCGCCGCCGCCTCCCGGACCTCGTCGACGAGCGGGCCGTAACCTCGGTCGAGCCGCGGGCGGGCGCGGAGGACCAGGGTGTTGCGGAAGGGACCGATCAGCCCCTCGGCCTCCGGGCGGCGGCTCTCGACCGGCGTGCCGACGAGGAGGTCCTCCTCGCCGCCGGTGCGCCCGAGGACGGCGGCCCAGGCAGCCAGGAGGGTCGAAGAGAGCGTCGCCCCGCACCGGCCGCCGAGCTCGCGGAGGGCCGCGGCGAGCGGCGCCGGCAGCACGCGGCAGACCTCGCCGGCGAGGAAGCCATGCGCCGAGGCGCGGTCGAAGTCGGCCGGCAATCGCAGGACGGGAAGCGGCGGGGCGAGCTCGCGCCGCCAGAGATCGATCTCGCCGGCGAGCGGTTCGCCCGCGAAGTGCAGCCTCTGCCAGAGCGCATGGTCGGCGTATTGTAGGGGGAGCTCGGGGAGCGGCGACGGCCGTCCCGCGGCGAAGGCCTCGTAGAGCGCCGCGACCTCTCGCCAGAGGAGGAGGCTCGATCCGCCGTCGAAGACGATGGGGTGGGCGGTGAGGAGCCCGGCGTGCCGGCCCGCCGAGAGGCGCACGAGAGCGACGCGGAAGAGAGGCCCCGCCGCGAGGTCGAACGGGCGCCGCCGCTCCTCGGTGGAGAGGCGCGCGACCTCGGGCCTCCACGACGGCTCCGGAAGGCCGGCGAGGTCGACGAGCGGCAGCGGCCGGCGCGCGGCGGGGGCGACGACGGGCTCCGGCGCGCCGCCTGGCGCGGCGAAGGTGGTGCGCAGGATCTGGTGCCGGCGGACCACCTCGTCGAGCGAGAGGGCGAGGAGGGCGGGGGCGAGCGGGCCCGAGATGTCGACGGTGTGGAAGAGGTTGCAGGTTGCCGCGCCAGGGTCGATCTGGTCGAGGAGCCACATCCGCTCCTGGGCGAAGGAGAGCGGGCGGACCGTTTCCTCCTGAAGCGCCGTCACACCGAAGCGGACGTCACTCCAGAGGGTTCCCATGACCGGGCAGCTTCGCATGGGGTCGGCGGTGGGTCAACATGAAGACGATCCGAGCCGCCGGCGGAAAGCTCAGTCTTGGCGACCGCTCCGGTTGCCGCCCCGGGGGACACTTGCCTCGAAGGACGAGCGCGGAGTAGGATTTCGGCATGCCAAGCATCCGTCTCAAGGCTCATTACGACGGGAAAACGATCTGCCTCGACGAGCTCTTCGAGTTGGAGGAAGGCACCCAGTTGATCGTGACGGTGCTGGAACCAGGCTCGCAGGATCCCGAACGGGCCGGCTGGATCGACCTCAGTGCCCAAGGGCTGGCGCGAGCCTATGGGAACTCTGAGCCCGAGTACTCGACCGCCGACGTGATCCCGTGAGGGAAGGCGACGTCCTTCTCGCCCCGTTGCCTCAGGGAGACGGCAGCGTCAAGGATCGCCCTGTCCTCTTCTTGAAGAGGATGCCGCCTTTCCAGGATGTCCTGGTCTGCGGTATCAGCACTCAACTCCAGCAGGCGGTGCCAGAGCTCGACGAGACCATTAGCCCGTTTGACCCGGATTTCCGAGGGAGCGGTCTCAAGGCGGCATCGCTGATTCGGCTGGGCTACTTGGCAATCCTTCCACGCTCCAGGATCAAAGGGCGCATCGGGAGCGTGTCGGCAGCTCGATACCAGCGGCTGCTCACTCGGCTGAGCGATTTCCTCCGTCCGCCGGCGGAAGGCTGAGCCCTCACCCCCGGTCCCCTCTCCCGCCACGCCAGAACAGGTACCTGGCACTGGACCGGACCATTGCAGGTTGCCGCGCCGGGGTCGATCTGGTCGAGGAGCCACATCCGCTCCTGGGCGAAGGAGAGCGGGCGGACCGTTTCCTCCTGAAGCGCCGTCACACCAAGTCGCACGGTTTGCCGGGGCAGCGTGCAGGTGGGTCGTTCCGCCAGGGTTCCCATGACCAGAGAGCTTCGCATGGGGGCGGCCCGGTGGGCTACTGTCCGCCCCCAAGCTCGCCATAACGCTTCAGCCGGCGGCGTATTGACGGCAAAACAATGGCAATGTAGATTTGATGGCATGACGCGCACGCAGATTCAACTTCCCGATGAGCTCTACCAGCGGGCAAAGCGGTTCGCGGCCGAGCGGGAGATGTCGCTGGCCGAGATGACCCGACGCGGCCTGGAGCTCTTGCTCGATCGCTATCCTGTGGCCAGCGCCGGACGTGAGCCTTGGAGCTTGCCGCGTGTAAACGGCGGCGGCCTGAAGGTCGCGTTTGCGGCTCTGCGCGATATCGCAGCGCAAGATGAGGAAGCCCGGAGCGAAGGAGTTTGCGCGTCGGCGCGCCTTCGACTGGCGAATGGCGCTATCGTTGCTCCAGCAAGGCGTGGATGAGTTTGCCACGATCAACACTCGCGACT
>Ga0307506_10000222_pt1 | contig 15829 bp, 15 predicted proteins | sample 25_S_MG_FD_202175 | JGI IMG/M metagenome (GOLD analysis project Ga0307506, IMG submission 202175) | Soil microbial communities from Populus trichocarpa stands in riparian zone in the Pacific Northwest, United States - 25_S | ecosystem: Environmental > Terrestrial > Soil > Riparian zone > Trees... | reverse complement strand
GAGAGGCGGAGGACGGCGTTGTTCGCGCGGGTGATGCCGGCCGCGAAGTCGATGCTGCTCGTTCCCGGGAGGGCCGCGTCTCCCGGATAGAGGACGGCGTTCCCCTGGCCGGTGGGATCCACGGCGGTCAAGGTCACCGCGACGGAACGCGCGCTCGCCGGGATGCCGCAGCGGCCGGCGATGGAAAAGATCCGGATCGCGCCGGAGGCGAGCACCGAGCTGTCGCGGGTGTCGAAGACCCGGCAGGGGGTGACCGTGAAAAAGCTCGTGCCCAGGCCGCCGAGGATCTCGCTGCTCTTCAGCTCGTTCGTCCCATCGTAGCCGCCGGCCACCAGCACCTCGCCGCTCGGCAACAGCGCGGCAGCGTGCTCGACCCTCGCCGTCGACATCGAGGGCAAGGCATGCCACGCATTGGTCGCCAGGTGGTACATCTCCACGGTCGCGGTAACAGAGAGCAAACGCCCCACCCGCGCCCCGCCCACGACCAGCACGTCGCCGTTCGGCAGCAAGGTCGCCGTATGCCGGCCCCGGCGAGCCACCATGGAGGCGGCGAACGACCAGGTGCCGGTCACCGGGTCATAGATCTCCGCCGTGTCGTGATTATTGGTGTCCGCCCCCCCGGCATAGCCACCCGTGACCAGCACCCGGCCGTCCAGGAGCCGCGTCGCGGTATGGGAGGCGCGGCCGAGATGGAGTGAGCCGGTGAGCGCGAAGGTGCCGGTGGCTGGATCGTAGAGCTCGCAGCGCGCTTCCACCGTGAGCCCGATCCGCTGCCCTCCCCCGGCGACGAGAACCTTGCCGGCGTTCGGCCCGGTCACCAGCAGCGTCATTGTGTGGCCCACGCGCAAAACGACCATCGAGCCGGTCGGAGACCAGGTCGAAGAGGCGGGATCATAAAGCTCGGCCGAGTCGTAGGTCGGCCCGTCGCCGCCGCCGTTGTAACCGCCGGCATAGAGCACTTTGCCATTGGGCAGCACGATCATCGCCGCGCCGAATCGATTGACGGCTGGTTGGTTGACAGTCGCCGACCAGGAGTGCGTGGCTTCCGTGAAGAGGTGGGATTCTTTGGGCAAGCTGTCGTACTGATTGCCGGCGATCAGAATCTTGCCGTTCCCGAGCAGCACCGCATGGCTCTGGTAGGCGTGCCAAGCCGGCATGGCCGCCGTTTCGCTGAAGCTCCGGCCGGCCAGCGAAAAGATGTCCGCTCGATTCGTGTAGACCGATCCCGTGGAGAGGCCTCCGGGGGCGAGCAAATCTCCAGAGGGCAGAGGGACCAGCGCAAAAATGCTGCGGCTGATCGACATGTCCGGTCCGGGAAGCCATGCTTCAGCCGCCACCGCCGGCAGCGCCGCGGTGAGAAGAAAGAGGACGGCCAGAAGGACGGATGGTTGTACGGAAAAGCGGCTCTCTTGGGTCGAACGCAGGGTCATGGTTTCGCCTGAGCGCAAGCGGTATGCCAGACGGGGATGGCGCGTGAAGAGCCAACGATTTCAACGACTTGCAGCTCCGGGAGCAGCCAGATTGAGCGCCAAGGCTGGGGTGGGATTGCCCGGACTATGGCAAATGCACCCCAGCAGGCCACGTCCCTGATCATTTCTTTAGCGCCGGGTGAGAAACCGCCTATACTCTCCGCCATGAGCGAACATCACGAAGAGTCGGGATGGACGGCCTCGGCGTCATCGGCTCCATCGCCGGCATCCGGCGCATGCTGGTGATCACAGCGACCTCCACCGAGAGCGAGGCGAACGTGGCGCTCTTCCACAACACCCTCGTGGAGCTCGGGCTGCTCGCCGGCACCGTGGTCGCCATGGTGATCGCGATCTGCATCCTCCGCTTCAGCCAGCGGAAATACGTCGACGACAAGCCTAAGGGCGAAATCGCGGCGGCTCCGGCGCCCTGAGTCAGGCCGGTATTCTCCGGGTGGCGCGCGCGAGCCTGCCGTAAGCCCACACCATCGCGGCCGTGACGAGGAGGAGCGCGGCGCTCCCCGTCCAGAACGAAGCGTCGGCGCCGGTCTGCCAGACCAGCGCGGCAGGCCCTGACGCGGCCTGCCATTCCGCTTGGCCATGCAGCCAGAGATCGAGGTTCGAATACAGGTTCCCGCACGTGTGCAGCACCATCGCGGGCAGAATCGAGCCCGTCCGGTACGTCACGACGCCATAGATCGCGGCCACGGCCACGTAATACGGCCAGAGGATCAACGTGAAATCCAGATGAGCGACGGCGAACATCGTCCCCGTCACCAGAATCGCGATTACCAGCCCATGGCGCCGCTCGATCGGCCCCTGCATATAGCCGCGAAACGCGGCTTCCTCGATAAGGCCCGCCACCGGAGCGGCCATGAGAAGCAACGCCAACACCGTCGCCCTCGGCACCTGCGCAAGGTTCGGAAGCTGCTGCTGCGGCAACACGACCATTCGGTTCGCCACCCGCAGCGCCAGCACCAAAGCGACGATGCCCAGCCCACCGGCGAAGAGCGCCCAAGCCCACACACGGCCCGGCACCCGATGGGCCCGGAGACTCGCCCGCCGCTCCTCCGCCGTCGAATCCGGAGGCCCCTCGCCTCGCAGATACCGCCAGAAGAACCATAGATACACCGCCGTCACCGGCACCGCCCAGGGCACCCCCGGGTAGTACCGCAGATTCGCCGCGAAGAAAAGATTGCGCGGAATCGTCCCGGCGACCATCACCAACATGCCAATCAGCACAGCCTGGATGATGGTTCCCATTGTGCCCCTCCCTGTCTCTCACTACGCAGGAGGGCCGCGACGGGTTTTCAGGCCGGGGTTCTACGCCCCTGTCATGGAGTGACTCGGGGATCGATGCGATCCCTGGCCTCCGGGGCTGAACGGCGTCGAAGCAGGTGGGAGATTCCCACTTGGGCGGCGGCCCCACAAGGGTGTATGCTTTGTTTCATGGCTAGGTCCAAGGAGCACCACGAGCTCGAGCTGATCGCACATGATGTCCGCCCAGATTCCAAGCGGCGACTGACTCTTGGCAAGGCGCTGGCGGGGTTGGACGACGATGTCCGCTTTGACGTCTACCGGAATGCGAGCGGACAGATCGTCCTCGATCCCCAGGTCTCTATCCCAGCTTCGGAGGCTTGGCTCTACCGGAACCCCAAGGCTCTGGCGGCCGTCCGGAAAGGTCTCCAAGAAGCCGCAGATGGGAAGGCCGTCTTCGTCGGCTCGTTCGCGAAGTACGCCGAGGAATGAACCGAGAGCTACGGCTGACTTCGGCTTCCCAGGCTTCCCTGCATGAGCTGGAGGCCGACCCACATCGTGCCGGCCTCCTCAAGCAGGTGCGAAAGACCTTAGCCCTCCTTGAGGTGAACCTTCGTCATCCCTCCCTCAACACCCACAAGTTTCGTTCCTTGGTAGGCCCCAGTGGTGAGGAGGTCTTCGAGGCGTACGTCCAGAACCAGACGCCTGGGGCCTACCGCGTGTTCTTCTACTATGGCCCGGACCGGGAGGAAGCTGGCAATCGGATTGCCGTGCTCACCGTTGTCGCCATCACGCCCCATCCTTGAGCGGGCAGGTGTGCTCTGTGGATTGAACCTACCGCCCTGATCGGCACCTCACAGCAGTTACACTAGGGTCACCATGAATCGCCTGCCGCCCGATCTCGCAGAAGTCGTCGCCAAGCTCCGCAAGGGTTTGGAAGAGCTCTATGGCGCGCGCTTCCGCGACCTCCTGCTCTACGGCTCCTATGCCCGGGGAGATCAGCGGGAAGGTAGCGACGTGGATCTCCTGGTGCTGTTGGACGGGCCGGTCGACACCGGCCGCGAGATCCTGCGCCTCGAGTCGATCACATGGCCCCTCTCCTTGGACCATGACATCGTCCTCTCGGTGATGCCTGTCAGCGCCGAGGCATACAAGAAGGGCGAGACGTCCTTCTTGAGAATTATTCGGAAGGACGCGAGGCAGGCGGCGTGAACGAGATCGAATCTCTTCTCGATAAGGCGAGAAGATCCTTCGCCAAGGCGCGGACTACGCCACAAACGCGGTCATCGAGTCGGAATGGGTCCGGGAAATTCTCGAAGGAGGCCGCGGGTTCCTCGCGGCGGCGACTGCCTATCTGGCATCCGTCCTTTGACTCTCATCGCGGTCAGCCTCATCGCTGACGCATTCGAGTGAAGCGGAGCTCTGGCGCCAAGACAATTGTGCAACGACCCGTTGCACAATTGTCGGCTCCGAAGAAAAACCCTTGGCTGCGGCAGGCTCCATCGATCACCTTGACCTTCAGCTTGCCCGTCACCGAGCAGCCGGGAGCGACCAACTGCATTTTTTGACAGCCACGTAGTTTGCATCAAGCTCTTCGCGCATCAGTAAAATAGCCGCCAGTCTTCTCACGATCCCGGTCACCTCTCTCACCTCATCGCTTGTAAGGCCCCTTCCCAGGATCTCCCGCTCCCTATAGCTGAGCCATTTCTTGATAACCTGATAGCCGCCGATCGTGTAGCCCCAAACATTGCTCGGGACATTCTTCCAAAGAGCACGATCGTTGAGCCAGACGTCATGGGTCGTTCGACCCAGACAATCCAATGCCTCCGACAGCGCCATGCCAATCTCAACGCTTCCCTTTTCGATAGCCTCAAGCTCTTCCGGCAGGTACGAACGCTCCACAAGGCGTCCTCTACCGGGCATGACAATACCGTTCTGAAGATGCCCCCAGCCGGCCGTGAGCTCCAGGTCTCCCCTATCAGGATTCAGTGCTCCGCCTTCATGCCGGCTGACCACAGCCATGACCCGCAAATCCGAGCGTATCGTGCCCTGGCTCACACCCGTGGCACTCTTCTCTGTCTCTAGCAACTCCGCGAGTCGTACGCCCAGTTGTGCCGAAGAACGCAGGAGATCCAGTCGCCCTGGAAGAGGAATTCGCGGCCACCCCTGGCGAAGCCCCGACGCATTCTCTTCGAGGTAGGCCGGCGCATAGCCGATCGCCAGGACATGCCGCCACACATCAAAGCCACGCCCATCCTCCGCATCCGTGTGAGCGAGGCCCGCCTCTACGAGGTATATCCGCACGAGCTGTGAAATGTTTGCAGTCGTTTCGGCGGATTCCTCAAGCAGGGCTACTTGACCTCTCACGTGATTTTTATATGCTGCCCGGCGAATCCTCAGCGGCAGATAATAGGCGTCTTTATGAAAGGCGTGCTCGTCTCCAAGAGCTGACGTGAAGAAAAAGGGTACACCTTCCTTGGCCGCAACTGCCTTGTTCCTGCATACCAGAAAAGAGTTCCCTTCCCAGCATTGCTCGATCAGCGTCGGCCGCGACCTGTTCCACAGGCCTGGAATTTTTGAATAATAGCACCAGCGATAGTCCATGGGACGCACCAACAGACGGCGAATCTCTTTTACTTCAAATCCACCTTCATCAAGAACTCGTTTTCGGATACTTCTAGCGTCAAAGGAGGCGGCGTTCTCAGTAAGGCCGTTCTTGTCTCTTGCCAACTCTTCCCATGAGATGGCAGGACTGCCGTATCGCCGCATCCTTTTCTCAAGGCTTTCCCTATCGATGCTGCACAGGGCCGATTTGCGCTTCTCGAGAACTCCCAGAATGGGCCTCACCTCGGCGAGCTCCTCGAGCCGCGGCCAAGAAAGATAGCTCGCCGTGACCTCGGCAGGCCGTAGCGAGTACTGATTCGCCGCCCCCGCATGAACCACCTCATACCGAGCGGCACAGTCCTCCTCCGCGAGACTGGAAAGCAGATCCTCCCGCTTTGCGGTACCCCAGAAATGGCGAAAGAAGATCTTCTTTTTCTCTCCTCCTTCGCGCTTCCGGACAAAGAGGCCAATCGCCGTCCCGACGCGGATGCCCTCGCGGTTGTACTCCGTCGAAAAGATACTTGGATCTGGGCGGCCGTCAGGGGCCGTCTTACCTGTTTCCCTGCTGTCGCCGTTGAGACAGTCGATCCAGGCGGAATCGAATTCCTGTACAAACCGCTCGCGCAGAACGACAAAGGAAGGGTCGCTCAGATAAGAGAAGTTGGAGATGAAGCAGACAATGCCTTCTCCCGTCATCTCCGTAATTCGGCGTTCAGCAATGCGGAAAAATCTGACATAAAGCTCATCGAGATTGAACTTCTTGACACCCCACCTTGAGATGAGCCCTCGTTTATAGACCTCCACGAGCCGCCGCTCTTCCGGCGATGGGCTGACTCCCGCGAAAGCGTTGTACGGAGGATTACCAAGTATCACGAGAATCGGGGCTTCTCGCTTGACTCGCGCCGCTCCGTCTCTCTCTTGCTCCAACTCAGGGAAGATAAGATGCTGCTTCGCCGGCTCCGGCACCTCCCAACCCGTCAGTGCATTGCTCAAAAAGATGCCGGCCCGTTCTCCCTTATCTTCCGACAGCGGCACCTGCAGGGCCTGCAGCATCAACCCGAGCTGAAGGTGAGCAACAACGAAGGGCGCGGGGAGGAGCTCGAACCCGAAGATGCGCTCCATCACGATCTTCTTGAGATCCTGGGCCGCCAGTGCGTCGCCCCCCTTCTCCCGCAAGGTGTCCGCGATACGCCGCACGGTCTCCAGTAGATAGGCCCCCGTCCCGCAACAAGGATCGAGCACAACCACACGGGGATCCGCCAGCCCATCCTCGACACCCAACTCGCTGCGCAGAGTCTGATCCACGCGTGCCACCATGTATCGCACCACCTCCGGCGGCGTGAACCAGACACCAAGAGCCTTCCGAAGCTGCGGGTCGAAACTCTCCAGAAATGGTTCATAGAAGTACTGAACGGCACGATCTTCTTCAAACCTGGCGAAGAACTCTGTGGAGCGTACCCTCTTCAAAGTCTCCGCAGCCCAGTCAAGCACCTCGACAAGCCCCAGACGCCTCAACTGTGTGGGAGAAGTGAGTTGCTCAAACATCGCCTGGATCATCGGTACTTTCAGCAGCCACCCTGCAAGCCGCCAATCGAAGTCTTTTCTCCGGCCTGGATCTTCCTTGTGCCAGAGCACCCAGGCGGAAAAGATGCCATAGAAGAGAGTCTGGACTAGCGTAGAGCGAAAGAAGTGCTCTCCTTTGGGCCCATCAAACCTCACGCCCAGAGACGCCTCCAGGGCTTCCCGAATCGACGAGAGCGCCGGGAGATCGACTCCTTCCAGCCGGGCACTGGCATCGCGAGCATAAGAAGCCAGGAACCAGCTCACATCGCGCGGATCCTCCAGAGGCGCCATGTGAAGGAGGGCTCGCTTGATATATTCCCTGAAGCGTTCACCATGGCCCTTCAGGGCTGCTTGTGGGCGAGCCGCCAAGAGCCAGAATTCGGTTTCATTCTCCGCCAGGCAATAACTCTCTCTTTCAGTGACCTGACCGGAGTCATCTTTTCCCAAGAGGACGAAATCTCGATAGTTTGTGACGAGGATGAGTCCATATCGCGTCAAGTATCGCCGGACCTGTTCGCTGGCGATCACGGCACGCAGGTCTTCGCGCAGCGATTTGACCTCGAGGACGCCCCTTTCAGGAATCTGGCCATCCAGGAGCTTACTATCCGGCATTGCCTTGAGTTGGCCCGCTGTGAAGAAGCCACCATCAGGGATACCAGCACCTCGGTTCTGCAGGTTGATGACCGCGCGGACTCTTGGTTTCAGAGACCTGCCAATCTCATTGAAAACGTTCTCTAGAGCCCCATAGAAAGAAGTTTCAGGAACTGCGGACCCGGTTGAATGAATTTCTCGAAGCTCGCGCAGATAGCGGTCAAGGACATGCATCATCAGGCTCCAAGACATTGAAGGAGTCACCAAAGGGGAGACGACCGAAGACGAATGGTCTCGGAGTTATCGATCGCTTGCAGAAACTTAAAATTGTCGTGGCGTCACTCACGATTCTTTCCTCTCAACTCGCCTTCTGTTCCACTCGCCTGCCGGCCCAACGCCTTGGCAATGAATTCCCGCAGGCGGCTGAGATCCTGGCGCGCGAGCTCAGTGAGGACCAGCTTCACTTCGGGGCAGTGCCTTCTCGGCCCCAGGTGTCGAGCCCGGCGAAGACTTTTTCTCCCGGCACGACTCCGCCTCTCTCAGCCGCGTCGATCGCCTCCTGGGTCTCTCTCCAATACTGGAGCTCCTGCCGATGCCGGCTGACGTATTCGCGAAGCGCGTCTTGGATCACCCAGTCACGAGGGCGCTCCAGCTCGACGGCGATCGAGTCGATCTCGTCGACGAAGTCGTCAGTTACCTGGGCTGTGAGAGTCGGCATGCGTCACCTCGATTCCGGTGTGCTCAGCTTCGATGCTAGCACGAGGCCAGGGCCTACTCCTCCGCCCGGACCGGAGCCGCCCCCGCGGCGAGCGACAGTTGGCCCACCTCATGCGCCAACGACAACTGGCCCGCTTCGGAGGTGGCCAGGGAGAGCTGGCCGGGGGAGGCGCCCGAGAGGCGGGATTGGATGTCGGTGATCGCCTGGCGGGCGGCTTTGCGGAGCTCGGGGTGGAGAGCGGAACGCTCGGCCGCTTCTTGCAGCGGCAGCACAGCCGCCGCCGAGCCGGCGCGGCCCAGTGCGGTCGCCGCGGCTACTTGGAGATCTTTCCGCTCCTTCTCAAGGGCAAGGAGGAGCGGCGGCTCGGCGGCGGCGTTTCCGGTTGCTCCCAGAGCCAGGGCCGCGGCGACCGCCAGCTCATTCTCTTCGCCCGCCATCACCTTGGCCAGGGTCTCGACGTCCGCGGCGTCCTGGCTGTGGCCGAGTCTTTCCAGGCAGGCGCCGGCGGTCAGGAGGCGGTGCCTGTCCAGGGCGAGGGCGAGGATGGACCGCGCGTGCTCGAAGGGCAGCTCTCCACCCAGGATCGAGATCGCCTGCGCGCTCAAGGCATCGTCCCCCTTGCTCCCGGCGAGCGCCAGGAGGACGTCGCGGCCTTCGGCGCCCAGCTCCTTGGCGGCGCGCAGCCGGACCCTGGGGCTCGGGTCCGCGAGGGCGGTGCGGAGGGCCACGGCCGTCCTCGGATCCTCTGGCAGCTCGTGGATCAACAGGAGCAGATTCTGGAGCCGCACCCCGGCTTCGGGATCCCGGCGGGCGTGATCGGCCAGGAGCCGCACAGTGTCCTGGGCCTGCGCGAGCTGGTGGCCGAGCTTGAGGAGGATCGGCACGAGCTCACGGATCTCCCTGTCGGAAGTCTCCACCCGCAGCTCACCCTGGACGATTTCGATTCCGCCCTTGGCGTTCTTCCGGATCAGCAGGCGGCGTACTTTCGCATCCAGCAGCGCGCGCACCAGCCGCACCGGCCCCGCGACGTAGAACGTGCGGTCGAAAGACTCGTCTCCAACCTCGATCTCGCGGCTCCACAAGGGCTTGTCCCTCGCGCGGCAGATCTTGACGCTGGCGAATTCCGGCGGCTCCGGGACCACGATCACGATCCGGGCGCCGTATTTGTTGCGTCCGAAGGGCTCGATCCGCACCTCCAGCGGCCCCGCTCGCGCCTTGAGCTCCAGGCGGCTCTCCCAGACGCTGCCCTTCTCCACCTGCAAGCCGCACGACTTCGCGGCGCGCAACCATTTCTCCAGCCGGCGCTGACGCTTCACCTGGATCGCGCCCCAGAGAAGGCTGCTGCCGACCAAAGCTGGGAGGACGATCAGCTCCCACATTCTGAAAACCTCAGACCCGCCAAAGGGCCGGCTCCGGAGCGAGCGTTCCAAAGATCCTGCGGGAGAAAGTATAGACGTGGGCCTCTCCGATTGGGGCGAGCGCCCGATGCGGACGGATGCGGATGCGGCGCGCAAGCTCGCAGACCTCGCCTTCCAGGTCGCCGACCGTGTCCGGCCGGGTGAAAGCTCGGGCTCCGCGGCTCGGCGGGAGGGTTGATCCGAGGCCCGGACGATCGGATCGCTGACCCCAACGTCCGGGATGGACAGGCGGACGCTCGGGGAGCTCAGGCACCTCAACCGGCCGGGCAAGCGGACGGTCGCCGAGCGCAGGCGGACGGTGTGGGCGCGGATTTCACCGAGGTTTATGCGCGCTCGGACCGTCCGCTCGCGCATGGCGACCGTCCGCTTCCGCTCGGCCACCGTCCGCCTGCGCTCGGCCACCGTCCGCTCGCGCTTGGCAACCGTTCGCTCGCGCTCGGCAATCGTCCGCTCGCGCTCGGCCACCGTCCGCCGGCGCGCTCAGATCGTCCGCTCGCCCGCCCCGACCGTCGATTTGCCCTTTCAACCGGGCTCCTCGTCGAGCCGGATCGTCCGCTTTCGCTTGGCGAACAGCTCGATGAGACGCTAGACTCCGTCGGTCTCGAACCCGGAGGATACGATGCGTCATGACGAGTATGAGCGGCGCAAGCGCGCGCTCGAATTGCAGTTCCGCGAGGACGTCGAGCTTCTCCAGGCGGGGTATCAGGCCAAGCTGAGAGCCCTCGAGATGGTCTGGATGATGTCCCCCGAGGCAAATCTCCCGGCCGGGCGGCCCGCGCTTGACGCTTCTGAGACACTCCGGCTGAGTGAGACACTATCTCCGAGTGAATCACTCGGGGCGAGTGAGACAGTCTCTCCTCCGCCTGCCCTTCCGCCTGCCCCTCCCCCGCCGGCCCGCCCGCGCGGCCAGGTGGCGCTGGATTTCGAGGACATCCTGCCCCAGCTTCCGAACGAGTTCGACAAGACCGACGTCGACCGCGCTCTGGGGTACAAGCCGACACGCCCGACGCTGTACCGCGTCCTCCACGATTTTATCAGCATGCAGAGGATCGCGATGGCACGGAACCACCAGGGCCCCTCCCCCACCCGCTACCGGAAGCTGCCGCCGCCGGACGCGGCGGATTGAGAACAGCCACGGCGGACGAGGGCGCGGGCGTACCCGGAGGTACGCCCTCTCGCAGAGTCAATTCATGGAGTTACAAATAAGCGGTAAGCAGACTCTGTGCATGCCACTTCCGACGCAGATGTCATAACATCCTAACGGCCTGGGCTGCCGCCGGATCGTCACCGGCAGATCCACCGAGGTCGCCTGCGTCGGCTTCCCTTCCCGCAGCTTGGCGGCGGCCGCCTGCAAGACGAGCTGTTCCAGCGACGGGACCTGAGCGGCCTTCTCGAGCTCCGCGGGCGAGATCTTCGCGGCCGGGGCGGGGACAGGCTTCTGAGCAGTGGTCACTGCCGCACCGACAGCGGCGAGCAGCAAGAAAATTGACAGCGAGCGGCGGATGGTCATGGTCATCTCTCCTGGAAGAGCTACGTTGGTGAAGGACACGAAGCCGAGGAGAAAGCGATCTTCTCCTTTGACTGTCCTGCATCCCATAGATCTCCGCGGCGCCGCGGCGGTTTAGTGCAACCAATGGCGTTGCCTCAGAGAGGCGCAGGAGACGGCTGGCCGAACGGCTTCTGCGCACGCACAGCGCCGGGCAGTCAGAGGCGAGTCTTCACGGCTGCTTCAATGGATGCGATGGTGTTGGGCTCGACGACGCGAACAGCGTGTCGTAGATGATCCGCTTCTGGTAAGAGCAGAAGGTATCGACGCCATGGTGGTCTCCGGTGGCATGGAGGGTGTTCGCGTGGCAGCCTCCCGCACACAGGAAGCGCAGCTCGCAGTCCCGGCAGATCGGATTGTTCTGCTCGACGTCCATGGACCGGGCAAAGGCCTTCACCTTGGCGCCGAAGAAGATCTCCTCGAAGGGGTCGTGAAAGATGTTCCCGAAGTGAAACTCGCGAGCGTGGAAGAGGTGACAAGGATAGACGTCGCCATTCTCGGCGATGCTCAAGCTTCCCATTCCCGCATGGCAACTGCGGTTGCATTGCCCGCGGGTATACCGGGTTCCCGACCCTTGACCGCTGGCGAAGTTGTAGAACTCGTCGTTGTCGATGTACTCGCTCTCCATCCCTGTTCCCCGGCCCATGGGCAGCAGAGGAGTGAATCGGACGGCGACATTGGGCAGAGCCGGAAGAGCGCCCTTGACCTCGTTTGCGTGCGGCAGAGCGCTTTTCGTGAGGGTCACCTGGACAGATACCTTGACGCCTCTCTCGGCCAGCCTTTCGACACTCCTGACGGCCCTGGCAAAGTTCCCCCGACCTCTCGTCCGCGAGTGGATCTCGTCGTTGGGGCCATCCAGACTGATCTTCACCGAGCGGAAGTGGGCCGCGATGAAGTCAGCCATCTCGTCGGTGATCAGAGTCCCGTTCGTCAGGAGACGGTTCGTGTACTCCAGCCGCGAGGAGGTTGCGGCAATCTCCTGGAAGCCCGGATGCATCAAGGGCTCACCGCCCGAAAAAGATACCTCCATTCCGGGCGCGGTGAATGGCTTGACATACTCCAGCAACCCGCAGAGCTTTCCAGGATCGTGCAGGACCGCCAGGTGGGACGAGGATTCCCTGTAGCAGTACGAGCACTGGAGATTGCACCGGTTGGTGATGTGGAGATAGAGAGCCGAGAGCTTACGGTCCTTCCAGGATACCAGCGAGCCCTCTCGCTCCGGCTTCTCGAAAAGCTTTTTATCGACAGCGGATTGGAAGAATTCTGTCAGCTTCGGGAGAGAGACCTCGACCGCATTGGAGACCATCTCGTCGTGATACTCTCGGATCGACCGCTTCCCATCAGCCTTCTGCAACAGCAGGGCACCGGGTTTGCCGGTGAAGATCCATGCCGGGACTTCTGGATTCAGGCATAGCCATCGTCCGCTTCGTTCGACGACCTTGAGCTCGGGAACGGTGGGGACAATCCAGTTGGCATCGACGAAACGTTCTCTTGTCATGATCTTCCCCCTCGCAGCGACCGGTTCAATGAGGAACGGGGGGGCAAGCCGCCCCCCCGGAACGTGCGGGCGGCCGCATCACAAGCTCTGACCACCGCCACCACCGCCGCAGGTGCCGCCGCTGTCGCCACACCGGCACAGGCACCCACCACTCACGGCGTCGAGGTCCTTGTCGTCCAGGTCCTTCTCGACGGCGAAGTCGCCCGCACTCTTCATCTCGTCCAACAGCTCTTTATCCTTCTGTGTCTCATAGGTCATTGTCGTGCTCCTTTCGAGCTTTTCACTGACGCTCGCAACATCGACAATAATGTCTCCGCCAGGGTCGTCCCGATATACCCCGACGGGCAGTTCTTTGTCTCCCTTCGCGGGTAGTCACCACGGTCTGCAGACCCACCCCATGGAGCGTTGCGCCGGGAAAGAAATCCGGTCCAGAGTTATGAGCTGGCGACGGCCAGAACGAGGACCATCTCATGCGAAAGACGAAGCTCTGGATGCTGTTCGGCGCTCTCTTGATCTTGGGGACAGAATCTGCCGCCAAGGCACAGTCATTACCCCAACCCTCTCCCTCCCCCACCGGATCCCTCGAACAGGAAGTGACGAAGCTCAATCGATCGGTCCAGGAGCTCGTGGCTCTGCTCCGAGAGTATCTCGCCCGCCAGGAAGTGGATCTCCGGCTCAAGCGCGTCGAGCTCGGCCTCCTGAAGATGGGTCCCCTGAATCAGGAGTTGACAAGCCTGCGAGAAAAAAAATCCGCCGATGAAGAGCTGCTGGGCCAACTTCGGTCCACTCTGACCGCACTGCAGGCCAGCGAGGCGGAAGATGGGACAAGTCTCGGTGGAGTGGTCACCGACGACGCCACCCGTAAAGTTCGAGTGGAAGAAGAGATCAAACGCCTGAAGCGCCGGATGCCCGAGACCGAGCAGAAAATCGCCGAGATCGAGAGCGAGTTGGCCCAGGAGCAACGGAACCTCCAACTATGGGAGACGGAGGTCGACAGGCGTCTGAAACAGCGCTGAGGGAGCGTGCAACAAGGGGCGCCAGTCCGACTTCTCGCCGACGCGGGTCAGGAGGTCCGCCGCAGCTTCCCTTTTTCTCGCTCCACCCTGGTCGATATAGCCCCATTCGATCTAGAATGACCAGAACTGACCCGGCCTGGCCGTGATGCTCCATGAGGACAATGCAATGACTTGGACGCAGGTCTACTCACCCGTCAGCGGCAGCCTCCTCGCGTCGGCGCTCGTCGCCGCCATTCCCGTCGTCGTCCTCCTCGGGCTCCTCGCGTTCTTCCACGTGCGGGCGCACTGGGCCGCGCTCCTGGGGCTCGCCTCGGCGCTCGCGATCACAACTCTGGTCTATGGCATGCCGGCGAAGCTCGCGCTCGCCGCCGCGGCGGACGGTGCCGCCTTCGGCCTCCTGCCGATCGGCTGGATCATCGTCGGGGCGATCTTCGTCTACGACGTCACCGTCAAGTCGGGCGACTTCGAGGTCCTGAAGCACACGATCGCGGGCCTCGCGAGCGACCGGCGCATCCAGCTTCTGCTCATCGGCTTCAGCTTCGGCGCCTTCATCGAAGGCGCGGCCGGCTTCGGCACGCCGGTCGCCATCTGCGGCGCGATGCTCATCGGCCTCGGCTTCAAGCCTCTCCAGGCGGCGGGGCTCGCCCTCCTCGGCAACACGGCACCGGTCGCCTACGGCGCGCTCGGCACCCCCATCATCACCCTCGCCAAGGTCACCGGCCTCCCGGAAGCGGCGCTCTCCGCCATGGCCGGGCGGCAGCTTCCCTTTTTCTCGCTCCTCATCCCCTTCTGGCTGATCTGGGCGATGGCCGGACGCAAGGCGATGCGCGAGGTGTGGCCCGCCTGCCTCACCGCCGGCGCCTCCTTCGGCGTCACCCAGTTCTTCGTCAGCAACTATTTCGGCCCCACCCTGGTCGACATCGCGGGCTCCATCGTCTCCATCCTCTCGCTGCTCATTCTCCTGCGCTTCTGGCAGCCGAAAACAACCTGGAGCTTCGCGCACGAGTCCGTCGAGGAGCGCGCGGCCGAGGCGGCGGCGCGGCCCGAGCACAGCCCGAAGACCGCGTTCAAGGCCCTCGTCCCCTGGCTCCTCCTCTGCCTCTTCGTCTTCCTCTGGGGCTACCCGGCGTCCAAGAGCTTCCTGAACGGCGGCGCCAAGGGACACGAAAACTTCCTGCACGGGGTCTCGGTCCTCGACATCCCCGTCCCCGGGCTCGACAAAGCCGTCGTGAGAATGCCGCCCGTGGTCAAGGAGCCGACACCGGAAGCCGCGGTCTACACCTTCAACTGGCTCTCCGCCACCGGCACCAGCCTCCTGCTGACCGGAATCGTCAGCGGTCTCCTCCTCGGCTTCTCGCTCGCCGAGCTCGGGAAGATCCTCGCCGGGACCCTCTGGCGGGTGAAGTGGTCCCTCCTGACCATCGCCGCCATGCTCGCCCTGGGCTTCTCGACCCGCTATGCCGGCCTGGACGCGACGATGGGCCTCGCCTTCGCGTCGACCGGAGTGCTCTTCCCCTTCTTCTCCCCGCTCCTCGGCTGGCTCGGCGTGGCGCTCACCGGCAGCGACACCTCCTCGAACGTCCTCTTCGGAGGGCTCCAGCGGATCAGCGCCGAGCGGCTGGGATTGAGCCCCATCCTGGCCTGTGCCGCCAACAGCAGCGGCGGCGTCATGGGAAAGATGATCGACGCCCAGAGCATCGTCGTGGCCGGCGTCGCCACCGGCCAGCAAGGCAACGAGGGGGAGATCCTGCGCTACGTCTTCTGGCAGAGCATCGCGCTGGCCTCTCTGGTCGGTGTCCTGGTTTTGCTTCAGGCTTATGTTTTCCCGTGGATGATCCCGGGGATGGCGGTGCGATAAGTGGCGCTGTCTGGGATAGCCGCTGGGCCTCGTACGCCGCCAGACAGTGGAGCTCACTTGGTATCCGAGAAAGGCCAAGGCCAATGTCATCAAGCATGGAGTCACCTTTCACGAAGCAGCCAGCGTGTTCGGCGATTCCTTGGCCATTACTTTCTCCGACGTCTCGGAAATTCCACAACTATCAGAAAGGAGAAGACTTGCGGCCCAAAGTAAAAAACGTCTCGGAAATTCCACAACTATCAGAAAGGAGAAGACTTGCGGCCCAAAGTAAAAATGATCAATTCGAGTCGTGGA
>Ga0307506_10000221_pt1 | contig 15882 bp, 7 predicted proteins | sample 25_S_MG_FD_202175 | JGI IMG/M metagenome (GOLD analysis project Ga0307506, IMG submission 202175) | Soil microbial communities from Populus trichocarpa stands in riparian zone in the Pacific Northwest, United States - 25_S | ecosystem: Environmental > Terrestrial > Soil > Riparian zone > Trees... | reverse complement strand
GCTCCAACCCTCCCCCTCCCAGGGGGGAGGAAACCTCCGCCCGGCCAAAGTTAACGCCTATGGGGCCGGGGGGTGAGGGGCACCTGCGCGCCTACGCCGAGTGGCAGGCCGGCCTGGACGCCGCCGAGGCCGAGCGCTTCTGGCGCCACACCCTGGCGGGCTTCACCACCCCGACCCCGCTCCCCTGGGGACGCCCGGCCTTGAAACAGCCGCTGGACCAGAGCCCGGAACGCGCCGCGGCCCGCCTCCTGCTGGGCGCGGCGGCCACCGCGGCTCTCGGCGGCTTCTGCCGCCGGCAGGGGCTGACGCTCAACACTCTCGTCCAGGGTGCCTGGGCGCTCCTCCTCTCGCGGTGCGGCGGCGAGGCGGACGTGGTCTTCGGCGCCGTGACCTCGGGGCGCTCCGCGCCGCTGCCCGAGATGGGCACGCGGACGGGCCTGTTCATCAACACTCTGCCGCGCCGCGTGCGGGTGGAGGCCGAGGAGCCGCTGCTCCCCTGGCTGCGCGCTCTCCAGGCCGGGCAGGGGGAGCTGGAGCGCATCGAGCACACGCCTCTCGTCGACGTCCAGCGGTGGTCCGCGGTGCCCGCGCCGCGCTCGCTGTTCGAGTCGATCCTGGTCTTCGAGAGCTATCCCTTGGCGGGGGAGGAGCTCGGCGGCACGATCCGCTTCCACGAGGCGTCCCAGTATCCGCTCGCCCTCGTCGCCCTCCCCGGCCGCGCGCTTCACCTGGAGGTGAGCCACGACCCGGCGCGCCTCGACGGCACCGCCGCCCACCGTCTCCTGGCGCAGATGGCCCATCTCCTGGAGACGATGGCGGAATCCGGGGAGCGGCAGGCTCGCGTGCTCGGCGATCTGCCCGCCGTCACCGCCGTCGAGCGCCACCAGATCGTGGCGGAGTGGAGCACGGCCGGCGGCGAGCCGGCGGCCGAAATCTGCCTCCACCACCTCTTCGCCGCCCAGGCGGCACGCGTTCCGGACGCCGTGGCCCTGGTGGCCGGCGAGGCGCGCCTGTCCTATGCGGAGCTCGACCGGCGGGCCGGCCTCCTCGCCCGCCGGCTGCGCGCGCAGGGCGCCGGTCCCGAGGTGCGGGTCGGGCTGTGCGCCCGGCGCGACGCCGGCCTGGTCATCGGCCTGCTCGGCATCCTCAAGGCCGGCGGCGCCTACGTCCCCCTCGATCCCGCCTACCCGCCGGAGCGCCTGGCCGCCACGCTCGCCGACGCCGGCGCGGAGATCCTGGTGACGGAATGGCACCGGCGGGCCGACCTGCCGGGGGACAGCCTCCAGCGGGTTTTTCTGGACCGGGGTCCGGACCGGGACGACGACTCTGCCCTGCTTCTCCCGGATGACGTCTCTCCGGACAATCTGGCCTACATCATCTATACCTCCGGCTCCACGGGACGGCCGAAGGGGGTGGCGATCGAGCACCGCAGCGCGGCCACCCTGCTGCGCTGGGCGCACCGCGTCTTCTCCGCCGCCGAGTTGGCCGGCGGCCTGGCCGCCGCCTCGATCGCCTTCGACCTCTCCGTCGTCGAGATCCTGGCGCCGCTGACCGCCGGCGGCACGGTGATCCTGGCCGAGAGCGTCCTCGCCCTGCCCTGCCTGCCGGCCGCCGCCGCGGTGACGCTGGTCGGCACGGTCCCCTCGGCGATGACCGAGCTGCTGCGCCAGGGACCGCTGCCGGCCTCGGTCCGCACCGTCCACCTCGGCGGCGAGGCGGTGCCGCGGCCGGTCGCCGAAGCGGTCCTGCGCCCCGGCCATGTCCGGCGCCTGCTGCACTTCTACGGCCCGTCGGAAGACACGACCTTCTCCACCTGGGACCGCATGCTGGCCGGCGAGCAGGGCGCGCCGCCGATCGGCCGGCCGCTCGACGCCGGCCGCGCCCACGTGCTCGACCGCCACCTGCGGCCGGTCGCCGCCGGGATCGCCGGCGAGATCTTCCTCGCCGGCGCCGGGCTGGCGCGCGGCTACTTCGGCCGCCCCGGCCTCACCGCCGAGCGCTTCCTTCCCGATCCGCTGTCGGAGACGCCGGGCGGGCGCCTCTACCGCACCGGCGACCGCTCCCGCCTGCGCCTGGACGGCCGCCTGGAGATCCTCGGCCGCGCCGACCACCAGCTCAAGATCCGCGGCTGCCGCATCGAGCCGGGCGAGATCGAGGCGGTCCTGCTCCGCCACCCGGCCGTCGGCGGCGCCGTGGTCCTGCCCCACGAGGAAGCGCCCGGCGACGTCCGGCTGGTCGCCTATGTGGAGGCGGGGATCAAGACCCCCGGCTCGCCGTCGCGGCGCGAGGCGATGCGCTCGCTCTGCCGCGCGCACCTGCCGCCGTACATGATCCCGTCGGCCTTCGTCCTCCTCGCCGCGCTGCCGCTGACTCCCAACGGCAAGGTCGACCGCGCCGCGCTGCCCGGGTCGCCGACGCATCCGGAGGACACCGCCACCTACGCGGTCCCCTCCACGCCGCCGCGCTCCGCCCTGGAGAAGGCGCTGGCCGAGATCTGGAGAGAGACGCTGGGGGTCGAGAGCGTCGGCCTGCACGACGGCTTCTTCGACCTCGGCGGGCACTCGCTGCTGCTCTTCCGGGTGCAGGGGCTGCTGCGCGAGCGCCTCGGGCGGAGCGTCTCGCCGCTCGATCTGCTGCGCCACACCACGGTCGCCACCCTGGCGCGGCACCTGGTCAAGACGGACGGGGCCGCCGCCCCGCCGGTGCTGCCCGCACAGCCACCAGCCACTGAAACCTCGTTGCGGGACGAGGTCCGCGGCGGTGGGCGCGACGCTCTCGCCGAGCAGCTCCGCTCCCGCCGGGCGGCGCGCGGCGCGGTGGTGGGAGGGGTGCGATGAGCGTCGCCGGCGTTGCGATCGTGGGTTTCAGCGGCCGCTTCCCCGGCGCGCCGGACGCCGAGGCGTTCTGGCACAACCTGCGGACGGGGGTCGAGTCGATCTCCTTCTTCACCCCCGGGGAGCTGGCGGCGGCGGGCGTGCGCCCGGAGCTCCGCGACGATCCAGCCTATGTGCCGGCGCGCGGCGTCCTCGCCGACGCCGAGGGGTTCGACGCGCCGTTCTTCGGTCTCGGCGCCGGCGAGGCCGAGCGCATGGACCCCCAGCACCGCGTCTTCCTGGAGGTCGCCTGGGAGGCGCTGGAGCACGCCGGATACGATCCGGCGCGCTTCCCGGGGCCGATCGGTGTGTTCGCCGGCACGAGCCTCAATTCCTTCGCGCTGGGCCGCCTGCACGCGGCGCTGACGGCGCCGGGCGCCGAGGCGCTGCTCGCCGCCATCGCCAACGAGCGCGATTTCCTCCCCACCCGCACCTCGCACCGGCTCGACCTGCGCGGGCCGAGCATCAGCGTGGGGACCGCCTGCTCGACCTCGCTGGTGGCGGTCCATCTCGCCTGCCAGAGCCTGCTCGCCGGCGAGTGCGACCTGGTGCTCGCGGGAGCCGTGCGCATCGTCCTGCCGCAGACGAGCGGCTACCTGCACCGCCCGGGCGACATCACCTCGCCGGACGGCCACTGCCGGGCCTTCGACGCGGACGCCCAGGGGACGGTGGGCGGCAACGGCGCCGGCGTCGTGGTGCTCAAGCGCCTGAGCGAGGCGCTGGAGGACGGCGACACGGTGCACGCCGTGCTCCGCGGCTCGGCGGTGAACAACGATGGCGCCGGGCGGATCGGCTTCACCGCGCCGGGCATCGAAGGACAGGCCGCGGTCGTCCGCGAGGCGCTCGCGGTGGCCGGCGTCACGGCGGACGAGATCGGCTACGTGGAGGCGCACGGCACCGGCACGCCGCTGGGAGATCCGATCGAAGCCGCCGCCCTGACGCAGGCTTTTCGGGCGACCAGCGAACGGATGGGCTATTGCGCCCTCGGCTCGGCGAAGACCAACATCGGCCATCTCGACGTCGCCTCCGGCATGGCCGGGCTGATCAAGGCGGTCCTGGCCCTGGAGCACGGCGAGATCCCGCCGACGCTGCACTTCCGCGCGCCCAATCCGCAGATCGATCTCGCGGCGAGCCCGTTCTTCGTCAACACGGAGCCGCTCGCCTGGCCGCGCCGGGCCGGCTCTCCCCGCCGCGCCGGCGTCAGCTCCTTCGGGCTCGGCGGCACCAACGCACACGTGATCCTGGAAGAAGCCCCCGCGCCCGCTCCGGCACCGGCGACGGCGGCGGCCTCCCCGTCGTCGCGGCGCGATCATCTCCTCGTCCTCTCCGCGCGCTCCGCCGCGGCGCTGGAGGCGGCGACGGACCGCCTGGCGGATCATCTCCGCCGTCTTTCTGAGATCGACTCGGAGACCGACCTGGCGAACGCCGCCTACACGCTCCAGGTTGGCCGCGCCGAGCTGCCGTACCGGCGGATCGTGGCCGGCCGCGAAGCTCTCGACGTCGGCAACGCTCTCGCGGCGCGCGATCCCGGCCGCGTGCTGACGCGCCACGCCGGCCACCTGGAGCGCTCGGAGCGGGCGGAGCGCCCGGTCGCCTTCCTGCTCCCCGGCCAGGGCACCCAGTACGTCAACGCCGGGCGCGAGCTGTATGAGCGCGAGGCGGCTTTCCGCCTCCACGTCGACGAGTGCGCCGGGCTCCTCCAGCCCCATCTCGGCCTCGATCTCCGCGCCGTGCTCTATCCGCCGGCCGGCGAGGAGGCGGCGGCGCGCCGGCTGCTGCGCGGGCTGCGCGTCGGGCAGGCGGCCGTCTTCGTCCTCGACTACGCCCTGGCGCGCCTGTGGATGGGCTGGGGGGTGCGCCCCTCGGCCCTCCTCGGCCACAGCCTCGGCGAGTACGCGGCGGCCTGCCTGGCCGGCGTGCTCGCGCTCCCCGATGCGCTCGGTCTCGTCGCCCTGCGCAGCCGCCTGATCGAGTCGCTGCCCGCCGGCGGCACGCTCGCCGTCTCGCTCCCCGCTCAGGAGGTGGAGGCGCTGCTCACCACGGGCGAGAATGACGGCCTGGCGCTCGCCGCCTACAACGCCCCCGATCTCTGCCTGGTCTCCGGTCCCGCGGCGGCGATCGAAGATCTCAACGAACGGCTGACCCGCGACGGCGTGCTCTGCGCCCCGATCCCGGTGCCCCGCGCGGTGCATTCGCCGATGACCGAGCCGATCCTGGACGAGCTCGCCGCGGCGGTCGGCCGCCTCGACCTGCGGGCGCCGGAGATCCCCTACCTCTCGAACGTCACCGGCACCTGGATCACCGCCGCGGAGGCCACCGATCCCGCCGCCTGGGCGCGCCACCTGCGCCGGCCGGTGCGCTTCACGGACGCTCTGGCGCGGCTGCTCGCCGAGCCCGGAGATCGATCGGGAATCATCCTCCTGGAGACCGGCGCCGGCCGCACGCTGACCACCCTGGCGAAGCGCCACCCCCTCGCCGCCGCCGCCGAGGCGCTGCTCACCTCGCTGCCGCCGCTCGACGAGCCGCGCCCCGCCGCCGCCTTCCTCCAGACCACCCTCGGCCGCCTCTGGCTGGCCGGCGCCGCGGTCGACTGGCCCGCCGTCCAGGCCGGCGCGCCGCGGCGGCGCATCGCTCTGCCCACCTATCCCTTCGAGCACCGGCCGGCCGGCGCCGTGGACGCCGCGCCGCGGCCGGCCCGGGAGACGCCCTACGCGCCGCCGGAAACCCCTATGGAAAGCCGGCTCGCCGCCCTCTGGGAGGATCTCCTGGGGACCGCGCCCATCGGCCGGCACGACGATTTCTTCGAGCTCGGCGGCCACTCGCTCCTCGCCCTCTCCCTGACCGCCCGCATCGAAAGGGAGACCGGCGTGCGCCTGGCGCCGTCCACTCTCGCCACGGACCCGACGGTCGCCCGCCAGGCGCGCCTCCTCGCCGCCCCCGTCACCGCCTCGCCGCTGGTCGCCCTGCAGAGCGGCGGCGCCGCGCCCCCCTTCTACTGCGTCCACCCCGCCGGCGGCCAGGTCCTCTGCTACGCCGACCTGGCGCGGCGGCTCTCCCCGGAGCGGCCGTTTTTCGGTTTGCGGCAGCCGGAGGGGGAGAGCGAGGACCTCCCCGCCCTCGCCGCCCACTACGTCCAAGCCATTCTCTCCCAAACAGCCGCCACCGCCCCCCGCGAGCCGATCCTCCTCGGCGGCTGGTCGCTGGGCGGCGTGATCGCCTACGAGATGGCGCAGCAGCTCAGCGCCCTCGGACATCCGCCGGCCCTCCTCGCCCTGATCGACGCCGATGCGCCGGGCCCCGAGGCGGCGCGGATCGCCGCGGACGCGGAGAATCTGCGTTCCTTCGCGCGCGCCCTGGAGCTGACCGGCATTCCAGACACCGCGGAGGCGCTGCCCTGGATCGCCGCCCGCCTGCGCGGCGACGGCGCGCCGCCGGACGATGAGGACCTCGAACGGGTGCGCCGGATGCACGGCCGCTTCGTGCAGCTCCTGCGCGCCGCGGCGGACTACGCGCCGCTCCCCTACGCCGGCCGCGTCGCGCTCTTCCGCGTCGCCGCGCGCCCGGCGGGCGGCGGCGCGGGCGCGCCGGGCCTCGGCTGGGAGGGCCTGGCGCAGGGCGGCCTGACGATCCACGAGATGCCGGGGGATCACTGGAGCCTGTTGCGCGAGCCGCTCGCCGGATCGCTGGCCGAGGCGCTCGAGCTGTCCTTTCAAGCCGCCCCTGCCGGTTTCAACGCTGTCGTCCTCCAGGAGACCGTCCGATGAGCACCGCCAACACCGACCGCCTGCGCCGGCTCTTCGCCCTGCAGCCCGGCGAAGCGCCGCGCCTCGCCTGCCTGCTTCTCCATTCGCTGTTCCTCGGCATCTTCACGGCGCTCTATCTGTCGACGGCCCTCGCGCTCTTCCTCGCCAGCTTCCCCATCTCGATCCTGCCCTTCGCCTACATCACATCCAGCCTGGTCGGCTTCACCGGCGTCACCCTCTTCACGCGGCTCGCCCGCCGCGTCCCGCCGGCCCGCCTCGTCATTTTCTGTCTGGCCACGCTGGCCGCCGCCGCCACCGCCTTCTGGGGCCTGTCGCTCGCCGCCCCCCTTTCCTGGATCCCCTTCGCCATGGTGGTCGGCATCGCCCCGGCGATCACCCTGCTCGACCTCGGGTTCTGGACGATCGCCGGGCGGCTGTTCGATCTCCGCCAGGGCAAGCGCCTCGCCGGGCTGATCGGCGCCGGCGAGGTGGTCGCCTCGATCCTCGGCTTCTTCCTCATCCCCGTCCTCCTCCCGCTCCTCGGCCGTCCGGTCCAGTTGCTGCCCATCGCCGCCGCCGGCCTCGTCCTGTGCGCCGCGGTCGTCGCCTACACCGGCCGCCGCTACCGCGATCTGCTCGCCGCCGAGGCGATCAAGCCGCGGGAAGCATCCCCGGAGACTTCCCCGGTGCCCCCCAGGAGCGGGAGACGCGGGCTGTTCGGCGGGCGCTACTTCACCCTCATCGCGCTCTCGATGACGCTGTTCACCGCCGCTTTCTATCTCGTCGACTTCGCCTTCCTCAGCGAGGTCCCCGCCTTCTTCAAGGAGGGCAGCGGCCAGGTGGCCCAGTTCCTCGGCTTCTTCTTCGGCGCCGCCAAGATCTGCGAGCTGCTGGTCAAGACCTTCCTCTCCGGACGCCTGCTCAGCCAATTCGGCCTGCGCGCCGGCCTCCTCCTGCTCCCCGCCGCCCTCCTCGGCTGCGTCCTCTTCGCCGTCGCCGCGGGCGCGGTCTTCGGTGGCCGGTCGATCTCGTTCTTCGTCCTCGTGGCGCTCGCCAAGCTGGTGTGGACGATGCTCTCCCGCGCGGTCTTCGATCCGTCGTACCGCATGCTCTACCAGCCGCTCCCGGCGGCCAGCCGCCTCACCTACCAGGCGGGCCTCGAAGGACGGGTGCGCCAGATCGCCGTCTTCCTGGTGGGGACCCTCCTCGCCCTCGCCGCCGGGTACGGCGCCGACGTCCTGCCGCTCCTCGCCGCCCTCCTCCCCGCTCTCGGCGCCTGGATCTTCGTCGTGGTCCTGGTCTACCGCGAGTACCGGAACCGCCTGCTGCGCACCCTGAGCAACCGGCACGCGGAGCCCGACAGCGCTCTCCCCGCCCTGCTCGCCGCGCCGGACCAGGAGCCGATCGTCCGGCGGCGGATCGAGGAGCTGGGCGAGCGGATCGCCTGGGACACGGCGGCGCTGCTCGATCTCGACAGAGAGCCGGCCGCCGCGGCGACGCGCCGCTCCCTGGCTCTCGATCTCGATGCGAAACGCCAGACCGTCTTCGATCTCCTGGCGCGGCTCTACGACCCGATGGTCATCGAGCAGGTGCGGAGAAGCCTCGCCGACGCCGGCGGCGGCGCCTCGGTGTACGCGCTGGAGATCCTGGACGTGCTGATGTCTCCCGATCTCAAGGCGCTCGTCCTCCCCCTCCTCGAAGCGATGCTCGAAGAGGCGGACCCGGCCGCCGGGCTGGCCCGCCTGGAAGCCATCGCGCCGCAGCAGCACCTCGCCCCGCCGGACCGCCTGGCCGCCCTCCTCCACCGCGAGGCCGGCAGCGTCAGCCTGGAGACCAAGGCCTGCGCTCTCGCCGCCCTCGGCGAGCTCGCGGGGGGCGCCGGGGGAGAGGTCCGCGCCGACCTGGTCGCCAATCTCTTCCATCCCGAGCCGCTGCTCCAGGCGGCGGCGGCGGCGGCCATCCACCGGATCGATCCCGCCGCCTACGCCCTGCACGTGCGCAAGCTGCCGGCGGCCGACCGCGAACGGCTCGACCAGGTGGTCGATCAGCGGACACTCCGCATTCGCTTGCCGCTTGGCGCAATAATCTGAGGGCCAAAGCACCAGCAGCAGCATCCATCGGTCTTTCAAAATCACCTCTGGCCGTATCGAGGTTGGAGATCGCTGACCCCTATCTACCTTGAGGTCATTCTCGCGCTGACCTTGCGCTGATGAAGCGCAACACTGAGCTCCGCCTCACTCATCTTCGGATACCACCTCATCGGCTGCCATTACTGTGATCCTGACATCGATCCTTCTCTTCAACCCATCATTTTTACCATCATTCTTATTCGGAGCATCAATGCTTGAAACCCCGCCGGTAGCATACTTAAACTCCACGTCCTGCTTTTGCAGACGCTCAGTCATGAAAGCCGTTGCGACGTAAGCCCTTACCGCTCCAAGCTCACAGTTGCTCTTCAGCGGAGACCGCACCAACTCTCCCTCGGTCGCATAAAATTCAACAAACCGTGGAGTTCTTCCGCGGAGGTGGTCTCCCAAGCAGCCATCGAGATAAACGCTTAATGGTGTATGTGATTTTTCCAGACTACCAACCCCTGTCCTGTCGCCCAAAAGAGATATAGCCTCTACAGGGGTCTGATCTGTGTAGCCGACTACTTCAATTCGGAAGTGGTGGAGCTTCCAGCCTCGCATACTGGCGAGAGAGTCGGTTATTGCGGCGAGGATAGCCTGAAGATCGTTATTAATTCGATACTCTTGAAACTCGAACCCATGGACGTCTTCATTGCGAAGCCACTTCAGGAGATTGAATGTCGTGCATGACTTGCTCTGATCATCAGAAGGTCCGAGATCTGCCATAAACGGGCCTAGATTTTCCCTGATAAGCATTTCAAATATAGAATCAAGACTCAGAACAACCTCAGTCTGCCCCTCTCTCTTCACTTCTCTCTTAACTATTGAATCTATGCCTCTAAAGATAACTTTTGTTACGCGGACGCATGGATCGAAGATGGGAATCTTGATTGTCGAAAGAAACTCTACTTCAGGCAGAAAAGAGCGGTTACTCTCGTAGAGTGACCTAAGTAAATCCCGCTTGGAGTCCTCCAAATCTACAAAAATAAATGATGTCTGGTTGCGGGCAAGCAGCATAGATCTCAATTCTTCAAGAGATCTAGTATCCTTAAGCTTAATGATGACATTTTCATCGTTCCCGAAATAGTAGCCCGTCGAAGAGACCTCGTTGGCGTCGACTTCAAGAAAAAGATTCTTTATGCTTGTGGATCCGACACGAATGTCTTTTACGCGTAGACGCTCTCTTTTCGAGATAGTCAGCCCGTCTGCGAGATCGTTCAAGTGGACAGGTTGCCAAAGAATGGACCGCCGAAGCGCTCTCGATTGCCCCCAAACATCAGATACGACCAGGAAGATGAGTAAGAAGAGTATAGCCGGAAGAGATCTCACCGATTGCATGCCTCCGCTAGAAAATTACAAGAAAATAAAAATATACAAGCAGATAGCCGACGAGAGCCGCGAGTACAATTTTGGCTAATAGGCAACCGAGGAAACGGTAGGCACGACCTAGCGGCCTCGAGAGCACCCTCGGCGCGTCCGTCTCGACCCGAGGCTCGACCCGGGACTCGACCACCCGGGACTCGACCACCCGAGGCTCGACCACCTGAGGCTCGACCCGGGACTCCTGGGGCTCAACCTGAGGGACAAGGAGCTCGTCCCTATCGAGAACTTCCTTCCCTTGCAACTGCCGGCGCCATTGCTGGTCTACCTCCAATAAAAGGGCCGGAATAATAGGTGCATTCTTCTCAATTACAAGCCGAGAAAACTCTAGGCCATACTCATGGAGGTACTGAGGTACCCGATGGGTAACCGAAGCAATGTGGTTGATAATAATTGGTCTGTACTCATCGGGTATCTGGAGGCCTAACTCAGAGAAGCCATGCATGATTAGTTTTTCACATTGCTGCAAAGTAAACCTCGGGACCTCGGACAGCTCTAGGAGCCTGTTCTCAAGGGTAAGTATGTGAGGGTTTCCTGCATAGTATCTCTGAAACTCAGAGGTGGCACCGACAATCACTAACTTCACCTCATGTTTGGCGCAGCGCTCGTCATCAAGAAGAATTATGAAGCTTGCCAGCTCCTTAAGAAGCTCAGGTTTATCAACAATTTGCTCCCAGTTGTCCAGGACTAGGACGGCGCGTGCTCTCCCTGCCTGCCTTCGGCACTCTTCTAAAATAAGTTCAAAAGAATTTCTCTTGCCGTATTCGAGGGTCTCTTCTCTTGTAAGTGTGCCAGTATTGCCAAGAACGCCAATAGAGCCCTCCCCGCCCCTGCGCTCTTCTTTCTTTCTTGGCCTGTTTGCAAGGATATTATCGAACTCGGCCCCTATTGAACCCATACTAACAGCTTTCGCTAGGTTTCCAACTATATAGTGAGCCCGGAGATCGCTCAGAACTTTCTTATATAGCCAGGATTTTCCGCAGCCGCTTTCCCCGTGTATTACAAGGGTCAAACTACCATTAAGGCCCGACTGGAGAGCGCGCTCTAGATCTGGCCGGTCAACATACATAATTGGGTTGACTTTAGCAGCTCGAGGAGTAAATACATCCTCTGGCTGTTTACTGTTCTGCTTGGTCAAGAACCGATCTCGCAAGGCTGAAAATTGATCACGAAATGTCATTTGGGAACTCTCAAAGAAGGAATGAACTCTCAGGAAGCGCAGTGTTCTGCCTTTCTGCCCAACTGTGAATAAGCGTCGGACCCCGGCAACGTACACCGCAAAACGTACTGGCTTTCGGCAGCCTGCATCACTCAAGCCCCTCGTGGTTCTTTGACTTCTCGATACAGCCTATACCGCTTCAGAATCCTCGTCAAACCAACTAAGAACCATTGCCGTATAGACGGCACGGAATGCATCATCAGTGACTATTAAGTGGACTAGGACTAGCAACAATGCAGAACCTCGTGCATCCAGGTACTCTCAAACTGATGAGCAGCTCCAAGAGGAAGATGTGGTAAAGCCAAGAAAGAAGGACGGGTAAGGGTTCGCCGTGCCCGCTGCCCTTCAATTTGCTTGCTCCCGGTCGAGCCTCTCTGGCGGGCATGGCTGAAGCACGTGCGCAAGCTGCCGGCGGCCGACCGCGAACGGCTCGACCAGGTCATCGAGCAGCGGGCCGGTGGCGAGCCTCAGGACGCCATGCGGCTCGCCACCAGCTCCAGCCGCCGGCGCGGCGGCTCGTCGAGCCTCGCCTCCGGAGCCCCTGCCGGCGCCTCATAGCCGGCGATCAGCTCCCAGTCGCGCTGCAATTTGTCTCCGAAGATGACCAGCAGATCGCCGGCCCGGGCGATCTCCAGACCCTTGCGGACCGAGGCCTCCTCGGGGAGCACGCCGTTGATGATCCGCTCGGCGGGGACGCCGGCGGCGAGGAGCCCCCGCCGCAGCACGGCGCCCACCGCGCCGGGCGCGCGTCCGCGCAGGTTGTCGTCCTCGCGGATCAGGAAGAGATCGAAGGCCGGCGCCGCGGCGGCGGCGAGGGCGGCGATGTCCTCGTCGCGGCGGTCGCCGGGCGCCGCGATGACGCCGATCCGCCGGCCGTGGACGCCGAGCTCGCGGACCGTGCGCGCCACCGCCTCCATGCCGTGCGCGTTGTGGGCGTAGTCGAGCAAGACCCGGAACGGGTGCTCGTTGTAGGAGCTCAGCCGCCCCGGGGCCTGGAAGAAGTCGAGACGGAAGGTGTGCAATCCCTGGCGGATGTCCTCCACCTCGACGCCGAGGCCGGCCGCGATCGCGGCGGCGAACAGGGCGTTCTGCACGTTGTGGAGCGCCCGCCCGTCGAGCGTCGCCGGGATCTGGCGCGCGCAGAGCAGCGGGATCTGCTCCCCGCCCTGGTAGAGCACCAGCCGGCGGCCGTTGAGCCCCTCCTCCAGGCAGACCGCCCGGCCGCGCTCCCGGACGTGCCGGCGCACCCGCTCGTTGGTGCGGTCCATGGTGACGTAGATCGGCTCGGCCGGGCTGTGCTCGGCCATGCGGGCCACCCGCTCGTCGTCGGCGTTGAGGACGCAGTAGTCGGTCGCGACCTCGACCACCACCTGCTTGACCGCCGCCAGGTCCTCCAGGCTGTTGATCCCGCCCAGGCCGAGATGGTCGGATTCGACGTTGAGCACGGCGCCGACGCTGCACCGCCGCCAGCCCAGCCCGGAGCGCAGGATGCCGCCGCGCGCCGTCTCCAGCACCGCCGCGTCGACCGTGGGATCGCGCAGCACGAGCTGGCTCGACCACGGGCCGGTCATGTCGCCGCGCACGCTGAGCACGCCGTCGATGTAGACGCCGTCGGTGGTGGTCATGCCCACGGTATGGCCGGCGAGCTTGAGGATGTGCCCCACCATCCGTGTCGTGGTGGTCTTGCCGTTGGTGCCGGTGATGGCGGCCATCGGGATGCGGCACGGCGTGCCGCGCGGGAAGAGCATGTCGATGACCGGGCCGGCGACGTCGCGCGGCGTGCCCTCGGTCGGCGCGACGTGCATGTGGAGGCTTGGTGCCGCGTTGACCTCCACGATGGCGCCGCCGGTCTCCTTGTAGCTGCGCGCGATGTCCGGGGAGACGAAGTGGACGCCGCCCACGTCGAGGCCGACGGCGCGCACCGCCCGCTCGGCCATCAGCCGGTTCTCGTCGTGGATGACGTCGGTCTTGTCGATCGCCGTGCCGGCTTCATCGCCCGCGGCGTATCCGGACACCCGCTGCGCCACCGCCGCCACCCGGCCGTCAATCACCAGGATGCGGTAGTCGTTGCCGGTCGGGACCACCGCCTGGCGCGGCACCGGCAGCCCGAGGTCGCTCAGGATCTGCCGCGTCAGCCGCTTGTCCGAAGCGATCTCGACGGCGATGGCGCGGCTCTCGCTGGTCAGCGTCGCCTGGATGCGGCGCTGGTATTTGCCATGGCCGAGCTGCACCAGAGAAGCATCATTCAGGCGGATCCAGGGAATGCCGCGCTCCTCCGCCGCGCGCACCAAAGCCGCCGTCGAAGGGCCGAGAGCGCGCTTCCGGGCGAGGCGGACCAGCCGTTCGAGCTCCTGAGGAAAATCGAACGGCGAAGGATCATGATCGGCGCGTTCGGCGGGCAGAAGGTGGCGGATCAGCCGCAAGGCGAGGCGGCCGGCGGCGACCCCCACCGCCTCCTCGACGAAGCTGTAAACCACATGGTACTGCCCGCGCGGCAACCCCTCGCCGCGCGTTTTCCCGAACGTCACCGGCGTCCCGGCCAGGACCTGCAATTCGAGCGCGACGTGCTCCAGCACATGGCCGAGCCAGGTCCCCTCGTCCTCCTTCATCCGGCGCACGAAGCCGCCCGCCTCGCCATGCGAGCAGCCGTGCTCGGCGAGAGTCGGGACGTCGGCCAGGAGACGGTCGGCGAAGCCCGGGAGCTCGACCGTCGGGAAGTCTTCGAGCTCGCCGAGATCCACCAGCAGGCGGATCGTCGGCCAGAGGGCATAGAGATTCGGGCCACGGTAGACCCGGGTTTCCAGGATCTTCATGCGGGGCTCAAAGAGCAAGCTCTATGCCATGAGTTACACTCCGCCGGTCACTCGAGAGCACTGAAGCCACCGGGAACCACCGAGCAAGGAGCGTCTTAATGGCAGGCAAGATCCAGGACCAGTTGAATGCTCTCGGCGTTGCACGTGTCATCGTCATCTTGCGCGCCGCCGGCGCCGCGGCCTCATCCGATGCGACTTCGATCGAAAAGCACTTCAAAGCGTCCGAGCTTTCCCCACCAGCTCAACTCGCAGCCGCGATACCGAAGGTGAGGACGCCGCCACCCGTCATCGAGTTTCCCAATCTGGGCGTCGCCCTGGGAACCGTGGATCGCGCCGGCCTGCAACAGCTTCGCGCCGACAAGAAACACGTGGCTGCAGTTGTTGCAGCACCTCAACTGAGTATCATTCGGCCGACACGGGTTGCGGCTGCCAAGCTCGACAAATCTCTGACCTGGGGTCTCCATTCCCTGGATGTCCAAAAGCTCTGGGACAAAGGCTTCACGGGGGAAGGAGTGCTCATCGGCCACTGTGACACCGGCGTCGATGGAACCCACGCGACGCTCAAGGATGCGATCGCTGAGCACGCCGTCTTCGATGATCTCGGGCGCAAGGTAAAAAACTCGTCCAAGTCCCCGGAGGACACTGGGGAGCATGGGACCCATACGGCCGGTACCATCGCGGGCCGGCCTGTCGGCAACAGGCATATCGGTGTCGCCCCTGGGGCCCTGCTCGCGTCGGCAACTGTCATCGAGGGCGGTGACGTTGCTGCCCGCGTTCTCGGCGGGCTCGACTGGTGTGTTTCGCTCGGAGTCCGAGTGGTCAGCATGTCCCTTGGAATTCGGGGCATTGGTGAGGAATGGCATTCCATCACACAGATCCTGCGTGCAAAAAACATCCTCCCCGTCTACGCCATTGGGAATGAAGGCCCCGGGACCAGCCGCTACCCGGGTAACTATCCCGAAGCGCTTTCGGTCGGCGCGGTCGACCGCGAGCTCGTGGTGGCGGACTTCTCGAGCAGTCAGCGTTTTATCCGGCAGAACGATCCATTGGTGCCCGACGTAGTCGGCCCGGGAGTCGGTGTCATCTCTGCCAAGCCGGGCGGCGGTTACCAGGAGATGGACGGCAGCTCGATGGCGACGCCGCACATCGCAGGGCTCGCTGCCCTGCTCCTGCAGGCGCGCCCGAACGCCAGCGCGAACGAGGTGGAGACGGCGATTTTCCAGTCCTGCCGTGTCGAGGCAGGGATGTCCCCCGACCGGGCCGGCCGTGGCTTCCCGAACGCTGCTCTCGCCCTGGCGGGTCTCTCGACCTGAATCGCCCCTCTTCGCCCCATGAGGCGTACAATAGTCTCCATGAGATCCTCAGGATCAGGTGATCGCGTCGACCCCGAGCTCACAAAGCAGATCAACGAAGCCGCGGATGATGAGCCGGTGGGCGCAGTCATCCGGCTGGTACCTACTTCAGCGGAGGCTCCAGTTCCGAGCCCTGAGGAGACGGACCGGATCGCGCACAAGCTTTTGGCTCAAGCCCAGAAAAGCGCGAAGTCCGACACACCGGACTACAACGTGTTCAGAAACCTCGGCTACCTCGTCGTCCTGGCAACGCCAGCCTACCTCAAGGCGATCGTCAATCAGCCAGAGGTCGCACACGCCTTTCCGAATCGCCGCGCAAAGTAATCCCTCCCCCGTCAATCCCCGTCGTCGACGCCCACCGGCACCTCGTCGC
>Ga0307506_10000220_pt1 | contig 15933 bp, 11 predicted proteins | sample 25_S_MG_FD_202175 | JGI IMG/M metagenome (GOLD analysis project Ga0307506, IMG submission 202175) | Soil microbial communities from Populus trichocarpa stands in riparian zone in the Pacific Northwest, United States - 25_S | ecosystem: Environmental > Terrestrial > Soil > Riparian zone > Trees... | reverse complement strand
GACCTGGGCCGGTCTCAAGACGCGCGGCACCCGCGCGGGCCTCACCGCGTCGGGCCTTCTCCTCGCCGCCTTCTCCGAGGTCCTCGCCGCCTGGAGCAAGAGCCCGCGCTTCACCTTGAACGTCACCCTCTTCAACCGGCTGCCGCTCCATCCCGAGGTCAACCGGATCGTCGGCGACTTCACCTCGGTGAACCTGCTCGCCGTGGACGCCGCCACCGGCGACAGCAGCTTCGAAAGCCGGGCGCAACGCCTGCAACGGCAGCTCTGGGAGGACCTCGAACACAGCCGGGTGAGCGGCGTACGGGTGATCCGGGACCTCACCCGGGCCCAGGGCGGCTCGCCGCGGCCCGTCGCCCCGGTCGTCTTCACCAGCACTCTCAGCACCACCCAGACGCGCGGCGAAGAAGCGCTGCCGGTCGCCTGGCTGGGGGAGCTCGTGGCGAGCATCTCGCAGACGCCCCAGGTGTGGATCGACCACCAGGTCTTCGAGGACCGGGGCGCCCTGGTGTTCAACTGGGACTCCGTGCGCGGCCTGTTCCCGGCGGGCCTGCTGGACGACATGTTCGGCGCCTACTGCGCCCTGCTGGCGCGCCTGGCCGCGGAGGAGGCGCGGTGGACGCAGGTGGAGCGCGCCTTTCTGCCGCCGGACCAGCAGGCCTGCCGCGCCGCGGTCAACGCGACCGTCGCCCCGGTCCCCGCCGGGCTTCTGCACGGCCCCTTCCTGGCGCAGGCCGGGCGCGAGCCCGGTCGTATCGCCGTCGTCTCGGGCGAGACGCGGATCACTTACGGCGAGCTCCTCCGCTCTGCCCGTCGCCTCGGCCGCCGCCTGCGCGCGGCGGGAGCGCGGCCCAACGCTCTGGTCGCGGTGGTGATGGAGAAAGGGTGGGAGCAGGTGGCCGCCGTCCTCGGCGTGCTGGAGGCGGGCGCGGCCTATCTGCCTCTCGATCCGGCCATGCCGCCGGAGCGCCTCGGGCAGCTCCTCGCGCTCGGCGAGGTCACCCTGGCGCTGACCCAGCCCTGGCTCGACGGCTGCCTCGACTGGCCCGCCGGCATCGAGCGCCTGCTCGTCTCTGAGGAAGATGTCCCGGCGAGCGACGAGGCGCCGCTCGCGCCGGCCGCGGGTCCCGAGGACCTCGCCTATGTCATCTATACCTCCGGATCGACGGGGGTCCCGAAAGGGGTGATGATCGACCACCGCGGCGCCCTCAACACGGTGATCGACGTCAACGAGCGGTTCGGCGTCCATGCCGGTGATCGCGTGCTGGCTCTCTCCTCGCTCAGCTTCGACCTCTCGGTCTACGACGTCTTCGGCCTCCTCGCGGCCGGGGGGACGGTGGTGCTGCCCGAGGCCTCGGTGGCGCGCGATCCCGCCGCCTGGGCCGACCTGCTCCGCCGGGAGGAGGTGACGGTGTGGAATTCCGTCCCCGCCCTGATGAAGCTGCTGGTCGAGCACGCCGCCGGCCACGCGGAAGAGCTGCCGCCGTCACTGCGCCTCGTCCTCCTGAGCGGCGACTGGATCCCGGTCGGCCTGCCGGGTCAGATCCGCGCCCTCCGTCCCCATCTTCCCGGCATCCCCGATCTCGATCTGATCAGCCTGGGCGGCGCCACGGAGGCGTCCATCTGGTCGATCCTCTATCCGATCGAGTCGGTCGCGGCCACGTGGAAGAGCATCCCGTATGGCCGGCCGATGAAGAACCAGACGTTCCACGTCCTCGATGAGGGGCTGGAGCCGTCGCCCGACCAGGTGCCCGGCCAGCTCTTCATCGGCGGGACCGGCCTGGCCGGAGGCTATTGGCGCGCCCCGGACATCACCGGCCGCAGCTTCTTCACCCATCCGCGCACCGGCGAGAGGCTCTATCGCACGGGCGACCTCGGCCGCTCTCTGCCCGGCGGGGACATCGAATTCCTCGGTCGCGAGGACTTCCAGGTGAAAGTCCAGGGCTTCCGCATCGAGCTGGGGGAGATCGAGACGGCCCTGTTGCGGCACCCCCAGGTGCGGACGGCGGTGGTGGCCGCGTGGGGAGAGGCGCAGGGCGAGAAGAAGCTCGTCGGCTATGTGGTCCCTGCGCCGGGGGAGTCTCCCGCGCCGGCGGAGCTGCGCGGCTTTCTCCGCGGCAAGCTGCCGGAGTACATGGTGCCGGCTGTATTCGTGACACTCGATGCGCTGCCCCTTTCGCCCAACGGGAAGATCGACCGCAAGGCTCTTCCCGCGCCGGCAGCACCGCGCCCGTCGGCCGGCCACCGGCCGGCCGACGCAGCCCTCCTCGCCCGTGCCGCGGACGTCGTCTCGCGAGTGCTCCAGCTCGGGGACGTCGATCCCGACGCCAACTTGTTCGATCTTGGCGCCACGTCGGTGGATGCGATCCGCATCGCCAACGCTCTGGAGCACGAGCTGGGCGTGCGGCCCCGGCTGGAGGTGGTGTACCAGCAACCGACCCTGCGGGCGATGGTCCGGAGCCTCGAGGAGCAGGGCGCGCCGGTCCTCATGACGGCCGCGCTCCAGGAGGTCGTGTCATGAGCCAGATGCCATCACGAACGGACGCGCTGCCCGGCGAGGAGGAGGCCTGCGGTTGGGTCTCCTGCCCGCGGCCCGATCCCGGCGCGCGCCTCCGGCTCCTCTGCCTGCCGCCGGCCGGGGGCGGCGCCCTGCTGTTCCGAGGTTGGGCCGGCCGCCTGCCAGGGGTCGAAGTCTGCCTCGTCCAGCTTCCTGGCCGGGAGGCACGGCGCCACGAGCCGCCCTTCACCCACTGGGAGCCTCTCGTGCAGGCCCTCGCCGCCGGGCTGGAGCCCTGGCTCGACCGGCCCTTCGCCCTCTTCGGCCACAGCATGGGCGCTCTGCTGGGCTTCGAGCTGGCCCGCCACCTGAGGCGCATGGGAAAGCGCGAGCCGGAAGCGCTCATCGCTTCCGGCCGGAACGCACCTTCCCGGCCCTGGGGACTACCGCGGTCGAGCCGGCTCTCCGATGACGCGCTGGTGCTCTGGCTGCGGCGCCTCGGCGGAACCCCGCGAGAGGTCCTCGACGATCCCGACATCCGGCGCGCCATTCTCCCCCTTGTCCGGGCCGACATGACAGTGTGCGAGAGCTACACGTACCGGCCCGAGGCGCCGCTCGCGTGCGCAATCACCGCCTTCGGCGGCCTGCAGGACCCCCATACCGACCCGCAGGGCCTGGAAGCCTGGCGCGAGGAGTGCGCGCAGGGCTTCGCAGCCCGCTGTTTCGCGGGCGATCACTTCTTCCTGCGCTCCGCCGAGAACGAGGTCCTCGTCGCGCTGGCGCGGGAGCTGGCGGTTCCGGCACTCGGCCTTGAAAAGGAGAGCCATCAGCATGTGCCCTGACCAGGAGACTCACGATCGCAAGCTGGCAAACCATGCCGAGCCCGGCTGGCCCAGCCTCGTCGACCTGCTCCGCAGCCGTGCGGAGGGCACGCCCGAACGATTGGCGTACACCTTCCTCCTCGACGGGGAGACGAAGGTCTCGTCCATGACCTATCGCGAGCTGGACCGCCGCGCCCGGACGGTCGCCGTCGGCCTCCGGGACCTCGCGGCACCAGGCGACCGCGCCCTCCTCCTCTATCCGCCCGGTCTCGACTACATCGCGGGGTTCCTGGGTTGCCTCTACGCGGGAGTGGTCGCCGTTCCCATCTATCCGCCGCGCCTCAACCGGCCCGATCCGCGCCTGGAGGCCGTCACCGTGGACGCGCAACCCACCGTGGCACTGACGACACCAGGGCTCTATTCGATGCTCGCAGGCCGGCTGCCCGCCGCTCTCGCGGGGCTTGCGTGGCTGACCTTCGAGGGCGACCAGCCCGACAGAGGACGATCCTGGCGCGATCCCGGGGCGGGACCGTCCACGCCGGCGTTTTTCCAATACACGTCCGGATCCACGGCGACGCCGCGCGGCGTGATCGTCACCCACGGAAATCTTCTCCACAACCTGGCGGCGATCGAGAGGAGCTTCGGCTTCAGCCCCGACGATTGCTTCGTGAGCTGGCTGCCGCCGTATCACGACATGGGACTCATCGGCGGGATCCTGGCGCCTCTCTACAGCGGCTTCCCGGCCACCCTCATGTCACCCATGGATTTCCTCCAGCGGCCGGCGCGGTGGCTGGAGGCGTTGTCCCGCTATGGCGGCACGGTGGGCGGAGGACCCAACTTCGCCTTCGATCTGTGCCTCAGCCGCACGCGGCCCGAGCAGCGGAGCGCCCTGGACTTGAGCCGATGGGCCGTGGCTTTCAACGGCGCCGAACCGGTACGCCCCGGCACGCTCGAGCGCTTCGCCGCCGCGTTCGAGCCCGCGGGTTTCCGGCCCGAGGCATTCCGGCCCTGTTACGGTCTTGCCGAGGGTACTCTCATGGTCAGCGGAGGGCCCCGAAGCAGCCCGCCGAGCTCGGTCGCCCTGGCCGCAGACGAGCTTGCGCGGCACTGCCTGGTGCCAGCGTCCTCAGGGGACGGGGACGCTCGCCACATCGCGGGCTGCGGGCGGCTCATCCAGGAGACGCGAGTCCTGATCGTCGACCCCGAGAGCGGCCGGCCGTGTGCCCTCGACCGCCCGGGCGAGATCTGGGTCGGCGGCCCCAGTATCGCCGCCGGCTACTGGCACCGGCCGGAGGAGACGGCCCACACGTTCGGCGGTCGTCTCGAGCCGTCTGGAGACGGCCCTTTCCTGCGCACGGGAGACATCGGGTTTCTGCGCGGCGAGGAGCTCTACGTCACCGGCCGGTTGAAGGATCTGATCATCATCGAAGGACGCAATCACTACCCGCAAGACATTGAATTGACTGCCGAGGGCAGCCACCCGGCCGTGCGCGCGGGCTGCTGTGCCGCCTTCGGGCTGGAGGGGGAGAAGGAGCGGGTGGTCGTGGTGGCGGAGGTGGATCATCACTGGCGCCAACCCATCGACGCCTCGGAGATGGCGCAGGCCATCCGCCGCGCGATCCAGGCCGGCCACGACCTGCCGATCCACGAGGTCGTTCTCGTGCGGCACGGGACCGTCCCGAAGACATCGAGCGGCAAGACGCAACGGCGTTCCTGCCGCGACCTGTACCTCCACGGACAGCTTGCGTCCTGGGCGGGAGAGGGGCGATGAGACCCGCCACTTCTGAGAGCGAGCCGTCGCCTGGGCCTTCTCAGACCAGGTGCCGGGACACGGCCTCCACCGCTTTCATGCCGGAGCCGAACCGCGCCATGGATTGGCGGTGATCCGCCAACTGGCTGTATGGAAGGAACCGGACACGCAGGTCCCGGACCCGGCTGAAGGCGGGGCGGTGGAGCTGCGCGCGCACCTCGTCCTCCCGCTCGTCCGGCGCGACCAGGAAGAGGCCACTCGACTCCGGATGCGGGAAGCCAAGCGCGAGGTCGAGCATCCGCACGATGCCCGAATAGATGGAGGTGGTGTGCTCGACCTCGAAGGCGGCCGCCACGCGGCTGGTCGCCGGCTCGATCCACAGCACGTCGATGAGCCGGATGGTCTCGGCGGCCGGCGTCTCGGCGAGGAGACCGGGGAGCGCGGGCAGGCAGGCGTCTCCGAGGCGGCCGCCCGCATAGGGCCGCCCCCGGTCGTTGCTGGCGATCCATACCCCGAAGCCGAGGGCCACGCCCAGATCGCGCAACCAGCCCTGGATCTCGGTGTGGGTACGGTCCCCTTCGCGCGCCGCGGTCAGCGCCTTGTTGGTCTGGTCGGCCTGCTGGCGGACGAGAGCGAGGTCCGCCTCCCAGCGCGCCATGGCGTCGAGGTCGAGGTCCCGGGGCGGCAGCGCGTAGCGCTCCGTCCCGAGGTCGAACAGAAAGCCTGCCAAGGCCCCGAAGTCGTTCGAGAGCAGGTCGCGGTATTGCTCATTGATTGCAAGAATGCCGCGGCGCATGGCCAGGTACTCGTTCCAACGGCCGAGCTTTACCCGGGCGCCGGTCAGGGCGTTGTAACCCTTCACGATTGCGGTGTTGAACGGCGGCACCAGAATCGGATGAAGGAAATAGAGGAGATTGGCCGCCGCGGGGCCAAGCCCCTTGATGCCGCGGCCGTCCAGAGTGTGGATGGCCTGAAGCACCTGCGCTTCACCCGTACAGCAGGAGCATTGGTGGAGGAAGGCGGAAAACGCGAGCTGATTGCCGCGGTCTTCGTAGATGTCGGGGATGCGGAGCTTCGGCTTCCAGAGGAAGGCATGGTCGGCTCCCTTGAAGATCTGGCGTTGCTCGGCGATCGAGCCGACCACGGTCTCGAGAGACGATCCCTTGTAGACATTGCCGAAGGTGCCGGCTTCGATCTCGGCCACCACGGCAGCGATGCCGCGCCGGATCGAGCGGAAGTTCTTCAGCCGCTCCTCCCAGAGAAACCAGGTCTGATAGGTGCCGCCCGGGTCCTCCCGCCAACGCACCAGGAGACGACGAACGGGATCAGCCTGCCCATCACCGGACAACATATGGCCTCCTTCTCTGAGGTTTCGAAGCATACCGTCACCACCTGCGCGCGCCAGCCGCCGCCGGGTAGGATGGCTCCGCCTCGCCGGGTGGGGAACCGGCTGGACGCGAGCGTGAACATGTAACTGTCCGCCGCTCGTGGACTCCGGCCGATTCTTCAAGACGAGAGCCGGGATCTCGCGCTTGATCTGGCGAGCAGCCTCGACGGTGAGGCGGGGAAGCGTGAGACGGCCGGCCGCGGGAAGGAGATAGAGCCGCCAGACATCGGTGTAGTTCTTGAGGAGGGGAGGAGGCGGTGAAGGAGTCCACCAGGGGACTAGGACCTCGCGCAAGGATTCGCGCCGAATGCAGCCGAAGTATCGGCTATCCCAACTGTCCGGATGCGGAGCAGCGAGCCAGTAGCAGCCTCGGAGGCGATACCGGCCCTGGGGAATCGACGAGAGATGCCGGCCGTGGGAGTCCGCTGCATGGGCGGCGGAATTGCGCAGCCGAGTCCCGTTCACAAAAATGCCGGAGGGGGTGATCTCGACCCGATCGCCCGGAAGAGCCGCGAGGATCTTGAGGACTGGCGCGGAATCGCCGGGACAGGAGCCAGCCGGCCGCGGGCCAGTGGCAAAGGTACGGGACGATAAAGGCCGCGCGGGAGAGACGGAGAGAGGTTCACGCGCACGAACCGGCGGCACACAGCGCCCAGAAGATCGGCGGTCCCGAGAAGGATCAGAGCGGCAAGAGAAAGACGGGCCGCGCGGCCGATCCGTTGACAGAAAGAGAGCGAGCTGGGCGTCTTCATAGGAAGTGACGGACGAAGCGGACCGCCTTGGTGAAGGCCTGCAGATAAGAAGTGGGAAGGGAGAGCGACCGCGCCACCGCCGGGAGAGCGCGGGCCGGCGTCGCCGAGGTCAGGGCGGACAGCGCAGAGCGGGCAGCCGCGGCCGATGACGCGACCGAGCGGGCACCTTCGCGGGCGAGGACGTGCAGCAGGGCTCGCGGAGACACTCGCTGGGACAGCGCCCGCTGGAGCCAGGCGAGGTCGTCGCGTCGCGTAGGTTTCCGCAGTCGCGAGCGCGAGCGCGGTCCTCGGATCGCCGACGCATTCGGTGAGCGACAGGGCTCGCCGAAGCGTCGGGAACGGTGCTTCCTCGCTCGCCGGGAAGCGCACCTGGGGTCTAGCCTGAAGCGCCAGCGCGGAAGCGTTGGCGGCATCGCCAAGGGCGGAGGCTCCTTCTGCGCGGAGAGCGTGCGCCGCGATCCGGGCAGCGGGAACGGGCGTCTCGTGGAGGAGAGAGCGCAGCTTGTCGAGAGCCTCCGTGCTCCAGGGCGAGCGCGAGGCGGGCGGCTGGCGCAGCACGGCTTGGTCCTGGGCGAGGCCGTAGCTGCGTTGCAGGCCCGCCCAGGAGAAGTCGCGACCGAGACTCGAACCGGCAAAGGCGCTGCCGTCGATCTCGAAGGAGATGCCGCGGATTGTTCCCTTGGAGGTCTGGTTGAGAGTGACGCCGACACCTCGCTGCTCCAAGCGCTCGATAAAGACCGAGAGCGCCGGGCTGCCCTCGCCGCTCTGTTGGATGGCCGCGCGGAGCTTGGCTTTGAGGTGCTCCTCGCCCTTGTTCTTGACGCCGTGGATCTCTTCCTGGCGGAGAGTCGGCTCGGCATTGCGTGGCGTCGGTGCTTCGAGCTGATAGAGCTTCTCGATCTGGCGGCAGAGAGCCATACCGCGCTGGCGGTCGTTGGAGTCAGAGACGATCTTGCCGTCGTAGGTGACGCGAGAAGCGACGATGTGAATGTGGTCGTGCTCACGGTCGGTGTGCCTGTAGACGACGAAGGGAACGTCGGAGTATCCGAGTCCCTCGAGATAGTGGGAAGCGGCGCGGAGCCACTGCGCGTCGTCAAGCCGTTCGCCGGGGGGCAGGCTTAGAGAAGCATGAAAGACGGGCTTGGAGGTGCGTTCGTGGGCGAGGCTGCCCATGTCTGCGGCGATGTCGCGAGTGGTCGCCTCGCCCCTGTAGCTTCCGCCGAGCAAGTATCCCTTGTCGGGGTTGGAGATATAGCGGAGAACGCCTCCGAATCCTGTGCCTTTGCGGAGACTGTGGATCATGGCTGTGGTAGGCGGGGTAAAGGGAGAGAGCAGAAGGCGGCGGCCGTGGTCTCATTATATGACTCAGGTAGTTTTATTCAACCCTGAGGACGGCCTCCTTCTAGTTCTAGTCCTCGCCGGGGAGAAGCACCGTGACGGCTTCGCCGTCGAAGACGGCGTCGAGCTGATGGATCTTCCGGCGGCCGGTCCCGGTGATGATGACCCGCGCGCGGCGACGTTCCCCAAGGGTCAGGGAGCGCCGCTGCACGGCGAGCATCCAGAGGATGTCGTGCCAGACGCCGGCCCAGTCGTTGCCGTGCTTCGGGTGAAGAACGGCCTGCTCGATGAGAGCGAAGACCTCGGGCGTCATGACACAGGGGCAGTCGCCGAGGTGCTGCCGGGTGACCTCCTGGAAGTCGCCGACCTGGGCGTCGACCAGGACGCCGTCCTCGATCGCTTCCTGCCGCAGCCCCCCTCCCCCCTCCCGCCGGCTTCCCCTCCCGCCACCCGCCGGCGGGGATGATGCTACCGGGACCTCGTCACCAGCGCCGATGGCTGTAGACCGCGCTATCCGCCAGCAGGCGGTGCTTTCTCACAGCCGCCAACATCGGCTTGCATCCAAACGATGTCGACGGGCAGCGAGCCGTTGCCGGCTTACATCGCAGCATTGCCAACCCGCAGGGAGGCATTGCAAGGTGATCCGGGTCCGTGCAAATCAGCAAGAGCTCAGCGCCCGCCGGCCTTGAAGGAGAGCGCGGAGCCGTGAGACCGGTTCTCTCGACCCCAGATTGGGGAAAGCTGGCCGCGTTGCTCAGCCGGCTGCAACGTCACCGAAAAGTCGCCGTGCCGGGCGAAACTCAGAAACCTCTTTGCTGCCGATATTTATCCCCTTGCTGCTCACACAGTGAGCACCCCGTCATCAAAGATTCTTGTGAGATTGCGGGCCGATTTTCCGACTTATATAGGGGTAGGAGGAAATTCCTGCCTTGAAAAAGCATGATCGCAGCTACCGTCTCCTGTTCTCTCAGCCTCGCATGGTCGAGGATCTGGTCCGCCGTTTCGTCGCCGAGGCCTGGATCGAGAAGCTCGACTTCTCGACCCTGGAGCGGGTCAACGGCTCCCATGTCGCCGAGAATCTCCAGGGCCGCGACGGCGATGTCGTCTGGCGCCTGCGCGTCCGCGGCGATCCGGCGACGTGTGTCTACGTGCTCGTCGAGTTTCAGTCCAAGGTTCAGCGCTTCATGGCGCTACGGCAGTCGGTCTATGTCGGGCTGTTCTGTCAGCAGCTCGTGAAACAAGGCGAGCTCGCTCCGGGCGGTCTCCTGCCCCTGGTCCTGTCGATTGTCATCTACAATGGGAAAGTCGACTGGCGGGCTCCCCGCGAGCTGGCCGAGCTGGTCCAGGTGGTCGACGACGGTTCGGAGGTCTACGCGCCACGTCTGCGCTACCTCCTGATCGCCATGGAGAAGTACAAGCCGGCCGATCTCCAGGGGAGCAACCTGGTGGCTCTCCTGATCCGGCTGGAGAGGAGCCGGACGCGCGCCGGGCTGCGGCAGATCATCCGCGATCTCGTCGCCGCGCTGCCGGGTCCGGACGAAGGTGGTCTGCGGCGCGCTTTTGTGGTTTGGTTGCAACGCGTCCTCCTGCCGGCCAAGGGCGAGGAGGACATCCCGGAGATGATCGACCTGGAGGACTTTCGTACCATGCTGATCGAGAGAGTCGAAGAGTGGAGCCGGGAGATCGAGGCCCGGGCGGAGAAGAAGTGGCTGAAGAAGGGCCAGGAGAAAGGGAGCCGCGAGCTTCTCTTGCGCCAGCTCGAGGTCAAATTCGGGCAGATCGATGACCGCACCAGAGCCCGGGTCCTCACCGCCAGATCAAAGAGCCTGCTCAAGTGGGGGGAGCGTCTCGTGATAGCCGAGCGGCTCGCTGACGTGTTCGGCCGCTGACGTTCACCAAGTCCGCGTGACCATGCTCAGGCCGCGCGGAGCTTCTGTGTCACGGCCTGGGCACCTACTTGGTGGAGTGCTCAGCCGTCTGCAACGTCATCGAAAAAGTCGCCGTGACTTGGCCGCCAGCTCAAAGCGGCCTGCGCACTTGTTTCTTCTCCCACTCCTGGCGATGCTGGTTGGCCTCCGCCAGCGAGCGGAACTTGCGGACGCCGGGCTCGAGCTTCCAGGGGTGGAGCGCGAAGCTCAGCTCGGTCAGCTCACACGCGATGCGAAGATTGTCCGGATCGAGCGGCCGAAGCGGCCGGACTCCGGGCATGTCGGTCACCGAGCGGTACTTGCGGATCGGCATCATGCATCTCCCAGATCGAAGGCTTCACGAATCCGGGCGGCATCGAGGTCGTGGGTCGCGCGGGGGAGACCTTGGGCTGCCATTGCCATCGAGCCGATGACCACGAGCTCAACGTGTTCGCGCACGAGCGCGGCGAGAATCGCTGTGGCCTCCTCCAGAGTCACGCTTGCACTCTATCACCCCGCCGACTGTTCTGTCAGGAAACATGCTGGATCTCTAAAGTGTTGGCTCGAACGAAGATTTTGGTGAGATTGGCGGCTCGTTTTACGACTTATAAAGGGCATGTCACGACCCTTGCGCTTTGTCCCTGCCCAGAAGACCCTCGTCGAAGTCTCGACCCGGACCGTCCAGAGCCGCTTTCTCCTCCGCCCGAGCAACGCTCTCAACGAGATCGTGCTCGGCATCCTGGGCCGCGCCCAGGAGATCTACGGCGTCGGCGTGTCCGGCTACTCCTTCGCCTCGAGTCACTACCACCTCTTGCTGCTGGTCGACACCGCCAAGCAGCTCTCCGACTTCATGGGTTACTTCAACTCCAACCTGGCCCGCGAGGCGGGCCGCCTCGCGGACTGGAGAGAGAAGTTCTGGTCGCGCCGCTACCGGGCGATCGTGGTCAGCGGCGAGGAAGGCGCTCAACGCGAACGGCTTAAATATGTCCTCAGCCACGGCGCCAAGGAGGGATTGGTCGGCGATCCGCGCGAGTGGCCCGGCGTCCACGCCATTCGCCCGCTGCTCGACGGCGAGCCCACCCAGGGGATCTGGTTCGACCGGACCCAGGAGTATGCAGCCCGCCGACGCGGCGAAGAGTTTGAGCGCCTGCGCTACACCACTCCGTACTCGGTGACGCTTTCGCCGCTGCCCTGCTGGGAGGACCTGCCGCCGGAGCTCCAGAGACAACGCATCGTCGAGATCGCCGAGGAGATCGGCGCGGAAGCGTCAGCTCGGCGGGAGGAGAAGGGAATCGCACCGATGGGTGCTGACGCTGTTCGCCGCCAGAATCCTCACACGCGCCCGGCGAAGACCAAGAAGTCCCCCGCGCCGCTCTTCCACGCCGCAACCAAGCGAGTGCGCGCTGATCTCCTCAACACCTACTATGCCTTCGTCGCCGCCTTCCGCGAGGCGGCGGAGAAGCTAAAGGCAGGGAATCGGAACGCCGTGTTTCCGATCGGCAGCTTTCCGCCTGGGTTGCCGTTCGTGAGCGGGTGAGCGGGCGCCTCGGTCACCCGCCTGATGACTGTCGGTAGGTGTCGTTTTCGGCTGATCGAGCTCGGCCGGAGGGACGAAGTCTGCCCTTGGGAAGAGATGAAGGTCGATTTGAGGGGGAGAATCCGGTCAGAGGCCGGGCAGTGGAGGGCTCTGGTGGCCCTCCGTGGTCGATTGCTGTCTCGGGATTCTGGAATGGGGCGCGGCGGAGTGGGGGAGAGGGTTCGAAACGGCTGGCTTGTCGAGGGCAGAGAGTGGGTGTCCTCTGTTCGGCAGGCACCTACTCCCTGGGGCACCCTCTCTTTCCAGGTAGGGAGAAAGGCATCCCGATCCAGGAGCCTGCAAACCCGCGCCACCCTCGGCGCCCGCCTCCATCCGCTCCGCCGCACCCTTCGTCCCAGAGGCCCGCCCTCTTCGTCTCCTCAGCCCTGCCAGGGAAGCCCTCTCTCCTGCTCCTCTGTCAGAAACCCGCCGCAGCCGGCGAACACCAGAGAGACACGATCGAACCTTCCAGGAGGCGGTTCCCCCGAATGGGCGACCGTCGAGAGGGAGAGATCTTCGGCGCCTATCGCCCGATTGATCAAAAGAAGGCAATCATGCCTAACTCACTAAAGGAGAGCGCGATGCAAAGAAAAGCCTTTTTCGTTCGGTGCCTGGACAGGTGCTGGGACAGGTGCCGCAGCTTTTGCACCCTCTCAGGAGCCCGGCGTTACACATATACGCATCGTCGTCGGCAGACGGGCAGATCTGGCGCTGTGCGCACGTCCGACAGCGCCGCGGCACCGGCAATCGTAACGAGCGTGAGTCGATCGGGCATGAGAAGGCGGCTGGCGATTTCGGTGACGGTGGCGGCGGCCGTTCTCATCATCGAGGACGTGTCGAGGGCGGGGGTCTTCAACCCTGCCGCGGAGCAAGGTCTGGCGTGGACAGTGAAATACACGAACCAGTCCCCCTCCCTGGTGTCCTCCGGGATCGAGGTCACGGTGGCCGCAATCGGCCCGCAGAGCGCGCCAGCGGCCTGCGTCGGCGGCGCGCTGCTGGGAACCTACGGCCTGCGCCAGGGGCTGGTGCGCTCGACGCTGCCCTGCCTGTCCCCCGCCAACTGCATGTCGTCGGCACAGACTCCACAGCCGCAGCCCGCCTCGACCTACCTGTCGAATACCGTGCCTTGCGGCATCTCCGCGACGCCGAAGCCGGGCTTCGTGCGGTCGCCCGACATCGGCGCCTACACGGACGCCGAGGTCGCGCGCGTCGGCCCGAAGAGCTTCCTGCATTTCGCCACGGGAGTGGCGCCGGCCTTCCTCAACAACTGCACCTCCCGCAACTTCAACCCGGTGGCCGACCCCCCGAGCTCGTCCGGGTACTACGTCGACTTCTATCGCCGCTCCGATGATTGCGGCGCAACCTGGCCGGGTCCGGCCGCCAGCGACGACTCCGTGCCCTACACGAAGTTCACCTGGATCGACTCTGCCTTCAACATCAACTGGAACTTCGACATGCCGCGCATCTATGTCGATCCCTTCAACCTGTCGGAGAGCGCGAAGCCCTACGTCTACGTGCACGGCACGGTGGCGAACGCGGCACGCGGGGTGATCGAGTCGGGCGACGCCGGCGTCACGTTCCCCACCAAGCGCTACATCGGTGGCTACCTCAACCCAGTAGAGGGCGGGTCGTTCCCACCAGGCGGCCTGCCGAAGAACGACGGGTACACAATCGGCGGCATCATGACCTCGACGTCGGACGGCACGCTCTTCTATGCGGGCTGCTTTTACCAGGACGTTCGCTTGTACTACTCGCAGGACCGCTGGCAGACGTACACCCTCATGACGCTCCAGTGGGACGGCGGACCCGCGGGGTGCGACGAGCTCAAACCGTGGCCGGCCAACGGACCCCAGACCAACGTCGGGCCCTTCGCGGTTTCGGTCTCGCGCGTGGCGTTCTCGAGCCTCAAGCCCAACTTCGCGCGCGTTCGGGTCGCGTATCCGACGCTCAAGACGGTCGGGGGCGAGCAGCGGCAGGCGTACCGGGTGCTCGAGGTGGGCGTGCCCCGGAAAGGCAGCACGGGCACGCCGTATCAAAACCAGATCACGGAGCTCGGCGGGACGACGAACGTGTCGATCCTGGAGGCGAGCTTCGTCGAGCCCGATCCCTTCGAGACCCCGCGCGGCGGCGCCTCCCCTTCGACGACGGAGCTGCCCGATACCGCGATCTTCTGGTCGGTGGAGGCTGATCCCTCGGTCCCGTCGCTGATGGCCAGGTACCGGACCTGGCAGGGGGCGGGGTCGTTCAGCGCGCCCCGCGATCTTTCACCCGTGTCGTGGGCTTACGCGAAGAGCAGCCAGGGGGAGGGGGTCAAGGTCGGTGACTACAACCGGAGCACGTACTACTACGATTCTCCGGCGAAGCGGGGTAACTACCTCCTGGTCTGGCCGCAGGGAGACCAGGCATTACCGACGCCGTCGACGGTCGCGCAGCCGCACTACAACGTCATCTCGATGCGCCCCGCGCTCGACGCAACGACGGTCAACGTCGAGACGCACAACTTCGGCAGCACCGTCAACTCCGGGCCGGCCGTCTCGTCCCAGGGCCTGAACATGCTGGACATCTTCTGGGTCGACCAGAACGGCAACCTGCAGGAAAAGTCTTACAACAACGGCTGGTTTCCCGGCTTGACGCAGATCGGGACGCCGCCGGCGGCAGCGGGCGGCATCCAGGGCGATCCCGCGGCGGTCTCCTGGGCCTTTGGTCGCAACGACGTGTTCCTGCGAGGAAAGGACAACCGGCTCTACCAGGCATGGCGTCAGAACAGTGCTTGGAGCTGGACTCCGAATTCGCTGACCACGCAGACCATCTCGTCGAACCCCGCCGTCGCATCGATGGGGGTCAACAAGCTGCACGTCTTCGCCAGGTTCTCCGACGGAAGCGTACGGTACCTGCGCTGGACCAGCGCCGGCTGGGACGCTTCGTGGACGAACCTGGGCGGCATCACCGATCTGGATCCTGTGGCGACGTTCGACACCAAGACGCTTCACCTGTTCGCGCGCGGCGGCGGAAACTGCATCTATCACAAGTGGTCGAGCAACGGGACGACCTGGTTCCCCGGGCAAACGACGTGGGAGAACCTCTGCTTCGGCCTACCGGCGACCACGGCGCCCGCCGTGGCCTCGTGGGGTCCCGGGCGGTTGGACGTTTTCGCCGGGAACCTCCCCGTCTCCGGGGGAACCACGCTGATGCACCTTTCGTTCGAGAACGGCTGGCAGACCGAGTGGCGCGACCTGCAGAGCAACCGCAACGGCATCGTCCTCGGCTCATTGCCCGACGCCGTCTCCTGGGGCGCGAATCGGGTGGACGTGTTCGCCAAAGCCGCCAACGGAACGCTCTGGCACACGTGGTACGCGATGCCTTAGACCGGACGGGCCGAGTAGGTGCCGAGTAGGTGCCACCCTCTTCGCGCTGGCCAAGTCGGGGGGCTGACCACCTCCGGCCGTCACCGCCTCAGGGCGCCGCGCTCGCCGAGCGCCGCTTCAACACTTTGCGCTGGCGGCCCCGGAATAAGTGCCACCCGAACCGTCTCGGAGGGGCTCGTTCCCGCCGAGACGGGGCCACACCGGAAACCGGCGGAGCTCGCTCATGTCGCGCCGGGAACTGGCGCCGCCGCGACGGGACTGTGTCCCGTGGCGATCAGCCCTCCCCCCGTCACGACGGGAGGCCGCCAGGTCTTGGCAGAACTGACTCCCGCCGCGACGGAGCTCATCCCCGCGGCGGCGGTGCTCCTTCCGGTCATGACCGGCCGGCCCTCCGCCGCCACAGGAATGACTTCTGTCTCGGCGGGCCTCGTTCCCGTCTCGGCAGGAATCGTTCCCGCCGCGGCAGGAGCCATTCCCGCAGCGACGGGAATCAATCCCGCTTCAGGAGGTGCCATTTTGGCCGACTCCAAAGTTTTCCCGGCC
>Ga0307506_10000219_pt1 | contig 16448 bp, 13 predicted proteins | sample 25_S_MG_FD_202175 | JGI IMG/M metagenome (GOLD analysis project Ga0307506, IMG submission 202175) | Soil microbial communities from Populus trichocarpa stands in riparian zone in the Pacific Northwest, United States - 25_S | ecosystem: Environmental > Terrestrial > Soil > Riparian zone > Trees... | reverse complement strand
GCCAGCCTCGTTGCCGGGCAGGCTCCCGCTGCCGAGCCGCATCAACTCGCTCTTCACGCGCAGGCCCAGCTTGAACAGATCTATAGCGAAAAAAGTACTCGGACCGCGGCGCAGCAGAAGCTCTCGACTCCTCTCGTCTACGCGGTCCGCGAGCTCGCCCAGGATCTCGTCATGCGGAACCTGCCGCGCATTCGGTCCGTTTTTCAGAAGGACAGGTCGGATCGCATCGAGGTCGATGTCAAAACAGCGGTCACGGCCGAGTTACTCAAGGCGATCGAGGACGAGGGAGGTTTGGTCGTCTCTTCGTTTCCGCAATATCGGGCAGTGCGCGCCTACCTTCCCGTATCCTCGCTCGAACGGATCGCGGAGCGTGGCGAGGTGAAGCACATCCGGCCGGCCGCCCAGCCAGAGATCTGGTCGGCCTCGGACAAGAAGGTCAATGCCAGCCAAGGAGATGTCGCGCACGCGGCGGCCCTGGCGCGAGGAACATTCGGTGTTGATGGCTCAGGTATCAAGGTTGGCGTGCTGTCTGACAGCGTCGATCCCACAATTCTCCAGAACCTCAAAGCTTCCGGCGACCTGCCGGCCAACGTGACCGTCCTCGCGGCCGGAACGGGAGCCAGCGAAGGCACGGCAATGCTGGAGATTGTTCACGATTTGGCTCCCGGAGCTGCTCTGTACTTTGCCACTGCGAACGGAGGCGAGGCATCGTTCGCCAGCAACATCACCGCCCTCAAGAACCAGGGCTGCCAGGTAATCGTGGACGACGTGAGCTATTTCGCCGAGCCGGTGTTCCAGGACGGCATCATCGCCCAGGCGGTCACCGCCGCTGGAGCCGCCTACTTTTCGGCGGCCGGCAATTCGGGGAATCTTACCAGGGGGACGGCGGGAGTTTGGGAAGGGGACTTCAAATCGGGGGGAACCGCGACTTTCGGCGCTTTCACCGGCGGCACGGTCCACGATTTCGGCGGTGGTGTTGTGTTCAATTCAGTTACCATCGTACCGTCCTTGACGACGCCGATGACGCTCCAGTGGTCCGACGCGTTCGATCACTCGGGAGCCGATTACGATCTCTGCCTAGTGAACTCGGCCGCCACCGTGGTCCTCGGTTGCTCGGTGGACGTCCAGAATGGCGACGATGATCCCTTCGAAATGCTCCCTCCGCAGGCCGGAGCGCGGGTCGCGATCATCAACGTCAACGGTGTGCAAGCTGCCCGCTTCCTTCATCTGAGCGCCAACGGGGGACACCTACAGATCGTGACCAGTGGTCAGACCTCGGGGCACTCCGCGGAGGCGAGCGCGTTTTCGATCGCCGCGGTCGATGTGGCCACTGCGGGTGGTGGAGTGTTCGCTGGCGGTGCTTCTAACCCGGTCGAAACCTTCAGCTCCGACGGTCCGCGCCGAATCTTCTACACAGCGACAGGCACAGCAATTACTCCCGGCAATGTCCTGGCAACCGGAGGAACTGTACGACAGAAGCCCGATTTCGCGGCGGCGGACGGTGTGGCAACTGCGACAACCCCTCCCGGCGGCCATTTCAATCCTTTCTTCGGCACCTCCGCGGCTGCACCTCACGCCGCTGCCATCGCGGCGCTGATGCTCGATCGTAATCCGACCTTGTCGCCCTCTGCATTGCGCACCGCACTGCAGGCCGGAGCGCTCGATATCATGGCCACCGGTGTGGACCGCGACTCCGGCTCTGGTGTACTAAATGCCAGCCTAGCCGTGAACGCTGCCGGCACAAGCACTTCCTGTGTCCGCGATGCCGACACCGCCTGCCTGCTGAGTGGCCGATTCGAGGTCGAAGTCGACTGGCAGACCGCTGCGAACCAGGGCAAAGCGCAAGTCATAGACTTCAGCGGTCAGCGCGCCGAGAATGACGAATCGGTTTTCTGGTGGTTCTTCACGCCGACCAACTTCGAGATGGGTGTCAAGGTTCTCAATGCATGCGTCCCGGTTCTTGGTAACAGGTACTGGGTGTTCGCAAGCGGCCTGACCGACCAGAAGTGGACTCTGCGGGTGCGTGATACCCAGACGAACGTGACCAGGACCTACTCGAATCCTTTGAATCATCTCTCTTCGACCTTTGCGGACACCGCGGCGTTCGCGTGTCCGTAGGGATGCACCGGATGCGCTACGTCTGATCGTAAGCCCGAAGGAAGTCATCGCGTGAGATCCCTGTCTGCGTCAGGATCGTCCGCAGTGTCGACGATTTGATCCTCGGATGATTGGGCATGGTCAGAGGCGTCTTCGTTCCATCGGTGTTCACGCGCAACATCGCGATGTGGTTGCCTTCTCGTACCAATCGAAAACCGAGGAGCTCAAGGGTCCTCTTGACGCGGCCTACCGGGGCGTCAACCGGGAACTTGCTCACCTAAACGGCGACTCGGGTATCGGCCAGGAAGACATCGAGCAGCGGTTCTTCGGGCTCGAGCGCGCCGGCGCCGAACGCCTCCAGATGAAACTCGATGGCTGACGTGACATCCGCCATCGCCTCGCCGCGTGTATCGCCCTGTCCGACGATGACCCCTCGCAGGCCTACGGGATAGGCGACGAATCCATCGAGGTGCTGTTCGACGATGATTTTTATGTCCCTTGTCATCTTGTCTCCGCTCGAGCTCGATGGTCAGGAGGAGAATATCACCCCGAGTCCCTACAGCCGCAGATCCCGCCGCATCTGCCCATTCTCCAGATCGAGCACCAGGACCCGCCCGCGGTCGTCGGCGACGGTGAGGTAGGACGGGGTGAGGCGCAGGGAGACGCGGCCGGCGCGGGCGAGGAGGATTTCGGCGCGGACGCGGCCGGTGTCGATGTGACTCAGGTAGATGCGGGTCTCGTCGGGACCATGGACCGGCGAGGCGAGCCAGTCGGCGGAAACGACGGGCTGGCCGGCGGTCCAGCCGGTGCCGGGGAGCTGGAAGCGGAAGGCGAAGCGGCCGTGGAGGGTGACGTGGAACGGTGTTTCGATCTGCGGGCCCGGCCGCTCGGGCGCGGCGAGCCATTGCTCGGTGAGGAGGCCGTCGGCGGAGGTGCCCAGGCGGCGGTCCGGAGACACCACGCCGCTGATGCCGGACATGGACAGGGGCGAGGTGTCGAGGCGGCTGCGCAGGAAGAGGGAGGGGAGCTCGTAGGTCCACACTTCGGAGTGCGGCCCGGCGGTGACCAGGGAGCAGCGCGTCGGTGAGCGAACGATGGAGCCGACGCTGCGGCCGAGCTCGGGGACGCCCCAGGGTCCGTCGAAGCGGTCCGAGGTCAGGTCGATGGCCACGAGGCCTTCCCCGGCGGCGACGAACCAGAGGACGCCGTCGTGGTCGTGGGCGAAGGCGTCCAGGCGGGCGTCGCACCAGGGCTGGGCGCGGCGGGCGGTGAGATCGAGGCGGGCGACGCGCCAGGCGTCCCCGCGGCGGGCGAGGGCGAGGGCGCGGTTGCCGTTGTCCGACACCACCAGGCGGTGCGCCGGCTGGTCGAACTCGGCCACGGTGCGGCCGGCGCGCGAGAGGAGGCGCACGCCGGCCTCGCCGAGGGCGACCAGGGTCAGGCCGTTGGGCAGGAAGGCGGCGTCGAGCGCCGGCATGGTACCGATGTCCGACGCGCCGATGGCGATGCGCCACGGGGCGTCCTGCGAGGTGCGGGCCGTCCATGGCTCGCGGCTGACCAGGGGGAGGGCCGGCGCGTCGGCGCGCAGGGCGCCGTCGTCGGCGAAGGCGACGAGCTGGCGGAACTGCGCCGGCGTCATGCGGGCGCCGAAGCGGCCGGAGTCGCGGGCCATGGTGCGCACGGCGGGCCGTGCCAGGCACATCGCCTGCGGCGTGCGCGGCCCCTGCCGCAAGGTGTCGGCGAAGGCGAGGCGCGCCGCCGCTCCCTCGGCGCGCCAGCTTTCCAGGAGGGTGATCGCCTTGTCCCGCGTCTCCGCGAAGTCTTCGGGCACCAGGGTGAGCTTGCGGGCCAGCATGCGGCCGGCCGGAGCGCCGTCCTGCTCGATGGCGCGGTCCATCCAGGAGAGGGCGGTGCGGCGGGCGTCGAACACCGGCCAGACCGCCTCCACGGCGGCCACGTAGTCGCCCGCGGCGGCGAGGTCGGCGCCCCAGAGCAGGCGGAGGGCGCGGGCCTCTTCTTTCTTGCGGCTGCGCTCCAGGCGGGTGACGGCGTCGGCGAAGGCGCCGGTACGGCGGGCGATCCACAAGGCGCGCTCGCGGTCGCCGGTGAGGAACCACTGGCGCACCATCAGGCCCGGCGGCAGCTCGCGTGCCTCGGCCATCTCGGCGGCCAGGCGCAGCCGGCCGTGGCGCTCCAGGAAGGCCACCGCCTCCTCGTGGGCATTCAACACCTCGGCAAGGACGAACGCAGCCTCCTCGATGTTCCCCTGCGCCTCCATGCGCTCGAAGGCGCCGCGGTAAAGCCGTTGCAGCTCGCCGTAGAGATCGGGGGCCATCTGCATCACCGACCACGAGGCGCTGGAGCCGGGCTTGACCGCGAGCTCGTGCCGGCGGGCGGGCAGGCGCAGGGGGACGCCGCGCAGCGCTGCGGCCTCGGCGCCGCCGAGCGGGATGGCGTAGCGCAGCGCCTCGCGGATGTCGCCGCGCTCGAACATCTCCACCATGCGGTGGATGTAGGCGGCGTTGCGGCGGCCCATGACGCGGGAGAGGCGCGAGGCGGTGGCGACGCGGGCGGTGAGCTGGTGGAAGGCGGAGCTGAGGCGCCCGCCGAGCCCTCCGCGGATGCCCCCTCTGACCGACCGGGGGCGCTTGATCCGGTCCCGTGGCTCTTCGCCGGCGATGCCGAGCTCTCCCCAGCCTCCGGAGGCACCTGCCGCGGGGAGAGCCGGCGCGGCGGAGACCTGGCGCTTGAGGGCGCGCAGGCTCCAGCGCAGGCTGTGCAGCCAGTGCGCCGCGGCGCTGCCGAGCGAGCGCAAGGAGCGCAGCGGGTGCAGGGACGCGAAGGGCGCGGTCCGCTCCGGCGGCGTTTCCCGGGAGCGCAGGGCGGCCAGCATCTCGGCCAGCTCGGGCGCGGCGGGCGGCACACCCCGGAGACGGGTCCGGGGATCGAAGGCGACCGGTCCCGGCGGGTGCGCCCGCGGCTCGACCGGCGGCGCGCCGAGGGAAGAGGTGGCGGCGACCAGGAAAGGCGCCGTGTCCAGCCAGGCCGCGGGATCGATGCGGTCGGCCTCCGCCGGACGTTCGATCGCGGTGGCTCCGCCGCGTAGCCGCACGGTGGCGTTCTCGGGCGGATCCAGGGCGCGCAGCTCCTCGGGTGCGAAGGGCGCGCCGACCAGCGCGCGGCCGACGGCCACCTTCTCGAGCGTCAACGGCAGCCCGGGCGCCTGATCGGAGCGCACCCGCCGCGGCGCGGGCAGGCGGATCAGCCAACCCCCGGCCTCCCGGTAGACCGCCGCCCCCGGCACCCACAGGGCGAGCACCCGCCGGCGCGCCTCGGCCGTGCCGGTCAGGGCGGTGGCGACGAAGAAGGCCGCGGCCTCGACGACGCCGCGGTGAGTCAGGGAGCGCGGGTGGATCTGCCTCATGGCCGGCTCACGGACCTCCCTCCGGCAGCAGGCGGACGAGCGGCGCGTCATGATCCAGGGAGAGGACGGTGATCTCGCCGGAGACGGTGACGTAGGCGACATGAGGGCCGGCGGGGCTCGCCGCGGCGTGCACGATCTCGGCCGCCGCCGGCGGCAGCTTGCGCATCCAGCTCAGGCCGGTGAGGACCAGGGTCCGGCGGTCCTCCTCGAGAAGCAGCAGCCCGGCGTCGCCGCGTTGCGCATCCCGCCCGACGCCGACCATCCGGGTGCCGGCGAAGGGCAGGAGGAAAGAGCGTCCGTGGGCGCTCAGGACTTCCCAGGCACCGTCCGGATGCTCCACCGCGGCAAGGCCGTAGGCGGGATGGGCGAGCTTGCCGCCGTAGCCGAAGAAGGCGGTCTCGCCGGGGCCGTCCAAGAGCACCTCGGTGGCCCCCGCGCTCGCGGACACCGTGGCGATCCGGGCCGGGCCGTCCGGCGCCGCCGGCACCACATAGGCGAGCTGGCCGGCGACCACGGCCGCCGCGGCGACCCGCGCGGCGACCTGTTCGAGAGAGCGCCCCTGCGGCGTCTCGGCGAGACGGTAGAGAGCGCCGTCCGCGTCGAGGACGAAGGCGGCGCCGCCCACCCAGAAGAACGGCTGCAGCACGGGCGAGACGTCGCCGGCTTCGGCGCCCTGGAAGCGCTCGCCACCCTCCTGGCTGAGATGACTGAAATAGGCGGCGCCGGGGCTGCCGCCGCTCCGCTTCTCGTAGAACCAGGGAGTCAGCACGCCGCCGCGCGCCGCCGCCACCACCACGCGCTTGCCGGACATGCCCACCGCCACCGGCGGCTCGCCGGGCCGCGGATCGTATCGGCGGGGCGCTCCGGCGTCGCCGCGCGGCGAGTTGGGGAGCGAGAAGGCGACCAGGCCGCCGCCGGAGGCACGGGCGAAGAGCTTCGCGCCGTTGGCGGTGAAGACCAGGTTGGAGGCCGGGATCAGGCCGCGCTCCAGGCGGCGGGGCGGCGAGGTCGCGGCGGCGAAGGGATCGCGCAGCAGGCGGACACACGCCGCGTCCTCCGGCAGCTCCAGGGAGACCGCGCTCGGCGCCGACCCGGGTCCGCGGCGCACCTTGACGGCGACCTGGCGCACCTCGGGATCGAGCACGTCCCAGACCTGGAGGACCGAGGCGCCGCGGGAGGTCGGCAGAGCGCTCAGCCGCGGCGGCCCCACCAGCCACATGTCGTCGAGCTCCTTCCAGCCGTGCACGCGGTCGCGCCAGGCGGCGACCTGGGTGTCCGTGGCCTCGTGCGGCGTGCGCGCCTGGAGGAGACGGAGGATCCCGGTCTCGGTGACGTCGGAGTAGAGCGGCGCCTCCGGGTCCTGCAGGATGCCCCAGGCGAAGCGGACGCCCGCCGCCTCGGCGCGCCGGGCGAGGACGATGAGGGCGGCGAGCTGGGCGATGCGCGGCGAGCCGAGCTGGCCCGGGCCGGCGTCGAAGACGGCCACCGACACCCGCGAGCCGCCGGGCGCCGGATGGTGGATGCGGAGGAAGAGGTGCTCGCCCATGACGGCGCGGCGGTCGAACTCGTCCGGCGCCTCGTCGGCGAGCAGCCATTCACTGGCCAGCAGGCGCTCGTACGGGCCGCGGCGCGCCAGCCCGTCGAAGCCGTCGGCCTCGCCGTCACCGCCGGCGCGCCGCACCTTGAGCGGGCCGAGGGCGGAGGAGAGCCTTTGCAGCACGGGGCCGAGAGAGAGGGCGAGATCGCGCGGGAAGATCGAGAGGTAGGTCCCCCACGGTGCGAGCGGGCGGGGCAGGTCCATCAGGGGCCTCCTCTCCAGGCGAGCAGCACCTGGCGCAGGATCGGCCGCGCCGCCTGCACGGAGGCGAGGAGCGGCGGGTCGATGAGGACGGCATAGGGCGGCGAGGTCCACGACACTCCGGACGCTCCGGCCGGGCGGGCGAGGAGGGCGCGCTCGACGAGGGGGAGAGGCGCCGACGGCTCGTGCGTGGTGGGGAGGAGGAGCGCCGGCGCCTCGGCGTCGCGCCCGAGATACACCGCGCCGTCCACCCACGGCAGCTCGCCGGCCTCGCCGAGGATCACCAGGAGCTCGGGCGCCGCGACCCCGGAGAGCCGCGCCAGGGCCTCGTCGTCGCGGGCGAGGAGGCGCTCCGCGAGCACCCCCGCCGCCGCCCCGCGCACCGCCATGCCCACCGGCTCGAGAGGCACCGCGCGGGGGCGCCACTGCACTGCGATCAGCTCATCCTGCGTGACAGCCTCCATACATCTCTTCGTACGGCTACGACGCGGCCGTCATCTCCCGGGCCGATCCTCTGGCCTGACCTTTGACCGTGCCTTTGGCAGGAGCGGTGCGCAGGGCCGCCACGATGCCGGCCCGCACATCGGCGAGATCGAGCGGAATGGTCTCCGGCGCGAAGCCGGCGTCGATCTCGCGGGCGATCCCTTCGAGCCGCAGACACCAGTCCTCGACCTGATCGCCGTCCGCCGGCGGATGGCGCAGCGCCTCGCGGCCGGCCGTCGCGATGCGCGCCGCGCGGGCCAGGGGGCCGAGCGACGCCTCTTCGGCCGCCGACGGCAGGGTGGCGTTCTCGGAGAGCGCCAGCACGTCTCCCAGGCACTCGCGGGCCAGCGACTGCTGCTCGCGGGTGGGCACGACGAGGACCAGCGGCCACAGATCGGCGTCCGTGGGCCGGGTGCGCCCCGCCAGCGCGGCCGCCGCGGCGACCAGGCGCTGCGACTTCACCGCCCGGCGATCCGAGAGGACGATCCCGGCGCCGCGCAGGAGGCGGATGGCGTGCGCGAGGTGCGGGCGCACCCACGTCAGATCGGCCTCCCGCGCCGCGGCGGTGACGATCTCCAGATCCTCCAGGCCGGCGATCCGGGCCGGCGGGGCCGCGTCGCTCCGGGAGAGATTCCAGCCGCCCTCCAGGAGCTCCTCGAGGCGCGGATCCGGAACGGGATCGACGAAGACGCGCACCAGGAAGCGGTCGGCGAAGGCGGCGAGCGAATCGTCCTCCGGCAGGACGTTCGAGGCGCCCACGCAGACCCGCAACGGGCACTGAATGATGCTGTGGCCGCGGCGGAAGACGCGCTCGTTGAGAATGCCGAGCAGGGTGTTGAGGATCGCCGTCGACGCCTTGAACACCTCGTCGAGGAAAGCGAACTGCGCCTCCGGGAGCATGCCGGAGATCTCGGTCTCGACGACGCCCTCCTTCAGGCGGCGCAGGTCGATGGGTCCGAAGATCTCGCTCGGCTCGGTGAAGCGCCCGAGAAGGTACTCGAAATAGTTGCAGTTGACGGCCCCCGCGATGCGGCGCACCGCCTCGCTCTTGGCGGTGCCCGGGGGGCCGATGACCAGGACGTGCTCCTCGGCCACGCCGGCCAGGGCGACCATCTGAGCGAGAGCCTCGCGCTCGACCAGACCGCGGACCGAGTCGGAAAGAGCTTGTCGCAGCGCATCGGCCGCTTCTGATAGAGACTTGCTCATGGCTTTCAATACGGGCTAATCCTAGAGGAATTGAGGTCCTCTAGGCAATGCAGCTCTCGCGAATCTCCGAGAAGAGAGTGTCGCGACAGAGCCGAAGTGGGACGACGTCGACGCGTGGTGAAGGCGTCCACCTGGAAGATCGGCGTACGCATGGAGGGCGTCAGACTACCGCTCGTCAGGATGACGGTCAACGCGTCGCCGAGCCACGACCGTCCAAGAAGGGCGACTGCACCTGCCCGATGCGCTTCGCAGCGCCAAGCGGGCGGTCATCTCGTGCGCGAGCCACTCGTGGAGCGCACGAGCCAAGATCCTCGTGCATGAGCCCTTTTTGTTGAGCACGAGCCGTTTTTGTTGAGCGCGAGCCCTTTTTCTCGTGCGCGGGCCGTTTTTCTTGAGCGCGAGCCGTTTTTCTCGTGCGCGAGCCGTTTTTCTCGTGCGCGAAGCGCTCGTGCTCAACACGAGCGAATTTTCTTGTGCAAAAACCCGTCGCGCTCGAGCCGAACAGCCTGCGTCGAGCCCGAGCCATTCCGGCCAGAACCGGAGCGAGTGTGCGGTCGCGAGCGCCAGAAGGTCGAAGGAGCCGGCCATCCGCGGATTGCGGTGGGCGACGGTGCGGGCGAACTCGGCCAAGCGCAGCGACTCAGCCTCCGCCGGAACGAATGGAGACTCCGGTTGGAGTGCCCAGCATCCAAGGGCTCTTTGAGGCCCAGCCAAAAAAGGTGCTCTCGCGAATCTCAGAGAAGAGAGTGTCGCGACAGCGCCGAAGTGGGACGCCTCCCAGAGCGCGAGGGCCGGGGCCGATCCGATGAAGCGCAAGGTCGGCGTGTACATGGAGAGAGCCAGACTACTTGCTCGTCAGGAGGACGGTCAACGTGTCGCCGACTTGGTCAGGATCCGCGGCGAGAGGTGAAAGCTCCCGCCAGGCTTATCTGAACCGGTTGCCGGCCCAACGGGCCGGGAGAATCCAGCCCAGGGCTGAGGCCGAAGGCCGATGCCCTGGGTCAACGGGCACCACCTCCGGGCGGCCTGAAAGGCCGCGAGAGCTCCCGATTCTCGCCGGGCCGCTCTCCGTCACCGAAGGACCGCGAACGAACCCTGCCTGACGAGATTCGCCCCGATCTCCATGCCTATATGGGCGGTACGCTCAAGGGCCTCGTGCGTTCCTCAAGGCTTATGAAATCGAATTTGACGAGCGCTACGTGTGGGACTGAAGACTCTCGCGGCCTTTCAGGCCGCCCGGAGGTGGCGCCCGTGAACCCAGGGCATCGGCCTTCGGCCTCAGCCCTGGGCTATGCTCTCCCGGCCCGTTGGGCCGGTTTTGTTGGGGTTAGCCGTCCCAAAGGCAACGAACAACGACGGCCTCATCCATCCCGTCATGGAGAGAGCGGCCTGGAAGGCGTCGAGCGTGATCAGCCACCGCGGTTACCACAAGAACGTCCCGGAGAAGCTTCCCTCCACCCAGATCCTTCCCGCTTCGCGCGGCTCGCCCTCAGGATGCTCTGAGCTTTCTAGCGAAGCCAATCGCCCGGTCATCGCCTCATGACCTAGCGCCTGAGGATCGTACAGGTCGGAGAGAGCGTCGGAGTCGAGAAGGTACCTCATTCCTGGTCGTCATGCCTGAACCGAAAGCTCTCCCGAAACGCTTTCCGATCTCGGTCGAAAGCCTCGCGATATTCGCCAAGGCTCTGAGCGTCCCGCTTGATCTTCTCGGCCAGTCGTGCCCAACGTGAAGGACTGGTCTCAGAGAGAGCTTCAGTCTCCTGGGCTAAGGCATCTGCAACTGCCCTCGTGACGAAAGCGTCTTTGTTGGGCAGCCGGCAGACCTTCTTGGCAATCTCGTCAGGAAAGGTAATTGTCACTCTCATCGGCTACTCCGCCCGCTAGAAGCGGGCCACATCCCTGCGGGGCTACGGAATCAGCCGGAACGCCTGCGGGAAGATCTCGGCCAGGCGGACCTCCTCGCGGGCTCCGCCCGCGCTCACCAGGAGGATCGGGAGATCGGCGGCGAACTCGGAGAGCGTCTGGCGGCAGAGGCCGCACGGGCGCGAGGGCGGATCGGTGGCGGTCACCACCGCCACCGCCTGGGGCCGCCGCAGGCCGGCCGAGGCCGCGGCGGACATGGCGTTGCGCTCGGCGCAGATGGAGAGCGCGGGAATGCAGTTCTCCACGTTCGCCGCCGCCCAGATGGAGCCGTCTTCCATCAGGAGGGCGGCGCCGACCGCGAAGCGGCTGTAGGGAGAGTAGGAATTGGCGCGGGCGGCGCTCGCGGCGGCGATCAGAGGTTCCCAATCCATGCGTGGAATCTAACACTTTCAGCGCGCGGGCGCCCCCACCGGGGCAGAACCCTGTGATAGCGTACTGGCGCGTCTGGCGTCCCGCCGGCGTCTGCACCCCATCGCAACACCTTTTCGCAGGAGGAGCACGGGCTTGGCCAGGACATTCAATGACTTGACGCCGCCCGCGGATGGCCGGGAGATCACCTGGCACGCGGACCAGGACCGTTTGGACGTACCGGATCGCCCGATCATCCCCTTCATCGAAGGCGACGGCACCGGACCCGACATCTGGAGGGCCACCCGCCGGGTGCTCGACGGCGCGGTCGAGAAGATCTACGGCGGCGCGCGCTCGATCGCCTGGTTCGAGGTGCTCGCCGGGGAGAAGGCCTTCAATCAGAAGGGCGAATGGCTCCCCGAGGACACCCTCGAAGCCATCCGCCTCTACCGCGTGGCGATCAAAGGCCCCCTGACCACTCCGGTCGGCGGCGGCATCCGCAGCTTGAACGTCGCCCTGCGCCAGATCCTCGACCTCTACGCCTGCGTGCGGCCGGTGCGCTACTTCGCCGGCGTCCCCTCGCCGGTCAAGGAGCCGCAGAAGGTCGACATGGTCATCTTTCGCGAGAACATCGAGGACGTCTATGCCGGCATCGAATGGCCGGCCGGCTCGGAAGGCGCCAACAAGGTCATCGAGCTCGCCGCCGCGCTGGGCAAGAAGATCCGCCCGGAGAGCGGCATCGGCATCAAGCCCATGTCCGCCTTCGGCAGCAAGCGCCTGGTCCGCAAGGCGCTGCGCTACGCCGCCGACCTGCACCGCGACAGCGTCACCCTGGTCCACAAGGGCAACATCATGAAATTCACCGAGGGTGCCTTCAAGGACTGGGGCTACGAAGCCGCCCGCGACGGCTTCGGCGACCTCACCGTCACCGAGGCGGAGCTGTGGGAGAAGCACGACGGCAAGGCGCCGGCCGGCAAGATCGTGGTCAAGGACCGCATCGCCGACTCGATGTTCCAGCAGGTCCTGCTGCGCCCGGACGAGTACGACGTCATCGCCACGACGAATCTCAACGGCGACTATCTCTCCGACGCCCTCGCCGCCCAGGTCGGCGGCCTCGGCATGGCGCCGGGGAGCAACGAAGGGGACGGCTACGCCGTCTTCGAGGCGACCCACGGCACCGCTCCCAAGTATGCCAACCAGGACAAGGTGAATCCGGGCTCGCTCATCCTTTCCGGCTGCATGATGCTGCGCTGGCTCGGCTGGAACGAAGCCGCCGACGGCATCGAAGCCGCTCTCGGCCGCACCATCGAGCAGAAGCGGGTCACCTATGACCTCGCGCGGCTGATGGAGGGAGCCACCCTCCTCAAGGCCTCGGAGCTCGCCGAGGCGATCGTCTCCAACATCTCTAAAACCTGAACGGAGAAGCTTCTGATGCACTACAAAGTCACCGTGGTGGGAGCCGGCAACGTCGGAGCCACCACCGCGCAACGGATCGCCGAGGCCGAGCTGGCCGACGTGGTGATGGTCGACGTGCTGGGCGATCTCGCGACCGGCAAGGCCCTGGACATGATGGAAGCCGCGCCGGTCCTCGGCTTCAACGCCCGCATCGAAGGCGGTGGCGACTACGCCCCCACCGCCGGCTCGGACATCTGCGTCGTGACCTCCGGCCTCGCCCGCAAGCCGGGCATGAGCCGCGACGACCTGGTGGCCAAGAACACCGAGATCATCCGCGAGGTGACCACCCAGCTCGTCAAGTATTCGCCGGACACCATCATCATCATGGTGACCAACCCCCTCGACGCCATGTGCGAAGTGGCGCGCCGCGTCTCCGGCTTCCCCCGCGAGCGCCTGATCGGCATGGCCGGCGTCCTCGACGCCGCGCGCATGCGCTGGTTCATCGCCGACGCCCTCAAGGCCTCGGTCGAGGACGTCGACGCCTTCGTCCTCGGCGGCCACGGCGACACCATGGTCCCCCTGCCGCGCTACGCCACGGTCAACGGCATCCCCCTGCCACAGCTCCTCCCCGCCGACACCATCGAGGCGATCAACACCCGCACCAGGAACGGCGGCGCCGAGATCGTCAACTACTACAAGCAGGGCTCCGCCTACTACGCCCCCTCCGCCTCCGTCCTCGACATGGTCGCCGCCATCCTCCACGACAAGAAGAAGATCCTCCCCTGCGCCGTCTACCTCCAGGGCGAGTACGGCCTCAAGGACCTCTTCGTCGGCGTCCCGGCGGTCCTCGGCCGCAAAGGCATGGAGAGGGTGATCGAGCTCGAGCTGTCCGCTGACGAGAAGGCGCAGCTCCAGAAGTCGGCGGATGCGGTGGCCGATCTGGTGAAGTCGCTGCCGAGCTTCTGAGCGGGCCCTCTCCCCCTGGCCCCCTCCCCCGTGCGTGCCCCCACCCCCCTCCCCGAACGGGAGAGGGGGAACGCATGCATGAGCTTCTTCTTGTTCATTCTGTTGGCCGGGTGGTGGCGCCCTCTCCCGCTCGGGGTGGTGGGGCGGGGGTACGCGCGGGGGAGGGACGGGGAGGGGGCGGGCGGGTGGAGTGAGGGTACAATCCTCCTCTGATGACGAGACACTGGCGCGGTCTTCTCCTCTGGGTGGCTGCGGGCGCGATGGGGCTGGTGCTTTTCATCGGCTTCTATCCGCGGGCGTTTCCTCTCCTTCCCCGGCACTGGTCCATCTCCCGGGACGAAGCGGTGGCGGTCGCTCTCGAGCGGCTCCATGACCTCGGGGAGCCGGTGCGCGATCCGTATGTCGTCGCGGTGCTCGACACGAACCCGTTTCTCGAACGCCGGCTGGAGGGTCTGCCGGAGGGGGCGGCTCCGGATCTGCGCGAGCAGGTGGTGAGCTGGGAGGTCCTGGTCTACCCGCCGGGCGCGCTGCGCGACGACTGGGTCTACAGGGCCGTCATCTCCTTGTCCGGCGACCTCCTGGCGCTGCGCATGCGCCTCGATCCGCAGGAGCGGGCGCCGGCCATTACGCCGCGGTCGGCGCACGACCGGGCGGACAGCTTTCTCCTCTCCCAGGGGATCGACCTGGCGCGCTTCGGCGAGCCGGAGCTGCGCACCCAGCAGCTCTCGGCGCGCACGGACCTCGCGGTGCGCTATCGCTATCGCAGCCGCGGCGGCGATCCAGCGCATGGGATCGAGGTGCTCTTCGCCGGCGACCGCCTGGCGGGCTTCGAGCCGTGGATGGAAGACCCGCAGCAGAAACAGCTCCAGCAGGATCTCCAGAGCCTGCAGATCGTGAGCTTCGGCCGTCTGATCCTCGTCTATATCCTCATGTTCCTGCTGGCGCCGCCCTTCCTCAAGCGCTACCACGAGGGGGAGATCGGCGTCCGCCGCGGCGTCCAGATCTTCGCTCTCGTCGCGGGAGCGTCGCTTCTCATGGTGCTGCTGGTCGCGCGCGCGGCGTCCCAGACGCTGGGCTTCGGGTTCGCCACCCGCGAGCAGACGACCTGGGTCTTCGGGCTGGCCGCGGTGGTCTTCCAGATCCTCCCCACCTGCCTGCTGGCCTTCTTCGCCTGGTCGGTGGGGGAGTCGGTCTGCCGCGAACGGTGGGGGCCGAAGCTGGCCGCCTTCGACGCTCTGTTCCAGGGCGACTGGTCGAATGCCACCGTGGCGCGCTCGGCCGTGCGCGGTACCGCCGCGGGGTGCGCCCTGGCCGGCGGCTTCGTGGCCCTGCTGGCGGCGCTGCACCGGCAGGGCGCTTCGCCCTTGATCTCCACGATCCTGGGCAACGGCGGCGCCTGGCCCGGGCTGGAGCTGGTGACTCACTGGCTGGGTCTCGGCCTGCCCGGATTCCTGGCCGTGATGCTCTGCCTCGTACCGGCGACCCAGCGCCTGGGGCGGATTCCGGGGACGCTGCTGGCCTTGCTTCTCAGCGGCGTGATCCTCTTTCCGGCCATGCTCGTGGTGCCGTACGGCTGGGGGCTTCTGGCGACCGTCGCCTTCGGCGTGCTGCCGGTGTTGCTGTTCCTCGGCTGGGACCTGCTCACCGTGCTCCAGGCCGGCGCGGTGTCCCAGGCTCTCCTCTTCGCCTGGCCGCTGCTCCAGGCGAACGACTCGACCCTCCGCGTCAACGGCTGGATCGCCCTGGTCCTCCTCGCCGCGCCGCTCCTGGCGAGCCTGGGCTCCCTCGCCAGCCGGCGGGAGTTCGTCTACCACTATAAGGACATCCCGCCGCACGTGCGGCGGATCGCCGAGCGCGAGCGGCAACGCGTGGAGCTCGAAACCGCACGGCGCATCCAGAGCTCCATCCTCCCCGAGCTGCCGCCGCGGCTCAATGGCGTGGAGATCGCCCAGGCCTACCTGCCCGCCTCCGAGGTGGGAGGAGATTTCTACGACGTCCTCGCCCTGGAGGACGGCCGGCTCGCCGTCGCGGTGGGGGACGTCGCCGGGCATGGCGTCTCCAGCGGCCTCGTGATGTCGATGGTCAAGTCGGCGATGGCGGTGCAGGTGACCTTCGATCCCGAGGTCCAGGCGGTGTTCACCACCCTCAACCGCATGGTCCACCAGACCGCCCGCAAGCGCCTGCTCACCACTCTCTGCTATCTCCTCCTCGATCCGCGCAAGCTGGAGATCGTCTACGCCAGCGCCGGCCACCTCTTCCCCTACCGGGTGAGCGCGGCCGGCAAGGTGCAGGCGCTGGAGTCCATCTCCTACCCGCTGGGTGTGCGCAGCTATCTGACCGTGGAGCCGCAGACGGCGAGCCTCGCGCCCGGCGACACGCTTTTCCTGTGCAGCGACGGCCTGGTGGAGGCGAAGTCGAGCCGCGGTGAAGAGCTCTTCGGCTTCGAGCGCCTGGAAGCCAGTCTCGCCCGCCATGTCCAGGGCGGTGTCGAAGCCGTGCGCGACGGCATCCTCGCCGACATCGTCCGCTTCACCGGCGATCAGCCGCGCGAGGACGACCAGACGCTGCTGGTGCTGCGGTTACCCTGAGAGAGGAAACATGATGGATGCTTTTCTGGCAGCTCGCGATTTCCTGATCGCCCATCGTGACGACTACGCCGCGGCCTGTGCCGGATTCCACTGGCCCGTGCTCGATCATTTCAACTGGGCGCTCGACTATTTCGATCGGTACGCCCAGGGTAATGACCGCACCGCGCTCTGGGTGGTGAACGATGAGGGGGATGAAACGAAGCTCTCCTTCGCCGACCTC
>Ga0307506_10000218_pt1 | contig 16483 bp, 14 predicted proteins | sample 25_S_MG_FD_202175 | JGI IMG/M metagenome (GOLD analysis project Ga0307506, IMG submission 202175) | Soil microbial communities from Populus trichocarpa stands in riparian zone in the Pacific Northwest, United States - 25_S | ecosystem: Environmental > Terrestrial > Soil > Riparian zone > Trees... | reverse complement strand
CTGTCCTACTTCGTTCCGGAGGCTGCGCGAAGTCTGCCTCCGGCAGGTGCGCAGAGACATCTGAACCGCACGGGAGAGAACCTCGCCAACGTAGTGCAGTACCTCGAGCGCTCCTACCCTGAGCGTTTCAGTAAAGTCCTCGACCGGATCGCGCGGAAGATCCCCGGCGTGCAGTCCATCCGTCAAGAAAAGAGCCCTGACGGCCGGCTCCTGCTACAGTTCAATGAGCAAGGCTTCAAAGATCCTTTCTACCAGCAGAGCATGTCCGATGGGACTCTGAAAATGTTTGCCTATCTTCTCCTGCTCGAAGATCCGGAGCCGTTTCCCCTGATCGGAATCGAGGAGCCTGAGAACGGTCTCTATCACAAGCTCCTCGAAGGGCTGGCCCGCGAGTTGGTCCATCATTCTGAGCAGGATCAAGACCAAGTCCAGTTTCTCATCACGACGCACTCGCCCTACTTCGTCGATGCTCTCAACCCCGACCAGGTCTGGCTCATGGAGAAGGACGACAGTGGAAGAACACAGGTCCGGCACACGGTGGGCATGCCGGTGGTGAAAGCGATGGTCGAGGAAGGGATTCCTCTCGGAAACCTCTGGTACAGCAATCACTTTGACGAGGGGTTTGCGCGGTGAGGTTGCCGCGGAGCCCCTTGCGAGGGAGACGAGCTGGTCAAGACCGCCCGAAAAACCGAGCGAACCAAGTGGCCCGACAACCTCTCCTCCGGGAGCTGAGTGCCTCCAGGTTCCCTCGTGCGATCTTCGTGTTCGGGTGATCCGGCCCGAGGCGGGCCTCGAGAATCGCCAACGCCCGCTCGTAGAACGGACTGGCTCCTGTAAAATTTCCCTGCTTCTGAAGAAGGAAACCAAGGTTGTTCAGGCTTCCGGCGGTGTCCGGGTGCTCCTGGCCCAGGACCTTCTCCCGAATCGCCAACGCCCGTTCGTAGAACCGACGGGCTCCCGCAAAATCACCCAGGCTATCTAAAAGGGCGCCGAGGTTGTTCAGGCTGGTGGCGGTGTCCGGGTGCTCTGGGCCCAGGACCCTCTCCAAAATCGCGAACGTCCGCTCGAAGTACCGACGGGCTCCCGCAAAATCGCCCTGGCTATCCAGAAGGGCACCGAGGTTGTTCAGGCTGATGGCGGTGTCCGGGTGCTCCGGGCTCAGGGCTTTCTCCCAGACCGCCAACGCCCGCTCGTAGTAGGGACGGGCTCCCGCAAAATCTCCCTGACTATTCAGAAGGCCACCGAGGTTGTTTAGACTTAGGGCTGTGCTCGGGTTCTCCGGGCCCTGGACCTCCTCCTGAATCGCCAACGCCCGCTCGTAGTACGGGCGAGCTCCCGCGAGGTCTCCCTGCCTATATAGAAGGGCACCGAGATTATTCAGGCTCGTGGCGGTGTAGGGGTTCTCCAGCCCCAGGACCTTCTCCCGGATCGCCAATGCCCGCTCGTAGTACGGCCGGGCTCCCTGATAGTCACCGATCATCTCGAGGTGAAAGCCCAACGTGTTGCAGAGTCCCGCGGCTGTTGTGTCCTCCCGGTTTCGAGCGAGGTCTGTGATCGCCCGGAGATGCAGTTGCCAAGCGAGGATGGGACCTGGAATACCTTGCTGGTTTAGCCGGCTGGCCTCGGCCTGTACTACCTCTTCGACCGCGGTCTTTGCTTCCTCGCCGTCGCTAGAATTCCGCGCCAACTCCGCCACCAGCCGGTGCATCACCAACGCTCCCGTCGGGCCGGAATCGAGGAGGCCCAGAGTTGTCAATCGGTCCAGAGCATCTTCCTCCCGGAGACGTTCCTTCTCATCGTCTTGGCCCAGTTCCACCGTCTTCAGAAGAATGTCGCGGGGGATTGGCTCTCCGGCCGCGAAGTGGGCAGAACGGGCCAGCAAAGCCAGGGCGAGAGCATCGGTCGGAACGTCCAGATCGAGACGCTCGAAGCTCAGCGCGAAGGTACGGCCGACGTGGACCTCGTGCTCCGTCGGCAGCTCTCCGGAGAACCTGCCCTGGAGCGACGGGTGATCGAGCAGACGGCCCTGCCGTAGAGATTCCAGATAGGCCGCCGGCTGCCCGAAGGGAGCGTGGGAATACCGATCCAGGAAGCTGCCGGCCAGGTGGAGGGCCAGTGGCAGATCGCCGAGCTCGGCGGCGATGCCGGAGAGTGCCGGTTCCTCTGCCGGAACATCGGACCGGAAGCGGCGTAGCAGCTCGATGCTCGCCGCGCGCGGCAGAGTCGTCAGGGCGACGGTCTGGACGCCGAGTGCCCGGTCCCATCGGGCGCGCCGGCAGGTGACGAGCACCCGTGCGCTTCCAAAGCGAGGCCGCCAGCGACTCAATAGCCCTTCCTCTTCACAGTTGTCGAAAACGAGCAGCCGCGGGATCGACCGCGTCCAGGCCTCCTCCACGAGCCGGATCTGCTGTTCGAGAGGCAAGGAGTCGTAGCTCGGATGGAGTCCGAGGCTCCGGCCGCCGGCGGCGACCTCGGCCGGGATGGCAGCCGGATCCGCGAAGCTCATCCAGAAGACGCCTCCCTCGAAGTAGCGGCCGTAACGGTGGACGAATTCCGAGGCGAGTTGGGTCTTGCCGATCCCCCCGAGCCCAGTTGCGGCGGCGATCTCGACCTGCCCAACCGCGGAGGTCTTCCCCGCCTTGAGCTGCCGGGCAAGGGTGCGGAGGTCGTCCTCTCGGCCGACGAAGAGCGGGTTGACCGCGAATGGCATGCGCGAGCCGGTCGGGAGCGGGCCGGGCTCGGGGACTTTTTTCTCTGGAAGTGAGGAAAGGCCGATCGGGAAGCGCGGGGCCGAGCCTGCCGGGAACGAAGGCTCAACCGGCGGCTTCAGGCGCTCTCCCTGCACGCGGGCCAGAAGGGCGTCTCGGGCGGCGTCCACGTTCAGGCCGACCAGATCGATATAGGCAATGCCGGTCAGGAGCCCGGCCGGCTCGACCTCCTCAATGCGAATCGGCAGGAGCTTCTTCTTCTGGGCCAGGGCGGCGGCCCACTCCATGCTCCCGAAATGCGACTGCTGGTAGGCGTCCGAGAGCACAACCACAGTACGTTCGCAATCCTGGACAGCTTGGTGCATCCTCAGGATAAAGTTGTCTCCCGCTGGGAAGTCCCAGGCTTGGATGGTGGTGCTATACCCTCCTGCCTCCAGAGCCCAAGCGATCCACTCGGCCCAGGCCTGATCGGCAATTGTATAGCTGATGAAGAAATCGGACATGGGCAGCAGTGTTGCCGGGATGACGAAATCATAGCGCGTTCCTGCGGAAGAATCGCCAAGTACCTCCAGCCGGGCGAGATGCCCGACGAGATTGTATAGGGGAGCCGCGACTCGCAGCGCCTGCCCGATATCTACGACTCGAATCCCTTCGCCTTCCCCTTGGAGCAGGCATGGAGTAAGGCTATAATTCGTTGAACTATGACCCTGACGCTCGAGCTGACGCCGGACCTGGAACAGCGCCTGACCCGTGAGGCCGCGAAGAGAGGTGTTCCGGCGGCGGAGTTTACTTTGGAGCTTTTGCGCCAGCACCTCCCAACGGAAGATCGCCGGACTCAGCTCATGGCCGTCTTTCGATCCTGGATCAAAGAGGGTGATGCGGAAGAGCAGCGCGAGACGGGTGAATATCTGATCCGGACCCTCGACGAAGACCGACTTTCCGATCGCAAGCTCTTCCCGCCCGAGCTCAAGGGTGTGAGCTGGTGAGCCGAGCCGTTCTTCTTGATTCCGGACCCAGGTGAGCTTCAGCCTGGGAGGAAAATTCTCCTCCCAGGCTGAGCCTACCTCACCGTGCGATCAGCGGATGTTGATCCGCGTCGTGATGCCGAAGGTGCGGGGCTGGTTGACCAGGAAGCCCACGCGTGCCCGGGTGCCGCGCTCCTGGTCGAGGGCGAGGCGGGCGTGCTCGTCGAACAGGTTGTTGATGAACACCGCGAAGTCCCATTTGCCGTTGAGGAAGCCGAGGCGCAGGTTGGCGAGCTGGTAGGACGGCAGCTCGGGATTGAAGGTGAACGTGCCCTGGGTCAGCGGGCCGCCGATGGTGTTGGCGCCGAATGAATTCAAGTTCACGATGCCGAAGCCCGCGGCCTGGTCGCCGATCTGGGTGAAACGCGAGCCGATATACTGATAGGTACCGGTCAACGAGGCGAGCCAGCTCTGCCGCAGCGGCCACTGATAGGTTGCCGTGACCGAGCCCTGAAATTCGGGGACCGTCGGCAGCCGCTTCCCCGCCTCGATGCCGGAGACGACCTGCACATGGCCGGAGGCGTCGGTCGAGGTCAGCGTCGACCGCAGCTCGGACTGCCCGTAGTTGATCGAAACCGCGAAGTCGAAGCTTTCGGTCGGCGCGGCGGCCCATTCGAGCTCGATGCCGGTGCTCCGTGCCTTGGGGACGTTGAAGATCACGCGGGAGGAGCACGTGCCGGCGGTCACCGTCGCCTGGAGGTTCTTGATGTCCATGTAGTAGGCCGCGACGTTGAACGTTCCGCGGCCGCCCCGCAGAGTGGACTTGGTGCCGACCTCGTAGTTCCAGATCTCTTCGTCTTTCCACTCGTTACGCCCGCCAAAGGTGACCAGGTCCTCAGGGGTGCACAGAGGCACGTTGAGAGGATCGTTGATGCCGCCGAGCCGGAAGCCCTTGGACACCTGGGCGTTCAGCTTCGTGCCATCCATGAGGCCGTAGCTCGCGATGAGGCGCGGGGCGAAGCCGGTGGCGGAGGTCGAGCCCTTGCTCGTCCCGGCGTCGGCAAAGATGCCGTCGAAGGTCTGCACCCGGTCCTCGTTGAAGTCGTAGTAGCGCAGGCCGCCGGTGAGGTCGAGACGGTCGCTGACCGCCCAGGTCGCCTCGCCGAAGAGCGCGATCTGGTCCATCGTGTAGCTCAGGTCCGAGAAGTAGAGCACGTCGCGCGCGGCGCCGAAGTGTCCCTGGGTGGGGATGCCGCTCAGGGTTTCGAAGCCGGAGACGAGAAGGCTCTGGCCGTAGTCACGGTCCATGGTGCCGTAGAAGAGCCCGGTGACCCAATCCAGATGGTCCCGCTTGCCGGCGAGGCGGAGCTCTTGCGTCCACACCTTGGCGGTCGTCGCGTCGTCCAGCGGCGCGTTGAGGGTGTAGACCCGCTGCGGCAGCCCGATGCTGCCGCCGGTGATGCTGGCGGTCAGCGCCGTCGCGTCGCGGATGACATCGACGTCGCGGTCGGTGTACGAGGTGATCGAGGTCAGGGCCAGGTTTCCGAAGTCGTACCCGATGTTGAGGTCGGCGAGCAGGAACTTGTCGCTGAACGGCTCCCCGATCTGGGTGAATTGCTCGCGCTCGCCCAGCTTGACCGCCGGCCGGGTCGTCGTGTACGGGTTGGCGAGGATGTTGAACGCGTCCTCGCGGTTCCAGCCGTCCGTGGTCACCTTCTGGTAGAGGATTCGCGGCGTGATCGTCAGTTGATCGTTGGGCTGCATCCGGAGCGCCACCCGGGCGCCGGTGCGGTCGCCGCCGTTGACGTCTTCCTTGATGCTCAAGTCAGGCTGCACGGCGTCGATGAATCCGGCGAAGCGGTTGTAGAAGGCGGTGACGCGCAACGCCGCCTTGTCGCCGAGCGGCGCGTTGACGGCGACCTTGGCGCTGCCGCCGAGCTCGCCGTCGGTCACGCTGTTGACGGTCAGCTCGGCCACGTCCTCGTGCGCGCCGAGCTTGGGCTGGTTGGTGATGTAGCGCAGCGTCCCCGACGCCGAGCCGGCGCCGAACAGCGTGCCCTGCGGTCCGCGCAGCACCTCGACGCGCGACATGTCGAAGATGTCGATGTCCGGCGTGAACAGGGAGAGGGAGATGCCGGAGTCGTCGAGATAGACGCCGACCTGCTCCTTGACGCCCGGCTGGTCGCGGACGATCTGGCCCGAGGAGACGCCGCGCATCGCGATCTGGCTCTGGCCGGGGCCGAGGTTCTGCACGGTGAAGCCCGGAGTGCTCTGCGCGATCCCTTCGATGGAATCGACGCCCCGCGCTCTCAGCTCTTCTTCCGTCGGCGCCGCCACGGAGAACGGCACGTCCTGGACCTTCTCCTCGCGCAGCGTCGCCGTCACGGTGATCTCTTCCGAGACCTTTTCTGGCTCGGCCGGCTGATCGGCCGGTTTTTGAGCGGCCGGCTGGGCAGGGTCCTGGGCCGCCGCCGGCCGGGCCGGGAAGGCAAGGATCAGGGCCAGGATGGCAAGCCGCAAGAAGCTCGAGTCGCTGCTCCTCATGAGACCTCCTCCAAAGAGAACGCCGCCGTGCGGAATCGCCCGGTGACCGTTACTTGCGAAGTCTGAAAGTGCCTGATCAGCTAAAACCTCCACCCTTCTACCATAGGGAGGCGGAGCGGGGAAAGGCCCTGAAAATCACATCGCCCCGAGGTCCGCCGCCGCCTGGGCCACCACCCGGAGCGCGGTTTCGATGTGCGGGGCGAGCGCCTGCCGGCGCACCGTGATCTGCCGGCTGACCTGCCGCAGCTCTCCGCTCCCTTGCCCGAGCGCTTTCTCGATCTCGCTCCGCCACGCGGCGAGGGCGCGGTCCACCTCCGCGATGTCGCGCGGATCGATGCCGGCCGTTGACTTGAAGACGAAGCGGGCGGCGACGGATTTCTTCCAGTCGAGGAGGGTGCCGGTGAGCGCGGGGCCGAAGCCGGGGACTTGAATCACCGCGTTGTAGGTGATGTCGCCGGCGGTTTCGATGCCGTACGACTCGAGAGTGACGCGCCGGCCGTCGCCGATGCCCTGGATCTTCGCGGCGTCGATCCGCTGGCGGTCGAGGAATCTCTGGAGCTGCGCCTGCTCCAGATTCGCCTGGAGCCGGTCGATGTTCTTCTGGCGCAGCGCGGGAAGGTCGAGATATTCGCCGCGCAGTTTTTTCAGCGCTTTCTGCCGGTTCAGGAAAACCTTTTCGGAAGCTTCCCGGCGCCAGGTCTCCTGAAGCGATTTGAGCCGGCTTTCCTCGTCGACGAGGGCCTTCTGCGCCTTGTCCCGCGGGGCGTTTGCCCGGTAGGCGGCGGCGCGGGCCAGGATGAGCAGAAGTCCCGTGATCAGGAAGGGGGCGATGCAACCGCCGCCGTACTCATTCGCCACGACGGCGAGGGCCGGCCCCGCGAGAGCGAGAAGCCAGGCCAGCTTGATCTGCCGCAGGCGGGCCTTGCGGGCGGCGCCCGCCGTGGGCGACGGGGCCGCCGGGAGGGCTGTCTTCTGCTGGATCGTGGGCGCCGGGCCGGGCGAGGGGACGGCGAGGATCTGCGCCCAGACGGTTTCCAGCTTGAAGCCGCCGGAGAGGGCCGGCGCGTACAAGCCGGCGACGCTGAAGAGCAGGACGCCGGCCCCGCCTTCGAGCGCGCACCACGGGCAGGCCGGGAGCGCGGTGGGATACGCATGAGCCGGGCTCACGCTGCAGGTTTGGACCTTGAGACCGGACAGAGCGGCGACCCAGTCCGCGGCGCTCGGCCGGTGATCCTTGCGGACACCCTCCGGCGCGAAGGCGCGTTCGAAGAGCGGCGCGACGGCGGGCGTGACCAGCGAGAGAGCGGGCGCGTGCGGCGGCGGCAGCATCTGCCGCGCCGGCGCGGAGGCGCCGTAGGCGAAGCGAAATTCCTTGATCGCCCGTTCGAGCGCCAGGTCGCCCGGCCCCAGATAGCGGCCGGAGAAGGGGTGGCGTCCCATGAACAGGAGCTGGAAGAGGAGCACGGCGAGGCCGAAAAGGTCGTGGTCGGACGTGCGCAGGACGCGCAGGCTGCCGCCTTGGAGCTCGGGGGGCGTATGGGTCGAGACCCCCACGCCGCAGAGGAACGTGCGGCCAGCGGCCGTGACCTGGACGCTGTCGCAGTCGATGAGCTTGACGAGGGCGTGATGGGAGACCAGCACGTTGCCGTGATTGACGTCACCGATCACGAGATTGCCTTCGGCGTGGATCGCCGCGAAAGCGCGGGCGAGATTGGTGGCGGCGCTGAGCAGGAAGGTCCAGTCCGCCTTGGGAAACTCGCTCATCCGGCTCTTCGGGCTGTAGAGAGCATGGATCGGCTTGAAGCCGGTGATGCGCTGCATCGAAAAACCGATCAGGGGGCCGCCGGGCTTTCCGTGCAGCGAGCCCACGGGCCAGGCCGCAAGCTTGAGGAGGTCGTCCTTGCGCTCCTTGAGGAGATGGATCATCGCCGCGAGCTTGGCGGCCTGCTCCTCGGCGACTTTCCCGAGGTAGACCTTGGCCGCCAGCCCCTGCCTGTCCGCGATCTCGTAAACCGTGCCTTCGCCGCCGGCCCCGAGCTGTCTGCCCAGCGGCACGAGGCGGCCCCGGCTATCGTAGAGGGTCGGCTTCGTCTTCAAGGTGGTCGCGGCGGCGGGTGGCCAGGATCAGGGTCTTGTCGTCGTCCGTCCGGTCGTTGATCGCGGGCGAGCCGAGATGGCCCTGGAGAAGGGTGGAAAGGTGAGGGAGCGCCTCGCCGGCCGCGGCGCGGAGCCACGAAAACATGGAGCGGAAGAACGGCGCCGGAGCCGTGCGGTTGCGGTAGTCGAGGACGAGCCTCTGCAGGCCGTCCGAAAACATCGCGACCTCGTCGATGGGCCGCTCGACGCAGGAGTGTTCCAGGTGAGCGGCGGAATCGTGATCGGTGGCGAAGAACGTGGAGCCCTCGTACTCGCCCGTCGCCGGCCAGAAAACCCAACTGTACTCATCCTCCTCGCCGCGCGGCGAGACGACGATGGCGCCGTCGCCGATCTGGAAGAACACCGCGCTCTCGGCGCCGACCACGGCGCCCAGGAAGGTGCAGGAGAAATCGCGTGGCCTCAGACCTTCCGCTTGGGCGCGGGCGGCGATCTCGATCTGGAACCGGGCCAGCCAGGCGGTGAGGAAAGGAACGTCGATGCCGGAGACGCTGCCGCCGGCCGCGAGGAAACTGCGGATCTCGTCGAACGCCAGCGCGCAGGCGAGCTGGGCGCCGATCTCGGCCCGTTGCGCGCTCCCGGCGCCGTCGGAGACGAGCGCGGCGAGGACCGGCTCTCCCGCCGCGGTCCGCAGCACCGCGCAGCGGCTCGCATCCTGGCAGGGGAGCCCTCTCTCCAGATGAGAGGTGCCGGTCGCCGACGCCCCAGTAAAGCGCCAAGTCATCCTGCCGAAGCCCAGCCGTCGGGCGTCGCCGGGTTGGCGAGCGGCACTTGGTCGCCGGGGTTGGAGCGCGAGACGGAGCTGAGGGAATTCGACAGCCACGAGAAGAGATCCCGGAAGCGCAGCCCCTTGAGCTTCAAGGGCTCGCGGACCGCGATCTTGGCGAGGGTGTCCAGATTGGCGCCTTCGACGCCGACGGCGAAGAACAGGAAGCCCTTGGACTCCTCACCGGCATGCACCAGGCTCGCCGCCCGGCTCCAGGAGTCCGTCGGAGCGCCGTCGGTGATCAGGAAGACCCAGGGCCGGTAGAAGGAGATCCCGTTCTGGCGATAGAGATCCTTCCTGAGGCGCAGCATGTCGAGCGCCTGCTCGATCGCCGCGCCCATCGGCGTATCGCCGTGCGCCGCCAGCCGCGGCGGCTGGAAGGCGTCGGCGGTCTCGAATTCCGTCACCACCTGGACCGGGCCGAAGCTCACGATGGCGATCTCCACCCGCTTGGCGCTCATGCTGTCCGCCACCAGCTCGTCCTTGAAGGTCACCAGCCCCTCGTTGAGCTCCTCGATCGGCCGCCCGCCCATCGAGCTGGAGGTGTCGAGGAGGAGGATGCACGGGCAGCGCGGCTCGGGATTGTCCACGAGGTCGGACGGGGAGAAGGGGACTTGATCGAATTCCGGCACGGTGGTCTCCTGGGTTGGGTTCGCTCGGCGGGCAGATTGTACCGCGCGGAGCAGATCTCCTCGAGCAGCGGGGGTGTTCGTGCGGGAGCTGGGCTAGGATAGGGGGCGGTGACGCGGAAATGATCCAGCTCCTTCAAGCCAAGAATTTCCGCATGCTGCGGTCCAACTCCGTGGCTCTGCAGCCGTTCCAGGTCCTGGTGGGCCAGAACGCCTCCGGCAAATCCACCTTCCTCGGTGCTCTTCAGCTCCTTGGCGACATCCTCAAGGGCGGCGCCCCGTTCGCCGTCGAGAGACTGGCGCCGAGCTTCTACGATCTCTGCTTCGACATCGCCGAGCCGATCTCCCTTGCGGTTGAGATGACCGTTCCCGGCGATGGCCAGAGCCGCGCTCTCCGTTACGAGATCGAGGTCGGGATCGACGGCGAGAACGGCCTGCGGGTTCTCCGCGAGAATCTGTTCATCCTCCCTGCCGGAGAATCCTCAGAGCTTCAGCCCAGCCTCTTCGGATCAGAAGCCATGAGAGTCGCGCCGATCCACAAGACGGCTCCCCGGCACTGGCGGAAGGTGGTCAGCAAGACCGAAGATGGACGCGACTACTTCAGGGACGAGAGCACGGACTGGAACAACATGTTCCGCTTCGGTCTGGAGAGGGCCGCCTTGGGAAGCCTGCCGGAGGATCCGGATCGCTTCCCGCTCTCGATCGCCGCTCGGAACGCCCTGCGCGATGGAGTCCGCACCCTGGTTCTCGACGCAGAGGAGATGCGGAGCGCCTCGCCTCCCGGTGGATCGACGAAGATGGCACTCAATGGCTCGAATCTCCCTCATGTGGTCCGCTCCTTCCAAAAGAGGGATCCGATTCTGTTCGAGCAATGGGTCCGGCACGTGGCCATGGCCGTCGAGGGTCTCGAGGCCGTCGAAGTCCGGGAGAGAGAAGAGGACAAGTTCCTCATCCTCCAGGCCCGATTCCGTGGCCAGCACTCCGAGCCGGTCCCTTCGTGGATGCTCTCTGATGGGACCCTGCGCCTGATGGCTCTCACCCTGCTGAGCTACGCGGCGGTCGAGAACGGGCTGGACGTGTACCTGATCGAAGAGCCGGAGAACGGTTTGCATCCTCTGGCTATTCAAGTGGCTTACGAGGCGCTCTCCCGGCCGCCCACTCACGGCCAGGTTCTCTGCGCAACACACTCGCCGATCTTTCTGGCCCATGCTCCTCTGGAGCAGGCGTTGGTGTTCCGGCGGGCGCCGGAAGGCTATGCGATCGTGCGACGGGGGCCGGAGATCCCCGAGCTCAAGGAGTGGACGGGAAGGGTCAACCTGCCGGATCTCTTCGTGACCGGGGTGCTGGCTTGATCGTCGTGGAGCCGCCGTACGATCTGGTCGCCCTGTTTTCAGATCTCGAGATGCAGAAGCTTTTCGAAGTCTTGCTCGAACGCGGCCAGATCGCGCGGAGGAGCTGTGCCCGAAGCTTCCGCTGGCGGAGCCTGCGTGATCCTCGGCGGGATACCGTCTGGACCCAACCGGAACGGCCGCTCGCTCCTTTTCTCCGTCCGGATTGCCGTTTCCTGATCGTCTGGGATCACCAAGGGTCGGGCACTGAGGACGAATTTCCGTCATCAGTAGAAGGCCGCGTGGTAGCGCGCCTCGCGAGGGCCGGAATGGAGGCGGAGAGTGTGCTGGCCGTTGCCCTCGACCCGGAATTGGAGTGTCTCTTCAGAAGCGTCTGGCCGAAGGTCAAGAGCACCATCGCGCAAGAAAGGAGAGTCGTTCCTCCGGAAGATTCCCTGATCCTTGCCGAAGCGCAGCGCGCGGTCCCCAAGCTGTCATGGTCCGAGGAGTTTGCAGAGGCCTTGGATGAGAATCCCAAGGAGATCTTCGAAGCTCTGGTTCGTCTCGTGAAGCTGAGAAGGGCGGCTCCTCTCTATGCGAAAGTCGCTGAACAGGTCTCCTTGCCGCTGGTGAAGAAGGAATCCGCGGCGGAGAGGATCGCGCTGCGCATTTCTTCCTGGTTCCCGCCGGTCTGAATCAGACCCCGAGGAGTAGAATCTCCAGGATGACCGACCAGCAGCCCCTGCAACCGCCGTTGATCCCCCCACAGGTCAACCCCGTCGGCCTCCTGGTGCAGCCGGATGGGGAGCCCGCCGCGCCGCGCCGCTTCTCCCGCGCCCAGCGCCTTCTGGCCGGGCTCTTCGTCGCCTTGTTCCTCCTCGTCACTGTCGCCACGACGGTGGTCAGCCTCGGCCGCTACTGCCTGACGACGGACGCCGCGGACACCCGCGCGCTTCCTGCCGAGCCTGCTGGAAAATGAGCCGCAAGGCGCCGCCGCCTCCCGATCCCGAGCAGGGGATGTGGCAGGGCCGCTCCGTGGCCCGGCGCTTCGTGTCGCCGGACGGCATGACGGTGCTCGTCGGCAAGACGGCGGAGGACAACGACGTCCTGTCGCTCCGCCTCGCCGCGCCGCGCGATTTCTGGTTCCACGTCGCGGCGGAGTCGGGCTCGCACGTCATCGTGCGCAATCCGGAAGGGCTCGACCGCCTGCCCAGGGAGACCGAGCAGCTCGCCGCCGGGCTCGCCGCCGGCTATTCCAAGGCGCGCAACGGCGGCCGCGTCTCCGTCCACATGTGCCGCGCCGAGGACGTCCGCAAGCCGCGCGGCCTGCCGCCGGGCAAGGTCGTCCTGGAGCGTTTCAAGAACGTCCAGGTGGCACCCTGGCGGCCGGACAGGGACGGCGCGGAGTAGGGCAGGGCTGCAACTCTGCGGCGATTCCTGCGTATCTGAGCCTCATCCATTTGATCTGCCTTTCAAAGGCAAGGGAGGGGTCATGACCCGATCCGCAGGGAAGGGCCGCGGGCTGCAGCTCGCGTTCATCGCAGGGCTCGGAATCGCAGGTCTGGCGGCGCGGCCGGCAGTCGCCCAGCCGATCTGTCCGGAGACTGAGCCGTACGTCTTCATCCTTCTTCCGGAGTCCGGCTCGATGAGCTGGGCGCCGCCCTGCTCGCCGGGGGAGATCGCCGCGGGTCTGTGTACCTGGCGCTGTGACACCGGAGACTGCTGGGTGCCACTCCAGGGCGACGATCCGTCGTCCAAGCTGTATCAGGCGAAACAGGCCCTCCATGCATCCCTGTCCGGCACGAGCGGTCTTCAGCTCGGCTTCGCGAGCTTCAACCAGGACGCTCTCGCCGTGCGGGCCAAGCACTGGCTCTATCAGGCGGCGGGCGCGGGCGTGTACATTCCTGGGTGGGGAGCCTTTCCAGCCTCCGGCTCTCAGGAAGTGTTCGGGGCGCTCTGGAATTGCAGCTCAGGGTCAGGAGAAGGCTGCTCGTACGCGAACCCCGCGGACTTGAACGATGCCTGGGAAATCGCCCGGATGCGGCAGCTCCCGAAGCTCGGCAAGGCGTTCACCGAGACCGTCAATTTCTACATCCGCACCGGCGGCACGATCTATCAGGTGCGCTACGCGCCCGCCGCCGGTGCGACACCCGGCGCCGCGACCACCGTCACCGAGACCGTCTGGCGCTGCAACACCTCGCTCTCCTGCAGCTCGTTGATCGGCCAGACCAGCATCCCCTTCGATCCCGCTGCCGAGCTTCTCACCACCAACGAGCGGGTGAGCCGCACCAATCCCGGCCTCGGGTACTTCGGCTATGACGTCGCCGACACGGCCGCCCTGAACACCTGCTCGAGCTGGGATTCCAACACCGACACCGCGGCGGATGCCTACCATGGATATGACCTGCGTTGGCCGACGGATGCGTCCGATGTCCGCGGCGCCGCCTATTCCCTGGGCGACGTCATCCCCCAGGACTGGCTGGCCGACCACCGCGACGCCATCCTGAAGCGGCTCGCCCCCAATCTGAGCCTCGACCCTGCGGCGGCGCCGGACTTTCGCACGTCGCCCTACTTCCAGGACTCCCGTCAGGGGACCGACGACTTCCTGCGCCTCAAGGCCGAGGCCGCCCGGCCTCTCCTCGCCACCGGCCAGGCGCCCCTGGGCGGTGCGCTCCAGGCCTTCCGGTCGTGGCGCACCGGTACCTGGGACGATACGGCCATGATGGAAGACTTCGACTGGGGATGCCGGCGGCACTATCTCGTGGTGATCACAGGCTCGGATGGCGGCGACGACTGCTCCGGCACCAACGCCTGCGCCTCCACGTCGGCGCTGTATTCGATGTACGGGGTCAAGACCTATGTCGTCGGCTTCGGCGTCACGAATCCCAGCCCCACCCTTCTCTCCTGCATGGCTTCCAGCGGCGGCACGACAGCGCCCTACAGGCCGCGCACCCGCCAGGAGCTGACGGACACGCTGACCAGCATCTTCAACGCCATCAAGGCGGGGAGCTGACCGCTCAGAGCTGCTTGAGGATCTCCTCGGCCGTGCTCACCTCGAGGCGGCCGGGCTGATCGACCTGGATCGACTTGACCACGCCGTCCTCAATGAGGGCGGCGTAGCGCCGCGAGCGCTTGCCCATGCCGTAGGCGCTGATGTCGGCCTCCAGGCCCATGGCGCGGGCGAAGTCGCCGTTGCCGTCGGCGAGCATGAGGATCTGGTCTCCCGTGCCGCGGGCGTTGGCCCAGGCGCCCATCACGTGGTGATCGTTCACCGCCACGCAGGCGATGGTGTCGACGCCCTTCTTCTTGAGATCGTCGGCGCGCGACACGAAGCCGGGCAGGTGATGGTCGGAGCAGGTGGGGGTGAACGCTCCGGGGACGGCGAAGAGGACGACCTTCTTGCCGTGGCAGAGGTCCTCCGTCGACAGGGTCTTGCCGTCGGGCGTCTTCAGGTTGACGTTGGGGATGGTGTCGCCGGGCTGGATGGACATGCGCTCTCTCTCCTCAGGGTCCGCTGGATCGTCTGCTCGAATCCGCGCGCATCCTATCGCAACGGCGGAGCGGGCTTTTCCGTATGATCCGCCGGGAGACTGAACCGATGACCGAACGCATCCTCAATCCGGAGCTCGACCACCTCGTCCGCCAACTCAACCTGGAGCCTTCCGGAGCCGAGCCGGATGCCAATGAGCCGGTGGAGCCTGCCGGTCCCGTGTCGCTCCGGGCGGAGACGCCAGCTTCCACCGAGCTCCTCGACCGCCCTTTGCAGGCCCGCGTCGAGGAAGGAGAAGCCCTCGACCGCTTCCTGCTCGAGATGATCCAGCAGCGGGCGAGCGACCTCCTGCTCATCGCCGGAATGCCGCCGGTCTTCCGGGTGGACGGACGGCTGCTGCGCGCGGAAGCGTCCTCCCTGGAGGGCGATGAAATGGCCAGGATGTTTCGTCCTCATCTCGGCGGACGCTCGCGCCGGGACCTGGACGAGCGGGGGTACGCCGACTTCCCCCTCCGCCTCTCCCCCGGACGCGAGCTCGACCAATCGATCGGCCCCTCTTGGCGCTTCCGTGTGAACCTGCACCGCCAGGGTGGCCAGCTCGCCGCGGCCATCCGCGCCCTGCCCCTGGAGATCCCGACGCTCTCCGGCCTCAACCTGCCGCACTCCTTCAGCGAGCTGGTGCGCACCAGCCGCGGCCTCGTCCTCGTCTGCGGCCCCACCGGCGCCGGCAAGTCCTCCACCCTCGCCGCTCTCGTCGGCGAGCTCAACCGCACCCGCTCCTGCCACATCCTCACCATCGAAGACCCGGTCGAATACGAGCACCGGCCCGGGAAAGCCGTCATCGAGCACATCGAGGTCGGCCGCGACGCGCGCTCCTTCCCCGAAGCCCTGCGCGCCGCCCTGCGCCAGGACCCGGACGTCCTCCTCGTCGGCGAGATGCGCGACCTGGAGACCGTCGCCACCGCGCTGACCGCCGCCGAGACCGGCCACCTGGTCCTCTCGACCCTGCACACCAACGACGCGGCGCAGGCCATCCACCGCATCGTCGACGTCTTCCCGCCCGCCCAGCAAGCCCAGATCCGCCACCAGCTCGCCCTCGCCCTGCACGCCATCGTGGTGCAGCAGCTCGTCCCCCGCGTCGACGGTCGCGGACGCGTCCCCGCCGTCGAGCTCCTCCTCGCCACCTACCCCGTGCGCCACCACATCCGCAGCGACAATCTCCAGAAGCTCTACAACGAAATCTCGCTCGGCAAGCGCCACGGCATGCTCTCCATGGAGCAGTCGCTCGCCCAACTGGTGAAGGAAGGCAAGATCAGCCTCGAAGAAGCCCAGGTCCGCGCCAGCCATCCGGACGAGCTCGAGGCGCTGCTGCGGGGGTAGTCGCGCTCGGCGGGAGACCGGTTGGGCCGTGGGGGTGTCCAGGTTCAACGTGGGAATGTCCAAGCTCGGCATGGCCATGGACAAGCTCAGCGTGGGGATGCCCACGCTCAACATGGCGGTGGACAAGCTCAGCGTGGGGATGCCCACGCTCAACATGGCGGTGGACAAGCTCACCATGGGGATGTCCACGCTCGACATGGCGGTGGACAAGCTCACCATGGGGATGTCCACGCTCGACGTGGCGATGGACAAGCTCAACCTGGGGAAGTCCACGCTCGACGTGGCGATGGACAAGTCCAACGTGGCGGTAGTCAAGCTCAACCTGACCGCAGACAGCTCAACCCGACTGGTGGCAAGGTTTTAGGGCTGAAAGCCCTTGATATTTAGCCCAGGGCACCGCCCTGGGTTGGGAGAGCCCTCCTCCTCTCCCCCTCTCCCGGGCGGGCGGAAGTGCGTGTGGGAGAGGGGGCCAGGGGGCATAGGCGCTAACTTTGGCGGTGCCGTGGACTTTCCTCCCCC
>Ga0307506_10000217_pt1 | contig 16734 bp, 11 predicted proteins | sample 25_S_MG_FD_202175 | JGI IMG/M metagenome (GOLD analysis project Ga0307506, IMG submission 202175) | Soil microbial communities from Populus trichocarpa stands in riparian zone in the Pacific Northwest, United States - 25_S | ecosystem: Environmental > Terrestrial > Soil > Riparian zone > Trees... | reverse complement strand
CGCTCCAGGATTTCGTAGGGCCCGATCCGTCCGAGAGAGCTCTCCGGCTTCACGTCCAGGCTCGCTTCAGGAAACCAGGCCGAGCTCGCGGATGCGGCGGAGGAGAGCATCGCGCGAGACCATCAGGCATTCGACCATGCGATCGAGATCGCCTCCGTGCTCGCGATGGCAGAGCACGATCTCCTCGACCTTGAGATCGCCCGCCTTGCGGATCGCCGGACAGTGCTCGATCAGCACGTAGAGCGAAGGCCGCGAGATCCCCAGCTCCTCGGCCGCGCTTTTGAGGCGCCAGCGATGGGCGCGCAGCACGGCCAGCAGCTCGTCCTGGGAGACGTCCGCCGGCTTTCTCCGCCGGGCGGCGACCGGTCCGCTGGGCTGTGCCGGAAAAACGACCGGATCGGCAACCGCCGGCGCGGCGGCCGGCGCGAGGAGATTCTCGAGCCCCGGGCTGGACTGCAGCCGCGGCAGGCCGCGGCTGCCGATCACAAGCTGCCGGACCGCGTTGCGGAGCTGCCGCACATTGCCCGGCCAGTCGTACCGGGCCAGCCGCACCACCAGAGCCGGCTTGATCCAGAGCAGGTGGGGCGAGTCGCGGTCGAGGATGTCCAGCTCGCCGGTGGCGGCCAGCTCCTGGCGCAGGAAGTGGACCAGCAGGCGCCCGATGTCGTCGCGCCGCTCCCGCAGAGGCGGCAGCCGGATCGAATACCCCGCGAGCCGGTGCAGGAGGGGCTCGCGGAACGTCCCCGCCTGGACCCGCTGCTCGAGGTCCGCGTCGGTGGCCGCGAGGACCCGCACGTCGACCCGCAGGGCGGACTGCGCACCCACCGGCTGGATCTCGCCGGCCTCCAGCGCGCGGAGGAGCGAAGCCTGCACCTCCTGGGGCGTCTCGCCGATCTCGTCGAGAAAGAGAGTGCCCCCCTGGGCCTTCCGGAAGTACCCGTCCTGAGCCTGCACCGCGCCCGTGAAGGCCCCGCGGGCCGCGCCGAACAGCTCCGAGGCGGCCAGCGACGGGGGAATGGCGCCCAGGTTGACGGTGACGAACGGACCGCGATGCCGGCGGCTGGCGGCATGGATCCCCTGCGCGACCAGCTCCTTGCCCGTCCCCGTCGCGCCCCGGATCAGGACCGGGACCGCGAGATCGGCGACGCGATGGATCTCCGCGCGGACCTGGGCGATCACCGAGCTCTCCCCGACCAGGCCGTGGGGCTCGCCGACCGGGAGCCTGGGCGGAATGAAGAAGTGGAGCAACAGGACCACGCGGCCTGCCATCTCCAGCACGGCCCCCTCCCGGATCTCGGCCAGGGAGAGCACGCGGCTGCCGTCGACCGGCTCGCCGTTGAGGGCGATCCGCGCGTGGCCTTCGTCGAGCCGCATCTCGATGCCGCCGGGGACGGGAAGGAAATGGATCGGCCGCCGGCTGAGATAGGGGTCGTTGAGCGGTTCCCGGGAGCCCGGCTGCTCGAAGTCCGGCTCCAGCCGGCTGAGGCGGGCCTCCTGCCCGCGAACGATCTGGCCCAGATACGCCCGCGCCCCGACGCGCAGGACCTGCGGGTGAAACAGGATGGTCAGCGCGGGGATCGGCTCGAAGGCAAGGTCGTCCTTGCCCCACAGCACCTCCGTACCTGTGCGTGACAGGTCCAGCGTCGAGCCATCGAATCGCGGAGAGCTCATGAAGACGTCGTCGGAGGATACCACAGCTCATGCCACCTGCCGCCGTAAGAGCTCGTCCATCGGTTTATGTCCCCATCGAAATATCAGACCGAACCGGAAATCCTGTAATCCTCCTGTAAGGCACGCCTCCATATTCTCCGCAATCGACAGCTCATCGTCGATTCTCAAGGAGGAAGAAGCGTGCGAATTCTTTCAATCCGTTTTTCGCTCATGGCCGCGGTCTGTGCCCTGGCAGCTTTGCTGACCTGGCCGGCCGCCGCGTCGGCGCAGACCTGTGCGCGGACCATCACCGCCGATGTCGTGGCGTTCGACCAGGTCTTCTTCTGGAATCGCCTCGGCGCGGTCCAACCTCAAGGGCAGATGTTCGCCCTCCGCCGTGACGTGCGGCCGATCAGCGGCACCGCCCTCGCGCCGGGCAATGTGCAGCTCCGGTCCACCAAGCGGCCCCGTCCCATGGTGCTGCGCATGAACGTGGGCGACTGTCTGCGGATCTCTTTCCAGAACCTCCTGGCCCCGGCGCCGACAGACCAGGAGCAATCGTCCACCCGCTATGCCTCGATCCACGCCGTGGGCATGGAGCTCGACACCTCCAATCTGGACGACGGCTCGTATGTCGGCCAGAACGCCTCGAGCCTGGTGGCGCCGGGGGGAACGGCGATCTACAACCTTTATGCCGCGCGCGAAGGCGAGCACGTCCTCTCCAGCCTCGGCACGACCACCGGCGGCGAAGGCGACGGCGGACAGATCAACGCCGGCCTCTTCGGCGCCCTGATCGTCGAGCCCGCCGGCGCGCGCTGGTACCGCAGCCAGGTGACCCGCGCCGACCTGGCCGCCGCGTCCACCGCCACGACGACGAGCGGCCTGCCGGTCATCGACTATGAGGCGCTCGCGGGCGGCTCGCCCGTGCTCAACATGCTGCAGGCCAACGAGATCGTCGCGACGGACCTGACGGCGATCATCGCGGGGCCGGGCGCCGACGGCTCGTTCAGCACGTCGACGTATCCCGACAATGTCTACACCTATCCGCGCCGCTTCGAGCCCTTCCGCGAATTCACGATCATCTATCACGACGAGGTCGGCGCCGTTCAGGCCTTCCCTCAATTCGAGGACCCGGTCCTCGCGCACACCTTGCACAGCGTCCGCGACGCTTTCGCGATCAACTACGGCACCGCCGGCGCGGGCGCCGAGATCCTCGCCAACCGGCTCGGCGTGGGGCCGATGCGCTCCTGCGTCGAGTGCAAATACGAGGAGTTCTTCCTCACCTCGTGGGCGGTGGGCGATCCCTCCATGGTGGTGGACGTGCCGGCAAACGCGCCGTGTACGATCGCCAACGTGCGCAGCGGCAACGTCGCCTCCTGCACGCCGGCGCCGGGCGCCAAGGCCACCAAGGCTTTCTACCCGGACGATCCGTCGAACGTCTATCACTCCTACCTGCGGGACCACACCAAATTCCGCGTGCTGCACGCGGGATCGAAAGAGCACCACATCCACCATCTCCACGCCCACCAGTGGCTCTACTCGCCGGACAACGACAAATCGAGCTATCTGGACAGCCAGGCCCTCGGACCGGGCAGCTCCTTCACCGCCGAGATCGCCTACGAGGGGAGCGGCAACAACAACCTGACGCCCGGCGATTCGATCTTCCATTGCCATTTCTATCCCCACTTCGCGCAGGGCATGTGGTCGCTCTGGCGCGTGCACGACGTGTTCGAAGCGGGCACGGCGCTCGACACCAACGGCCGGCCGGCCGCCAATTCGCGCGCTCTGCCGGACGGCGAGATCGCCGCCGGCACGCCGATCCCCGCCGTCGTGCCGCTGCCCGGCCAGCCGATGGCGCCGCCGCCGGGCGCCGCGGTCAGCATCGCCGCCGGCCAGGTGACGGTCGCCGGCACGGGCAATCCGGGATATCCGTTCTTCGTTCCCGGCACCGCCGGCCACCGGCCGCCGACGCCGCCCCTGGACGTGATCGACGACGGCGGCCTCTCCCGCCACAAGATCACCGGCGGCACGGCGTTCGAAGAGCACACCCGGACCAGCTTCCGCAAGGAGCTGCTGAGCGTCGTGGCGCAGGCGGTCCCCGAGGCCGGCACCACGGTCGAGCAGCAGGCGATGGCCTACCACGCCGTGCGCAATCACCCGACCTGCCTGCCGGACGGCACCTGCGGCACGGCGATCAACTTCGTCACCAACGGCCTGCCCCCCGTCGCCGGCGCGCCGTTCGCCGATCCCTGCATGGACGCCGCCGGCACGCCGGTGGGCAATCCGCGGCTGTACAAAGCGGCCGACATCCAGGACGACGTCAAATTCAACAAGGAAGGCTGGCACTTCGGCCAGCAGCGTTTCACCGCCCTGTGGGAAGACGTCAACAGCTTCCTCGGCATCGGCGGCGGCACCAAGAAGGCGCCCGAGCCGCTGTTCTTCCGCGCCAACAGCCGCGACTGCATCCAGTACCAATTCACCAACCTGGTGCCCAATGAATACCTTTCGGACGACTTCCAGATCCGGACGCCGACGGACATCCTCGGCCAGCACATCCATCTGGTGAAGTTCGACGTCCTCGCCTCGGACGGCGGCGGCAACGGCTGGAACTATGAGGACGGCTCGTTCTCACCCGCCGAGGTGCGCGAGCGCATCAACGCCATCCGCGCCCAGAACGCCTGCACGGTCTCCGACACCCGCAACGGCACCTTCGCCTGCCCGCAGGCCAAGCCCCACCCCTACTTCGGCGCCGGCCCGAGCAACGCCTGGCTCGGCGCGCAGACCACCATCCAGCGCTGGTACGCCGACCCGGTGCGCGACAACGCCGGCAACGACCGCACGCTGCGCACGGTGTTCACCCACGACCACTTCGGCCCCTCGACCCACCAGCAGACCGGCCTCTACGCCGGCCTGGTGATCGAGCCCGAGCGTTCGACCTGGAAGCACAACGAAACCGGCGTGCCGTTCTACACCCGCGCCGACGGCGGTCCGACCTCCTGGCAGGCGGTGATCGATCCGATCGACCAGCCGGACTACCGCGAGTTCCTGCTCGAATTTTCGGACTACCAGCTCGCCTACCAGGCGGCAGCCACCACGTATCCCAACGTCAACCTGTCGATCAACCCGCCGGCCAAGGACGAAACAGTGTTGACGGGGACGAACAACGATTATTTGCAGCGCGCCACGGTGTGCCCGGGCGGCGTCCCCCTGCCCTGCCCGGAGGCCATCTCGTCCGCCGACGTGGGCACCATGGCGGTGAACTACCGCAACGAGCCGCTCGCCCTGCGCCTGCGCAATCCCACCGGCAACGCGCAGGCCACCGGCAACGCGGGCGATCTCTCCTACGCCTTCTCCTCCCTCACCCGCGCCGACACCGCGCTCAACGTGCAGCCGGCGTTCTATACACCGCTGAACGCCGACGTCAATCCCACCGATCCCTACACCCCGCTGCTGCGCGCCTATGACAACGACCGCGTGCAGATCCGCATCCTCGTCGGCGGTTTCGAAGAGGGGCACAACTTCAGCGTCCACGGCATCAAATGGCTGCAAGAGCCGTCCAATCCAAACTCCGGCTACCGCGGCAGCCAGATGATGGGGATCTCGGAGCACTTCGAGTTCATCGTCCCGCAGCTCGTCAAGAATCCCACCGGCGCCTCTGTCGACCGCCTCTGGTCGGCCGGCTCTTCGGTGGACGACTACTGGAACGGCATCTGGGGTCTCTTCCGTTCGTACACCGGCACCCGGCAGGACCTCACGGCGCTGCCCGACAATCCCAACGGCCGCTCGAACCTCGACGCCGGCGCGGTCGGCGCGTGGGACTTCTCCTGCCCGAAAAATGCTCCGGTCCGGGCGCTCGACGTGACCGCCATTCAGGCCCGGAAATCGCTCACGCCGGCCTTCCGGCTCAACTACAACACCCGCGTGGACGGCCTCTTCGGAGCTCTCTACGACACCCGCGGCATTCTTTACGTCCGCACGAGCGACCTCGACACCACGGTCAGCCCGCCGCTGATCAAGGCCGGCGTGCCCATCGAGCCGCTGGTCCTCCGCGCCCGCGCCGGCGAGTGCGTCCAGCTCACCTTGCGCAACGGTTTCGGCGAGACGGCGGTCGACTTCGACGGCTACAACACCTTCCCCATGATCGTGGACAACTTCAACACCAACGATCTGCGCCCCTCGACCAGCGTCGGCCTGCATCCGCAGATGCTCTACTACGACGTCAGCCGCTCCGACGGCGCCAACGTCGGCGGCAATTCCACGCAGACGGTGGCCCGCAACGGCGCACCTGTCACGTATCAGTGGTATGCCGGCGACGTGACGATCGACGCCACCGGCGCCGTCATCGCGACGCCGATCGAATTCGGCGCCACCAACCTGATCTCCTCGGACCGCCTCAAGCACGCCTCGAAGGGAGGCTTCGGAGCCCTCATCATCGAGCCCGCGGACGCCACCTGGATCGAAGACACCGCCTCGCGCGCCATGGCGACGGTGGCCTCCCCGTCCGTGCCCGGCGGCTCCTTCCGCGAATTCGTGCTGCAAGTCCAGACCGACGCCAACCTGCAAGGCGACATCGAGGGCGTCACCGGCGGTCCGGTCAAGAACCTGGCCGGCACCGACGACGCCGAGGACTCGGGCGAGAAAGCGGTCAACTACCGCACCGAGCCGCTGTGGAAGCGCATGCAGCACGCTCCGGACACCCCGCTGACCACCACCCGCACCTTCCCGGACTGGTGGGACGTCGTCTCCAACACCAAAGTCGGCGGCGATCCGCAGACCCCCATCCTCACCGCCCTCACCGGCTCGCAGGTCCGCATCCGCATCCTCCAGGCGGGCGGCCACAGCCGCAACGGCGTCTTCGTCTTGAACGGCCACCAGTGGGACCGCCAGCCCTACATCCTGAATTCCACCCGCATCGGCCAGAACGGCTTCTCGCTGTGGGAAGGCGCCCACTTCGGCCTCGGCCCCACCAACCACTTCGACGCCGTCCTGCGCGGCGGCGCCGGCGGCACCTTCGGAGTCCCCGGCGACTACCTCTTCCGCGACTTCGTCTCCTCGCACTTCGACGGCGGCCTCTGGGGCATCCTCCGCGTCGGCTCGACGCTCCCTTCCAGCGCGACGGCCGATTCCCAGCCCTGACCGGACTGGATTCGTCTGACATTCCCGGGCGGCGGCCTCTCCAGGCCGCCGCCCGTTTGTTTTGAGATTGCCATCAGAAACGAACCCTGCTAATTTCTGACGGCAGGAGCAAAGAGCCCTGCTCGTTTCTGACGATGGTCCACCTCATCCGCCTCGTCCGCTCCTTCGTCGGCGGCAAACGCGCGGAGATCACCGGCGCCCGCAAAGTCTTCCTCCTCGACAACGGCATCCGCAACCAGCTCTTCGGAGGCTTCCAACCCGCCGCCGAACGCTCCGACCGCGGAGCCCTGCTCGAAAATCTAGTCTTCACCGAGCTCGCCAAAACCGTCCATCCCCTCCTCGACGGCCTCTCCACCTGGAGGAGCAAATCAGGAGCCGAGATGGACTTCGTCGTCGAGCACCAGGGCCGCCTCCTGGCCTGCGAGGTCAAGGCCGGCGACAGCCGAGGGACCCTGAGCCGCAGAAAGCCCCGCAGGGGCGGCAGCAGACTACAGCCTTAGCGTTTCCCGCCGGCTCCTCGCCTACACTCTGCTGCCGCCCCTTCGGGGCTGGGGATTTTGGTTGCTCCTAAACCTGGGGCTCACGCCCCAGGCTCTAGCCTGTCGCCCCTTCGGGGCTGGGTTTGTTTGCGGTGGCGCAAGATGCTGTAGAATCACTGGGCGGTTCCCGATCACCCCGGACCGCTCTTTGAAATCCGACCCACAGATCGTCCTCTCCGGACCGCCTCCCCGACTTTCACGACCACTCAACGGCCGTCCGTCCCAAATTCCCGATCTTCCGTCGCCGTTCACGGGCTTTCGGGGAACGTTCCCCGATCTTCCGTTACCGTTCCCCGGTGATCGGGAAGGCGTAAAGGAAGGCTCGTCAGGGCTGGAGAGAGCCGGTGAACGTTTCCCGGCCTTGCGTCGACGTTCACCGATGTTCCGTCTCTCGTGCCGCATCATCCGTCCGCGTTGACGGATGATGCGGCACTGTTGACGGAGGCACTTTTCGAGGTCCCGATCATCGGGAACCGGCGACGGACAATCGGGGAACGTTCACGGATGACCCGTGTCTCGGGCCAGAAAGCCCGTTACCGTTCGCCGAAAGCCGAAAAAGGCAGACCGACGCCGCCTGGGACCGACTGGAGGCGCGGAAGCGCAGACGGAAGGCCCGCTTCCAGCTCCCGCTGACCGGGCGAGACTTCCCGTCCGTTACGCTAAAATAGGAGAGAGGCTCGCCGGAACAGCCTCTCCCGACAAGAAGCCGCGCTCTCGGCGGCACCGCCGGGTCCCCGGCGACTACCTCTTCCGCGACTTCGTCTCCTCGCACTTCGACGGCGGCCTCTGGGGCATCCTCCGCGTCGGCTCGACGCTCTCTTCCAGCGCGACGGCCGATCCCCAGCCCTGACCGGAATCGTCTGACATCCCCCGGGCGGTGGCCTCTCCAGGCCGCCGCCCTTTTTTCTCCTCAGCCCCCGTTGCCATCAGAAACGTTTGTCCTTCACCTCGACCAGCTTCTGCGTCGTCCCCCTGTAATCGTCGTCGAGGTAGGTGAGCTTGACGCTGAAGGGGACCTTGACGCCGCCGCCGCCGACGACGCCGCGGTAGTCGGCGAAGTCAACCTGCTCGGGAATGGCGCCGACGAGGGTGGGCCGGTTGATGATCTGGCGGCGCAGGAGGCCGGTCCCGGCGTCGAAGTAGAGGGTCTGGGAGGTGCCGTCCTCTCCATTCATGCGCACGACGAGGGCGTCCTTACCGTCGATCGCCTCCTTGCCGACGACGCGCGCCTTCTCGGCCCGGTCGCGGAGCTTGAGATCCTTGCGCAGGTCGGTCTGCGCGGCGAGGATCGTGACTTCCTGCGGCGTCATCGGGCGTTCGCCCTGGGGTCCTTTGACGGTTCCGGCGGCGCCCTCCAGCTTCTGGACCATCGCCTGCGCCGGCGGTCCGACGGTGACGGTGACGTAGTCGGGAGCCTGCTGGACGATCTCCAGGGGGTCTTTCTGGCCGCGGTTCACCGGGTGCTCCTGCGGCGTCCCCGCAGCGGCCATCTTCATGTGCAGCAGCGTGCCGCGGGAGACGCGGCTCTTCACCTCTTCGAGAGCGGCGCGCCCGCCGAGCGCCTGCAGATAGCGGTCGAGGACCTCGACGGCCGACGGCAGCTTCTCGCGCTCCGCTCCGTGCTCGTGGTGGTCTTGCGGGGCGGCGCCGTGAGGCATCTCGGCGAGCCTGGGCTGGCCGATCGGCGGCGTGCGGACCGGGTGCTCGGATCCGCGGTGGCAGGTGTTGCAGGTGACCGCGGTATGCCCCTCGAAATTCTGCTTGTTGATGGAGAGGACCATGCGGATCATGTCGCGCGCCGTCCCCTTCTCTTCCTTCGTGTCGAGGTCGAAGCGGTGCCCCTCCATGACGTGACAGAAGTCGCACCCTTTGCCCAGCGACGCCCCCATGAGCTGCATGACCGGCATCAGTTGCGACGCCGGCACGCCGGTCAGCACCTTGATGTTTTTGAACGCCTGCTCGGCCGGCTTTTCCGGCTCGGCGGCGGGCGAACGGGCCGCGACGAGAGAGACGGCCAGGGTCAGGACCAGGAGCGTGGCCTGGTTGCGGGAGCGGGTTGACGGCACGGGATGCGGACGCGATTTCACGTGGTGTTCTCCTCTCGGTCTGCGTTATATCACCCGGCATGTCACCCGGCAGACTTGGGGCCGGGCAGCAGCAGGTGACTGTCGCCGAATTCGTGCCAGAGGTACTTCTCGCGCACGGCTTCCGCGTAGCCCTCCCGCACCAGCTCCCGCGGCGCGATGGCGTAGAGCATGGCGAGGTGGCTGGCGAGCGGGTCGTGCAGGCCGGTGAGGAGGCCGTCGACGCTGCGGACGGGCCGGCCGGGATGGACCAGGAGGCGCGTGAACCCGGCGGCGGCGCGCACCCGCTCGCCGTCCCACGCCGACTCCAGGGCGCGGACGACGGTGGTGCCGGCGGCGATCACCGGGCGCCCTTCCCGCCGGGCGGCCGTCACCGCCTCGGCGGTCCGCTCCGGCACCGCGAACGGCTCGGCGTAGAGAATCTGGTCCTCGACGTCGTCCGCCTCGAGCTCGTGGCTGGAGACGCCGGCGTGGAGCGTCAGGCCGGCGATGCCGATCCCTCCGGCGCGCAGAGCGTCCACGACCCGCGGCGTGAAAGGCCGCCCGGCGGACGGCATCTCGGCACTGCCCGGCGTCCGGGCGAACAGGGTCTGGTAAGCCTCGATCGGCGGATACGGCGTTTCGAGGTAGCCGTAGCGGATGGGCGCTCCCGTTCGTTCCATGGCGCGCCGCAGATCGCTCTCGACGCGGACGAACCAGAGCCGCGGCAGGCCGGGATGCGGCGCGATCAGGCGCGCCGGCAGTCCGGCGATGTCGAGGCCGTCGCCGATCTCCACGGGCAGAGGACCGGGCTCGGCGGCGCTCCGCCGCAGCTCGACCAGATACAGCCCGTCGCCGTAGCGGGTCGAGACATTGGCGACCAGCGGCCCGAGGCTGGGATGCCGGGCCGGCAGGCTCGCCGGCAGTGTCGCGCTGTCATTGACGACCAGGAGCGTGCCCGGCGCGAGGAAGCGGGGGAGGTCGCGGAAGCGGGCATGCTCGTGCCCGCGCCCGGTCGACCCGGTTGAGACGAGCAGGCGCACCTCGTCGCGTTCCAGGCCGCGGCGCTCGGGCGGACCGGCCGCCTGGAGCGCCCGCGGGCGTGCGAAATCGAGCTCGGCTCTTTTCATACGTTCACCTCCCAACGGTCGGCCTGCGCTCGATAGCGGCGCCCCGTGACCGCGGCGCGCGGCTGTTCGAGGAGCCAGGCCCAGAACGGCAGCGTCACCTCGGGCAGCGGCCGGTCGGAGATGTCCTCGCCGGGGAAGGCGTCCTGGTGCATGCGCGTGCGCAGATCCCCCGGATCGACCGCCACGACGCCGATCCCGCGTCCGCCGAGCTCGTTGGCCAGCGTCAGGCTGGCGAGGTCGAGAGCGGCCTTGGTGAGCCCATAGCCGCCCCAGCCCGGATAGCCGCCGAGAGCGGCATCGCTCGAGACGTTGACGACGAGACCGCCGCTCGCCTCCAGGAGCGGCAGGACCTCCTGCACGAGAGCGATGGGAGCGGCGACGTTGACGCGGAACGCCTGCTCGAGCGCGTCCAGCGGATAGCCGGCCAGCGGCGGAAGAGGCGTCACGCCGAGCGTGGAGGCGTTGTTGAAGAGGACGTCGAGCCGGCCGAGCTCGCGCGCGGCGTCGGCGAGGCGGCCGCGATGCGCGGGATCGGCCACGTCGCCGGCGAGAGCGGTCACCGGCCCGCCGTGGCGGCGGAGCTCCCGGGCCGCCGCGTCGAGATCCTCTTCTCCCCGCGCGGTGATCAACAGCCCGTACCCCTGAGCAGCAAGAAAACCGGCAACGGCGCGGCCCAGTCCCTGGCTGCCGCCCGTGATCAGTGCTGTGCGATTCATGGTGCCTTCCTTTCGTTCGTGCCCTTGTGGGCACAACCTGAGGATAGGATTCGGCACCGCCGGGCACATCGGGCGGGAGGCGTGTTTTTTCTCTCGACGGAGGTCCAGGGAGGGCCTGGACGAAAGGACAGGTGCACTGCGCTCGCGGCTTACCGGAGGTCTGCGTCCGGCTCGAAGATCTCCTCCACCGGCCGGCCGAACAGCCGAGCGATCTTGAAGGCGAGGGGGAGACTGGGATCGTATTTTCCGGTCTCCAGGGCGTTGATCGTCTGCCGCGAGACGCCCAGCCTCTGGGCGAGCTCGGCCTGAGACCAGTCCTGCTCCGCGCGCAGAACCCGCAGGCGGTTCTTCACAGGTACCGCTTCCGGGCGATCAACACACCGAGGAGATAGCAGAAGGGGGCCAGGAGCCACAGGTTGCGCAGGTCCATCTTCTGCGGCAGAAACCCGCCGTAGTGAAGGAAGCCGATCAGGACCAGGAGCACCATGGCCGCCGGGAACCCGATCGCCAGCGCCTCGAGCTGGATCTGCTTCTGGAGCTCGTCCAGACGGCGCATGTACCGGACCTCTTCAAAAAGCAGGAAGGCGCAGCCGGCCGCCGGCAGCACCGCCACCGCGAGACCGGAGACCCTGCCCAGAGTCAGGTACTTCTGCATCCAGGTCGCGGCGATGAGAGAAAGAGAGAAGATAAGAGAGGCGGCCCACAGCCGCGGCGAGGCCTTGGGACTGCAGCCGAGCGATTCGTTCATCTCCCAAGGGTGAAGAGATATGGAACGGAAGTCAAGCGTGCTTGACACGCGCGCGAAATTTGAATTTCCTCAGAGCAGCCCGCGCTCCCGGGCCAGGCGGACGGCCTGGGTGCGGTTCTTCGCCCCCAGCTTCGCGAGGACGGAGCTGACGTGAAACTTCACCGTCCGCTCGCTGATCGAGAGCCGCCCGGCGATCTCCTGGTTGGCGAGCCCCGTGGCCACCAGCCCCAGCACCTCCCTCTCGCGGGGCGTGAGGGCATCCGGCAGCTCCGCGGCGCGGACCTGCCGGAGCAGCTTCGAGGCGACGACGGGCGGGATGAGCGCGCCGCCCGCGCTCACGGCGCGGATGGCGGCGAAGATCTCCGCCCGCGGCGCCCCCTTGAGGAGGTAGCCCTGCGCGCCGGCCTGGAGCGCTCCGAAGATGCGCTCGTCGGTGTCGAAGGCCGTGAGGACGACGACCTGCGGAGACGGATCGGAGGCGCGCAGCCGCCGGATGGCTTCGATGCCGTCCAGGTCGGACCCTGGCATCTCCAGGTCCATCAGCACGACGTCAGGACGCAGCTTCGCGGCTTGTTCCACGGCCTCGGTGCCGTTGCCGGCCTCGCCGACCACCGCGAAATCCGGCTGCGTCGCCAGCATCGCGGCGAGGCCGTCGCGGACCACGGGGTGATCGTCGGCGAGGAGGATGCGGATCGGTGGGCTCATGGTCTTGCGTCCAGCGGGATTTCGGCGGTGATCCGGGTGCCGGCTCCGAGGGAGCTCTCGATCTGCAAGCTGCCACCGAGCAGGCGCGCCCGTTCCCTCATGCCGACGAGACCGAAACGGCCGCCGGTTTCGCCGCTCACGAATCCCCGGCCGTCATCCTCGATCGTGAGTCTGATCTTCTCCGGCGAAGCTTCCAGCCGGATCAGGATGCGCGAAGCCGCCGCATGGCGCAAGGCGTTCTGGAGCGCCTCCTGGGCGATGCGGTAGAGACCGACCTCGACGGCTGGCGGCAGCGCTTCCACGGAGGCCGGGGATTCGAAGACGATGCCGGAGCCCGTCTCCACCGCCAGCGCGGCGAGCGCCTCCGGCAGCGTCCGCCCTTCGAGCGGCGCGGCGCGGAGATCGAGCACGGAGCGCCGCGCCTCGTCCAGACCCTTCCGGCTGAGGCCGAGCGCTGCCGTGACGCTCCGCCGGATGCGCTCCGGGTCGGCCTCCTGATCCAGGAGCGCCTCGGCGGCTTCGAGCTGAAAAGCGATCGCCGAGAAGTCCTGCGCGATGGTGTCGTGGATCTCGCGGGCGAGACGGTTGCGCTCTTCCGTCTGCGCCGCGTCCAGCCGGCGCGCATGCAGCCGCGCCCGCTCGATCGCCACGCCGAGCATGTCGCCGATCGTGTGCAGGAGCTGCAGCTCATCCTCCTCCAGCTCGCGCCATTCCGGGCCGGCCACGTTGAGCATTCCAAGCCGCTGGATCTCGCCGCGTGCCTCTGCATCGGAATGAATCTCCAGCGGCACGCTGGCGTGAAAGCGCAGCCCCGCCGTCACCCCCTTGGCCAGCGCGAGCTTGCGCAGACGGCTGCACGAGATGACACCGATATTGGCGGCGCCGTCGAGCTCGCCGTCGTCGAGCAATTCGAGGCAATAGCACCATCCCGCCAGCAGCTCCGGCTCCTCGCGGAGCCCCGGAGGCAGGTTCTGCGCCGCGGCGGTGTACGGCTCGCCGGCTTCGTCGAAGAGGAGCACCCAGCCGGTGCTCAAGCCCAGCAGCTCCGCCACCTTTTCGAGCACCCGCGCGAGCATCGCCGGCAGGTCCACCGAGGCGTTGAGCGCGCGCGCCACCTCGTTGAGGATGGAGAGCTCGTGGCTGCGGCGGTCGTTCATACGGCGATCCGGTCAGCCTTCTCTCGTGGCGGCTCAGGACTTCGAGGATGTCGGCGAACCTAAGCGCGGCGGCCATCGCGCAGAGCTGGACGCTGTCCACGAATCCCTGCGCGACTTCCAGGCGCTGGGCTCGTGCGGAGAGGGCATGTTCTGATAGTACCAGAGGCGGCGTAAGCCCCCCTGGGACCGCCGGCCTCGGTCGAAGACCGAGTAAAGAGCCGCCGAGACGGCGAAGGCTATATCCTTATCGCATGCTCTACGAGCTGAATCTCCGCTTCCCCGACGAAGATCACGTCGTCGTCAGCTTCGAGGATGTGGACTCCGGAGCGCTCTCTTTCATCAACCCGTTGACCCGCAAAGATCTTCGGGATCTCCAGTGGTACCTGGAAGTCTACGGTGCCCACTCCCTCGGCGATCCTGACGACAAAGAGGCCGCCCGCATCGCCGGCCGGCTCCCGGAATTGGGGAAGCTCCTCTTCGAATCCGTCTTCGCCGAGCGCGCCGCGTCCCGCCTGTTCGACCGCTTCCAGGACCAGGAGGACGGCACCCGCCTGCTCACGATCACCGCCGAGCAGCCCTCCATCCTCTCCCTCCCCTGGGAGTTGCTCCACGATTCGTCCCAAGGCGGCGGCTTCCTGTTCCTGGAGAACCCGCGCATCAGCATCCGCCGCCGCGTCGCCGGAGTGACCGGCGGACGCCAACCGTTCCGAGTGGAAGCCAAGGATCGCCTGCACCTCCTCTTCATCGTCAGCCGCCCCGAGGGAGCCAGCTTTCTCGATCCCCGTGCCGATCCCCGGGCCGTGCTGGACGCCCTGGAGGAGCACGCGCCGGGCCGCGTCACCTGGGAGTTTCTCCGCCCGCCGACTCTCGACGCTCTGATCGACCGCCTGGAGGACTCCGGCAAGCCGCCAGTGGACATCCTCCACTTCGACGGCCACGGAGTTTTCGATGACCGGGCCAACATCGGTTATCTCCTCTTCGAGACCGCGGGCCGGCGGCTCGACTTCGTCTCCGCCCAGCGCCTCGGCGAGAGCCTCCACCGTCACCGGGTCTCCCTCGTGATCCTCTCTGCCTGCCAGTCCGCGAAAGAGAAAGACGAAGCCGAGGACGGCGCTCCTGACCGTCCCATGGGCAGCGTCGCCGCGCGCCTCACCGCCACCGGCATCCCTGCTGTCCTGGCCATGACCCATTCTGTTCTCGTCTCCACTACCCGCCGGCTCTTCGGGGCAATGTACAAGGACCTCGCCCGCCATCGCGGCATCGGAGAGTCGCTGGACAACGCCCGCCACCACCTCCGGGATCATCCGGAGCGCTACCAAATCCAGCGCGGCCCGGACCGTGTCTGGCTCCGCCTCCAGGACTGGTTCCTCCCTGCTCTCTACCAGAGCGGGCAGGACATGCCGCTGCTCCAGGACTCCCCAGAGGGAGCTATGTCCCCACCGGCATCTCCGCGCACCAACCTACGGGCCGCGCCTGGGGCCGGCTTCTTCGGTCGGCGGCGCGAGCTTTGGGAGATCGAGCGCGGTTTCGCCGGCAAAGCCCGCCGCATCACCCTCACCGGCTTCGGAGGTCAAGGCAAGACCGCCCTCGCCCAGGAGGCTGGCCGCTGGCTCCTGCGCACCGGGCTCTTCGAGGCCGCCGTCTTCGTGGACTACTCTCGCATCCAGGCCGCGGATGCCGTGGCAGTCGCAGTGAGCAACATTGGGTCGGTTCTGGGAGAGAGCCTGATCGATGAGAATGCGGCTCGCGAGGCGCTCGCCCAGGCCCCGACTCTTGTGATCCTGGACAACCTGGAAGCGCTAGAGCCGGAGCCGCTCCGCGAGCTTCTGGATGCTGCCGCTGGCTGGTCCATTGCAGGGCGTTCCCGGGTACTGCTGACCACCCGTCGGCCGGATTTTGATCATGCTGACTACGGCGTTGAGGGGACGCTGATCCACCGGCGCGTTGTCCTCGCCGGCTTGGGGGACCGCCGCAATCCAGACGACGCCTTGGAGTGGTTCGCCCAACTGACGAAGCTTCCGCCGGCTCCGACTATCAAGGAAACGCCGACTCGTGAAGAGCTCATTGGCCTCTTCGAGAAGGTGAGATTTCATCCTCTGTCGATTCGCGTTCTGGCCCAGCAGCTCAAGACCCGCCTTCCTGCGGAGCTGGGGGAGCGGCTCGAGCAGCTCTTGGAGGCGCGGCCGGAGTCCGTAGGCTCTGGAGACCGGGACGAGGTTCTGCCTGAGCTGGCCGCGTCGGTGCAGCTCTCCTTGGACCGACTCAATGCCACTGTACGCTCTGTCCTGCCTCGCCTGGGGGTATTTCAGGGTGGGGTGATGGAACACGTTCTGCTGGGGATCACGGAGATCCCCGCAGATGAGTGGACTGTGCTATATAAGCAATTAGAGGCGGCTGCTCTTGTAAAGACGGAGAGCCTGACAGGTGTCACAGTGCCCTTTCTGCGCTTCCATCCCAGCTTGGCGCCGATGCTCTGGGCACAGTTGAGTCCGAAGGAACAGGTGAGTCTGAGCGCGGCGCATCGTGAGCGCTACTTCACTCTGGCGAATTATCTTCATGGCGAAGATCGAAATCATCCTCACGAGGCGCGCGCCATTGCCCAAGTAGAGCTCCCAAACCTTCTTTACGCCGCGTATGGAGCGTTTGAGGCCGGTGATCTCCAGGCTGGCGTTTTTGCCGACAGGATTCTTTGGTTCCTGAGATTCGTCGGTCTTCGCCGCGAAGCATCCAGACTTATAGATCTTGCGCAAAACTCTTCCAGGGACGGAGGCTCGGAGACTTGGTACCTGGCTCAGGGCTCGTCACGAAATAAGTGTACCACTTTGAGGGACTTTGTTGTATCCTTCGGAGATAATGGCCGATGAGGGGACAATCCAACGACGGTTCCTTC
>Ga0307506_10000216_pt1 | contig 16908 bp, 19 predicted proteins | sample 25_S_MG_FD_202175 | JGI IMG/M metagenome (GOLD analysis project Ga0307506, IMG submission 202175) | Soil microbial communities from Populus trichocarpa stands in riparian zone in the Pacific Northwest, United States - 25_S | ecosystem: Environmental > Terrestrial > Soil > Riparian zone > Trees... | reverse complement strand
AGGGCGGCGGACATGGTAAATGGCTTGCGTGCCGCTGAATAGGCATGTCCATGCGGAAGCAGGCCTCACCCCCGTCCGCCCCCTCCCCGACCCTCCCCCGCGCGTACCCCCACCCACCCGCCCCGAGCGGGAGAGGGCGCCACCGCCCAAAGCCAACAAAGAAAAAAGTCCTGACAAAAGACTTCGCAGGCGTTCCCCCTCTCCCGTTCGGGGTGGGCGGGCGGGGACCGCACGGGAGAGGGGGCCAGGGGGTGAGGGCCTGCTGTAAACTGTGCCCATGCCGGAAGCCGCCGTTCTCGACAAGACCCGCCTCGACAAATCGGGGCGCGCCATCCAGGACATGTTCGCCGGGGTGGCGCCGCGTTATGACCTGCTGAATCACCTGCTCTCGGCCAATCTGGACGTGGTGTGGCGCAGGCGCGCCGCGGCGGCGCTCGATCCGCTGCCAGGCTCAGAGGTGCTCGACTTGTGCTGCGGCACGGGCGACCAGGCGATGGCGCTGCGGCAGCGCGGCGCGCACGTGGTGGCGGCGGACTTCTGCGTTCCCATGCTCGCCTTGGCGCGCCACAAATTCGCCCGCACGGCGGCGCCACGCCCCGGCGCGCTGGCCGCCGATGCCCTGGCTCTCCCTTTTGCACCGCGCCGGTTCGCCGGCGCCACGGTCTCCTTCGGCTTGCGCAACGTGGCCGATCTCGACACCGCCCTCGGCCAGCTCGCCGGCGTGCTGCGGCCGGGCGGCAAGCTGGTGGTGCTCGAATTCGCCGTGCCGCGCCTGCAGCCGCTCAAGGGGCTCTACCTCTTCTACTTCCGCTGGTTGCTGCCGTGGATCGGCCGCCTGGTGTCGAAACGCGGCTCGGCGTACAGCTACCTGCCCGATTCGGTGCTCCAGTTCCCGCAGCGCGAGGGGTTTTTGGCGCGCATGGCCGCCGCCGGCTTCACCGATCTTTCGTCCCGGGACCTGAGCGGCGGTATCGTCTGTCTCTACCAAGGAACCCGTCGGGAGGAGCCGCCACAGTGAGCGCACCGCGCATCCTCGAAGGAAAGAATCTCGCCGCCGCCGTGCGCGCCGAAGTCGCCGTGGGCGTGCAGGAGCTCACGGACGCCGGCCTGCGCGTCCCCTGCCTCGCCGCCGTGCTGGTCGGCGAAGACGCGGCCTCGCAGGTCTATGTCGGCAGCAAGACGCGGAGCTGCGCCGAGGTGGGGATGCTCAGCCGCACCCTCCGCCTCCCCGCCACGACCTCGGAGGCCGAGCTGCTGGCGGTGGTCGACGGCCTCAACGCCGACGACGCGGTCGACGGCATCCTCGTCCAGCTCCCGCTGCCCAAGCAGATCGCCGAGCGCCACGCCATCGACCGCATCGCGCCCGAGAAGGACGTCGACGGCTTCCATCCGATGAGCGTCGGCCGCCTCTGGCTCGACGAGCCCGGCTTCCTCTCCGCGACTCCGTTCGGCATCCTCGTCCTGCTCCGCCATGCCGGCGTGCCCATGGCCGGCAAGCATGCGGTGGTCGTCGGCCGCAGCGCCATCGTGGGCAAGCCGATGGCCGCCCTCCTCCTCCGCGAGCACTGCACGGTCACAGTCTGCCACTCGCGGACCGCCGACCTCGCCGCCGTCACCCGCCAAGCCGACATCCTCGTCGCCGCCGTCGGCCGGCCCGGGATGATCGGTCCGGAGCACGTGAAAGAGGGCGCCGTGGTGGTCGACGTCGGCATCAACCGCCTGCGCGACCGCGCCGACGTCGAGCGCTTCTTCCCCGGCGACTCCCAACGGCTGCGCCAGCTCGAGACACGGGGCTCGACGATCATCGGCGACGTCGACTACGTCCACGTCGCTCCGAAGACCGCCGGCATCACGCCGGTGCCCGGCGGGGTCGGCCTGCTGACCGTCGCCATGCTCCTGGTCAACACACTCAACGCCGCCCGGCTCCGGCAAGGCCTCCCGGTCCGCCCCATCGAGCCGAAAAAGGATTTCCCGGACATGAATGGAGCCGATTGAGATGAACCGCTCCCTGCGCGTCGGTCTCACCGGAGGGCTGGCCAGCGGCAAGTCGACCGTGGCCGGCTGGATGCGGGATGCCGGTTTCCTCGTGGTCGACGCCGACAAGCTGGTCTCCGAGCTCTACCAGCCGGGAGGCGAAGGCGCCGCCGCCGTGCGCTCTCTCCTCGGCCCCGAATTCCTGAATGAGGAAGGCGGCGTCATCCCCGCCAGGGTCGCCGAGAAGATCTTCGCCGAGACGGACAGCCGCCTGGCCCTGGAGAAGGCGATCCATCCCCTCGTCCGCAAACGCTTCGCGGCGCTCGCGGACGCCGCCCGCGGCGTCGTGGTCCTCGAAGCGACGCTCCTCGTGGAAGCCGGCTACGCGCCGGATTTCGACTGCGTCATCACCGTGGAGTGCGACGGCGAGACCCGCCTCCAGCGCGCCGTGGCCCGCGGCATGAACGAAGCCGCCGCCCGCTCCCGCCTCCTCGCCCAGGGAGACGGCGACGCCCGCCGCGCCGCCGCCCACCGCCACCTCGACAACTGCTGCGACCTCGAATATCTCCGGCATCAGGTGGATGAGCTGATCGAGGAGCTGCGGCGGTTGGCGGAGCGGTGAGCCCCCTCTTCACCCTCGTCTCGGGCAACAAGGGCAAGATCGCCGAGGCCCGTCTGATCGCCGGGGCCGATCTGCCGGCGGCGGAGCTCGATCTGCCGGAGATCCAGTCTCTCGACATGCTGGAGATCCTGCGCGGCAAGGCGGCGGCGGCCTGGGAGGCGCTACGCCAGCCCGTGATGGTCGAAGAAGCCGGCCTGGAGCTGACCGCCCTCAACGGCTTCCCCGGCCCGCTGGTCAAATGGATGCTCGAAGCGATCGGCGCCGAGGGGATCGCCCGCGTCGCGGAGTCCCTGGGCGATGCCCGCGCCGTCGCCCGTTGCCAGCTCCTCTATAAGGATGGAGACGAGGAGATCGTCGCCGAAGGCTTCACGGAGGGGATCCTCGTCCTCCCCGGCCGCGGCTCTCGGGGCTTCGGCTGGGATCCCGTCTTCCTGCCGGACGGCGAGGCGCGTACGTTCGCCGAGATGGAAGGGTTGGAGAAGCTGGCGGTCAGCCACCGGGGCAAGGCGTGGCGGGAGATGATGCGGAAGCTGGAAGCGGTGTAGACTTTCAGCCATGATCCAGAGCTTCACCATCGAGAACTTCAAGAGCTTCGAGAAGGCCATACTCCCTCTCGCGCCCCTGACGGTCTTGATCGGCGCCAACGCTTCGGGGAAAAGCAACGCGATTGAGGCTCTGCAGTTGTTGTCTTGGCTGGCTCGGGGACATTCGCCGACAGATCTGTTCTATGCCGTCCGCGAGCAGGATTTGTCGCTTCGCGGAGGGCTCAAAGATCTGACTCGTGGCGGAGGAGAAATCTCTCTCGGTTGCGAGGTGGTTGAGGAATTCGATCGAACTCCCTTGTCGTTTTCAGTCTGCCTCGAAGTAACCGAACAAGGACTGGGGTTCAAACGTCAGCGCCTAATGGACGGACCCATAGTGATTTTCGACGGGCCGCCACAAGGTAACCTGGATGCACAGCTAGCGAGCTTGGAGAGACCTCACTCCGACGGCCCCAGGTACATGCTGGTTGAAATGACTCTCTCCTCCATGTTCTTCCTCGATCCCGATCCGCGCCGGATGAGGGAGTACAGCTTCGTCCAGGAGAAGCAGCTCAAGCGCGATGGCTCAGCACTTTCCTCGGTCCTTCGACACCTGACAGAAGAGATGGATCAGAAAGAAAGAGTTCTCGAGATGATCCGCGCTCTTCCCGAGCAGGACATCAGCGATATCACCTACCTAAGTACTCCACGTGGCGAGGTCATGGTCCAGCTCCACGAGACGTTCGGTGGGCAGACGATGCCGCGAGAGGCCGCGCTCTTATCGGACGGCACCCTCCGTGCGCTGGCCGTGGCCGCCGCCCTACTCTCGGTCGACGAGGGCTCGCTCGTCGTGATCGAGGAGATCGACAACGGCGTGCATCCGTCCCGCGCGGAGATGCTGCTCTCCAACATCCAGGAGATCGCCCGGGACCGCCAACTGCGCGTCCTCCTCACCACCCACAATCCCGCCCTCCTCGACGCCATACCGCCCGAAGCCATCCCGGACACGGTTGCCTGCTATCGCGATCCAGAAAAAGGGGATAGCCGGTTGATCCGTCTGGAGGATCTGGAGAGCTATCCGGAGCTGATCGCCCAAGGACCTCTCGGCCGACTGGTTACCAAAGGCATCCTGAACCGGTTTCTCAAGGATCCGGCCAAGCGAGACGCCGAAGCAAAGGTCGAAAAGTCTCTCGCCTGGCTGTCCGATTTCCGCCGACGGGCCTAGTGCCGTGAGCGTCTGTCTCGTCGATACCAGCATCCTCTGCGAGATTCTCAAGGTCCCCGGCAAATGCAGGGAACCTCAAGAGGTTCTCTCACAGATGGAGCGGAAGATCCAGGCCGAGGAGACTCTCCTCCTCCCGATGAGCACCATTCTAGAGACCGGAAATCACATCGGCCAGAATGGAGATGGGCGACAGCGACGGGCGACTGCCGAAGGGTTCGTCCGGTTTGTCGAACAAGCGATCCAGGGCCAAGCCCCTTTCACGCCAACTCCGTTCTTTGAGGCTGAGCAGCTCCTGGAATGGTTGGGCGAGTTTCCAGACTGGGCCATGCGTGCGGCAGGGCTCGCCGATCTGACGATCCGTAAGGAATTCGACCGGCAATGCACCCTCCACCCGACACGCCTCGTCTACATCTGGTCCCTCGACCACCACCTCTCGTCCTTCCGCCGCGAGCCCGGACGCCTCGCCTCCTAAATTTCCACCCCCGCCATCCTCGTCTCCGGCAACAAGGGCAAGATCGCCGAGGCCCGTCTGATCGCCGGAGCCGGTCTCCCGGCGGCGGAGCTCGACCTGCCGGAGATCCAGTCGCTCGACATGCTGGAGATCCTGCGCGGCAAGGCCGCCGCGGCCTGGGAGGCGCTGCGCCAGCCCGTGATGGTCGAGGCCCGGCGCTGGAGATCTCGGCGCGCGTCTGCTATGGTGAAATTCACCTCGGACCGCATCTGTTCGAGGAGGATGGAAGGAGACTTGTATGGAACCGATGGAGAGCACCCAGCAGCCCGGCGCCGCGCCCGCGGGTGAGGCCTATACCCCTGTCACGCTGACCCCCAAGGCGGCGGAGATGGTCAAGATCACCCGCAACCAGGAGGGGATCGATCCTTCCCACGGGCTGCGCATCGCGGTCCGCGGCGGCGGCTGCAGCGGCTTCGAGTACGCCCTCGACTTCGAGCAGGAGCCGCGGGAGAACGACTGGGTCTACGAGCAGAGCGGCATGACGATCTTCGTCGACGCGGTGAGCGCTCGCTACCTCGAAGGCACCAGCATCGACTACGTCCTGGGCAGCACCGGCGCGGGGTTCAAGTTCAACAACCCCAAGGCCGCCGGCACCTGCGGCTGCGGCTCCTCGTTTACGGTATAACCGTCGCCGAGCCGCCGCCCTCGACGTCCAGGCGCGTCCCGGGCTCGGCGGCCCGTTTGTGCACGATGCCGAGCCCCAGCGTCCGGCCGCCCGAACGGACAAGGCTGGTCACCGTCCCGGCCTCCCGGCCTTCGAAGAGGAGCCTGGCGCCGGGCTTTGGATCTCCCTCCAGCGGCTCTCCTTCCAACAGCAGGCGGCGCATCATCTTCTGCACGCCGCCCCGGTAGTGGATGCGCGCCACGACCTCCTGCCCCAGGTAGCACCCTTTCGTATAGCTGACCGCCCCGTCGATCCCGGTCTCCTGCGGAAAATTGTCCGGCCCGAAGTCGACGCCGAAGCGCGGGACGCCCGCCTCGATGCGCAGCGCTTCGAGGTCCTCCGCTCGTCGCGCGGTGGACGCCGGGAGCCAGAGCGTGAAGGCCGGGGCTCCGAGCAGGCCCCGGCGCTGGACGACGGCCGCGGTGCCGTCCACGGTCGACGGCACGTGCCACCAGTCGGTGTGCGGCAATTCTCTTTCCGGCACCCCGAGGATCTCCGCGGCGCGCGGCCCGGTCACGGTCAGCGGCACGGTGTCCTCCAGCGGCCGGATCTCCACCCGGTCGACGATGATGAATTTGCGCAGGTGGGCGGCGATCGCCTGCGCCTGGCCGGGGGCGACCTCCAGCCAGAGACGGTCGGCGAGGACGAGCACGACGACGTCGGAGAGAATGCGGCCCTGCGGACTGGTGAAGAAGCCGTAGGCGCCTCCGCCGGGGGTCAGCGGCTTGACGTCGCAGGTGACATAGGCGTTCAGGAAGCGTTGGCGGTCCGCTCCGGTGATTTCCAGACAGGCGTCCAGACAAGCGTCGAGACAGGCGTCGAGAGGCGCGGCGGGCAGGGGAGGATTCGTCATCGGCCCAGTCTACAATCTCGGCATGTCCGCCATGCCTCCAGCCCCCTCCCCCTTCACCCTGCCCAGCCCTTTCGGCGTCGCTCTCGACGGCCTGCTCGACCTTCCCGACCCCGGCCGCTTCCCCGGCCCGCGGCCGGCGGTCGTCCTCTGCCACGGCTTCAAGGGGTTCATGGAGTGGGGGTTCTTCCCCCATCTCGCCACCCTGCTCGCCGAGCGCGGGTTCGCCGCGGTGCGCTTCAACGTCTCCGGCTCAGGGATGCGACCCGGCGAGGACCGGGTGGCCGATCCGGAGGCCTTCCGCGCCGACACGCACAGCCGGGAGCTGGCCGAGGTCCTGGCCGTCCTCGCCGCCGTGGAGAGCGGCGAGGCGCCCTTCCCCCGCGAGCGGATCGACGCCGGCCGCATCGGCCTCTTCGGCCACAGCCGCGGCGGCGCCAACGCGCTCCTCGCCGGCGCCCGGAGGTCCGGACAGGTGCGCGCCCTGGTCACCTGGGCGGCGATCTCCACGTTCGACCGCTACACCCCGGAGCAGAAGGAGGCCTGGCGGCGCGACGGCGAGCTGCCCGTGGTCAACGCGCGCACCGGCCAGCAGCTCGCGCTCGGCCGCGGGCTCCTGGAGGACGTGGAAACGCACCGGGACGAGCTCGACCTGCTCGCCGCCGCCGCCCGCCGCACGGCTCCCTGGCTCATCGTGCACGGCGAGGACGACGAGGGCGTGCCCGCGGAGGAGGCGCGCCGCCTCGCCGAAGCGGCGAAGAACGCGCCGCCGGCTGAGCTCCTCCTCCTCCCCGGCGCGGATCACACCTTCGGTGCCCGCCACCCTTTCGCCGGCCCCAACCCCGGGCTCATCCAGGCTCTCAACGCGACCCAGGGGTGGCTGCGCAGGTTTCTTTGACTTTTTTGTCCCTTTTTTCTTCGTTCCGGCAACTACTCTTTATGAGGGCCTCAGCAAGGCTCTGTTTGGAGGGTTGTCATGATCAGCTCACACTTCAACCAGGATGTCCTGCAGCGTTTCCTCCGTGCCGAGCTCAGCCGGGTGGAAAACCAGTCGATCGTGCGCCATCTTCTGGCGCGTTGTCCCCACTGTCTCGCGGTCGTGCGGGAGGCGGACCGGAGGGAAGGATTGCGGCTCACGGGGCCTGTGCAGAGCGCGCCGGTCCTGCAACTGGTCCAGATGGGATAGCATCCCTCCCGCTCGGGGCCTCAGCCCCAGGAGGGATGCATGGATCCGCATTTTGACGGAGTGATCTTCAAGACGCACGCGGCGGAGGTGCGCCGGCGCATCGGCCGGAGCTTCCCGCCCTACTGTGTCGTGGACGTACGGCCGCGCGAGGACTGGGAGCGGGGTCACATCCCCGGCGCGGTCTCGGAGAAGGACCGCGGCCCGGCTCTCCCGGCCGGGACGACCGAACGGACGGAGCTCATCGTCGTCGGCGCGCAGCCGGAGGACCCGGCCATGCGCGTGGCGAGCCTGGACCTCCGCCGCCTCGGCGCCCATCGCGTCGTCGAGATGACCGGCGGCATGACCGAATGGGCGCTCGCCGGCTATCCGACCGAAAAGGCTTAGAAAGCGGGCCGCCACCGCGTCAGATCCCCCACCACCTGCTCCGCTCCCGCCCGCCGCAGATCCTTCGCGGCGGTGCGGCCGGTGGCGACCCCCAGGACCGGGATGCCGTGGGCGCGCGCGCAGCCCACGTCGTGGACGCTGTCGCCGATGATCAGCGCCTCTTCCGGCCGGAAGGCCTGTCCGGTGTGCCGCGCGGCCCTCTCCAGCGCCACCGGCGGCAGATCGTCGCGGTCCGTGGCGTCGCTGCCGAAGGCGCCGAAAGGGAAGAAGCGGTTGAGGCCGAAGCGCGACAGCTTGATGCGCGCTCCGGCCTCCCAATTGCCGGTCAGCAGCGCGAGGGTGACGTTCGGGCGACCGTCCAGGCTCTCCAGAAGCTCCTGGACGCCGGGCAGCAGCTCCATCCCGTCGCGGTCCAGCACCCGTTCGAGCTCGGAGAGATAGAGCTCCCGCAGGCGCGGCATGCCGGCCAGCACCTGCTCCTCCGGCAGGCCGGCCGCGATCAACAGGTCGAGGACGATACGCGGATCGGTCCGGCCGGAGAAGTCGTAAGCGTCGCAGTCGCCGGCCGTGCCGTAGACGTCGAGGAGAGCCTGGCGGAAGACCTTGCGACCCTGCGGGCCGCAGCTCACCAGCGTGCCGTCGATGTCGAAGAGGAGGAGGCGGCGGCGAGGCATCGAGCCGGATCAGCGCCAGCGCGGCAGCTTCTTGGTTTCCAGGAAGGTGGCGATGCCGCGCTTGCAGTCGTCGGTGGCGCGCGCCGCGGCGTTGACCTCGGCGGCGTGGTGGAGCGACTCGGAAAGCGGCCGGCCGAGGACGTCGAGGAGCAGCCGCTTGGTGCGCGTGATCGACTCCGAGCTGCCGGTCTCCAGGATCTGCGCCGCGAGAGCCTCTCCCACCGCCGCCAGGTCCGCCGCCGGGCAGAGCCGATTGACGAGGCCGATCTCCAGCGCCTTGCGGGCGTCCACGAATTGGGGATTGAGGAGCAGCTCGCGGATGTCCGAGCCGCGCAGGCGCAGCGGCAGGTAGGTGGCCACCAGGGCGGCGACGAAGCCGATGCGCACCTCGCTGTAGAGGAAGCGCGCGTCGTCCGCCGCCACCACGAAGTCGTGAGCGGTGGCGAGACCGCAGCCGCCGGCCACGCAGGCGCCGTGGACGAGGGCGATGGTCAGCGCCTCCTGGCGCAGCACCGACTCGAACAGCTCGCGCAGGCGGTGCGAGTCGCGCCGGTTCTCCTCCGGACCGGCGTCGCGGAGCGAACGCAGGTGCTCGAGGTCCGCGCCGGCCGAGAAGTTTTTCCCCGCGCCGGCCAGGATCACGGCCCGCACCCCCTCGGCGCGCAGGGGGCGCCGATACAGCCCGATCAGCTCGCCGATCAAAGCCGGCGACAGGGCGTTGGCGCGCTCGGGATCGTTCAGGGTGACCCAGAGGAGATCATTGTCGCGGCGCGTCTCCAGCAGGCTCATGCCAGGAGCCCCTTCAGCAGCTCGTCCGGGATCTCGACCTCCATCTCCAGCAGGCCCTGCGCATGCGTCTTCCCCTGGGCATCGGTCTTCAGGCTCTCGGTGCCGCCGCCGCCCAGGGAGTCGTGGAGGATGAAATTGAACGCCAGCAGATTGGGCACGTCGAAGCGCTCGACCTTGCCACGGCAGACCTGGCGGAAATGCTCCTTCACCCGTTCCGCCGTCGTCTGGTCGCGGAGCGCCGCGTAGATCTCCGGCGAGCGCGCGATCAAGCCGATGTTGCTCGCATCTCCCTTGTCGCCCGAGCGGGCGAGGGCCACTTCGTACAGCCGCACCTTCATGAAGTTCTCCTTCGGCTCCGCCGGCCGATCAACAGAGCCGCCGATCCAAAAAGCGCGAGCGCCGCCGCTCCAACGGCGGCCGTCTCCGGCCGGGTGGCGATGGGATGGTAGACCGCGGGCAGCACCGCCCGGAAGCCCAGATCGAGAATCTCCTGGTGCTCCGCCTCCAGCGCCGCGAAGCCGCCGAGGCCGAGGGCGCCCAGGAGCGCCATCGCTCCCGTCCGCCGCGCCGGGCTCCATCCCGCGGTGAAGGCATGGCGCAAGAGGAGAACCCAGGCGGTCGCCAGGGCGAGCGCCCAACCCACGAAGGCCAGCCGGTCGGCGAGGGCGCTGTAGAGGAAACCGAGGAGCAGGACGGGGAGCAGCCCGGCCAGAAGCCCGGTGTACCAGCTCCGCAAGCTCATGCTTCGGGTCATACCTCCTCGACGGAGACCTCGATCCGCCCCTCCACCTCTTCGCGCGCGAGGAGAGCCGGCCAGTAGGCCATGACCTCCTGCGCCTTCGGCCGGCCGCCGGCGAAGCCGGTCACCCCCGGCGGGCCGGCGGTGATCAGCGGCGCGATCTCTTTTCCGAAGCGCTCCACCTTGGCCGGATCGGCGTCGCGCACGCCGAGGCGCAGCACGACCTCCGGCGGATCGGGATCAGCCGGCAGCACGCCCGGGAGGCAGACGCCGGAGCCCACCAGCTCTTCCGAGCGGTTCTCCTCCGGGAAGGTGACCCCGGCGCGCTCCAGCCGCTTCCACACCACCTCGGCGGCGAGGCGCGCCTTGTCGACCGCCCGCGGCCCCGAGATGGTGATCTGGCCGCTCCCCTTGTAGCCGGCGAGATAGGACGCCGAGACCTTGAGGAACGGCGTGCGCGGACGCCCCTTGATCCCCGACACCTCGACCCGGTCCTTCCCCTCCTGGCGCAGGCGGATGGACGTGAAGTCGGCGGTGACGTCCGGCGTCAGGTAGGCCGTGGGGTCGCCCATCTCATAGAGGAGCTGCTCGGAGATGGTGTCGACGGTCACCATGCCGCCGGTGCCCTCGTGCTTGGTCACCGTGAAGGTGCCGTCCTCGCGCCCCTCGATGATCGGATAGCCGGCGTTCCACAGGTCCGGCACCTCCCACCAGCGGCTGAAGTTGCCGCCCGTGCACTGGGCGCCGCACTCGATGATGTGGCCGGCGATGGTGCCCGCGGCGAGGCGGTCCCAGTCCTCCGGACCCCAGCCGAACTCGTGGATCAGCGGCGCCAGCGCGAGAGCGGTGTCGGTGATGCGTCCGCAGAGCACGATCTGCGCGCCCTGCCCCAGCGCCTCGACCACCGGCCGGGCGCCGAGATAGGCGTTGGCGCTCATCATGCGGTCGAGGACGGGAGCGATCGGCTCGCCCGTGTCCATGTTCTTGAGCGGGTGCCCGGCCTCTGCCAGATCGCGCAGCCGCGGCAGAAGGTCGTCCCCCTCCACGACGCCGACGCGCACTCCCGAGAGCCCCAGCTCGCGCGCCACCTCGAAGATCCTCGCCCGGCACGCCTTGGGATTGAGGCCGCCGGCGTTGGTGAGGATGCGGATGTTCCTCTCCTGCGCCAGGGGGAGGACGCGGCGGATGAAGCTGATGAAGTCGGTGGCATAGCCCTGGCGGGGGTCCTTGAGCTTCTGCCGCATCATGATGGACAGCGTCACCTCGGCGAGGTAGTCCATGCCGACGTAGTCGATCGGGCCGCCCTTCAGCAGCTCGACCGGAGCGTCGACGTTGTCCCCCCAGAACCCCTGTCCGTTCCCGATCCGAATGGCTCTCATAGGCCGGCCAAGACTAGCACGGGTGTCCGACGAGGCTGCGGCGGACAGCGGCCCCTTCTCCGCTTTTCAAGGAGCAGAGCCCAACTTCGCGAGCTCGGCGCACGCCCTCTGCGGGCGGGTCAGCCCGCGAGCAGCGCACGCGCCGACCTGATTCATTTGCTTCTTTTTGGCGCCCCACCGGAGCTCATCGGAGCGCCGTCGATCTCGGCGCCCTTCACGGCTTCCCACTTCGTCTGTTCCAGCGTGCTCCAGGGAATCCGCCAGCGGCCTTCCCTTCCTTGGAAGGCCGCGATGTAGAGGGCATCTTTTCCGGCGGCGATCGTGAAAACACCTTTCGTCTTCAGGTCCAGATGGACTCTCTCGAGGACCGAGCTCCCCGGATCAAAGCGGTCCAGAGCCAAGCCGCCGGCAGGGGGTCGGACGAGGAGGTAGAGCTGGCCATCCAATCCTTCGGTCAGGTCGAGGATCGCCGGCTGCGCCGTGAACCCAAAAAATTTACCCTTCTCGGTTCGAGGGCTCCTCGTGGCTTCCGTGGGATTGTCCTGCGCGCCGTGAAGCTTGATCTCGATTCCTTTGTTCTCTTCAGGTTTGTCCTGCACCTCTCCGCCGTCGACGGTCAGGTCCGTCAGAACGCGTCCGGTCGGGCTGAACCTCTCTACCCGGTATGCATATTGCCGGGCTGCCCAGAGCTTCCCTTCCCGGTCGCTCTTGAAAAAGACCGAATTCTCGGCGATCACTCCGTTCATTCCGCCGGTTCTCATGAGCTCGTCGACAGATACGTGTTTGAGGTAGGTGAAGGGGCCCCAACGGTCGCCGGACAGCTTTAGAAACCACGGAACGTCCATGGCACTGCTCAGGTCGCGGACTCTCCCTCTCGGCCGCGGGATCACCGCGACCACAGGCGTATCTCGCAGGAAGCCCGCTGTCCACGGCGTCCACTCCAGAGCCGGTAGCGGTTTTTCCTGACCGTTGACGAAGAGCCCCACGTAGGCAGGCGTGACCAGGAGCCACTGATCCCCGGAAGGGCTCATGGCAGCACGGATCGCACCCTTGGCATCCGCCGCCGAAGAGGTCTCCAGTTGAACCGGCTTCCCGAAGCCACCCGTTTTGTTCAACGGGTAGACCTGCAAGGTGTCTCTCCGCAGGAAGAAGATGTGCCCGAGCCGATCCGCCTGGACGAACTGTGGACCATCCCAGGTCGAGCCCCCGTTGAGAATGGGCTCCGGCCGGACAGGACCTGCCGCGGCACGGCTGCCCCAGGTGAGGAAAAGAGCGCAGGCAAAGCTGAGGAAGGCCGGCCTGGTCATCGGAGGAGATCTCCTAAGAACACCACTCAGCATAACCCTGGTAACTACCGTCGTCTCCGTAGAAGTCACAGATCGTGCAATTTCCGTAACGGTTACACATTCTGGATGCGAACGCGGGTAAGGGCATTATGAGCGTCGAGAGTACGACCAGTAGTAAGCAGACAAATGCCAGTCTGACAGCTCTCCGAAGTGACATCGGGCATCCTCCGTTCTTTAATAATCGGATGCTAGGATACTTCCAACATCTTCGCAAGAGGGCTTACCCGAGTAAGAGGGGTAGGGGAACGTCGCCCTCCTGGCCTTCGGTGCTGATCTCCCACTCGTGTTAAGCTCGATCCGGAATTCAACGAAGCACTGCCGGCCCGTCCCACCTTGAGAAGGAGAGAATGCCATGGCCTCTCGGCGCATTGAGGATCTCGTCCCCGCGGTGCAGGAGAAAGCCCGCGAGCACGTGTTGCGCTGCGCGGACGCGCAGATCGAGCTGCTCATTTATTGCACCCTCCGCGACGTCCTCGAACAAGCACGGCTCTTTCGCCAGGGCCGCACGCCGGAGCAGGTCCAGGCCAAGATCGACCAGCTTCGCAACCAGGGCTTCGCCCAGCTCGCCAAGGTGCTCGCCGAGGCGAAGGGGGGGCAGGGCGCCAAGGTGACGTTCGCCGGTCCCGGTGAATCTTTTCATCAGTACGCAATGGCCTATGACTGTGTCCCCCTGGTCAGAGGCAAGCCGGTCTGGGGCACCGGTGGCGAGGGCGCCGCGCTCTGGCAGAAAGTCGGCGCGCTCGGCAAGGCCAGCGGCCTCGAATGGGCCGGCGAGTGGACCAGGTTCCGTGAATTTCCCCATTTTCAATGGACCGACGGACGCTCTGTGCGCGATTTGATGCAGGAGCGTTTCGGGCAGCCCGCGGCTCCCGCTCCCGCGGCTTCCGCAGCGGGCGCGTTGCTCGGCCTCGAATCCAGCGCCGCGGCGGAAGCGCCGCCCGCCTCACTGGGGGCGGCGGCTCTGGGCCTCAGCGAGTCCGACGCGCTACGCCAGGCTCTCGAGGTGCCGAACACGCTGTTCCTGGTCTTCGGCTCCCGGCCCGGGGTCCCCGAGGCGGCGCTGCAGACGGCCTACGACGCCGCCCGGAGCATTGGCAACAGTTTCGGCCAGGGCACCTGGGGAGCGTTCTGGGTGCGCCAGCCCGCGGCTCTCGCGGCCGACCTTCGCGGCCTGCTCTGGCCGGGCGGCGACGCGTCTCCCGTCGTGCGCCTGAGCCTCGGCACGGGTCTGGCGCGGCAGCGGACCAACACCTACTCCATGGCCCAGGTGGCGGATTCGAACGGCATCTACGACGCCTTCCTCGGCCTCTAGATAGGAGACAGACGATGAGCCACCGCACGACCGTCTCGGCCCTGCTCACCGCCGCCCTCGCGATCGGCCTCCCCCTCTGGGCCGCCGATCCGGCTCCCGTGCCGCCCGCTCCGGATCCTCCCTGCACGGCCGGCTCGACGCCGGGCAGCATCCTCCGCCTGACCGAGCTCGCCGAGAACGGCCGCAACTACGGCCTGCTGTTCGGCGCCGAGCCGCAGGACGTCGACGTCAACTCCAGAATCCGGATCGAGGTCTGCAAAGACAACTTCGCGCGCTGGATCGATACCATCCCCAGCTTGAAGACCGCCGAGACCTCGGAGATCAGTTTCCTCCTCGACAGCTCGGCCCAGCTCCGCAAGGCGTCCACCTTCCTGCGGAGCGCCATCGAGGACGGAACCCGGCTCGCCAACCTGCTCGCCGAGCGCGGCACGGCGGCGCGGACGACCCCGGAATTCACGGCACTGGCCGCGGGGAACCTCGATCAGCAGATCGAATCCCGCAAGGTCGTGAATGAGTATTGGCGGCTTCTCAACGCCTCCCCGCGCGCCGATTTCCAGGCTCACGCCAAGGAATCCCGGGAAAAGTCGAACGCCGCTCTCGGGAACGGCCGCTTTGCCTACGCCGCCTTCCTGGTCGACGAGATGAGCTGGACCCTCGACCAGCTCCAGGGCGCCCGGGACCGCCTGGCCGCCAGACCGCCCTCGGCGGCGCTCGTCCTCGCCGCGGCCCGGCTCCAGGATGGCAAGCTCACCGACGTCGGGCTCGAGAATTACAGCTCCCTTCCCATCGGGGAGGCGCAACGGATCGACAAGGTTTCCCTCGTCAGCTCACCCGAGGAGATGCAGCAGCTCGCGGCGGTGCAGAAGGAATACACCGCGCTCGCCGCCGTCTTCAATGACATGCTCAGCGGCAAAGCCAAGCTCGACGACTCCATCCGCAAGCTCCTCGCCGCCCGCGGCATCGATCTCGACAAGCTCGCGGCCGATCTCGCCAAGGTGAAAGCCGACATCGCCCAGCTCCAGGCCAATGACTGGAAAAAGGTTGCCGACGATCTCACCAGCCGGCTCGAGACGGCTCTCCAGGAGACGCTCACCCAGGCCGAGAAGCAGATCCTCGATCAAAAGCTGCGGGCGCAGATCGACGACCTCCGGGCCCGAGCCCGCGAGCTCCAGACCGGCGCCGCCGGCCTCGCCGGCCAGATCCAGATCCTCACCGCCCAGATCAAGGAAGGCGCGGCCTCTGACCCTGCCGCCGCGCTCTCCAGTCTCCTGTCCCTCGCGCAGGTCGGGACCGGCCTCGCCGGCGGCGGCGATCTCCTCGCCCAGCTCGCCGCCGGCATCACCACGGCGGATCAGCTCGCCAAGACCGTCAAGGCCGACGCGGCGGCCATCCGGCAAACCCTCGCCGGCGTCAAGGCGACCCTGCAGCAGCAGCTTCTGGCAACCCTGAGCGCGACCGCGACCGACCAGCTCGGCCAGCTCTCCAGCGACCTCGCCGCCCTGCGGACGGCAGCCCAGGAGGCCGCGGATCAGATCCAGAGCCTGTTCAAGGATTCCGCGGGGGCGGTCAATCTCGCCGCGGTGCTGGACCGCGAGCCACCCGTGACCTCCTTCAGCGTCCCTTTCGACCAAATCCAGAATACCTGGCTCGACCTCCAGACCCTCGCCGGCCGCAAGGAAGGCGACACGGTGGTTCTCCAGGCCTGGCTCTACAGGATCGAGCGCGTGCCGGACAAACCCGATCAGGTGATCCGCAAAGAGGAGCTCGTCCGCGTCGACCAGCCGTTCCGGATGATGCGCTTCGGCTTCTACTCGGGCCCGGCGGCCGGTCTCGTCTACCTGCGGGCCGCCGAGAAGCTTGACGGGCAGACCGAGGAGACCCGCGCCTTCGCGCCCCAGGTCTCCTGGCTCCTCCACTACCGTCCCTGGCGCAAGGCGGCGCCCGACGGCCAGGCGGCCGAGCCGTACCGCGCCGCCACAAGCTGGCGCGACGACCTCGCGGTAGGGCTACACACCATGTCTCTCGATCTGGACAAGGACAACCAGCAGGAGATCGGCTTCGGGCTCAGCCTGAGCCTCTTCGGCGGTTATCTCCAGATCGGCGGCGGGTTCGATCTCAGTCTCGGCGAAAAGCCCTACTTCTTCATCGGCACCAAGCTCTTCGACCTCCTGCGCAATCCGGGGGTGAAGACAAAATCACCCTGAGCGAGGGATCAGGAAGCTGCCGCTCTGACCCTACGTCTGCAACACTCCCGTGCGAAACTCCGGAATGTGCGGATTCATCGCCGCGGCGGCGAAGGAGCGGGCGAGGATCGGGCGGGTCCGGGCGGGGTCGATGATGGCGTCGACCCAGAGGCGGGCGGCGGCGTAGCGGGGATTCATGGCGGCGGCGTAGCGCGCCTTGATCTCCTCGAGACGCCGCGTCTTCTCTTCTTCGGAGACGTCGGCGCCGCGGTTCTTGAGCTGGATCGAGAGGAGCGTCTTGCTCGCCTGGTCGCCGCCCATGACGGCGATGGCGGCGGAGGGCCAGGCATAGAGGAAGCGCGCACCGTAGGCCTTGCCGCACATGGCGTAGTTGCCGGCGCCGTAGGAGTTGCCGACGAAGAGGGTGACCTTGGGGACGGTGGAGTTGGCGACGGCGTTGACCATCTTCGCACCGTCCTTGATGATGCCGCCGCGCTCGGCCCGGCTGCCGACCATGAAGCCGGTGACGTCCTGGAGGAAGAGGAGCGG
>Ga0307506_10000215_pt1 | contig 16950 bp, 15 predicted proteins | sample 25_S_MG_FD_202175 | JGI IMG/M metagenome (GOLD analysis project Ga0307506, IMG submission 202175) | Soil microbial communities from Populus trichocarpa stands in riparian zone in the Pacific Northwest, United States - 25_S | ecosystem: Environmental > Terrestrial > Soil > Riparian zone > Trees... | reverse complement strand
CGGATTCCACCGTCACCCGGTAGAATCCGGGATTCCAGCCTTCCCGCTCATCTCCGCCACGAAAAAATCCGAAAAACTGACCACGGAACTACGCGAGACTCGACACCTGGCGCACAACGGCTGGCACTTCTCCAGGGCACTTGTCCGGGAGCACGGGGTCTCGCCTCTGCCGTTGACACCGTCGGAGTGATGCCTGATGCTTGATGCCATGAGGACTACGCTGACTCTCGACGACGACGTGCTGGCCTCGGCGCGCGCGTTGGCCGCCCAACGGGGCGTCCCCATCGGCACCATCATCTCTGACCTCGCACGACGCGGCCTCTCTCCCACTCAAGCGGCCGCCACTCGCAATGGCATCCGCCTCTTCCCCTTGCGGCCCGACGCCGGTCCCGTGACCCCCGAGCTCGTCAAAACCCTGGCGGAGGAGGTGGATTGAGCCGCCACCTCCTCGACCTCAACACTCTGCTCGCCTTGCTCGATCCGTCGCATGTATTCCACGAGGCAGCGCATCATTGGGTCGAGAGCACGCCGGGCCTGCGCTTTCTCACCTGTCCGCTGGTGCAAAATGGCGCCGTCCGCATTGCCAGCCAGAGCGCCTATCCCAATGCGCTCGGCACCGCCGCCGAGGTGTGTGCCGTCGTTGCTGCGTTCTGCGCCGACCCGCGCCACGAGTTTTGCCCCGACGACATCTCACTGCTCGATCCCGTCCATCTGGCCCGGCCCTCCCTCCTCACCCCCTCCCGCGTGACCGACCTCTATCTCCTCGCCCTCGCCCGGCACCATGGTGCCCGCCTTGCCACTTTCGACCGCCGCATCCCAGCCGAGGCCGTGCTCGACGGCCATCGCCATCTCACCGTCATCGCCGCATGACCCGAACCAGACCAAGGAGAGCCGAAGATGAGCACGATCGTGGTGCAGGCGTTCATCACTCTCGACGGCGTCGTCCAGGCGGGCGGCGGCCCGGACGAGGACCGCGAAGGCGGCTTCGCGCACGGCGGTTGGATGATGCAGTATGACGCGCAGATGGACAAGCTCGACGAGGGCGGAGAGGTCGTGGCGGAGTGGGAGAGCAGGACCGAAGCGCTGCTGCTCGGCCGCAAGACGTACGAGATCTTCGCCTGCTCCTGGGGCGTATGGGACGAGAACGCCGAGGGCTTTCAGGGGGAGCTGACCCGGAGGTACAACCGCATCCCCAAGTACGTCGCGTCCCGCACGCTGACCGAGGTCGGCTGGCAGAATTCGCACCTTCTCGGCCCCGACGTGCCGGCTGCGGTGCAGAAGCTGCGCGCGGGGCCGGGCGGCGAGATCCGCGTGTGGGGGAGCACCCAACTGATCAGGACGCTGGCCGAGCACGATCTGGTCGACGAGTACCGGCTCGCTGTCTACCCGCTCGTGCTGGGCACCGGCAAGAAGCTGTTCTCCGACGGCTTCGCGCTCGCCAGGCTCACCCTGGCCGAGAGCCGCGCCCTGCGCTCCGGAGTCCTCATCAACACCTATCGGCGCTCCGCCGCGAAAGGTCCTCTTCCGTAATGCGACCCCTTCGGTATTCGCGGGAGGCGTGACGCTCCCGCTGGCGTTGGCGGAGCTGGGATTGATCGATGAGTACGAGTTCGTGGTGCAGCCCAGGATAGCGGGCCATGGGCCGACGTTGTTCGCGGGACTATCGAAGCCTCTCGACTTGAAGCTCGTGAGCCGGCTGGAATTCGGCTCGGGGGCGGTGGCGATGCGGTACGAGCCGAGTCCCAGGGGAGCTGCCGCAGGTGGCGGGAAGATAGCCATCCGTCGCAGCGCGGCCGGTGAATCGCCGGGCACTTGGCTGGCCGGGGCGAAGTCTGCCCTCGGGCGAGTTGAGGGGCCCACTCGGGGGGGGCGAAGCTCGGTGCGTGGCCCGGTAAAGCTTCCTAACCAAAAAATAAGCTTCCCGCGCGGCTCGGTAAGCTTCCTAGCCGAAAAATAAGCTTCCCTCGCGGCTCGGTGAGCCGCCTCGACGCAACTTGGCGCTCGCCGGCTCACCATATGGCCCCCGCGCGACCGCGGCTGGAGGCCAGACAGACAATACCGCCCGACCTGCCCAACTTGCCACGGACGATGCGTATAGGTGTAACGGCTGGCTCCTAAGAAGGTGCCTAGACTGCGAATCGGCTGGCACTTCTCCGGCCGGGCACTTCCCCGGCGCCTATCTCCCGTGCCGCCTATACGGCGTTCTCTAGAGTTGACGACTATTCTGATTGAATGTATGCTGGCAGAAGTCAAAGAAACCAGAGGGAATAGAGCGATGCGGAAGTGCGGGCCTTGACCCCCGAGGGGCAGAACTATACGGTGAAGGATCAGGGCGAGGTAGGAGGCCGCAACGGGCCAATCTTCAGGAAGCTAGCCGCAGGCGAGGAGGTCATCTAATGTTACGTGACATAAAAGCCAACTCTATCGACTTGGCAACGCTCGCTTTGTGGCCATTCGCCATTGGCCTTCTTGTCACAGTCCTGTATTACTCCAGGTATAGAATCTTTAGCATTAACCTGCTAAGCTCGCAATATATACTGCTCGGCATCTATGTAATTGTTATTTACGCGGGGTTGCCGTTTTTGATTTTTCGGGTGTCTGCCCACTTACCTACCAGCTTGCAGATTGCTGCAGCGCTATCGGTTCTCATGGGCATGAACTTTTTCATGGTGTATCTTCTTGGACTCATTGGTGCCGCGCCCCCAGCTATCTACACCCCTTCACCTAATCGTACTTCAGTTGGCTTTATTCTTGAGGTCTCCAAGGAAAATTGATCTGTCCGCTTCTTTGGGCACTCTCCGGGTTATTGGCGTTCTAATCCTTGCTAGCTCACATTTCGCCTTTTTCTTTGTCGGAAACATTCCGCAGTACCTCGGTGGCGCCAAGCCGGTTGATGTGATAGTTCTTCCAGCGGACCCGAAACTATTTTATAGTAGATTCTTTCACAGCAATCTACCGCTGGCAACGGAAGGACGGCAACTCTTCAAGGAGCGACTGCTGTTTGAGTCAGCAGACGAGCTCTACTTTCTTCGAGTCCAAATGGCAACTATCAAAATAGACGGGAAGCCTATGGGAGGGCCTCGTCCCATTAGCTCGGTAGTTATGAGAGTTCCCAAGAGGCTTGTTGATAAGATCGAGTATAATACGCCTCATGGTATCCCATTTAAGATCCAGTAAGTACTTCCGTGGCCCCGTTGACCGGTTGCAGGCATAGGTGAACATTCCATCACCTTAATGAACGAACCTAGAACCTAGAGAGCTTCCCGCCCCAAACAAGCGGCAGGCGGGCCTTCCCAGCAGCGGGCGGATGGCGTGGACGCCAGGCCACTCGCGCGGGTCTCCGACCAAAGCCGGGAAGATGGTTGCGGAGATCGACCGGATCGAGGAGACCCTCGCGCCGGCCGCATGGGGGCAGCGATCGCTGTCCACCGCCCGGGCGTCGAGCAGAATGAATCTGCCCTGTGGCAACGTCAATCTGCCCTGGGACAGATTGAGGATGCTCCATGGCAGATTAACGTTGCCACGCGGCAGATTGACGTTGGCACAGGGCGGATGGAACGTTGGCACAGGTTAAATGGTGCGGAGGCACGAGCCGTTCTCCAGCCATGTCGCCTCCTCGGAAGCCAACCGTTGCACCTTCCCAGAACACCAGCGCCGCCAGACGGACAGCTCAGCCTCGCCCTCCTGAAACCGCCGCCTATGCCAGTCTATACCGTAAAGGGTATAATGCCGCATGGCTCGGCCTCCAACAAGTAAAGAAACACCCCTCCATTGGGTTGGCTCGGCGAGAAAGGACTTGCTGGCCTTTCCTAGGGATGTGGTAGATGACCTCGGATATGCCCTGAGCGTGGTTCAGCACGGCGGCACACCGCCTTCCGCCAAAGCGTGGAAAGGAGAGGGGCCTGGAGTCTTCGAGCTCGTCGAGGAGCATCGTGGCGACGCGTTCAGGGCCGTCTACACGGTGCGCTTCGAGAAGGCAGTCTATGTCCTGCACTGCTTCCAGAAGAAATCGCCCTCGGGTATACATACGACCAAACAGGACATCGGCTTGATCCATGAACGGCTGAAGTTGGCGAGAACAGACTATGAGGTGCGCTATGCGAAAGAAAACGACTGAGACGGAGGTAGAGACGATCGACGCGGGAAGCGGTGATGTGCTGGTCGACCTGGGTTTCCCGGATGCCGACGAGCGGAAGCTGCGCGTGGAGCTCGCGATGCAGCTCAACGAGCTGCTCGCAGCTCGGCGTTTGACCCAGGCGAGCGCAGCGCAGATGTTTGGCATCCCGCAGCCTCACATCTCGGAGCTCAAGCATTACAAGCTGAACCGGTTCTCCTCCGAGAGGCTGCTTCACTTCGTCACCCTGCTCGATCGGGATGTCGAGATCATCATCCGGCCGAAGGCCGAGGGACGCGCTTCGGGAGTCGTGTCGGTGCTGGTCGCGAGCTGACCGGCGGGCGGTAGATGCCGATCGCACAGGCGGCGACACGCTGAAGCGTGCGGCCTGGTGGCCGATCTGCCCGTCTGCCGACAATGTGTATAGGTGTAACGGCTGGCTCCTGAGAGGGTGCCGTGGCTGCGAAACGACTGGCACTTCTCTGGCCTGGCACTTGGCTGGCCGGGGCGAAGTCTGCCCTCGGGCGAGTTGAGGGGCCACTCGGGGGGGCGAAGATCGGTGCGTGGCCCGGTAAGCTTCCTGGCCAAAAAATAAGCTTCCCTCGCGGCTCGGTCAGGGAATTCTTTCGACCGGTCCGTCTTCCAAGTAGCGCTGAAGACCGCACTTTGCGGCAGACGGATCTGAAAAGGAGTCCACGATGAACGAATCCGCAGAATCCATCCGCTGGCCGCCGGACTTCGACCTGTCGAAAAATCTGATCCACGTGCGGAACGAACTGACCACAACGGTCCCCCCGGTCCGCGTCTGGGCCTGGCTGATCCGTGCCGCGCACTGGCCGAGCTGGTACATGAACTCAAAGAACGTCTGCTTTCTCTCCAGCCCGCCGCCGGACCTCGCGGAAGGTACGCGTTTCCGCTGGTGGACGTTCGACGCCAACATCGTCTCGACGGTCCGTGAATTCCTCCCCGAGGAGGGGCGCATCGCCTGGGATGGCCACGCCTTCGGAATCCATGTCTATCACGCCTAGCTCATCCGTCCGACCCCGGACGGCTGCCATATCCTGACCGAGGAGAGGCAGCACGGCCTTCGGACGCGCCTCAACGCGATCGCTCGGCCCACGAGTATGTCGGACTACCACGAGCACTGGCTCGAAAGACTGCGCGACAACGCGGCGAGCGGAATGCCGCCGTCGTAAGTGAGCAAGAGTCAGGCAGGTTCGCGGAGCGCGCGCCGCACGGCCGCCTCGAAGCGGCTGGCCCGGATGGCGGTTGTTGTCACTGGCTTGGCGGTATGCCGAGGAGCGGCCAACCCTCCAGGCGAACGGGCGGGTACCGAAAGCAGCACGGTCCCGCCGCTCGCCGTCAATACCGCGTGGCCGGCTAATCACCGTCAAGTTGAGCGGTTGAGCTCCCGTGCGGTTTCAGCACTCGGCTGGGCTGCGGATCGTCTTGCACCTTTCCGGGCAAGAGCTGGGCCGGCTGGGCGGTAGATGCCGATCGCCCGGGCGGCGACACGCTGAGGCGTGCGGCCGGTGGCCGATCTGCCCGTCTGCCACGAACGATGCGTATAGGTGTAACGGCTGGCTCCTGAGAAGGTGCCGAGGCTGCGAAACGGCTGGCACTTCTCCGGTGCTCTTTAGGGCTTCCATCGATTGGATATAACGGCCGAGTAACCGTCATATACAAACGCCACGCTGTGCCATGCGCGTGTGACCGCGACATGCAGCTTCTCCCTCGATTTCTCCAAATGGCTGAGTATGCCAGTTTTTAGATATTTCTTTATCGGTCCAGTTGGGATGATCAGGACCTGCTTGAACTCAAGGCCCTTCGCTATTCCGAAGTTCAAGGCTTCGCACCCGTATGTCTCCGCCCGCCTGTCATGACGCAGGACCTGCGGCCTAAGGCGTTCAATGTATTCCTTCACTAGGTTCTGGGCCACAAGGAAGACTCCATCATGACCAGTAGTATTATTCCTTAATGACGTCATGGCGTCCATTCCAGGCCAGAGCGCGTTGGAGAATTCACAGATAGGATCGTTGCACCTGTAAGTTGCTGACATGTTCTCGAGCGAGCACAATCCATCCCTCTCCCATTTCTTTACCAGATCGATAACCTTGATACCAATATACTGCTTGTTCTTCCGCGAGGGATTGGTGCTGTAGATGTGTTGCCTGGGGTCCCCGACGAGGGTGACACGAATACCCGATTGCAATAGCATTTTGACCACTTCGAGGTCCCAGCCAGCCAAGTCTTGAAATTCGTCAATGAAGACATCGGTGTATATCTTTCTCAGCCGTGCGGCCACGGCCTTGGCCGACTTGTTCTCGCACTCGACGACGAACTTGGCGATCTTGTCTGAGTAAATCAACTCGCCGTTCGCAAAGTAGTGCCGCTTGGTATCAGCCTCGTCGATGTAGGTAGCGGATTGTTCCTTTACGAATAATATTGACTCGATCCGCTTGTCCAAGTACTTCGAGCGTTGATATGGTCGAGCGCATTCGCGCAAAAGAAATCCAAACCACGTCATCACGTCGACATGTTTTGGCACCCCAGAGTTTCTTTCGCCGAACCTCTTGCTGATCTCCTGTGCGTTAAAGTTGGTGTACGTGACTATTGCAATACGACGATCTCGGTTGTCGAGCGCCTCCTGGACTAGTCGCGTTGTTTTTCCTGATCCCGCACAAGCGATAATTGCCCTGTTCTCACTTGATGGCATTGACGATGTACTCCGGAGTGACCCAAGTCAGCTTAGTCTCGAACATTTTGAGAGCACAATCAGTCTTGTTTCCTTCCATATGTCTCAATAAGGCCGGGCCGTCTACGTGCGTCGTCCCCAAAATTATGTTCAGCGTGTCGAGAGAATTTGCCTTGAGCAGTTGCGGCTCCAGCGTGGGGTGGGATTCGTCGCCATCATAGATGATGCGAATCTTGGAGTTGACTGCGTTGAGGTACTCTGAGTACTTGCTCTGCAGCGCAGGCAGGTCACCGTCATTATCCGTCAAGACTTGTACGTTCAGATTCATAAGCGCTGCGATCTCCAAAAACCGCTTGAACGCAAGTGAGCCAACCGAGATCACATCGACTCCATCTTCGAGCGGCAGCTTCTTGTGCTTGTCTTTGTATGCTCGCTGCACGATCAGTTCATCCGACGGGCCCTCTACAAGAATACTTCGCTTAGAGAGGATCAACCGAAGCGTGTCGTACCCCGGCAGTTTCATGAAATAATCTCTTGTCTTCGGATCCAGCGACGTCAGAGAGGCCGCTTGTCCGTCGTGCGAGATGAGCCTGAGATTATCTATTCCCAGTTTGTTCAGAACAAATCCGCTGTGCGTAGTAATAATTACCTGTCGGTCGGCGCAATCATTCTTTATATTATTCAGGAGTGCGTTGAGGTTCGAGTGCGACAGATGGTTCTCCGGTTCCTCGATGAGGAGTACTCGTGAGTGCTCCGCTGCGGCAATAGCAAGTCGCAACTGCACTCGGCTTTGCTCGCCTCTTCCAGAGCAATCAAATGGCAAGTCGTCCAGGTGAGCTGCAATGGCGCTGTCCCATGAAGCCCGAGATGACATATCCATCTGGACTGTCAGCTTCTTTGCTGTTGCCGGGCTGCCCTGTTCTTCCAAGTGCTTGTTAATGGCTTTGACGCCAGGTTCCTGCGCGAACCTATGGCGCAATTTTTTGTACTCAAGAGACAGCTCGCGCCGTTGACTCTCGTCGAGGACATCGTTAACTACTTGTGATAAGTACTTGTTTGGCCCGCGGTACATCCGCGGAAGACTGGTATCGATTGTCGTGACCCTGAAAGGTAACTTTCTGAGAGTCACCCCGCTGTTGCTGAACGATCTCCAGTTAACTTTGAAGAACTCGACGGGCAACACGATCGGATTGGAATCGTCCGCAGCATACTCCTTCAGCGACTCCAAGCAATCGCTATCAACTTCGATCGTTAATGCTAGACCCGGGCAATCTTCAGCCTTTGTGTTATTCGTGCCGTTGAGTTTTGCAAGGCCAGGGTCTTCGCCGCGGGATTCGAGATACGCCTCGATCAAGATTCGCGGCGGCATAGCGGGTTCATTATTCCGTTGCTTAGAAAAATAATCTGCGACAGTCGCCGCATTGAAGAGGTACGGGTCGATAGCGTACTGAATGAGGCGCCCGTCGTATTGGCCGGTGAGAACCAGGCCGATGGCCTCCAGTAGTGAACTCTTTCCGGTCTCGTTATCCCCAACGATAACGTTGAAGGTTGGGTTCAACCTGAGTTCGAACTGGGCGAACCGCTTGAACCCTTCAACGTAAATACGAGTGATGTGCATGGCCAATCTGAGCTCCTATTGGTTCGGTGATCGATCCACCACTGATGAAGTCTCGGTCACGGGCGCGCTGTAAGGGAGCTATTCGAGGAAGATCAGATAACGAGCAAGGACGCGGTGTTTGCTCGGATGGCCAAGCCGAGTCAGACCAACGACTCGCTGGGTCATCCGCACTCCTATTGCGCTTGCCTGATTGAAAGAAGTCTGCGGCCTCCATCGGAGTCCTCCGACAGCAATGTTGCTTGCACCATTGTACCTCAGGTTGCGGGGGAGAACCCTCCCACTCCGCACCGGACCCCGAGGCGTCAAAACCTCTGGATGACTTTGGCGAGGTCGACAGCGTGGATCAATCCCGAAGCCGCACTACGCGTTGTTTCGCCTTCAGAAGGCCGCTCTTCGGGTCCGAGCAGCTCGGCGGGCCGGCAGGTGATGAGGACGATCTGGAGCTGCCGAGCGGAGGTGCGGAGGATGTCGTTGAACCAGGAGACGCGCGCGGGGTCGCCGTGCGCGAGTTGGTCGTCGAGAACGATCGCGCTCCGCAACTGCTCGGCGATGCAGAGGCGGAGGAGGGTCGCGAGCTGATCCTGGGTGCCGGCGGAGAGCGCGTCCACACCGCGGAGCTGATTGGCGACGTGCAGCCTCCCTGTCTTCAGGTCCGGACCGAGCTCGAGGCGTCCATAGCGGCCACCGGTCAGCTCCTGGAAACGCTCGCTGACTGGGCCGGCGAGAGCGCGACCGAGATGAGCGCCCTCGGTGGATTCCACGCTCTTCAAGGTATCGGCGAGCAACTTCCAGGCGTCATATTCAACCTCTATCTCGTGCCACCGTTCTTTTGTCTGGTCGATTGCCTTTTCCAGTTCGTCACGGCGTCCCCGGACGATTGGACCGCCCACCTGCTCGAGCGCGCCCCGGGCTTTGGTAAGCTCTTCCTCGGCTTGTCGTAAATCCGTCGACAGGCGATCGACGACGCCCTGCGCTTGGCCGACGTCTTCGCCGGACAGGCCGCCGATCTCCACCTCGACCGCTGTCAGGTCGTCTTGGAGGGCCGCCCCGCGCGTCTGGTCGACGTTCATCGGCGCGAGCTGGATCCGCGCCTCGGCGAGCCGCGCCTGGATTGCGGACAGCTTCGCGCGGTGCTCGCTATCCTCGTTCTGCCGCTCTTCGAGGAGCGCGCGGTCGGCGCGTAGCCTGTCCTCTGCCTCTTGATGGGCGGTTCGTGCCTGGTCGAAAGCGCCGGCTCGTTCGCGCTTCAGCTCATCGAGCCACTCGCCGGCCTGGAGATAGGCGTGTCTCTTCTCTTCCCGCACAGTTTCCGCGCGCCGAAGAGCTTCCTGCCATGCGTCGGTGCGAAGTCTCGGAGGCGGCGCGCTTATCAAGGCTTCGCCCCATCGACCGTCCACGTCCAGACGCCGAGCCTGTGCGACTGCCGCTTCGAGCTTCGCCTTCTCGCTCACGGCCCGATCCCGCGCGGCCTGCACCCGGTGTTGCGCCTCTTCCCGCAGGGACCGGGCGGCGGAGAGCGCGAAATCAGCGCCCGATATGGCCGATCGCGCGGAGTCTTCTTCGTCGGTGCCGGCGCTCTCGAGAAGAGTGTGCTGCTCCCCGACCTCCAGAAGCTCGCGGTCGAGCACGGCGAGATCGGACTCATGCCGCGTTTCAAGGTCGGACCAGGGCGCAGGAAGCTTCTCTTGCCGCTGGGCCGCCTGCTGGAGCTGGACCGAAGCCTCTCGTTCGAGACCTTCGAGCTGGGTCTCGGCGCGGGTCAGATGACCGCGTTCCTGATCGAGACCGCGTTGCGCATCGTCCCGCCTGAGCGAGAGATCGGCTGCCCGCTCATGCAGGGACGCCTGCCATCTGTCGCCCAAGGCTGCCAGCTCGGCTTCCAACTCGTCTTGCGCGCCCATGCGGAGATCGGCTTCGAGCCCTGCGATCTGCTCGCACAACGGGGCCGTGTCGACCGGCGCGTATTGGGCGGCTCTCTCCTCGAACTGCGCCGCGTCCCGCTCGCTCGCTTCGGCTTGCCGGACGAGATGGTCCGCCTCGCGCCGGAGGGTTCCAAGCTCTTCGACGGTTTCGATCCCCAGCCGATCGAGCGCCACGGCCACCTTTCGATGCCACTGGTCGCGTAGCGCGGCGTCCTCGTTGCGTGCGGCCTCTTCGCCTGCAGTGACCTCGATCTCGATCAGATCCTCGATCGCGAGAGTCAGCGAGCGCTCTGCCGCGAGCGTCGTCGGCTCGTCGATCCTCTGCGGCCCGTCCGGAGCCCCGTCGCGGTGCGCGCGCACGGTCAGGCCGCGGGTTGGACGCAGCAGGACGGTCAGGCCACCCCCAAGGCGCGCTTCCGCTACGCGGAGATCCTCTCCCAAGCGACGGAACGCCTCGATCTCGGAGGCTGGCGGGAGGTCGGTCCGTGCTTTGGCGCGCAGAGCGGCAGCCTCCTCCCGCAACCGCGCAGCTTTCGCCCGCTCCGCTCCGGCGGTCGCCGCGGCGCGCTCGGCTGCGATGACCGCCGCGCGAGCCTGTCGCAACCGGCCGTAGCGTTCAAGCCGTGCGAGCGCGGCGCGGTTTGTGTCGAGCTCTTCGATCGCCTTCTCTGTGAGCTCCACTGCCTGGCGCGCGGAAGTCACATCCTCGGTTTGGCGGTCGCGGGCCGCCTGCGCGGCTTCGGCGTCACCCACAACCCGGCCGACCTCGCGAGCGGTTGCGAGCGAACGCTCGACCTCGGCCCGTCTGGCGGACACCGTCAGCCGGCGATTCTCCAGGTCCTTTGCGCGGATCTCGCGAGCTTGCGCGGCATCGCCGCTCGTGGCGTCGCGGAGCCGTTGCTGGGCCTCCTGGAACGCGTGGGCGCAGCGGTCCTCCTCCACGGTCGCCGAGGAAGCCTCGGCCTCCGCGGCGCTGAGATCTCTCGCGGTGCTCTCGGTCGAAGCCACCGCTTCAGCCACGTCCACTGCGGCCGTCCGCGCCTTCCGCAGGTCTTCCGAGGCCCGCTCGAACGCACGCTCGGCGTCGTGGAGCGCCTCCTGCGCGGTCTTCTTTTCTTCTTCAAGCGCTCCGGCGCGGCGATCGAAGTCCGTGTCCGCCCGGGCCAGGGCATCGAGAACCCCACGCGTCTGCTCCCGCTCTGTCTCTCTCTGCTTCACCGCGTCGCCGGACATGCGGATACGGTCCGCCGTTTCGTCGAGCGCCGCGCGGATCGAGATTTCTTCGCTCTGTGCCTGCTCGACGGTCCCCAGGAGATTCTCAACATCGCGGATCGTCGCGCGGTGAATTTCGAGCTGCGTCTGGATCGTGCCGCGCTTCTCGTGCGCCATCTGCAAGCGCTGCGCTTCCGCGAGATGCTGCCGCGCCTCGTCGAGCTCTAGGTGCGCCTCGTCACGGTGGGCTTGGCACGCCAGGATTCTCACATCCGCAAGATCCGTCTCGCGAACCTTGACCATTATATCGTCGCGCTGTCCTTCCAGCTCCCTCAGACGGATTACGATCTCGATGAACGGCGAGCCCTTGTCGCGTTTCTTTCTGCCGGTCGGCGAAAAAGCCAGGTCGGCACAGGCTTGCGCTTCGTCGAGAATTTTTTTGAAGAGCGGGTCCTGTGCGAGGGCGCCGAGCGCCTCAGTGAGCCTGAGACGTCCCGATGCGTCGGAGTCGGAGGCGAGCGAGCTGTCGAAAAGGATCTTGCGGACATCATCCTGTTCGGCGAGGAGGACCTGGGTCAGGAAGCTCTCCGAAAAACCCCTAGGCGTGCTTTTTCCACCCGGAAGAGGGACACCCCAACGCAGAAGTCCGCGAATCTTCTCGTCGACCGCACGTCCCGTCGTGTCCCTGACGAAAGGCTCTTTGCCATCTTTCGAGGTTTCAAGGAGTGAGGACCCGGAAGTCCCGGCCGCGAACGCCTTGGTGACGCGCCAGTAGCGGTCGTAATCGTCACACAGTGTGAGGGCGACCCGCGGCATCCCGTCGCCGTACCACGAGACGAAATCTGCATGCGCAGAGGAGGTGTGCTGGAGCAAGAGGACTGCGCGGATCGCCCATGCCAGGCTCGACTTGCCGAGATCGTTCGGGCCGAACAGCACATTCAGACCCGGCCCGAAATCAAGCTCTGCGCGCTCGATGCACTGGAAGCTCTCGACGGTTAGACGGACGAGCCTCACGCGGCACCTGCCTTGCGGACGAGCCGGTAGAGATGGACGAGAGCGGCACGCGCGACCTCCGCCTGCTCGCCGGACTCGAGTTCCTTCAGGCGGTCGACCGCAGCGCGCAGGACCTCGGGTAAGCTCGCGAGGTGTGTCTCGAGGTCGCTCGTGTCGAGGATCATCCGATGGCGAACGAGTTGGAGAATGCCGACGCGTCCGCAGGTGGCGGCCGTCCCCTCGAGGTCGCGCAAGATTTGCTCACTCTCTTCGAGCTCTCCCGCCGAGAGTCGAAGATCCAGGGTCAGGCGTAAGACAGTGCGAGCCAGGTGGGGCTCGGCCCGCAAGTCCCTGAGCTCGGCGAGCGAGCGCACGGTGCGATCGGACCAGGTCCAATAGGCCACAGGCTCCGGGTGGAAGGAGACCCGCCGCGACCGGCTGACGAACACGGCGACGACGTTGCCGGCACCTTGCTCCCCGAACGTCATGGGCTCGGGCGTCCCAGGATAGACGACCGGTGGAATCCCTCCGGGCGGCACGTCGCGAAAGCCATGGGTGTCGCCGATGGCGAGGTAGTCGAAACCGCGGCGGGCAGCTGCGTCCTTGGCGATCGGAAAGTGCGTCTCTACCGCATCGAAGGTGCTGCCGTGAACCATTCCAATGCGGATCCGCTCATCCCCAGCCTCGCGGGCGAGGAGCGCGAGCGCCGGATCGTCCTGCCCGGCCTGCGAGCGGCACGGGCGGGCGTAAAGGATCGCCGCGCCGTTGAGCTCGAAACTGTAGTCGTCCCGGTCTACGACGTGGGCCCACGGCGGCAGCGCGCGACGAAAAGGATGATCAGGGTAATACACAGATCCGGGCAGCAGCGGATCGTGATTGCCCGGCAGAAGGAAGATCGGCGCCTGGCACGGAGCAGTGGAGAGCTTCCTGGCGACAGGCTCCCACCATTCTCGGTCCGGGTTCGGCTCTTCGAACAGGTCGCCGGCACAGAGGACCGCGTCGACGGCGTGGAGGTGGGCGGCGTGGAGGATGCGATCGAGCACCTTGAGGCGCTCCCGCATTAACGTCAGGCGATGCTTTTCGTCGAAGCTCGGAAAGCGGCGTCCGAGATGCCAATCAGCCGTATGGAGCAGTTTGAGGGCCACGTCATCCATCTCCGTCGTCATGCGATCTCGATCTCCGCAGCGAGAAGTGTCTCGATCTCCGGAGGCGTGTACCGCCGCTCCTGGGCTAGCTGCCGCCAGCGGTGGTAGCTCTCATCCTCACCGGCGCGCAGGCGCGCGATCTCCGCATCGAGGCGATCAATATCCACCTGGCTCCGGCGCAGCGTCTGCTCAGCTCGCTCGCGTTGCTCGGCTCCCAGGGCGGAATCCCGTGCGGCCTCCGCTTTCACGAATCGGCCGGCTGCCAGGACCCGTTGGCGATCGAGGAGCAGGACGCGGTCGGCCATGAATCGCTCGATCTGTTCGAGCCGCTGCTCGAAACGGGGCTGATCCTGGGCTCCGGACTCGCCGGTGTCGGCGAACACTATCTCCTCCAGGGCATCGTCTAAGACCTCCTCGGAGACACTCGGCGCCCGAGAGCCCGCCGCGAGGTCCGACATCGGCTCATCCAGGAGCCGTTGCGCGACAGAGGCTTCGAGAGGGCGCATCTCCCCTTCGAGAACGATGAGGGGAAGGATTTTTTCCGTGCTCTCGAAGCCCTGCCGACGGATCCGCACCAGCCGCAGTGAGCCGCGGCGGCCGCTGAGCGCCACCATCTCTGCGGATCGTGGCGCGACGCGCACCGAGAACCGGCACCCACGCGTCGCCGCGCGGGTCTCGGCGAGCGCCGCCTGGACGAGGGGATGGCCGAGGTGGAGTGGCCGGAGCGGCGAGTTGGGGACCGGGTCGCCGATCAGGCAGGTCGGCGAGCCATTGACGACCAGCTCGACGCGATCTTCGTGACGCTCGATCCGGTGCGGCACACCAGCAGCTTCCAGGTAGGCGAGCACGACGCGCTCAAGGTGACGGTCGAATTCCTCGAGCTCGCGCGGCAGCTCTTCCTGAATGCGCCGGAAAACTTGCTGCACCGCCGCATCGAACCGACTGCGGATGATCTCCTCGGTGCGCCGTTGCGCCTCTTCGAACTCGTGCCGCTTGGTATCCATCGAGTCCCGCAGCTCGCGGAGCTCGCGCTCGACTTCTTGGATCGTGCGCGCCCGCTCATAAATTCGGCGGAGCTGCGTCTCGAAGTCCGACCCCATGGCGCTTGCGAGCGACTCCGGCGCAATCACTCCGGGGCGGTGCAGGACCTCATCCGAGGCGCCGAGCACGGTGCCGAAGAGCTCGAGCTTACGGCTGAGGATCTCGAACGTGAGCCGCTGCGCTTCGTTGTCGCTCGCCAGGAAGTTGATGACCGTGACGTCATGGTGCTGCCCGTAGCGGTGGCAACGGCCGATGCGCTGCTCGATCCGCTGAGGGTTCCAGGGAAGGTCATAATTGATGACGGTGTTCGCGAACTGGAGGTTGAGCCCCTTGGCGCCGGCTTCGGTGGAGACGAAGATCCGCGAGCGGTGACGGAACTCGTGAACGAGCGCCAGCCTGATCGCGACATCGGGGCTCGGGCGGCTGTCCGCGGGCAGCTTGGAGCCCACCTCGTCGTTCCAGCGCGCGAGAGCCTGGAGGGCGCGCGTCGAGTCGTTGTTGCCACGGAAAAGTGTGATCTCGCCATCGTCAACCAGACCGCTATCGAGGAGAAGCCTGCGGACGTAGTCCTGCGTCGTCCGCGACTCGGTAAAGATGACGACCTTGGCGCTGCCTTTCCCCTGCTCGGCCTGCTCTGCGACGAGCTGGATCGCCTGCAACAGCGCGCGCCCTTTGCTATCCGTGGGGAGCCCGCGAGCGCGAGTGACGAAGGACTCGACACGGGCGAGCTCGGCAGCCACACTGGCTCTACCCGGCGCCGTTTCCGTCGATGGCTCTTCGGCCTCCGGTTCATCGTCCTCCTCCAGATCGGCGAGGAAGTCCTCCCGGTCCGCCTCGTCGTCGGGGGGCAGCTCATCGCAAAGGCGACGGAGGCGCCCGGCAACCCTCTCCAGACTGGCGCGGAGGGCGGCGTGAGAGGAGGCCATACGCCGGAGGAAGCCGAGCAGGAGGAGCCTTCGCTGGTTGCCTCGGAACGCATGGAGGTTCGGCTCGAGGAGGTAACTCGTGACGTCGTCGTAGAGCGCGCGTTCCTCCGGGCTCATCGTGTACGGGAAGAGCCGGGCCTGGCGCGCCACGAACGGCTCGCGCATAAAATCCTGCGCCTGGCGCCGCAACGTGCGCTTGAGGACCGTCTTGAGACGGCGGTTGAGCTCGTGCTCCTGGCCCTCGGCGAGGACCCGTTCGTCGTCGGGACAGAAAAGATCGCGGAACGTGGGGAGATCGCCGAGCAGAGTCCCGGTGGGATCGATGTAATGGACGAGCCCCCAGAGCTCGAGGAGAGAGTTCTGGATCGGCGTCGCCGTCAGCAGGAGAATCGGCGTGCCGCTACCGCGGATAGCCTGTGAGAGCCGGCCCGCCGTGCGGGCGTACCGCGAGTCCTCCCGCAGGGCGCCGGTGCTGTCGATCCGCTTGTAAATCCCCGCGAACACTTCGTGCGCCTCGTCGATGACGCAGAGGTCGAAACGGTCGGCAGCCTGGAGGAGCGGCGCTCCGGCCTCTCCGCCAGCGAAATCGCGTGTCACCAGGAAGACGCCGCGGCCCGCGAAGCTATCTCCGGCGCGGGTCACTTCCCGCGCATCAATGTTGAAGAGGGAGAAGAGCTCTTGCTTCCACTGTCCGAGCAGCGACTTGGGAGTGACAATCAGGATGCGGGTTGCCCCCTCGGCAAGGAGCTGTGCGACCACCAGCCCAGCCTCAATGGTCTTGCCGAGACCGACCTCATCCGCGAGGATGCAGCCGCCATCGGGAAGGCGCGCGAGGGCAAAGACAACGGCGTCGATCTGATGGGGGTTGGCGTCGATGCGTGCTGACCGTTGCGAGGCGACGCTACGGCGTTGCTCGGCAGCCCGCCGCCGCCGCACCAGATCTTCGGCGAGATAGAAACGCTGGATCGGATGGAGACGGGGCATCGGAGTCTGTTTAGACACCGTGGCTCCTTGAATTGTTCATATAGGGCTGATGGGCCACTGGGCGATTCTACGCCCGAGAAGGCCCTGAAGGACGGCGGCCTGAGAAAAGTGCCTGCCAAACAGAGAATGCGCACTTCTCCGCCGTCTCTTCGCCAGCCGTCTCGGGAGATTTTTCCTCTCCCCGGCGCCCCCATTACCGAGATTCCGGACCGAAATCGACCAAGGAAGGACACCAGCGCCGTCCTCTGACCGGATTCACCCCCTCAAATCGGCCTTCGTTTCGGCCCCAGGACAGACTTC
>Ga0307506_10000214_pt1 | contig 17067 bp, 19 predicted proteins | sample 25_S_MG_FD_202175 | JGI IMG/M metagenome (GOLD analysis project Ga0307506, IMG submission 202175) | Soil microbial communities from Populus trichocarpa stands in riparian zone in the Pacific Northwest, United States - 25_S | ecosystem: Environmental > Terrestrial > Soil > Riparian zone > Trees... | reverse complement strand
ACTGAACTGGGGCCGGAGCAGGGCAACGCGACGTTCGCCCAATACATGCGAACGGTGGGTGCCGTGTCCGCCGGTTCCGATGTGGGACAGAACATTCGCACCGGCAGCTATTACAATGTGCGTGAACGGCAGGGTAACCCGGTCCAGGGAGAGCAGACTCCCAAGGGGCAGTGGGCTCCCACTGATATTGAAAGCCCCTACGGGCATAAGATGCAAAACACGCAATACGGCGGTTACCGCGACATCCAGGCCGGCAATCCGCTCGATCCCGAGATGCGGCCCAAGCGGGCCAGCTTCGATGCCAATTTGGGCGGCAATCAGCAGCCGGTGACGGTGGATAAGCACAACCTGCGGCTCATCGGCATGCTGAGCAGAAATCCGGAGTTTCTCAATACGCAGATCGAGGCCGACGTGAACTACCCGTCACTCGGGATCGCGAAGGGCGACAAGATCAATTTTAAGGATGCTTACAAAAGCGGCCGCTTCACCATGGATCAACTCCTCCAGGTTCCGCAGGCGTGGAAGGACGTGCCCGAGGCCAATCACTACGCCGCCCTGGAGGGGTTCCAGCAGGATCTGGCGCGCGAGATGGGCGTCTCACCGGCGCAGCTTCAGGCTGCCCTGTGGGTCGGTGGGGGCCGCGTGACGGGGTTACGATCGTTGCCAACCTCGTTCATGGGCGCCATGGAGCAACGCCTGCAAAAGACCGCCGCCGAGCGGGGCGGCACGCCGATGAAGGCGCTGCTTGATTTCGTGCGCGGCAAGAAGCCTTTGCTAACGCCGATGGCCGGGACGATCGGCGCCGGCGCGGCTGCTAACGCCCTCCAGCCCGACGATAATCGGTGATGAACTCCCATATCGCGACCGCTTCGTCGGTGTCCTCGGCGAGCCGGGCGATGGCTCGCATCGTGTCCGGGTCGGCGCCGCTCGCGATGGCGCGTTCGATGAACGCGTCGGCGGCCTCCGTCTGGTCCCATGTGTAATCGCGCGCTACAAGTATCGGCATGCCTCGTTCCTTCTCATCCAAGGGGCGGCGGTCAGGGGCGGGCGGCGCGCGTCAACGCTCCGACCGTCCCGCATCATAGCACAGGGGCGCCGTCAGGACCGGCTCCGGGGGGCGGCGGTGGCCCGTAACGCGCTCAGCTACGGTGGCTCCGACAGCGACAACCCGCTCTCGGCGGCGCCATGGACCATTCCCGACCCGTCCGACCCCACGGTGCCGATGTCGCAGGGCGCCGCGGTGACGCGGGCCGTGAGCGACGTGGATCAGTGGATGGAGGCGCAGCGGCGGAAGTCGGCGGCCATGGGGTTATGGGACGATAAGACCGGGTTGCCGACGCGGGCGGGACTGCTCGACGCGATCAGGCAAACTGGCACGGCGGTGGCACTTGGCACGGGTGGCGGTGAAGGGCGGCGGCCAAATTACACTCCGGGCGGAAAGTACATTGACCAGACCTTGTTGGACTTCTTGAACAAAGACAAGAAAGTCTACGGCCAGAGCGCGACGGCTGACATGAGTGGCTACCATCGAGGCATGGATCTGACCCGTTACGAGTCAATCGCCAACGACTTTCAGCGGGTATGGTTCAAACCTGAAGAGCGTGCCGCCGCTGACCGGGTGCTGGCGACTGAACCCTTGCGCCAGATCGCCATTCGACCGGACGCCAGTATCGAAGACATGGCGCGTTATCACACGGAAGCGGGCCGTGCTTATGGCTACCCGGAGGATGATGTTCAACGGTGGGTCGCGGCATTCAGGGCGTCTCGACAGCAATGAGCGCCGCCGCCGACGACGGCATCCCCCTGAACGACGGCAACGCCATCGGCAAGCTCTACGACACGCTGGAGGAGAACAAGCGGCTCCGCGACCGCATCCTCGCCCTCGAGGCCGAGATCGCCCTCATGCGCGGCACGCTGGCCCGCTACGACGCCACCGACGATGGGCCGGTCACGCTCATCGAAGGCACACCGAACGCACCACGATGAGTGACAATCCACTCGTCATCCCGGCCGCCGCCGCGCCGAACAACGGCAACGCGCTCTCCAACGCGCCGCCCGATCCGCTCGACTACACTGACCGCTACAACACCCGCCTGTCGCCCGCCGACGAGCAGCGGTTTCAGCAATGGATGCAACAACAATCCCAGGCCACCGGGCGCGACATGAGCAACGACTTCTATGACTACGACCTGCGTGGGTTTTTCAAATCAGGCGGCAAGTTCGACGCTGAGAGCGGTCACGCGGGCGACACGTTCAAGAAGCCGAACCATCCGACGTTCAGCGATCAGAGCCAGTATCACGGCGTCGATGGCCACAAGGGCGGCACATGGGGCGGCGGACAGAACGGGCAGCCGTTCACGTTCACGCCCTCCGCCACGAACCTTCAGATGATGCCGTTGCCTGACCTGCAACGTTACTTCGCCTCCCCGGCCGAAGCCGGTCGCAGCGTCCTCGTGATGCCGAACCAACAGGCTACCCCATGAGCGAAACAAACACCGATCCCGCATCGGTCCCCGATGTTATCCCGGCCGTTCCCGATCCCCCGGCACCGCCACAAGAGTCCACGCCGGACAGCGGTGAGGGAGAGCAACCGCCGGAACAGCGGGAACAAGACCCCGAGGGCCGCCGCGTCGCCCAGGTCCGCGCCCGGCTGGCGGCGGCTGAGCGGGAACGGGATGCGCAACGCGCCGAGCTGGAATTTTATCGCCGGCAGGCCGCCAATGTGGCGCCCGAGGACGAGACGCCGGAACAACGCTACCAGCGTGAGCGCAGCGCCATCCGCGTCGAGGTCGAGCAGCAGATCCGCACCGAGACGTTCCACCAGCAGGGCGCGGCGCAATACGGCGACTGGAAACAGCGGTGCGATGACCTCGTCGCGATGGGCGCGGATGCCGGCTTCGCGTCGCTCCTGGTCGAGATGCCGGGCGGCGAGGGCGTCAAGGTAGCCGCCGCGCTGGCCGCTGATCCCGACGCCGTGCAGCGCATCGCCGGGCTCCGCACCGAGCGGGCGAGGGCTGTCGCGTTGGGCAAATACGCGGCCGGGATCGATGACGGACCCGCACCAGCCCGCACCAACGGCAACGGCGACAACCGCCTCGCCGCCCCACCCGTCACCCGCGCCCCGGCCCCGATCCGCCCCGTGGTGGGACGTGCCTCGCCGACGTTCAACGAATACACCGCCGATCCCCAAACCCTGGTAGATCGGTATATGAAACAAACCATCGATCGGCAGCAGGGGCGGTGACGTGACCTACGATTCAAACCATCCGATCGACGCGCGCCTCGGCACCACGAAAACCGACCGCGCGTTGTTGGTCTGGTTTGTGTTCGGCGTCGGTAGAGATGGACTTGTCGATATCGCCGACCAGGATGGTGATGTCATCACCAACATCACCAGAGAGCGCGCCGACAGGATTGTCGCTCTCAGAAACAAGTTCGTGGATGAGGCCGCCGACATCATCAACGCCGAAGACTGACGTGCCGACGGGCAGCGGGCCGTAACACCGCGCGACGTGCCGAACCGAACGGGTAGCGGGTCCGATAACACCGCGTGGCGTGCCGACCCGGCTGATCGCGTGGCTTCTCTGTTGCGACAGCGGACTGAACCGGCGCCAGTGAACGCTGGCGCTTTACTTCAATCCGTAAAGCACGGAGGCTATCATGCCCGCCACCAATACACTCCTGACTATCGGAATGATTACCGCCAAAGCACTGGCGATCCTCCACCAAAAATGTAACTTCATCGGCAGCATCAACCGTCAGTACGATGATTCGTTCGCGCAGTCAGGCGCCAAGATCGGCAGCACACTCCGCATCCGCCTGCCGGTGCAATACACCGTATCGACGACCCCGGCGCTGAGCCTTCAGAATACGATTGAAACGCAGGTCAGCCTGCCGATTACCAACCAGTATCACGTCGACTTCTCGTTCAGCAGCGCCGAACTGACGCTGTCGATTGACGACTTCACGGCGCGCTACATCGAACCCGCCATGTGCGTCCTGGCCGCCCAGATCGAGGCCGCGACCATCGCCATGATGTGGCCGGCGGTGTGGAACCAGGTGGGCGCGTCCGGCTCCGCCATGCCGTTCAAGACGGTCCTCCAGGCCCGCAAGTTGCTGCTCGACAACCTGACGCCGCAGTCCAAGCAGTGGCAGTTGCGGATCAACACACAAGACAACGTCGATATGGTCGATGCCCTCAAGGGCCTGTTCCAGCAATCCACGCAGATCGCACGGCAATACACCGACGGCGTCATGGGCTTGTCCGCCGGGTTTGAATGGGCTGAGAACACGCACTTGACCACGCAAACACGCGGTGCCGAGAGCGGCACGTATCTGGCCACCCCGGCGGCGCAGACAGGCTCGACGCTGGCCGTCACGACCGGGACAGGCGCGGGCAACGCCGGTGATATCTTTACGATCGCCGGTGTGTTCAGGGTCCATCCGGAAACCAAGGTCAACAGCGGGGTGCTGCAACAGTTCGTGCTGACCGCCAACTACGCGGGCGGCGCCGGCAACATGTCCATCGCGCCGGCCATCGTCACGTCAGGGCCGCAGCAGAACGTCAACGCGAGCCCGAACGGCACTACTTCAACCTTGACGTTCGCGAACACGGCGTCAGTGGCGACGGGGTTGAGCCTTGCGTACGCACCCGACGCTTTTACATTCGCAACAGCCGATCTTGTGATGCCCGGCGGTGTTGACATGGCTAGCCGCGTCGTCAAGGACGGTATCTCCATGCGCGCCGTGCGCCAATACTCGATCTCGGACGACACGATGCCTATCCGTATCGACGTCTTGTGGGGCGCTGTCGCTCTCCGGCCCCAACTCGCCTGCCGCCTCGTGGCGAATTAGGAGGCGATCATGTCAGGTTTCGCCAACAGAGGCCCGCAGGACCAACTTTACAACTCGCAGTATTCCTCGGGTCCGCAGCTGTTCGATCCGGCCATCGCGGCGACCGGTGGCGGCCGGTCGTATGTCACCGTCACGGCCAGGGCGGGGGGCACGCGGCCACTGGCCACGAAACTCCCCGCCGCCGTCAACCGCATCGGCACATGCGCCACGGCGGCCGATAGCGTGTCTCTGCCTCCGGCCGCCGGAGGGCAGGTCGTCTACGTTCAGAACGCGGGGGCCGCCAGCGCGCAGGTGTTCGCCGATCCGGCGACCTCGGACACCATCAACGGCGTGGCCGCGGCAACGGGCGTGCCATTGGCCAACGGCAAGGCGGCGTCGTACTTCTCGCCCGCGCCCGGCGTGTGGTTCGCGGTGCTGTCGGCATGATCGAAACGACCGGCGATCTGATCAACTTCGTCCTCCGGGCTTCGGGGATCAACGGCGTTGGCCAGACGCCGCTCGCCGAGGATTCAAATACCGGTCTCGACATGCTGCGGATGTTACTTGCGCAATGGCAACGGAAGCGTTGGCTGGTGTGGAACGAGCAGGAGGTCAGCGTCGTCTCGACCGGGGCGCAGTGGTATACGATCGGCCCCGGCCAGGACTTCAACACCGCGCGTCCCGACAAAATACAGGCCGCGTGGTTTCGCTTCGAGCCGTTCAATGGTCCCAACGCGGTCGACGTGGCGTTGGGGATCATCGAGGCGAAGGAGGACTGGGCCGCCATCACCCTCAAGGATATGCACTCGATCCCCAGTGCCGTGTTCTACGACAGTTCGTTTCCGATCGGCCGGGTCACGTTCGTCCCGGTGCCGCCGGCTTCGCATTATGAGCTGCACCTCGTTCTGAAAGCGGGCCTGCCGACCTACACGACGCTGACCGATCCGCTGGGTGTGCCCGACGAATACATCGAGGCCATGATGTGGTCGCTGTGTGTGCGAATGCAGATGTCCTACGGATTGCCGAGCCGCCCGGATCACGTCGCCGCGATGAAAGTCGCCATCAATGCGATCGAGATGGCCAACACGCAGATCGGGCTGCTGTCGATGCCCGCGGCGCTGGGCCGTCGCAGCGGCGACGTGTCTGGTTGGAGCGGCAAGGGGTTGAACCAAGCCTGGGTAGTAGGCGGGAGCAGCGTACTGTCATGACCGGATATCCCTGGCATACCGGCGACGAGTTGCTGGCCGCCGACCTCAACGCGGCCATCGCGGCGGCCTCGACGGGGGCTCCTGGCCCGCCCGGCAAAGACGGGGCAGCAGGAGCAGCAGGACCGGCGGGGGCGCCAGGGGCCGCTGGACCGCCCGGACCGCCGGGTGCCGGCAGCGTCACCACCATCGCCACCACGGGCGGGATCAGCGGGGGGCCAATCACCACGGCGGGCACGCTTTCCGTCGCCTGGAACGGCCCGCTGGTCAACGCCATTGGCACCGGCCTGTCGGCGGCGGGCGGCACGCTCATCGTGACAGCCACGGGCGGCGGCGCTCCGAGCGGGGCGGCGGGCGGGGATCTGGCGGGGACGTATCCGAACCCCACCCTGGCCGCCTCGGGCGTCACGGCGGGCGCCTATGGCAGCGCGACCCAGGTTCCGGTCGTGACGGTGGATGCCAAGGGCCGCGTTACCACCATGGGGCTCGCCACCCTCACCGCGCCGCCGGTCAGCTTCGCCTCGGTGACCGGAACGGCAAGCTACGCGCAGCTCCCGACCGAGGTTGCCCAGGTGCCGATCACGTTCAGCTTCGCCGGCAAGCCGGCCACGGGCGCACTGGTCAACGTGCCCATGAGCATGGCCCTCACCGTCCCCGCGTCGCTCGCGGGCGCCACGGTCTATGAGAGCACGAAAACCACGAGCAACGCCGCGTTTGCCGTCAATCGGATCACTGGCGGGACTACGATCACGTCGATCGGGACAGTTACGATCACGTCGGCCAGCAACACCAGCGCGACGCTCGCGGGCACGGGCGCGACCATGGCGGCGGGGGATGTGCTGCAGATGGTGGCGCCGACGCAGGACGCCACTCTGTCCGACATCGGAATAACCCTGTTGTGTAACCGCGTCTGATGCCGGCGCCCGTCCTCGACGGCTCAGCGACCGGCGTCTCGCAGAGCACCACGACGGTCGCGGCGGCGCTCACCACGACCGGCACCAATCGCATCATCTGCGCGCTGATCTACTTCGAGCTGAACGCGGGCAGGCTGTGGGCGACCGGCGTGTCCGGCGGCGGCCTGACGTGGAACAAGCGCACCCAGGCCACAACGTTCCAGGGCAGTGGACAAGCCACGTATAACGGGCAAACGCTTGAGTTGTGGTGGGCGTTGGCGCCGACCGCACTGGCCGCCGTGACCATGACCGCGACGTGCTCCGCCACGTTCGACGGCGCCGCGATGCTGCTGTTCGGCGTGTCGGGTTGCAACACCACGAACCCGTGGGACGCCAATGTGTCGCTGGCGGCGAGGGCGACAAATTTCTTCGCCACGGTGCCGACGTTCACCAACATCTCGACAACGCAGGCCAACGACTTCCTGATCTTCGGTTTCGGCTCCAATGGCAATCAGACGATCGGCACAGTGCCAACCGGCTTCACGTCCATCGGCGCGCGTGTGAACGGTTCCCCGCCGGTCAATTTCGCCGCCGTGGGCGCCGCGTCACTGGGAGTCACGGTCGCGCAGACGAGCCAGACCTATGCCTGGGGATCGGCGTTCACGACCGCCGCCAACGCCGTGATCTTCGACGCGCTCACCGCCGACACGGGTGGTTCGACCACGGCGCCGCGCCCGGCCTGGGAGGTACTGACGCGCAAGACGATCGCCACGACCAACACCGTCGCCCTCGATACGGCTGGCATTTCCGCGAATGACGTGATCGTGGTCGTGGCATATTCGGAACAGACCGGCGGCGGCCCCGCGATTTCCACCATCAGCGGCGGCGGCCTGACGTTCGCGCAACGCTCGCGCTCGCACGGCAGCGCCAGGGGCAATCTGGAAATCTGGTCGGCGCTGGTCGCGGGCACCCTGGCGGCCAGCAGCATCACCGTTACCTACGCCGCGACCGTCGATAGTGCCTCCGTGCTTGTCATGGCCATGGTCGGCTGCGATGCCTCGCGCTGGGACGCCAATGCCGGTCTGCCGAAGCTCCTTTCCAACACCGCCGGAGGCACCTGGACGCCGAGCGTGACGGCGGTCACCACGTCACAGGCGCATGACATGGTTCTGGCCGCGGCGGCGGCGACTGTCGCCGGGGCGCTGACGGTCCCATCCGGTTTCGTGTTGCTCGATCAGGTGCAAGGTGTGGCGGGCATCCAGCCGTCCAATCTTGGGATAGGCATGCAACCGCGAGCCACGACCCAGAGCGGCGCTACCATAACCTGGGGCGTGGCGATGGGTGACGGCGCCACGACCAGCGCCGGCGGCGAATACATCGTTGACGCGCTGACGGCTGATGTTCCGCCCGTCGTCAGCTCGCAGGCCGTGCGCGCGATGGTGCTGGCGTGAGCCGCGTACCCCTCACGGGCGGGGCCTATCAGGCCCGGAGCGTCGCGGCGGCGGCGCAACGCAGCGTGAACCTGTTCTCCGAACCCGTCCCCGAGGCGCAGGGCGAGCCGATGCCCGCGGCCAATTATCCCACACCAGGAACCAGACTTTTGGGCACCGTCGGCCCCGGCCCGATCCGCGCGATCCGGCAGGCCACGACCGGCGGGATCTACTGCGTGTCGGGAAATGGCGTCTACAAGATCGACCCCACGACCTGGGCCGGGACGCACCTCGGCGATCTCACGCACGGCCTGATCACGCCCGTCTCGATGGTGGATAACGGCCTCGATATGGTGTTCGTGGACGGCTCCGCCAACGGCTGGCACGTCACGCTCGTCGGCGACACCTTCGCCCGGATCGACAACAGCGATGGCATCTTCATGGGCGCCACGCGCGTCGATTACCTGGACACATATCTGTTGTTCAACAAACCCGACACCCCGCAGTTCTACTCGTCCGACAGCCTCGCGCTGACCTTCGACCCGTTGTGGTTCGCCAATAAGGAGAGTTACAGCGATCTGTTGCGGACGCTCGTGGTCGTAAAGCGTGATATCTGGTTGTTTGGCGACAAGTCTACTGAGATATTCAACAACGTCGGCAAGCCTGATTTCCCGTTCGAGTCCGCGCCCGACATCTTCATCGATCATGGCATCGCCGCCGTTTACAGCGTGGCCGACTACGATAACAGCGTCTTCTGGCTGTCGGCTGACCGGCAGGGCCACGGCATCATCGTCATGGGCAGCGGCTACCAAACGAAACGAATTTCAACGTATGCCATCGAGAACGAGGTCGCCGGGTATGCGAAGATCAGCGACGCCATCGGCTTTTGCTACCAGATCGGCGGGCATTCGTTCTACGTCCTGACGTTCCCGGCCGCCGACAAGACGTGGTCCTACGACATCACCACCCAGTTGTGGCACGAGTGGGTCTGGATCGACACGAACGGCGACGAGCACCGCCACCGGGCGAATTGCTACTGGCCCATCAATGGTGTTCCCGTTGTCGGCGACTGGCAGACCGGCAATCTGTATGCGCTCGATCATCGCGTGTTCACGGACTTCGGCGGGACCATCAAGCGGGTCCGGTCGTTTCCGCATCTCGTCGCGGACGGGAAACGGGTCTTTTACCGCCAGTTCCTCGCTGACTTCGACACCGGCAACGCGCCGGATACGGTCGCCACCACCACCAGCGTCGAGACCATCGTCACCTGGCTGCCTGATATCGCGCGGCTCAACGGCGTCTCGGTGGGAGCGATCACGACCACGTTCGGCGGCGTGTTCATCGACTGGCCGCGCGGCCTCGTCTACGTCGTCGGCCAGACCGGCTATCAGAAATACACCACGGCGATGGTGACGCAGACGCCGCTGGTGACAGTCGCGACGCCCGGCACCCGCTTCGTCTCCGCCGCCGACGTTGACCCGTTGAGCGGCGACCTGATCATTCAGACCGACCCATCCAATCCGAACGGCGTGCCGATTTACAAGCTGGACCCGACCACGTTCGCCGTGCTCGGCACCTTCGGCGTGGCGACCGGCTCCCCGTCCTATCCCGCCTCGGTCTGGCAGGGGCAGAGTATCGTCTGCGTCGTGGCCAACGGCGTCAGCTTCGGGTTCGTGAAATACTCGGTCTCGTCGGGGATCGTCTCCGGGTTCCGCGTCGATACGATGGCGCACAGCGGGTTCACCGCGAACATCGTCACCGGCAGCACCAACAACCGCGGCTCCATGATCGCCGGCAATTCGGGAGGTAGCGCGGCCTCGGTGTTCCTGTCGTGGGACGCCACCACGGCGCCGGCACCATCGGTCCCGCTCTACCGGATCGACGTGGCCGCCTCCGCCACGGCCTACAACCCCGCGACGTGGCCCACGCCAAATCCCGGCATCACCTGGGTGACGGTCGGAACGATCCCCGTCGCCGCCGTCAATCCAGCCTGGACCGGCTTCACCGTTTACTCGCTCGGCTACGACCTGGCCGACGGCAACGTGCTGATGCTTGCCGGCACCTCGAACCCGGCGGACGGCCAGCGTGTGCTGAAACTCAACGCGCTGACGGCGGCGGTGATGTGGTCCATCGCCATCGGCACCTCGATCGTCAACCTTGGCGGCTCACGGATCAACGGCTCGCTGTGGATGATCCGCAATCCGGGCGCGGGCGCCGGCCCCACCAGTTCCTACCGCATCGACACGTTGACCGGCACGCTGACAACGCAGCCCATCACCGGCGTCTATGCCGCCGCCGACACGCAGGCGCAGCAGAGCGACAGCGATACTTCGGTGATGTTCTACGGCGGCAACTTCACGAGCCAAACGGGGGCGCCCAACCCGGTCACGGGCACCGGCACGTTTTCCGCCGGCTGGAGTTTCATGGGCGGTCAGACCACGCGCACGACGATCACCAACGCGGCGATCCAGGGCAATCTGATTTCGCTTCGCTGGTCCGATGATCGTGGCCATGCGTGGGGTAGCCCGGTGGAACAACCGATCGGCGACGCGGGGGCTTATCGCACCAGCCTGCAATGGCAACGTCTGGGCCTCGCGCGTTGGCGGGTGTTTGAACTGTCCTGGTCGGTGGCCATGCCCACCTCGTTGCAAGGCTGTTACGTAGACGCCACGCCGGCGGGGAGTTAGGACATGGCCGCACCGATCATTGTTCCCGAGCCTCAGTTCTGCGACGCCAACGGCCTCCCGTTCGCGGGTGGAACGATCGAGACCTACACCGTTGGCACGTCCACGCCAAAGTCCACATGGACCGATCCGGGTCTGACCGCGCTCAACACCAACCCGATCGTGCTGGACAGCGCCGGGCGTTGCGTGATGTGGGGTTCGGGCGATTACAGGCTGGTGCTGCGTGACAGCGTCGGCAACGAAATCTGGGATCAACCCGCCACGACCATCGTCTCCGCCGCCATGGCGCCGGTTGTGTCCGCCCCGACGATCGCCGACGCGGTGCACCAGCTTGGCATCGACGGGCTGATCGCCACCGAGGCGGCGGACAGGGCGGCGGCGGACAGCGCCGAGCAGACCGCGCGCATGGCGGCCGATACGACGCTTCAGACCAACATCGACAACGAGGTGACGGCGCGGACGGCGGGCGACGCGAACCTTCAGACGCAGATCGACGCGATCACCGGGGCGACGGGGCCGGTCAGTCCGCTGCCGCCCGGTTATTCATTCCGCTTCGGGCTCGCCATGTCGGATGGCAGCGGCAACTTCTCGGCGACGTTCTCCCCGCCGTTTCCGACCGCGTGCGATACCGTTGTGACGACGGGGCCGCCGAACTGGTGGACCGGGGTCACCGCGCAGTCGGCCGGGGGGTTTAGCGCCAAAACCTCGTCTCCGTTGCATGGCGGGACGTGGGAAGGCGGGCCGCAGGCGGTGCAGTGGATCAGCATCGGGCATTGAGCCTTGTCCGGCACCGGTAACATCAGCGCCGTCATCCCGGCCCCCTCGACGCCGATGGTCGACGAGGGCGGCTCGATCACGACGCCGTGGAGGGCCTGGCTGCTTGTCCTCCAGAGACGCACCGGCGGGACGGCCGGGATCGCGACCGGGGATCTGACTGGACTGGTGGCCATCGAGCGGGCGGCGCGTATCGCGGCGAACGACGCGCTGCAACTCGCCATCGACGCCGAGATCGCGGCGCGGCAGGCGGCCGACAACGTCGAGGCCGCGGCGCGGGCGAATGGCGATACCACGCTGAACCTGGCGATCCAGGGCACCACGAACCTGCTGAACGCCGAGATATTCCGGGCCACCCAGGCCGAGGCGCTGCTGGTGCCGCGCGCTGACCTCTGTGCGCTCTGGGCCGCCTGCGACCTGTCGTTTCTGCCCACGAGTGATCCGGGGAACGGATTGCCATGGAACGACGCGGGGCACCTCGCGGTCGGCTCGGGGACCACGCTGGTCGATCTTGGCCTGGAGGACGCGAGCGGGACGTGGCTGCTCGAAGACGCGACCGGCAACTGGGAGTGGGGATAAGCGGCGATGGCCAGCACGAAAATCTCCGCGGGCGCGGACCCGGTCACCCTGGTGGCGACCGACAAGGTGCCGATGGCCCGCTCCGCCTCGACCACGGCCTACGCGGCGACAATGACCGAGGTCCGGACATTCGCCCTGGCGGGCACCATCACGCCGGCCGGGATAACGTTCACCGTGCTGCCGGTCAACGCGGCCAATGACAGCGCGGCGGCGGCGGCCGGGGTGGTGGTCGGCGGGGTCTACCGGACGGGCTCCGCGCTGATGATCCGGACGGTGTGATGGCGCCATTCGTCGTCTTCGCGACCCCGAGAAGCCGCACCAAATGGCTCAGTGAGTTCCTGTCATACGGGCCATGGCAGGTGGGCCATGATCAGTTGCGGTACTGCCGTTCCCTCGACGACGTGAGCGCATGGCTCGCGCAGCCCGCCACGGGCACCGTGGAGACCGCCGCCGCCCCGTTCTGGCGTCTGCTGCCGGAGGGCGTCCGCGTCGTCACGCTGCGCCGCCCCATCCCCGAGATCCTGGCTTCGCTGCGGCGGACGGGCGTGCCGTTCGATGACGCGCCGATGACCGCGATCCTGCGGGCGGCGGAGCGCAAGCTGGACCAGATCGAGGCGCGGGTGCCGGGCGTGCTGGCGGTGTCGTTCGATGACCTCGGCACCGAGACGGGGTGCGCCCGCGTGTTCGAGCATTGCACCGGCATGGTCCACGATCACGCCTGGTGGGCGGCGTGCGACGTGGTCAACATCCAGATCACCTTCGAGCATCTGGTGCGCTACTTCATCGCGCACAGGCCGCAACTGGAGAAACTGGCGAAGACGGCGAAACACCGTTGCATCGCCAACATGACGCGCCTGCCGCGGGAGCCTGACGGGGTGACGTTCCAACGCGAGCCGTTCCGGCAGTTCTGGCGTGACGCCGCGCCGTTGCTCGCCGAGCACGCCGTGGAAGCCGGCGAGGCGCCCGACTATCCCGACGCTCTCAACGCGCCGCTGATGGAGATACTGGACGACGGCGGCATGTTGCAGATGATGACGGCGAGGATGAACGGCCGGATGTTCGGCTACCTGATGACGATCATCGAGCCGACGCTGGAGGACCGCGAGATGCTGCAAGGGTGGCACTCGATCTTCTACGCCTCGCCCGACATGCCGGGGATCGGCATGCGCCTGCAACGCGCGGCGGCGGACGCGCTGCGCGAACGGGGCGTGAAACAGATCATCATGCGGGCGGGACACCGCGCGTCGGGACCACGCCTCGGGGCGTTCTACCGGCGGCTCGGCGCCGAGGATATCGGCGCGCTGTATCGATTGGAGATCAACTGATGGGCATCACGGCGGCGGGGGCCACGGCTCTGGCGATCGGCGCGTCGGCGGCGGTTGGCGCCGGCACCTCGATCTATGGCGCGAACAAGGCGGCGGGCGCGGCCAAGGACGCGGCCAATCTTCAACAGGCGCAATACCAGCAGACACGTGGGGACCTGCAACCGTATTTCGGCCCCGGAACGGCGGCGGTCGGCAACGCGCTGCAAATCGCCCAGAGCGGCCCCACCGGCGGCGGGCCTGATTACGTGGCGCAGGCGGCGCAGCACATCCCCGGACAGATGACGCAAGCGGAACTGGAGCAGACGCCAGGGTATCAGTTCACGTTGGCGCAAGGTTTGAAACAGACGCAATCGGCGGCGGCGGCACGGGGACTGGGCGTATCGGGGGCCTCGCTCAAGGGCGCGGCGAAGTTCGCCACGGGACTGGCTGACAGCACCTACATGGATCAGTTCAAGGTCGCGCAGGATCGTTTCACTGACTACATCAATTTGAATGTGGGGCAGCAGGGCAACCTCACCAACCAGTTCAATCGGCTGAACTCCATCGCGACGCTCGGGGCCAACGCCGCCGCCGGGCTCGGCACGCAGGGCACCACGGCGGCCTCCAACGAGGGCAAGTACCTCAACGCGGCCGGGCTCGATCAGCAGGCGGGGCTGACCAACGCCACCAACGCGCTGTCGAGCGGCGTCAACGATTACCTTGGGTATAAGGCATATCAGGACAGAACGACGCAGCAGGCGGCGGCGAACCCGACAACGTCCGGGTACCCGTCGCCATACTCGGGGCCGAGCAACGCCCTGTATCCCCAGTACGATCCAATGGGCAAATTCGCGAGAACAGCCTGACACCGTGAGGGGACCGTATCATGGCTGACCTGAACCAATTGCTCCAGAACGTGGACAGCGTGCCGACGGTGCCGACCGGCGGTCTGGTCCGCGTCAACCCGCTGGCCGCGATCACGGCGGGCAATCAGGCGGCGCAGAGCGAGTTCCAGACGCGTGACTGGCAGGCCAAACAGGCCGCCGGGCAGGCGTATCAGGGCGCCATCGATCAAAGGACGGGAGAGTTCGATCCGAACAAGTTCCGCACGTTGCTGTCGCAGTCAGGGCCAGCGGCGCTGGCGGCTGGAGCGGCGCTGACGAATACGCAAAGCATCAGTTCCGACCAATTAAACCAGAATATGAAAAAGGCCAACTGGATCAATTCGAGGGCCGGGGCGCAACTTCTGTCCGGTGATTTCAGCGACGCTGGAATGATGCGGATATTCCAGGATGGATTGGCGAGCGGCGCCCTGACGATGCCCGAAGTGCAACGACAGATGCAACTGCTGCCACCTGACGCGGAGGGGCGACGGAGATATCTGCAAGAGCATCAGGACACGGCGGCGGCGATTGAAACGCAACTCCAACAGAAGTACGGGACGACATTCCGCGAGAACCAGGGCGGCGCGATCGTCCCCGGCGTGCAGAGGCCCGCGCGGGAGGGGGGTGGCGCCACGACAGCCCCGGGCTCGATCCTGATGACGCTGACGCCGGCGGAACAACACGAAACGGTCGAGATGCAGGACCCGCGCAAAACATTGCCGGATGGAAGCCCGAACCCCGATTATGGAGCGATGAAACCGTTCACCAAGACCGAACGGTTTGAGATGATGGGGTTCAAAGTCCTGCCCAACGGACAGGTGATCCGGGCCACCGATCAGGCGGCGCCAGGGTCGAGCCCGCTTGGGACCGGGCGCTATCCCACATTGCCGCCGGCTTTGACGCCGGGTGGAAAAGGAGCGGGGGCTCCGCCTCCGGCACCGGCACCCGCCCCGGCACCACCTCCGGCACCCGCGCCGGCACCAACCCCAACACCGACGACAGTGCCGCCGACCCCCGCGCCTGCCGCCGCACCGGGAACAATTCCATTGCCGCCGTCCACACACGGTGTGCCAACCGCTCCGTCGTCAATGCTGCAGGGCGGCACGCGGTTGGCATCGGCCAACCCGTTGCAAGTGCCCGCGACCGGCGCGCCAGGACCACCCTCTCCGCTCGTCTCTGCCGACGTGGCGGACATCCAGGCGGGCATGGCCATGGCCAGGGCCAGAGGCACCCAACTGGCCGCCGCGGGAGGCAGCCCATTCGATAACCGCCCGATTTCCAGACTGAGTCCGGCTGACGAAGAACTGATAAGGGCGTCGGGACCGAAATTCCAGAGTGAGATCGACGCCGGGACACGGGCGCAGGGCCAGCAGGCGATCCTGGCGAATATGATGGCTGACACAAAACAATTCATGACAGGCCCATATTCAACGAGCATCGTGAACTGGCGTGCCCGGTTGGCTCCCGTGTTCAATGTCAATGAAAAGGCGCTCGCGGCGGCGCAGGACTTCAGTAAGCTAGCCGCGCAACTGGCGTTGGAGCAGGCCGGATCGGTCGGTGCCGGAAGCGATGCCCGGTTCAGCGTGACCCAGGCCGCGAACCCGCATGCTGAATTGTCCCCCGCGAGTATTGACCTGATCCTGCGTCAGTTGCAGGGAAACGCCGATTACATTCAGGCGCGTCAGAGCATGGCGCAGCAATGGCCGTCCAAAGCGAATTACAATGGCTTTGTCGAAAGCGTGCGCCCGCTCGATCCGCGCGTGTTCCAATATCAACGCATGACTGACCCGCAACGATCCGACTATTTCAATGCCATGGACGAGCGGGATCAGCGGACGTTCATGCAGGCTCACAAGTGGGCCGAGGACCGAAAGCTGCTTCCCGGTGGTTGATATCACTACCTTTGATCAGGTCTTTGAGGACGCCGCGAAGGCATGGAATGTCGATCCGATGTTGCTTAAAGCGGTAGCATTGCAGGAAAGCCCGGACGGAAAGGGCGGCGTGAACCCCCGCGCGGTTTCTCCGGTTGGTGCTCAGGGGATGTTGCAAATCATGCCCCGGACACAAAAGGATCTCGGCGTTACTGATCCTTTTGATCCCGTGCAAGCGATTTTCGCCGGTGCCAAATATCTTAGTGAGGGGCTTGATAAAGAGGGCACGCCAGAGGGCGCGCTGCTTTATTACCATGGCGGCCCAGGCTGGCGCGACAAGTATGGCCGCGAGAGCGCCGGCTATGTGCCCGCCGTCACGAGCCATTACAGGGCGTTGACCGCCGCGCGGGCCGCGCAGGCACCGCCAGCGGCATCCCAGGCCCCACCGGCCGCCAGCACCGCGTCAACAACCCCGTGAACAGGCTGCGACATGGCCGATGAAACCCCCGCCGAGTTCCTGAAGCGCACCACGAGTCGCGGCGGCCCCGCCAGTGGCGCGCCGCAGCCCGGCCAGGAAACGCCGGCGCAGTTTCTCGCGCGGACGGCGCCC
>Ga0307506_10000213_pt1 | contig 17474 bp, 8 predicted proteins | sample 25_S_MG_FD_202175 | JGI IMG/M metagenome (GOLD analysis project Ga0307506, IMG submission 202175) | Soil microbial communities from Populus trichocarpa stands in riparian zone in the Pacific Northwest, United States - 25_S | ecosystem: Environmental > Terrestrial > Soil > Riparian zone > Trees... | reverse complement strand
CGGCCCACTCGGCTCAAAAGGATTCTTGCTTTTCTCCCCCTCTCCCGGGGGCTGGGAGGGCGATGGGAGAGGGGGCCGGGGGGTGGAGGCCGCTACGGCGCCGACGTCACCTTCACCGCCTTCTTCACGTCGCCGCCGCCCGCTTGAGAGCCGAACGCGCCGCAGCCAGGCGGGCGATGGGCAGGCGGTAAGGCGAGCAGGAGACGTAGTCGAGCCCGACCTGGTCGAAGAATTCGACTGAGGCGGGATCGCCGCCGTGCTCGCCGCAGACGCCGAGGTGGAGGTCCGGCCGCGCCTGCCGCCCCTTCTGGCAGGCCATGGCGACGAGCTGCCCGACTCCCTCGATGTCGATGCTCTGGAAGGGATCGTGCGCCAGCACACCGGTCTCGATGTACTGCGGCAGGAAGCGGCTGGCGTCGTCGCGCGAGTAGCCGTAGGTCATCTGGGTGAGGTCGTTGGTGCCGAAGGAGAAGAAGTCCGCGAAGGCGGCGATGCGGTCGGCGAGGAGCGCGGCGCGCGGCACCTCGATCATGGTGCCGATGGGGATCTCCAGCTCCACGCCCGCCTCCTTGAGGATGCGCGCGGAGGTCTCGACGATGCGCTGGCGCAGGCGGATCATCTCCTCTTCCGTGCCGACCAGCGGCACCATGATCTCCGGCCGCACGTCGTCGCCGGCCTTGACGCGCACGCAGGCGGCGTACACGATCGCCTGGACCTGCATGTCGTAGATCTCGGGTGCGGTCAGCCCCAGCCGGCAGCCGCGCAGGCCAAGCATGGGATTGGACTCCGCCAGCGCCTCGGCGCGCGCTTCCACCTCGGCCGGATCGATCCCCATCTGCCCGGCGAGCCGGCGCAGCGCTTTTTCGCCGTGCGGCAGGAACTCGTGGAGCGGCGGATCGAGCAGGCGCACCGTGATCGGCAGGCCGGGCAGGGCGGCGAAGATGCCCTCGAAATCTTTCTGCTGCATGGGCAGGAGCTTGGCGAGCGCTTCGGCGCGCTCGGCGTCGTCCTGGGCGAGGATCATCCGCCGCACCCAGCCGATGCGCTCCTCGGCGAAGAACATGTGCTCGGTGCGGCAGAGGCCGATGCCCTGGGCGCCGAGGGCGCGGGCGACCTGTGCGTCGTGCGGCGTGTCGGCATTGGCGCGCACGCGGAGGCGGCGCACGCCGTCCGCCCAGTCGAGGACCTGGCGGAAGGCTTTCGCGGCGGGATTCGTCGCCGCGCCGCCGTCGAGGAGCGAGAGGAGGACTTCCGACGGATGCGTGCTCAAGGAGCCGGCGAGGACGGCGCCGGTGGTGCCGTCCATAGACAGCGCGTCGCCCTCCCGGAACACCCGCCCCTTGACCCGCACCTCCCCCGCGCGCTCGTCGACGTCGAGCTCTCCGGCACCCACCACGCACGGCTTGCCGAGACCGCGGGCGACCACGGCGGCGTGCGAGGTCATGCCGCCGCGCGAGGTGAGGATGCCGGCCGCTGCGTGCATGCCGACGATGTCCTCCGGCGAGGTCTCGGCGCGCACCAGGAGGACCGGACCGGCCGCCGCCGGGTCGTTCGCCATCTGCGCCGCCCGCTCGGCGGTGAGCGCGATGCGCCCCGACGCCGCGCCCGGCCCGGCCGGCAGGCCGCGGGCCAGCAGCTCCGCCCGCGCCACCTCCTTGGCGTCGAATTCGGGAGCCATCATCTGCACCAGGTGCTGCGGCTCGACGCGCTGGAGCGCCGTGCGCTCGTCGATCAGCCCCTCCCCCACCATGTCGACCGCGATGCGCACCGCCGCCGCGCCGGTGCGCTTGCCGGTCCGCGTCTGCAACATGAAAAGCTGATCGTGCTGGATGGTGAGCTCGATGTCCTGCATGTCGTGGAAGTGGTGCTCCAACGTCGAGCAGACCGCCTCCAGATCGTTCCAGGCCTGCGGATAGTCCTTGGCCAGCCCCTCGCCGTCCGGCCCCTCCACCGGCTTCGGCGTGCGGATGCCGGCGACCACGTCCTCGCCCTGGGCGTTGATCAGATACTCGCCGAAGAGCTTGCGCTCGCCGGTCGCCGGGTTGCGCGTGAAGGCGACGCCGGTCGCACAGTCGGCGCCGCGGTTGCCAAAGACCATCGCCTGGACGTTGACGCCGGTCCCGGGGTGGTCCGGGATGCGCTCCAGGCGGCGGTAGTCGCGGGCGCGCGGGTTGTTCCAGCTCGCGAAGACGGCTGCGATGGCGCCCCAGAGCTGCGCGCGGGGGTCTTGCGGAAACGGCTTGCCGTGCTGCTCGATCAAGGCTTCGTATTGCGGGATCAGCGCGCGCAGAGCGTCCGCGGAAAGGTCGGCGTCGGTGGCGGCGCCGGCCGCCTCGCGTGCCGCCTTCAGGATCGCCTCGAAATCGTCGTGCGGCACGCCGAGCACGACGTCGCCGTACATGGTGAGGAGCCGGCGATAGGAGTCGAAGACGAAGCGGGCGTCGGCCCCGGCCGCGATCCAGGCCTCGACGATCGCGTCATTGAGACCGAGGTTGAGAATCGTATCCATCATGCCCGGCATCGAGCGCGGCGCGCCGGAGCGCACGGAGAACAGGAGCGGGTCCTGGGAATTTCCGAAGCGCAGGCCGAGCCGCTCTTCGACCCGCTTCAGATGCTCCTCGAGCTCCGCCTCCAATCCCGGCGGATAGGCCCCGGCATGCTCCTGGTAGTACGTGCAGACGTCCGTGGTGAGCGTAAAGCCGGGGGGGACGGGAATGCCGAGCCGGCTCATCTCGGCGAGGCCGGCGCCTTTGCCGCCCAGCAGATCCTTCTGCGTGCCGTCGCCTTCCGCCGCGCCGCCGCCGAATGCATAGATGGACTTGGACATGTGCTCCTCCAGGATGCAGAGTGGCATTATGCCCCGCTCAAGGCACCTTGGCGAACCCTGGATCGCGAAAAGTCTCCCTCCCGTCCAGGAGCGTCAGCAAGACCTTGGCCTGCGCGATCTCGTGCCGCGGCGTCTCGAAGAGATTGCGGTCGAGCACGACGAGATCGGCGGCCTTGCCAACCTCGATGGACCCGCTCTCGCGCTCTTCGAAGTTGGCCCAGGCGCCGCCGATCGTGTAGCAGGCGAGCAGGGTAGGCAGGTCGACGGTCTCCTCGGGCAGCCACGCCGGCCCCGGCCCCGCCGCCGGGTCGCGCCGCGTCAATCCAGTCCGGATGGCCTCCAGGGGATTGATCGACGTCACGTTCCAGTCGCTGCCGCAGGCCAACACGGCGCCGGTCCGCGCCACGCTGCCGAGCGGATAGAGCCGGCGCGAGCGCTCCGCGCCGAGGACAGGGACGGTGAGCTCCTTCATGGCGCTCGATGCGTTCGAGAAGACCCGCGCCGCCGGCAGCCGCCGGGACGCGCGCCCCCAGATCGCCCACCTGGAGCTCATCGATCCCCAGGACGTGCCGCGCTTCCGCCGCCTCGGCGTGATCGCCGACTTCCAGCCGTTGTGGGCCTATGACGACTCCTATGTGCCTCGATCGCGGCCACCACGCGCACCGTCAAGGCGTTCTGGCGATCGAGATCGCGCTCGATCCGGCCGTTCGGCGGATCGGGCTTCTCCCGCGTGATCCCCGCCAGCGCCAGAGCCCGCGAATTCAGCCAGGCCGAATGGCCGTCCGCGGCACGCAGGAACGCCGGCCGGTCCGGCACGATCTCGTCCAAAGTCTCCTTGCGCGGATCAGCCTGGGGAAACACCGGCAGCTCCCAGCCGCCGCCGCGGACCCACGACGCCCGCGGATTCTCCTCCGCACAACGCCGGATCGCCGCCAGGACCTCTGCCTGCGTCGTCAATCCGCCGAGGCTGCACTCGCTCGCCCGCAGGCCGCCGGTGACGAGATGCACATGCGAGTCGTGGAACCCGGGCAGCAGCATCCGCCCCGCCAGATCGATCACCTGCGTCCGCGGGCCGATCCACCGCCCGATCCCGCTCTCCGCGCCGACATAGACGATGCGCCCCTTCGCCACCGCCACCGCCACCGCCTCGGCCCACGTGCGCCCCGCATCCAGCGTGTACACGGCGCCGTTGCGCAGCACCAGATCGGCGGCGGCAGGCGCCGGCGGCGCCGAGCGTGCGGAGACGGAGAAACATAGCGAGAGGACGGTAACGATCAGACAGCTTGCGCCGGTCTTCATGGGAGCCTCCCAAGATCTCGGTTCAAGATGACGTCTTCCCGGAGACATCTTATGCTCCTCCCCCACCTCAGAGCCCGGCCGGAAGACCTCGCGCCTCTCGCCCTGGTCTGCGGCGATCCGGCCCGCGCGCGGCGGATCGCCGAGCATCTCACCGGTGCCCGCCACGTCGGCAGCAGCCGCGAGTACGAGACGTTCACCGGCAGCGTCGACAGCGTCCCGGTCACCGTCAGCTCGCACGGCGTCGGCGCCGGCGGCGCGGCGCGAGCGACCGCCTGGTGCCGCCGGCCTTTCCGGCGGTGGCGGACTGGCGGATCGTCGCCGCCTTGCATGCCGCGGCGCTGGCCGAGCCGGGCGCGACCGTGGAGACCCTTGGCACCGGTCTCGCCCTCAGCGAAGGGGTCTTCTATCCCGGCCTCCTGCCCTCCGAGCTGCCGCTGTGGATCGCCGCCGGCGTGCTGGCCATCGAGATGGAATGCTCGCTCCTCTTCACCCTGGCCGCCCTCCGCGGCGTCCGTGCCGGCGCCCTGCTCAACGTCGACAACTACGTGCCGGAGAGGACCGAGTACCAGCCGCACCGCGACGTGGTGGCGGCCGGCACCGAGCGGATGATCCGCACCGCGTTGCGCGCGGTGCCCGCTCTCGGCGCGCATCACGTCCATCTGTCCGCGCGTCACCCGGCAACGCGTCCACAGCGCGGCGGCGCGGAGCCGGGAGACCTGGGAGAGCACGCACAACGCCGCGCTCCGCTTGCACGCCATCTCCAGACGTTTGCACATCACCGAAACCAGCCTGCGGGTCACCTCGATGCGGATCTGCAACAGGAGGAGACGCTGCCGCATCACAGCGCTGAGGATGCGCAACACTGGAATCCCGGGCTCTGTGTTGCGAACCGCCGGCGAGGCCACCGGCATCCCGGGCTCAATGTTCCAAACCGGCTCCCGCAACATGGAAATCCCGGATTCTGTGTTGCAATTCGCCACCTGCAACACAGAAACCTCGGTCTCTATGGTGCAAACCGCCGGTCAGGCCACAGAAATCCCGGGCGCAGTGATGCAATTCGCCACCCCGGTGACCGGGGCCGGGATCTATGTGTTGCGCCGGGAAGGCGCGACGGCAGAAAACCGTGTTTCTGTGCTGCGGAAGCGCACCTGAGCCTCACCTGACCCGCGCCACCACCAGGGTGATGTCGTCTCCCTGCTCCTCGTCGCCCTTGAAGTTGGAGAGGTCGCCGAGGATGGCGTCGCGGATCTCGCGCGCCGAGGCGCTACCGGTGCCGGCGGCGCGGGCGACGGCGCGCTGCACGCGGGCGTCGCCGTAGTCCTGGCCCTGGGCGTTGCGCGCCTCCACCAGGCCGTCGGTGTAGAAGACGAGGAGGTCGCGCGGCAGCAGCGGACAGCTCCGCAGCTCGAAACGCGCATCGAGCGCGGTGCCGAGAGGCGGCGCGCCGGCACCGATCTCCGCGAAGCGCCCGGTGCGGGCGCTGTAGTGCAGCACCGGCGGGTGGCCGGCGGCAGCCAGGGTCAACATACTGCTGCCGCCGTTGCCGCCCTCGTGCTCGAGCACCGCGCAGAGCAAGGTGACGTAGGTGCGCTTGTCGGTCGTCCGCCGCACCATGTGGTTGAGGCGCTCGAGGATCGTCAACGGCTCGGTGAGCTGGTCCTCGAGGAGATAGAGGCAGCTCCGCACCCCCGAGAGCAGCAGGCCGCTCGCCAGACCGTGGCCCGCGACGTCGCCGATCACCAAGGCGAGCTTGCCCGGCGCGAGACGGAAGTACTCGTAGTAGTCGCCCCCCACCTCGGTCGCCGGCAGAGACGCCGCGGCCAGCTCCAGCCAGCTCAGGCTCGGCGCCGCCTGGGGCAGCATGCTGAGCTGGATGCGCCGCGCGGTGTCGATCTCCTCCCGCATGCGCTCCCGCTCGCGCGCCCGGTTGTGCTCCTTGCGCCAGCCGGCGAGAAACCGCCGCCGGTCGATCTGGGTGAAGAGGATGGTGCCGGCCAGGCAGAAGCCCATGGTGACGGTGAGGGCCGCCACGGCGCCGAAGGCCGGGAGCGCCGCGCCCGAGGGCCAACCTTCGCTGGAGAGCGGCAGCACGGCGATCGTCCACGCCGTGCCGAAAAGCATGAGCTCCTCGGAGAGGCGCAGCCGGAAGAACAGCAAGACGAGCGGGATGAAAATGAAGAGCGGGATGACACTGCCACCCAGGCTCGCCAGCCGGCAGATGAAAATGCCGAAGAAGAGATAGCAGAGGAGGATCTGGCGGAACCACTTCTCGTAGACCTGGGTCTGCCGGGCGGCGATCAATCCCATGGTCAGCAGCAGGCCCGCGATGAAGATCGCCAGGGAGACGAAGCGGCTGGACGACAAGGCGACGCCGATCGCCGGCAGACAGAGGATGAGATCGATGCCCAGGAGCCAGCGGAAGAAGCGGTAGTTGCGGGCATCGAAGTGCCGCTGAACGGCCAGCGTTTCCGGCAAGAGGACGAGATCGTCGAGGAGGGGGCTTTTCACTGCCTCAATGCTATCCCATGCGCCCATCGCGTCCTCGCCGCCCTGGAGCGCCGGCAGGTCGAGCGCGCTTATTCACGCCGCCCGCGCACGATGCGGGTGAGCGCCGCGCGGTCCACCCGCACCTTGGCCACCGGCCGGCCGTCCCGCAGGAGCACCGGCACCACATCGGAGAACCGCTCCCGCAGCTCCGGCTCTGCGTCCACGTCCCGCGCCACGTACGACAACCCGCAGGAGGGCAGCACCTCGTCGAGCACCGCCGCCATCTCGTCGCAGAGATGGCAGCCGCCGCGGGTCACCAGCTCGTAGCGGGCGGGCGGGATGGAGCGGCGGAAGAGCGTGAGCACGGACGGTGACCTCTCAGCGCCCACCGTACAGTAAGATCGCGCCCCAGTCATCATGCCTTCCCCGCCTGCCGACACGCGCCGGATCGACCGCTCATCCCTGGGGCTGCCGGCTGCCGTGGCGGGCATCGCGCTGCTCCTCTACGGTCGGCATCTCAGAGACTCGCTCCTGTCGGACGATTTCCTTTATGCGCAGTGGGCCTCCGAGGGACTGCGCACCATCCTGCGGCGGACGACCGCCGCGTCGAATCCGCAGATGATCCGGCCGTTTCCCGGGCTGCTCTGGATGCTGAGCCGGCTGCCGGCGGGCAGCGTCCTTCTGCACGCCGTCTCCCTCGCCCTGCACGCCGCGAGCGCCTGGCTCCTGGGCCTGCTGCTGCGCCGCCTGGAACGCCCGCCGGCCGTGGCCTTTCTGGTCCCCATCCTCTTCGTCTCCTTTCCGCTCTGCGGGGAGGCGGTGATCTGGCTCAGCTCCAGCTTCGACCTCTGGGCCTGCCTCTTCGCCCTGCTCACCCTCCTGGCCGTGACGGCCGAGGCCTCCGCTCTCCTCCCCGCGCTCCTCTTCGCGGCGGCGCTGCTGTGCAAGGAGAGCGTGCTGCCGCTGCCTGCTCTGCTCCCTCTCCTGCTGCCCTGGCACAAAGCGCGGCGCCCGGCTCTGGCGATGGCGGCGGTCGCCGCGATCTATCTGGGCGGCCGCTTTCTCCTCTTCCGCGGCCTCGGCGGCTATCTCGACGCCCAAGGCCGGTCGATCGCCTTGAGCTTCCGGCCTGCGGGCTTCGCCAAGGCGCTGGGGTTCGAGATCCCGTACCGCGTCCTCCTGCCTCTTCAGGGGGCAGACCGCTTCGCCCTGCCCATCCTGATCGGGATGGCGGCTCTGCTCCTGGGCCTGGCGACGGCGAGCGGGCTTCACCGCCGGCCGGCCGCCCTGGCGCGGATCGCGGCCGTCGGGCTGCTCGCGATCCTGCCGGCCGCTCCCGTGCTCAACGTCGCCATCGACTTTCAAGGCTCGCGCCTCCTCTACTTCCCCCTGGCGATGCTCCTGCTCGCGCTCGGCCTCGAGCTGCCGCCGCCGCCGCGACCCGCCCTCGCCCTGGCGGGATTCCTCGCGGTCGTCTGGATGGGGCTCGCCTGGAGGAACGGCGGGCCGTGGACGGCGGCGAGCGACGAGGCGCGGCGCACGGCGGCGGCCCTCGAACAGAGCCAGGCGGCCTGGCCGGCCGGCGCGGAGGTCTGGGTGGACGTCCACGACACCCGGGACGGAGCCTACGTCTTCCGCAACGGCCTGTCCCAGGCGGCCCGGCTCCACGGCCTGCGGAGCGACGTCGTCTGGCGCCGCGGCACGGTCGCCTCCGTCTCCGGCGCGGTGGATCGCCTCGGACGCGACCTGTTCGAGATCTCCGCCGGCGGGAACGCCGAGCCGGTCGATTGGACCGCCTGCGAGCGCGCCCTCCGCGACGGCCGCAGCCTCCCAACGCTCACCACCGCGAAAAGCGCGGCACTCCACCCGCAAGCACCGGGCCGATGGCTGGGCCGGCGCCTGCGCGTCTCTCCGTCCCCCGGCGGGCTCGCCGTCCGCCTCTCCCTCGGGGATTGCCCCGGCACGGCCGGGCTCCAGGGGCAGCTCTACTGGAAAAAGGACGACGTACCGCGCTTTACCACCATGGACCTCCGGGCCTTTGTGCTCGCAGCGGACGGGAGCGCCCTCGTCCGCCTGCCACCGGCTGCGGCGCTCTCCCGGCTTCTGGAGATCCGCGCCGACTTCGACGCAGCGCCGCCGGCGGGCTGCTCCCCCGCCGCGGCGCTGGTGCGCCTGCCGGCGGAGTGCGCCGGCATGTCAAGGTAATCACCCTTTGAGAGCCCGAATCGGATCGATCCTGGCCGCCCGGCGGGCAGGCACCAACGCGGAGCAGACGAACACAGCCGTGAAGCCGGCCGCCACGGTGGTGAAAGTGACCGGATCGTTCGGCGCCACGCCGAACAACAGGTGGGAGAGCAAGTGCGTCAGCCAGAGGGAGACGACGATCCCCAGGACAAGCCCGCCGGCGAGCAGCGGCAGAGCTCGGCGGACCACCTGACCCAGGATCTCCCGGGGAGTGGCTCCCAGTGCCGAGCGGATCCCGATCTCCTGGGTGCGCTCGGCCACCGTAAAGGCCACCACGCTGCCAATACCGAGGCCGGCGATGATCAGGGCAAGTGTGGCAAAGAGCCCGACCAGGACGGCGGTGAGGCGGAACGGGGCGATCCAGTCGGCCTGCACCTGCTCCAGGGTCCGCGCGTTCACCACCGGCTGATCCGGATCGATCGCATAAACCAGGGAGCGCAAGTTGCGCATGAGGAGGTTCGGGCTTGCCGTGCGCACGAAGACCTGGCCGCCGCCGGGGACCTGGCCGAACGGGAGGTAAAAGGCAGGCCCATCTTCGTCATTGACACCGTACTGTTTGACGTCCCCCACGACTCCGACCACCGTCCAGAATTTGCTCGCCCCCTGCGAAGGGATCGCGAAGCGTCTGCCGACGGGGCTGACGCCGGGCCAGTAGCGGCGTTGCATGGAACGGCTCACCAGAGCGACCGGCGCCGCATCGCCCCGGTCTGCCAGGTTGAAGGTTCTCCCCTCGATCAAGGGAATCCCCAGCGTATGGAAATAATCCTCGCTGGCAATGTGGAAAGATGCCTGCGGAGGCCCTCCCCCCTCATCGGCCCGCCCTTCGACTGTCACCTCCGAGAGGACGGTGTTCGCGCTCAGCGGCACGTCGCCGGAGACAGCCACAGACTGCACTCCCGGGACCCGGCGCACTGCGTCGAACAGGCGGTCGAAGAATTCCAGCCGTTGCATGCGCTGCACGTACCGGTTGACCGGCAGTGGTACTTCCATCACCACCACCCCGGAGCTCTCGAAACCCACATTGACCCGCTGCAAATTGTGGACGGTGCGTACGAGCAGGCCCGCGCCCACCAAGAGCACGAAGGAAATCGCCACCTGGGTGACGACCAGAATACCGCGCACGTGCAGGCCCGCTCGCGACGGAGTGGCCCGCAGAGCCCCGGCACGCAGGGCGGCGGCCAGCCGGCGCGGGGAGGAACGCAGAGCGGGAGCGAGGCCCACCGCCAGGCCGGTGAGCACGGCGAGACCGGCAGCGAACAGGAAGACTGCCGAGTCGATCCCGATCTCGTTCGTGCGCGCGGTGAAGTGACCGGCGAAGTCCGAGAGAAGGCGGACGCAGAGAGTGGCGAGCAGCAGACCCAGCACCCCTCCCGCGCAGGAAAGGAGGCATGTCTCGGCCAGAATCTGGCGGGCAAGGCGGCTCCGGCCGGCACCGAGGACGGCGCGCACCCCCAGCTCGTGCTGACGGGTCGAGAGGCGGGCAAGGATCAGGTTCGCCACGTTGGCGCAGGCGACCAGTAGCACCAGGCCCACGACCCCGAACAGAACCAGCAGCAGTTGGCGGAACTGCCCGACAAGCTCCTCGCGCACGGAGAGAATCGGGATCACACTGGACTCCGTCGGGTTGTAATCCCCAGGGTTCGCCTGCCGCATGCGGATCGAGAGTTGGTTCAGCTCGGCCTGCGCCTGATCCAGAGTAGTCCCTGGGCTGAGGCGGGCGAAGGCGGTGAGCATCCGCGCCCTGCGATTGTTGATCATTCGCTCGCTGGAGCGCATAGGGCACGCCACGGTCGGCATGAAAGCGTCGTTCTTTCCCGGATACTCGGGGAGGGGAGGGAGAATCCCGACCACCTTGATGGGTTTGTCGTTCAGGCGCAGGTTCTGGCCCAGGATCCCGGGATCGCCGCCGAAGCGGCGCCGCCAGTACTCGTAGGTCAGCACCAGGACGGGCTCGGCGCCGGGGTTCTCTTCCCTGGGCAGGAAAGTGCGGCCGCGGAGAGGGCGAACCCCGAAAAGCTCGAAGAAGCTCGCCGAGACGACCCCGATCTGCGCCCGGTCAGGCTCGCCGTTTCCGAGCAGGGTGAAGGGCATCGAGTGGTATTCCGCCAAGCCGGCGAGCGTCCGGCTTTGCGCCGCGAGGTCGTGCATCTCTTGAACCGAGAAACGGATGTTCTGCACCTCCGGCCCCGGGGGGAGCTGGCCGACGTGCAGCAGGCCGCCGCCGTGAGCGTAGGGAAGAGGGCGGAGCAGCACCCCCTGGACCACGCTGAAGATGGCCGTGTTGACGCCGATTCCCAAGGCCAGAGTCAAGACGATACAGATTGTGAAACCCGGGCTCCTGGCGAAAAGGCGCAGGGCGTACCACAGATCCTGCAGGAGCTCTTTCATCAGCCTTCTCCTTCTCCTGCACCCGCAGGAGCCGCGATCATCGCAGCTTCGCCGGCCCAGGAGCCGAATCCATGATCCGTTCTTGCGGCGGCGCCCTCCGCGAGCCGATCCCGCAAGAGCCTGGCAAGGGTCGCGACCTGCGGCTCTCGCATCATGGTGCGATGATCCCCCGGGACGGCGCAGACAGAGACCTCCTGGGCGGCGTAGCGCTCCCAGCCGCCGGTCGGGTCTCCCGCGAGCTCGGGGCCGGGCGCGCCTTCCATGGCGGCCTCCAGCCGTCCCTCGGCCCGGAAGAAGGTAATCGGACCGGAATAGACGCGGGGGACGTACCGCGAAGCGGCGACCATGTTGCCGCGATAGACCGCTATACGGCGCCTCAGATAGACGACTGCGGCTTCCTTTTCCGTCACCAGGCTCGCGCGGACGGCAAGCTCGGCGAGATGGCTCATCTGCCCTTCAGCCGTGAGCCTGCGCAGCTCGCCGGCCGAGACCTCCAGTCCGACCTCCCGCGCGACCGTCGCCAGAAGCTGAGAGAGGTCCGAGAAGTCCCGCGCCTCGGTGCTCCCGGTCGGCGCCGCCGAGTCGAGCAGCGCGAGCAGCGCGACCGTCTCACCGGCAGCGCTCAGTTGCTGGGCCATTTCGAAGGCGACGCGGCCGCCGAAAGACCAGCCGGCCAGGTGATAGGGGCCGGCCGGCTGCGCGCTCCGCACGGCCTCGAGATAGAAGCGCGCCATCTCCTCGACCCGGGTCTGCGGCTCCTCATCCGACTCGATCCCCCGCGCCTGCAAGCCGTAGACCGGGACTGCGGGACCGAGGTGCTCGACGAGCTGGCCATAGCCAAGGACCAGGCCGCCGGCCGGATGGACGCAGAAAAGGGGCGGCAGGGAACCGCTCGAACGCAGGGGGATGAGGGGGGACGGCGACCCGCTGCCGGCCTCTCTCCGCAACAGCGCCGCCAGCTCCTCCACCGTCGCGCCGCGGAAGAAGTCCGCCAGGGCCAGGGAACGCCCGAAACGCTCCTGGACGGTGGACTTGAGGCGGAGCACGAGGAGCGAGTGGCCGCCCAGCTCGAAGAAGTTGTCACGCACGCCGATCGGCCGCACCGGCAGCAGCTCTTCCCAGAGGCGCACCAGCTCCAGCTCGAAGTGGTCGCGCGGTGGCAGATGGCGGCCCGGGCCCCCCCGGTCGGCCGCCGCCTCCTCCGGCGCCGGCAACGCCCCGCGGTCGAGCTTGCCGTTAGGGGTCAGGGGCAGGGCCTCGAGGGCGACGAACGCGGCCGGCACCATGTAGTCCGGCAACTGCTTGCCGAGACGTCGCCGGAGCTCCCCGGTGCTCACCGTCTCTCCCTCGTGCGGCACGAGGTAGGCGACCAGATCGTTGTCGCCCATGGCGTTCTTGCGAGCTACCACCGCGCTCTCCCGCACCTCTGGGAGCTGGGAAAGGACCGCGGCGATCTCCGACGGCTCGACCCGAATCCCGCGGATCTTGACCTGATCGTCGAGACGGCCGAGGATCTCCAGGGCACCATCCGGCCGGTAGCGGCCGCGGTCGCCGGTGAAATAGAGCAAATCCTCCGGATCCGGCCGGAATGGATTGACGCGGAAGCGCGGCGGCTGGTCGCCGGGGTCCGCCAGGTATCCCAGGCTGCGGAACGGCGTGCGGATGACGATCTCGCCGGGCTCGCCGACACCGCACAACCGTACCGGGTCGCCGGCGAGAACCAGCGCCTGGGTCTGCGGCAGGGGCGCGCCCACGGGCTGGATACCCGCCGCCGGCGGCTCAGGGACGCGGTAGAAGCACTTGGCGAGGGTGGTTTCGGTCGGGCCGTAGAGATTGACGATTCCATGGGTTGCCGGGAACGCCTGGCGCCATGTCGTCACGAGTTGATCCGACAGCGGCTCGCCCGCGAAGAATACCCAGCGCCACGCCGGCGGGCGCAGGCCGGGAGGGACCCGGCCCAGCCAGACGCCGGCCAGCGAAGGGACCGTATGCAGCACCGTCACGCCCTGCGCCTCCATCCATGGCAGCACGTGCTCCGCGCTCAGGTCGTCCGTCTCCGGCAAACAGAGGAGGGCGCCGCTGGTCAGAGGCAGAAAGATCTCCCGCAGCACCACATCGAACGACAGGCCGGTGAGCTGGGCGACCCGGTCCTCGGCACCGATTCCGAAGGTCTCGCGCTGCCAGGCCAGGAAATGGGCGAGGCCCTTCTGGCGGCCGAGGATCCCCTTCGGCATCCCGCTGGTCCCGGAGGTGAAGAAAACATAGGCGGGATCGTCGGGGCCCGGATGCGGGAGCGGGCCGCTCTCCTCCGCCGGTGCGGGCCAGCGGTCGCCTGCCGCAATCGGCAGCACCGTGAGCCCCGGGAAATCCCACATCCAGCGGTCCTCCGGCCACGGATCTCCGACGTAGAGGACGCAGACCGCCTGGGCCTGTGTGAGCATGGCACGCTGCCGGCTTGCCGGGAGCTTATGATCGAGCAGGAGCAGCACTCCTCCCCGCAGGACAACTGCCAGAAGGCTGCCGATCAGCTCGGGGCAGCGCCGGCCCGCCACCGCCACGACCTGCCCGGGCACGATGCGGCGGGCGTCCGGAAGGGCGGCGCCCAGCGCGAGCGCCCAGTCGGCGAGCTCGGCATAGGTCCACGTCCTCTCTCCCTGTCCGACCGCAGGCCGGTGTGGCAAGCGGCGGGACAGCGAGAGGAAGAGGTGCGAGACCGGCTCGAAGCGCGGCTCGTCCAGCGCCGTCGAAGGGTCCGGCAGCAGATCCCGGGCGGCATCTGTCACCAGCGAGAAGCGGTCGATCCTCTCGTCCGGATGCACGGCAATCTGGCCGAGCAGAGCGGCGAGCTGCTCCGCCATGGCCTCCATCCGCCCGCGGTCGAACAGGCCGGCGTTGTAGATCAGATTGAAATGGATCTCTCCGCCACTGTCGGCGGCATAGACCGTCAGGTCGAACTTGGAGGTGGTCTCCAGGGCCGGCAGGGGCTCCAGGCGCAGGCCGGAGCGCTGGAGCTCCGGCTGTGGCAGGTTCAGCATATTGAAGAGGACCTGGAAGACCGGCGTCCGGCCGAGCTCGCGCTGCGGGTTGAGCTCTACGAGCAGCCTCTCGAAGGGCACTGCCTGATGGGCATAAGCCCCGAGGGCCGCCGTGCGCACCCGCGCGAGGAGCTCCGCGAAGGTGGGCTCTCCGCTCAAGTCGGTACGCAGCACGAGCGTGTTGAGGAAGAATCCGATCAGCCCTTCCAGCTCCGCCCGCTCCCGGCCCGCGACCGGCGTTCCGACCAGAACGTCCGTCTGGCCGCTCCAGCGGGAGAGCAGCAGCTCAAAACCGCCGAGGAGGACCATGAACAAGGTCGCCCTGCGCTGTCGCGCCAATGCGCGCAGCGCCTCCGCCACAGGCGAGGGGAGGCGGAAGCGCACGATCCCGCCGGCGAAGCTCGGCTCGAGCGGCCGCGGATGGTCGGTGGGCAGATCGAGCGCGGGCGGCAGATCCCGCAACTGCTCCCGCCAGTGCTCGAGCTCCGTTTCGAGAACGGTTCCCGACAGCCACCGCCGCTGCCAGGCGGCGAAGTCGGCATACTGCACCGGCAGCTCAGGGAGAGGAGACGGCTTCCCCGCCGCAAACGCCTCGTACAGCTTCGCCATCTCGCCGAGCAGAATGCCCTGCGACCAGCCATCGCTTGCGATGTGGTGCATGGTCGCGAGCACGGCATGCGTCTCCGCCTCCAGGCGCAGCAGAGCAACGCGCAAAAGGGGGCCCTGCCGGAGGTCGAAGGCGAGGCGGGCGTCGGCGACGGCGAGCCGCGCCACCTCTCCCTGGCGCCTCTCCTCGGGCAGAGACCGCAGGTCCACCAGCGGGACCGCCTGCGGGTGCGCCGGACCGATGATCTGCAGCGGCTCGCCGTCGAAAGGCACGAAGATGGTGCGGAGCACCTCGTGCCGGCGCACGATCTCGGTGAAGGCACTGCGCAGCACACGCGGGTTGAGCGCGCCGTGGATTTTGAACGCCGTCGGGATGTGGTAGGCCGCGCTCCCGGGCGTGAGCTGATCCAGGAACCACAGCCTCTGCTGTCCGAACGACAGAGGGAGCGGCCCGCTCTTCGAAACTTTCGTGAGCGGCGGCACTGCCGCCGGCCCGGCGCCGAGCAGCGCTGCGTCGACGGCCAAGGCCAGCTCGGCCACTGTCGGCGCCTCGAAGACCGTGCGCAGCGCCACCTCGACACCGAACGTGTCGCGCAGGCGGGAGGCGAGCTGCGTCGCCAGGAGGGAGTGGCCACCGAGATCGAAGAAGCTGTTGTGCCGGCCGACCCGTTCCACCCGCAGCACCTCGGTGAAGATCCCGGCCAGCAGCTCCTCCGCCGGGCTCCTCGGCGCTGCGAAGTCTTCCTCCAGCATCCAGTCGGGCGCGGGCAGAGCCCGGCGGTCGACCTTGCCGTTGGCGGAGAGCGGCATGGTGTGAAGGAATACGAACCGCGCAGGCAGCATATAGGCCGGCAGAAGCCGCTCCAGATGGCGGAGCAGCTCTTCAGCCGAGAGGGCCGTCTCCTCGGACGCCCCGGCGCACGGCACGACGTAAGCGGTGAGGACTTTGTCCCCAGGCCTGTCCTCCCGGGCCATGGCGAGCGACTCAGCGACCCTCGGATGCTGTCCCAGGGCCGCCTCGACCTCCCCCAGCTCGATGCGAAATCCACGAATCTTGACTTGGTGGTCCAGACGCCCGAGGAATTCCATGTTCCCGTCGGGGAAGAAGCGCGCGCGGTCGCCGGTGCGGTACATCACAGCCCCCGGCTCGAGCGCAAAGGGGTCGGGAAGATAACGCTCCGCCGTCAGCTCGGGCGCCGCGGCATACCCCGACGAGAGGCAAGGCCCGGCGATGTAGAGGTCCCCCGGGATACCGATCGGGCACGGCTCGAGACGGCCGTCGAGGACGTAATAACGGGCGTTCTGGATCGGCCGGCCGTACGGGATGCTTCGCCAGGTGGGCGCCACCTCCCTGACCGGGAAAAAGTTGGACCAGACCGTGGCCTCGGTGGCGCCCCCCAGAGCGATGACCTGCGCGCCGGGGAAGCTGGCGCGGATTTCCCCGGGCAGCGGCAGCGGAACCCAGTCGCCGCTCAGGAAGACGAGGCGCAAAGCGTCCCCGTAGCCGGCGGCGACCGCCTGCGGCAGGAGGGGGACGAGCTGCTGCAGCGCTGCCGGCGCCGAGTCCCAGAAAGTGATGGGCTCCGTAGCCAATACGCGGGCCAGCTCCCGGGGATCTGCCAGCTCCTGCCGCGTGGCGACACGGATCGTCCCGCCGGCCGCCAGCACGCCGAAAACGTCGTAGACCGACAAGTCGAAACAGAGCGAGGTGACAAACAGCAACCGGTCGCCGGGGCCGACTGCGAACGTGCGATTGACCCAATCGATCAGGTTTGCCGCGGCGCGGTGGCGAACCATGACTCCCTTGGGTGCTCCGGTCGAGCCCGAGGTGAAGATGACATAGGCGAGGTCCTCCGCCCCGGCCTGCCGCGCCGGACGCGATACCGGGCAGGCCGCCAGGTGTGCGGGCCCCCACAGCGTCACCCCCGAGGGAAGAGCCGGCGCCGGGGACGCCTCGAGATCGATCAGGTGCCGCAGCCCGGGCAGCTCCGCCGCCAGGCAGGCGATGGGCTCCAGTGTGGCGTTCCCGAGAACGATGGCGCGCACCCCCATGCGATCGAGGATCCACCGGACGCGCTCTTGCGGGTAGGTGGTCTCGAGGGGGAGATAGGCGGCACCGGCTTTGGCGATGCCCAGCAAGGCCTCGACCATGGCGGGCGAGCGCTCGAGCTGAACCGCCACCAGCTCGCCAGGGAGCACACCGAGACGCCGCAGCAGATGCGCCAGTTGGTTGGCCGACGACTCCAGCTCCGCATAACTGAAACTTTCGCCGTCCGCACCCTGCACGGCCGGCAGCTCAGGCGCGAGATCTGCCCGCGCCTCGAACAGATCGGCCAACGTCGTCTCGGAGGGAAAGTCTGACGCGGTGGCGTTCCATTCCCGGAGCTGCTGCCGCTCGGCCTCGTGCAGCAGTTGCAGAGAGCCCACGGCCCGATCGCCGCCGAGCAGGCCGGTGAGCAGGTTCTGGAGATGGCGCAGCATGCGATCGACGGTGGCGCTGTCGAAACGGGCGGCGTCAAAGAGAGCTCTGAAGCTCCAGCGGGCGCCGACGCCGGCGGTCACCGCCAGGGGATAGTTGGTCTGCCCGG
>Ga0307506_10000212_pt1 | contig 17502 bp, 18 predicted proteins | sample 25_S_MG_FD_202175 | JGI IMG/M metagenome (GOLD analysis project Ga0307506, IMG submission 202175) | Soil microbial communities from Populus trichocarpa stands in riparian zone in the Pacific Northwest, United States - 25_S | ecosystem: Environmental > Terrestrial > Soil > Riparian zone > Trees... | reverse complement strand
GGTAGGATCTGACCAGATCAGTACGGTGGGATTGCGACGGCTCCAGCTCCTCGCGGCCGGGACGTCCGCCCGTCCGTAGGAACTGACCAGATCAGTACGGTGGGATTGCGACTGGAAGAACATCCACTCAATGGCGGGCTTCTCATCCCGGTAGGAACTGACCAGATCAGTACGGTGGGATTGCGACCCGAAGTTGACCTTGAAGATTCGCCCGGGCGCTTGCGTCCGTAGGAACTGACCAGATCAGTACGGTGGGATTGCGACTTTCTCATGCAAAAAACGAGACTGCGAAGGACGCTGATGAAGTAGGAACTGACCAGATCAGTACGGTGGGATTGCGACTTTCTCATTGCTCAGCCCCTCGACGACGGGCCACGCCTTGTAGGAACTGACCAGATCAGTACGGTGGGATTGCGACGAATCCGGGCGGCCAGCCGGAACGTGTCGGGGTTCCAGGGTAGGAACAGACCAGATCAGTACGGTGGGATTGCGACACCTTCGCCAGATCGACAGGAACGGCGAGCTGATGGAAGGTAGGAACTGACCAGATCAGTACGGTGGGATTGCGACGCGGATGAAGAGCATGTCCGTCCCGGTGCCTGCGGTCGTAGGAACTGACCAGATCAGTACGGTGGGATTGCGACGAGAACTTTTGGCGCAGAGCCTCTCAACGCGGTCGCACTGTAGGAACTGACCAGACCAGTACGGTGGGATTGCGACCTTTCTCCTTCCGAGATGATGATACGGAGCTCCAGCTTCTTCGTAGGAACTGACCAGATCAGTACGGTGGGATTGCGACTGAAGCAAGACGCCGCTGCCCGAGCCCCTCGGCGTCGAGGGGATCGCCGCGGCGCGCTATTTCCGCGCGCTGGCCGCCAGGGTGCCACCGGAGGCGGGCTTCGCCGGCCGCCCCGCGACCCGCCCGTTTCGGTCAGAAGCCGGGACGCCCGAGCCGCCGCGCCCGCAGGTCCTTGACCCCGTAGCCGTAGGCGTCGCTGCTGCCGCTGATCCAGGCGGCGGCGTAGCCGGTGCCCGTGGCCGCCAGCACGGGGAAGCCTTGCTCGGTCTCGTCCTGAGGATCGAGAGCGAAGGAAGCGCCGGACCGTGCTCCGGGCGCTGAGAAGAGCTGACCGTCGACGCGGCCCGCGCCACGCCAGGCGATCAGGACCTCGCCTCCGGCTCCGGCGGCGATCGCCGGCTGGCTCTGGTCTCCGGCGGCGGAATCGGCAACCTGCCGGGCGCCGGTGAGCGGCGCTCCGGAGGCATCGAACCAGCGGGCAAAGACGCCCCAGCCGTCGCCGTCCTCTCCCTGCCAGGCGGCGGCGAAGCCACCACCGGGCAGCGCCGCGAGCTGCGGCAAGCCGGTGACCGGTCCTTCGGCCACGGCAAGCTCTCCTCCGAGAAGGTCTCCGGACAGCGCGAAACGCCGCGCGGACAAGCCGCCCGCGCCGGGCACGGGGCGCCGCTGCCAGACCGCCACGAAGTCGCCCGCGCCGGTCGTGCTCATCGAAAACGGCGTCGATCCCTGGAGCCCCTGGATCGGCTGATCGTTGACCCTGAAGGTGGTCCCGAGCGGCCGTCCCTCGGGGTCATAACGCGACGCCAGCAGGTCGTACGAAATGCCCTCGCGCAGCCGCGGGAAGAGCGCCACGAATCCGCCGTCCGCAGCCGGAACGACCGCGGAGAGAGTGTCCGTCAGGGAGGGCACCTCGAAGCTCGCGCCCAGCGGGTTGCCGCCGCCGTCGAATCTCTGGCCGAAACACTGGACCGGGGGCTCGTCGGGGAGCTGGCTCGTATCGTCCAGCCAGAGCAGGAGAAACCCCCCGCCCGGCTGGGGCACGACCTTCAGGTCGGAGGGAGCGCGCCGCTGGCGTTGTACAGCTTGAAGAACGGTGCTGTATCGAGAGGACGGAAGCCGCGCGAGGTGACATCCAGCCAGGTCAACACGAAGCTTCCGGTGGCGAGCGGCGTGACGCTCGAGCAGCAGAGCGACGAGTGGTCATCGCCGAACGAAGCCACCGGGAACACCGGCCCGGCGCCGGCCAGCAGCGGCGGCGGCGTATCGTCGTCCCGGATCTCGACCGTCGCGCGCGTGATCGGCCCCAGACCGGCGCCTCCGCCCGGATTGCTGAGGACCACCTCGAACGTCTCGTCTCCCTCGGCCTGCGCATCGTCGAAAATCGGAATCTCGATTCGCTTGGGCTGGGCATCGCCATCCGCGAAGACCGCCCGTCCGGAGGAAACCGCGAAGTCTGTGCCCAGCGCCGCGTCTCCGGCGCGCGCCTCCCAGACCGCGGCGAAACGGCCCGGTCCGAGGACGGCCAGCCGCGGAGCGGACTCGTAGGTCTGCACCGGCGGAGTGTCGATGGCGAACGGCTCGCCGAGGGCGCCCGAGGCCTCCATCCGCCGGGCCAGCGGGCGGCTGGCCACTGTCACGCCGTCTGTGGCGCGCCAGGCGAGCAGGAAGCCCCCCGCCCGATCCGCCGCGACAGCGAAAGTCGCCTCCGAGGTAAAAGGCAGGTCATCGCCGATCCGAAACCGTGGGCCGCTCGGCGCCGGCTGAGCCGCCGCCGCCGTGGCGAGAGCGAGAAGACACAGGCTGAGAAGCGCAGGCTTCACGCTCCTGGAGGTCGCTGGGAGGATAGACATCGTGCCTCAGTGTATGCGCGTTCCGGGTCAGGAGCCGGTCAGTGCAGCGCCTGGAGAGTGTCGGCCAGCCGGTAGCCGGCGAGCGAGATCCTCTCCCGGGAGACTGTTTTCGCCTCCGTGCTGTAACCGGCGGGCAGAGGCGGCGCCGCCCGGTCGTTCGGACCGCCGGGAAGGCGCGTCAACACGACGGCGCCGTGGCTCTTCTTTTCATATTGATAGGCATGACCGACGGCCGCCGCGAGGCTTTCCTTGCTCCACGCCTCGACATCGGTCGCCGTCCCGAGCGCGGGCAGGCTATCGCGCGGATGCTCGCCCTGAAGCTGGACGGCGTTGTTGAACGCCGTCTTCGGATTCGGCGGGGGTGGCGGGTTTCCCGCGTTCGATTTGCCGAGCTGCCCGTCCCAGAAGCTGTGCAGATTGTCCGCGTTCCGATTGCCGGGGACGCTGACGAAGAACTCATTGCCGCCGCGGTCTCCTTCCGGAGGCCTGTATGTAGTGGTATTGATCAGAGAAGCGCAGTGCAAGGGTTGGTGAAGGTCGCCGATCAGATGAATCAGCCAGCTCAGGTGCGCCGCCCGGGCCGCGGGCGTGGCGCTCGCATCCCGGATCACCCTCTGCGCTTCCCGGATCCCGAACAGGATGTCATCGCCGGCCGTCGGCGCCGGCCCGGTGCTGAAGTCGCTCTGCTGGACCGGATAGTCGACGAAGTGCCAATTCGGATGATCGAAAGGATTCCCGCTCCGGCGGATCTCGTCCGGCCACGTGCTCGCCCGGATGAACAGATACGTCCCGAGGTCCAGCTTCGCCGGAAAGCCGGATTTGAGTCTGTCGAAGTCCTGCCGCCATTTGGCGAAATCCGGATGGCTCCGGAGGATCTCCGTGAGCCGCTGTCGCGCATCCCCCGGCAACTGCTGGTACGCCATCGCCGCGATCGCCGCATGCCCCGGCCCGCTCCAGGCCCGGGCCGGGCCGTGGTGGATGGCGAGAAGCAGCAGGAACATTCCGAGATACCGAGTCAGCCTCTTCATCTTGGTTCCTCCTCCTTGGGGTGCTGCGAGCCATGATGAGGCTAAGGCAAGGACATAAGGGACTGCAAGGACTGCAAGGACGAGGAGCACGGCTTCGTCGGCGTCTTTCGTCCTTGATGTCCTTGCAGTCCTTTATGTCCTTTATGTCCTTGATGTCCTTGCCTTCCCGGCTCGCATAGACTCCCCGCCATGGCCCAGTCCCCCATCCTCATCGCCGGCGCCGGCATCGGCGGCCTGACGGCCGCCATCGCCCTGCGCCGCGCGGGCTTCGACGCCCATGTCTACGAGCGCGCCGCCGAGATCCGCGAGGTCGGCGCCGGCATCACCCTCCAGGCGAACGCGATGCTTGCGCTGCGCACGATCGGCCTCGACGCCGTCGTGACGGCGGCCGGCCGGGTCGCGACCAAGGCGAGCTTGCAGACCGCGGCGGGCAAGATCCTCTCCAGGATCGATCTGCAAGGGGTCGAGCGGGAGATGGGCGCGCCTGCGGTGGCGATCCATCGCGCGACGCTCCAGGAGCTCCTGGTCTCCGCGCTCGGCCGCGAATTTCTCCATCTCGACGGTCAGGTCGCCGGCTACGAGGCGCGGCAGGACGGGGTCACCGTCCGCCTCGCGGATGGCCGCCGCTTGGAGGGCGCCTTGCTGATCGGCGCCGACGGCATCCGCTCGGCGGTCCGCTCGCAGCTCCTCGGTGACGGCGAGCCGCTCTACGCGGGATATGTCGCCTGGCGGGGTGTGGCAGAGCCGGAGCGGGCGCCGGAGGAGGTTTCGGAGAGCTGGGGCCGGGGACGGCGTTTCGGCATCGTGCCGATCGAGAACGGCAGGGTCTACTGGTTCGCCACTCTGAATGCTCCGGCCGGAGGGCGTGACGAGCCCGGCACGGTCCGCCGCAGGCTGGAGGATCTCTTCGCCGGCTGGCATCCACCGATCGCGGAGATGCTCGCGGCCACTCCGGAGAGAGCGATCCTGCGCAATGACATGCTGCACCGGTTGCCGGCCGGGCGCTGGGGCGAGGGTCGGGTGACTCTGCTCGGCGATGCCGCGCATCCGATGACACCCAATCTCGGCCAGGGCGCCTGTCAGGCGATCGAGGACGCGGTGGCGCTCGCCGGCTGCCTGCGCGATGCATCCGGCGATCCGGTCGCCGCTCTGCGCCGGTACGAGGCGCTCCGCATCCCCCGCGCGAACGGCTTCGTCCGCGCATCTCTCCGCCTCGGCCGCGTCGCGCAGTCGGAGAACGTTGTCGTCTGCCGGCTGCGCAACGCTCTCGTATCGCTCGTCCCCTCCTCCATCTCGCGCCGGCAGCTCGTGCGGACGCTGCGCTGAACAAATCTCGATCCGCGGAGTCAGAAATCCAGCATCACCTTCAACCTGGCTTCCTCAGGACATGCTCATGGTATTCGGCTTTGGCGTCCACCTCCGGAGGAATCAGCCCTGAGATCTTCTCCACCTCCGGGTGGATTGCTCCGCCCCCACCCCGCAGGGACCTCAGATAGCGGTCGATCAGCTCGGTCACTGTGATGCGATGCGCCTGGGCATACTGCTTCGCGAAATCGAGATCATTCTTGGGCAGGCGCACGGTCAGCTTTGCGGTCTCCATCACTCCTCCTTCCGTACGGCTAGATTAGCACTCTGTACGGCTCTAGACGGCAGAGCTCCTGCCTCGCCCCTAGAAAAAGACTTTCGCCAGCTTCAAAATCCCCTGCTTCCACGGCACCCGGTGGCTGACCCCCGAGGCGTGCTCGAACTGCGCCAGATTCGCGATGTACCAGTCGTAGTTGCGCACCAGGGCCTGCTTGTTCGAGTGCTGCGGCCGGTAGCCCAGCACGCGCTCGGCCTTTTCGATGGAGACGAAGGAGTCGGTCGCCGCGGTCTCGTAGACCCAGCGGTAGAGCGGCGAGAGATGGAGCTTCTCCAGGATGCGGAGCGTCCAGATCGCCGGGCCGGCGGGGAGCGGCACGATCTTGCCGCCCTTGCCGGCGCGGTCGAGCACGGCCTGGTAGTCCTCCTTCATCGTCGTGAACTCCTTGGCGCCGATGTTGAAGGTGTCGTTGGCCTTCGCGGGATCGACGGTGGCGGCGAGGTAGATCGCGGCGCACAGGTCTTCGACGTCGAGGAGCTGGTAGCGGTTCCTGCCGCTGCCCAGCATCGGGAAGTTCTTGCCGTCCTTGGCCCAGTCGTAGAACAGCGCGAAGACCCCCAGACGCTCGGGGCCGACGAAGGACTTCGGGCGGATGATCGGCACGCACATCCCCTGGCGGCGGAACTCCAGACAGACCTCCTCGGCCTTCACCTTGGCGATGCCGTACGGCCCGACGCCGTCGAGGCGGTCCTCTTCCAGGAGCGGATGGTGGTCCGGGATGCCGTAGACCGCGGTCGAGGAGACGTGGATGGCCCGCTCCACCTTGTGCTCGAACGCCGACTGGAGGACGTTGCGGGTGCCGTCGAGGTCGGTCGAGTAGATGTCCTCGGGGGTGTAGAGAGGCAGCGCGGCGGCGGTGTGGATGACGATCTGCACGCCTGCCATGGCGCGGTCGACGGCGGCGCGGTCGCGGATGTCGCCGAGGATGCTCGTGATCCGGCCGCGCTCGGGGTAGTCGAACTCCGCGATATCGAGGGTGACCACGGCATGGCCCCTGGCGAGCAGGTAGCGCACCAGGTTGATGCCCAGGAAGCCGGTGCCGCCGGTGATCAGATAGGTCTTCGTGTCTTGGCTCATACGGCGGGATAGTGTACAGCCTCCCGGCTCAGTGCTTGCGGTTGAAGTTGACCAACAGGGTGTAGTAGACCTTGACCGGCTTGTGGTCCCGCGTCGCCGGTTTGAAGCGCCAGGTCCGGACCGCTTCGACAGCTTGCTGGTCGAGCCCCAGCGGCAGACCCTTGAGGACCCGCATGTCTTCGACGCGGCCCTTCTCGTCGATCACGGCCTCGATGATCACGACTCCCTGGACGCCGGCGCGGCGCGCGACCTCGGTGTAATGAGCCCGCGGAGTGCTCAGCGGCACCGGGCGGGACATCCCCGGGCTCCAGCGCATCGGCTCGGACGAGGGCTCGGGGGCGGGCCCCTTCGGCGGCAGCTCGTCCGGCGAGAAGGGCGCCACCGGAGGCGGCACCGGCACGGGATCGACGTGCCAGGTGCCTGCCAAGCTGTGGACGGCGGCATAGGCCGAGAGGCAGACGAGGACGGCCGCCAGGAGTAGAACCCGCCAGGACCGTCCGAAAAGCCTCGTCTTGTTCATGATGGCCACCTTGAGCGCCCTCTAGCGCTGAAGAGTGAAGTTGACTGTCAGGGTGTAGAACACCTTCACCGCCTTGCCGGCCAGCGTCGCCGGCTTGAAGCGCCAGGAGCGCACCGCGTCCACGGCGGCCTGGTCGAGCCCCATGGGCAGGGTCTTGAGGATACGCAGGTCGGTCACGCGGCCCTGCTCGTTGATGATGGCTTCCACGATCACCGTCCCCTGGACACCGGCGCGGCGCCCGGTCTCGGTGTAGCGGGGCTGCGGACCGTCGATGATCACGGGGCGGGTGACCGCGCCGAAGACCCGGATGGGCTCATTGTCGACCGGCATTGCCGCCTTCTGCGTCCCGCCGCCGGGACCGCTGCCGTTCGGATCGAACGGCACGCCCTCGATGCCGTCCTTCGAGCCGCGCTCATCGCCGTCCGGGACACCGTCGGGGTCGCCGACACCGATCGGGACGTCCGCCAGGGTGACGTCGGACGACGGCGGCGTCACGATCGTGGGCAGCTTGGCGTCGGTCGGCTCCGCGGGCTGGGCGACCGGCGGCGTGGCGGCCGCGGCCTTGATCTTCTGCTCGACAGGCGCGGGCCTCCCCAGCTTGATCTTGGCCTGCGGCAGCGGCAGATCCACGAGGATTTTGTACGGCTCGATCAACGGCGACGCCGCCACGCTCTCGACATGCCAGTAGCTCGCGGCCATGAACGCGGCCAGGGCGACGAAGTGCAGGCCGACGGCAATGGGGAACGACAGCCAGCGACGGCGGGGAGACTTTTTCTTGTCCAGCGCGATCAGAGAGTGCTCGAACATGGTCCACCTCCCAGTGGTTCCAAGCGGTGATCTGTTACCTCCAAGCCGTTGCAGCTTCGAGGCTTGATCGGGAGCGCTCCCTTACTTGATTTAGACGGGGGGTGGGGTTTTTGAGTTCCCGAAAAGGCGGGGAGGATCGTTCGTCAGGCTCCTTCGTAGCGGTGGAGCGGGGTCGTGTCGCCCGGCGGCCACATCGGGCTGACGGAGCCGGGGCGGTAGAAGGTCACCGTGACGCTCCGCCGCGATTTGCGGCAACCTTCGGCGACGCGCTGGACGGCGTGCCAGGAGCGGTCCGAGCGGACGAGCACGGCGGAATTGCCGACGAGCGGGAGGATCTCCGCGGCGCGGTCGTCCGGATGGCTGGACCGCAGGATGCTCAGGCAGCCGCCGTCCCGCGCATTCCAGGCGCTGTTGAAGTAGAGGACGTGGGTGACGAGCTTGTAGGGCAGATCGAGATGGGCTCCGAGGCTCGCACCCGGCGCGTAGTGGTAGACGTTCGCCTCGACCGGCGAGGCGGTGAGGTCGTAGCCGGTCAGCAGGGACATGGTCACCCGGTACTCCGGCGAGAGCAGGTCGTGCGCCAGCTCCCGCCAGACGCCGCTCAGCTCCTCCGCGTGGGCGACGCCGGCGCCGAGGCCGAGCAGCGCGCGGGCCTCGTAAAGGTATTCCTTCTCGCCGTCGTGTCCGGACAGGGTCTTGAAATGGTCACGCGGATAGGTCGCGGCGAGTGCCGCCGCCGCCTTGGGGGCGTACAGGCCGTCGATCGCCGCCCAGGAGAAAGGCTCGGTCTCCAGGGAGCGCCGTGCGATCTGTGTCAAATCGAGCATCAGGGGTCCTCCAACGTCTATGGCTCACCGGCCCAGCAGCCGGCCGACGAAGCGGAACGGAGCGGTGACTTTCCAGGATGTCGACCTCAAAAGCTCCGCGATCCGCCGGTCCCGCGTGGCGATCTCGGTCCGCGCCAGGGCGACCAGACGGGTCAGCTCGGCGATCCGCGTGCTGCTGCCCGCGCGCTCCGCTTCCAGCGTCGCCGCTGTTCGGCTCCGCTCGTCCTCGACCGCCCCCGCCGCCAGGCTCCGCGCCTCCAGGGCCGCCACCAGGCTCCGCGCCTCCAGGGCCGCCGCCAGGCTCCGGGCCTCCAGGGCCGCCACCGCGGCGTCGCGCCGCAGGGCATTCTCTTCCAGCACGCCGGGCAGCGACTGCCAGAAGCGGCCGACCGCCTCCGGAGCGGCGGTGGCGCCGCCGCGGATCGCCTCGGCGATGCGGTCCCAGTGTACGGCGAGCCGGTCGAGCACGGCGCCCACCTGCGGCGAGGCCGGCCTCTTCCCCAGGCGGGCGAGAAATTCTTCCGGTTCGTCCTGCTCCGCGGGCAGCGGGTAGATCCCGGTGAAATCCGCCAAGCCCGGAAACTTCCCGATCTTGAGATCCGCCGGGGTGAAGACGGGGACGCCCGCGGTGAGCGCGGTGATCGCCAGGTGAAAGCTGGGGCCGATCACCGCCGACGCCTGGCGGATGAGCTCGGCAAACACCAGCGGCTGCGGCCAGCTCGGCAGGCGGACGAGACCGGGCAGGTCGGCGTCCAGAAACTCCGTGCGGTCGCCGTTCACGGGTCCGACCGGCAGGGCCAGGAAGCGGTAGCCGCGCAGCCGGTCGGCATGCCGCTTGAGAAAGCGGCAGCAGGACTCCAGGCCGCGGACGCCCTGGAGGATGATGTACGGCCCGGTCAGACCCGACGCCTCGCGGAGCCGGTTGAAATCGGAGGCCGGCGGGTCCGCCAGGAGCTGCCCGATGCCGAAGACGGTGTCCGGGACGACGTCGATACACTCGGTGCTGACGAAGCGCGCCAGCGCCGCGCGCGACGGCTCGTCGCGCACCGCGATGTACGAGCTCTGGGAGAGCGCCAGCTCCAGCAGGGGATCGCCCCAGGCCGGCAGGTCGCCGTAGCTCACGCCGGGCGTGTTCCAGAGCAATGGAATCCCATGCTGCAAGGCGATCAGCGCCGGCGACAGCCAGTAGCCGGTGGGATGGTGGATGGCCGGCGTCGGCGGCCCATAGCCGGGCGCCACCTGCTTGTCGAAGCGCACCAGGAAGCCGCCGCCGACCACGAGGCCGTCGAGCCCCGCGGCGAGCCGCGGCAGCTCCGTCACGGAAGTCACCGGAAAGGGCCACTCCCCCGCCGTCCTGGCAGCGTACGAAAAGCAGTGGAGCTTGACCCGCCCGAGCCGCTTCGTGAGCTCCGCCCCGGCGATCAGCGGGAAGAGCAGGTCACCATAATTCTCGACGTCCAGAGTACCGACGATTGCGACCTGCCATTCACGAGTTTCCATGCGGGCGGGATGCTATCAGGCTTTGCAGGAGCAGGGAGAGACGAGAGAGCTCTTTCATTTGAGCACCACCCGAAACGCTCGCAACGCGGCCGGATGGTAGATCGTCCCGTGCGTCTCCTCCGGCATCTTCTCGTAGTGCCAATGAAGACCGGGAGGCGCGTCCTTGCCGAGGATCTCTGAGAGGCGCTGCGTGCCTTCGATGATCCCTTTCTCGTCGCTGCTCGCGAAGTAGAGGGTCTTCTGGAGCTTGGGGCGTGATCGCAGGCGCTCGCCCGCGCCGTCGAGCAGCTTCTGGCGGTTCCACCAGAGGCTGGGATCGAAGGCGATATAGGTGTCGAACAGGTCCGGCTCGAGGAGGAACGTCTCCATCACGAACAGGCCGGCGAGCGATTCGCCTACGATGGCTGTTTCGGCGGTGGTGCGGTAGCGTTTCTTCACCTCCGGCATCAGCTCGTCGCGGAGGAAGGCCCGGAAGGCGGCGGAGCCGCCGACGTGGGGCGCGATCTTTTTGTCCTCTTCGTTCTCGGTAGGCCCCGTCATGTCGCGGCGGCGCTCGGTGTTCTCGATTCCCACCAGGAGAAAGGGGCGCATGGTGCCGTTGCCGACCGAGACCTGCACCAGGCCGGCCACGTGCAGGAAATCCTCGGCCATGCCGCCGTCCGGCATGTAGAGAACCGGCAGCGGCTTGGCTCCTGCATCCTGGGCGCCCGGAGGGAGGTAGACGTTGATGCGCCGTGTCTCGCCCAGGATCTTGGAGGACAGGGTGAAGGTGTCCCCGATGACCAGCGGCGCGGCGGTGTCCTCGGCGGCGGCCGGCAGGGCGGAGAATGAGGCCAGCACGAAAACAATCGCCCAGGTTTTACGTAAGATCAACATGCTTTTCTCCTCCGGCCACGTCTCCGGAACGAGCGGAATGATACGCTATACTTCCCATCAAATGATGACCCGGTACCGCTCCCGAATCCTGCTCCTCGCAGCGGCGACGCTCTTCTCTCTCCTTTCGGGTTTCCGCAGCGCCGCTCAGACGACTGCCCAGGATTCCTGGCCGGCGGATCTGGAAGCCGCGGTGAGCCGGGAGCGTGAGAGCCAGGGATTGGCGCCGGTGCGCTCTTCACCGGCGCTGCGGAGAGCGGCGCAGGCGCAGGCGGACGACATGGCGCGGGCCGGCTACTTCTCTCTCGAAGCACCCGCGGGATCGCCGACGATCGAATCGCTGCTCGACCAAGAGGGCTATTCCTACACCCTGATGACCGAGAAGCTGGTCCGCGCCTCTGTCGACCAGAGCGTCGAGGCCCTGGTCGCCGGCTGGCACGCCGCGCCGGCGGAGAGCCGTTCCAGTCTTTTCCTCGGCGACATCCGCGAGATCGGCGCCGGCGTCGCCGAGAGCGGCGAGATGCGCATCATCGCGATCGTGCTGGCGAACGCGAACGGACCCGGCGATCTGTCGCCCCAGGGGGCGGCGTTCGCCGCCCTGGCACGGAGCCCGGAGCCGGCGCGCCAGACGCTCGCCGCGGCGGTCGACGCGCAGCGGCGCGCCTGGGGCTTGTCGCCCTTGCGCGTCGACGCGGCTCTGGGAGAAGCCGCGGCCCGTCACGCGAAGGATCTGCTGGACGCAGTGCTCGCCGGCCGGCCGACCGCCGAGGTCGCCTCGCTCTCGGACCTGGTCGCCGAGCAGCGCGCCCGCACCGGCGCGCCGGTCGAGACGTCCTCCGGGTTCGTCAGCCGGCAGCGCCGGCACGCGCCGCGCGGCAACGGCGTCGGCGAGTCGGTCGGAAAGGTCGTCGTCACCGACGCCTCCTCTCCGGAAGAGGCGCTCGCGACCGCTCTCGGACAGACGTCTTCAGCTTTGCGCGACGCGCGCTACCGGATCATCGCCGTGGGCCTCGCCGTCAGCCCGCCGGCGAGCGCCGCCGAGAGCGGCCATGCGGTCTGGGTGATCGCGGTCGCGATGCACTGAGCCTCATCGCACGGTCAGGAGCGCGGCGATGTCACTGGCGAGCTCGTGGAGATTCACGGGCTTGGCGAGAAATCCGTCAAACCCTGCAGCCAGGGCTTTTTGCCGGTCTGCCTCTGCCGCATAGGTGGAGAAGCCGTCCATGTCGGACATTCCCAGGTCACAGATGAAGCAGTCGAACGGCTCGCCGGCCTTGACCAGCTCCAGAGCCTGGAAGCCCGACTCCACGGCCGCGACGTCGGCGCCGCAGCGGCTAAGGACGCCGCCCAGATCCCCGACTAGAACCCTGAAGATCTCACTGCTCATGGCGCTCATCCGAGCTCCTCGCCCGAGGGCAAAGTGAAAAAGAAAGTCGATCCGCTGCCGGGCGTCGGGCCACCGATCGCCGCGAAGAGCCTCTCGACCGGCTCGTAAAAGCCGAAAAATTTCTCGAGGATGGTGCGATACGCCGGGAGATTCAACGCTTCGCTCGTGAGGTCGAGCTCCTGCTCAATCGCGAGGTGCCGGGAAAGCGTTTCGGCCTTGAGCCGGGCGAGAAGATTTCCAGCATGCACCGCATTCAACGGATTGTTCCTCATTCCCGCTCACAAGATTTCTGAAAGAAACGTTGGTCGGCACCGAGTATAGCCTTGATTTTCGCCGCTGTCTTCGCTACGGTCTTAACCAGTATTCTCACCTGTGCCACCGATGCCGAGCCTCCGGTTCAAGATCGCGAGCGAAGCGTCCGAGCTGGAGCAGATCCACCGGCTCAACTACGCGACGTTCGTCGAGGAGATCCCACAGCACCCCGGAGATCCCGCCGGCCTGCTCGTCGACAAATTCCACGGCCAGAACAGCTACGTGATCGCCCTCGACGGCGACCGTCTGGTCGGCATGGTCGCCCTGCGCGCCGCGCGGCCGTTCTCGCTCGACGCCAAGCTCGCGAATCTCGACAGCCATCTCCCCGCCTGCCGCTCGCTCTGCGAGGTCCGCCTCCTCTCCGTCGCCCGGGAGCGCCGCAAGGGACCCGTCTTCCGCGGCTTGATGCGCCTGCTCGTCGAGCACGGACGGCGCCAAGGCCACGATCTCGCCGTCATCTCCGGAACGCTGCGGCAGCTCAAGCTCTACCGCCATCTCGGCTTCACCCCCTTCGGCCCCGAGGTCGGCGCGCCGGAAGCGCGGTTTCAGCCGATGTACTTGACGCTCGCGGCGCTCCAGAAGCACGGCCGGGCCTTCGCCGCGCCGCGCGTCCGGCTCCTGCCCGGCCCGGTGAGCCTCCACCCCACCGTCCGCAAGGCCTTCGCGGCGCTCCCCATCTCGCACCGCGGCGACGGGTTCGCCGGAGCGCTACGCCATGTCAAGGCCCGGCTGCGCGAGCTGACCGGAGCGCGGCACGCGTCTCTCCTCTTCGGCAGCGGCACCCTGGCCAACGACGCCATCGCGGCGCGCCTCGCGGTCGAAGGCCTTGTCGGAGGCAGCGGCGTCGTCCTCAGCAACGGCGAGTTCGGGGACCGGCTGGCCGATCACGCCCGCCGGTTCCGGCTCCCGCACACCGTCGTGCGTGCAGACTGGGGCGACACCTTCGACGAGACTGCTCTCGACGCCCTCCTCGGCGAGACGCCCTGCGACTGGCTGTGGGCCGTCCACTGCGAGACGTCGACGGGAGTCCTCAACGATCTCCCCTCGCTGCAACGCCTCTGCGCCCGCCGCGGCGCCAGGCTCTGCCTCGACTGCATCAGCTCGCTCGCCACCGTGCCGCTCGATCTCTCCGGCGTCCACCTCGCCTCGGGCGTCAGCGGCAAGGGGATCGGCTCCCTGGCCGGCGTCGCCATGGTGTTCCACCAAGCCGCCATCTCCCCGGCGCCTGCCGCGCTACCGCGCTACCTGGACCTCGGCTCCTATGCCCAGGAAGACGGAGTGCCCTACACCTTCCCCTCCAACCTGATCCTCGCCCTCCAGGCGGCGCTCGACGTCCGAAGCATCGAGGAACGCTTCGCGCACCTCACCGGCCTCGCGGCCCGCCTCCGCACCGACCTGCGCGAACACGGCCTCCGCATCGTGGCCCCGGACGACCGCGCCTCCCCGGCCGTGACCACGATCGCCCTGCCGCCCGAGGTCAGCTCCGACCGGGTCGGCCGCGAGCTGGAACGCCGGGGCTACGAGCTCAGCTACCTCAGCTCCTACCTCCTCGAGCGGAGCTGGATACAGATCTGCCTCATGGGCGAATGCTCGCAGGACGAGCTCGCGCCGCTGCCCGGGATTCTCGCTTCCCTTCTCTGAAGCCGGCGCAGAGGAGGCGGCTAGCTAGCAGCTAAGGCCTCTGCTTTCTTCTTCAGTCCCTCCAGCCAGATTTGGTGCTTCTTGTACATGTGCTGGGGACAGAAGAACTTGTGTAGCCGGCAGAGCCATCCGTGCTGGTTCTCCTCGGTCAGCACCCAGCACCCGCCTTCTACCGGCCGGAGGAGCCAGGCATGGCAGACCCAGGTTCCCAGGCCTCGGGCGTTCCAGGCCAGGCGCTCTCCGGGGACGAGCTCGATGACCTCTGAAGTCAGGTTGAGACCGAAAGTCTTCCAGCGGAAGCACGTGCCCAGTTTCAGGTCGGGGCCCGGCTCATTTATCAGATGCACGTTGTGGGCGTTATCATAAAATTCCGGCCAGCAAGAAGCGCGGATGAGTTGGGCCCACACCTGCTCCGGGGACGCCTTGATGTACACCTCGTTGCGCGCGCGAACCTCAACGTTGGCGGGGTGGAACTCCGGGGGCCAGTGGATCTCATCTCTGCTCTTGGTCATCTGCATTTCGCTAACCTCAACGTTGGAGGGGTTAAATCCCTCGATGCTAGTAGACGGCCTTAAAGTACCTTTTCCTGGCCGGGCGGCTGAATTCTTCTGGATCAAGGAGGCACCTGCGCGCAAACACAACTCTGTGATGCTGGTCCTCCGAGGTCTCCTCGGCTGAAGAACCTGTCAGCCGTCCCGCAGGGACAAGGGCGGCCAGCCCAGGGTTTCAACCCTGGGTATGGGGTATGGGATGACCACGAGCCCTTGCTATGGCGAACCCCGGCCAAGCGCTGAAGACGGGGCAGATCTGCCCGACTCCAGTCGCCGCCGCTCCGACTCCAGTCGCCGGCAGGGCGACCGTGGTGAGCGAGCTGCCGGGAGGCTCCTGCTCCTGCCCTACTCCGCCGGCTGCGACCGGACCAGCTCCGCTTCCAGGGAGTCGGCGACGGCTTTCACCCGGCGGACGAGGCGCCCACAGACGACGGAGATGCCGTCTTCCCGCGCGGTCAGGGCGGAGCCGACGCGCTCTTGATCCATCTGGAAGAGACAGCCTTGCAAATGCCGGAGGTCGGCGACGACGGCGCGCGCCTGCTGGACGAAGACCCCCTCGGGCTCGACAGGCCAGAAGCGGACGCACTCGAGAGCCATCGAGAAGAGGAGGCGGCCCAGGCCGCGGAGGGCGAGATTGTCTTCCGGTTGCGTGAAAAAGGCGAGAGTGGTCTCCCGGAAGCCTTCATAGCGTTCGTAGTGCTCGGGATCAAGCTGGGGCGGAACGGCGGCGGTCATCGGTCGTCTCCCTCCTGAAAGTCAGGACTCTAGAAGGCGGCCGTCCGGGCAGGAACAGAGCGTGGTCCCAGGGCGCACGGCGCACACTGAGAACACGGATTTCCGGGCAGCCGCGACAGAAATTCCGGTGAAACGGGAAAGGTGTCACGCTTCAGTCTCCCCGAGCACCTTTTCTTCAGGATGCCCCCGACATCGACTCCACTACCGAAGCTGCCGCCGCGCTGCCTGGCTCTGTTGATCCTGCGCACACAGGCTGACCTGACCCAGGAGGAGGTCGCCGCCGCCGCGGGTGTGAGCGAGGACACTCTGTCCGACTACGAGCGCGGCCGCCGCGAGCCGCCCATGGCCGTCTTTGAGCACATCGCCGAGGCGATGGGCTATCCCTCGCCGGCGGTGCGGCGTGTCCTCCTCTACGCCGGCGAGATCTGCGGCAGTCTCCGCCGCAGCGCCGATCCCAAGCAGGAGCTGGCCGCCGAAGTCGGCCGCCACGCCGCGGCGGTCACGCTGCTGGTTCTCACCCGCCTCGAGGAGGAGCACGCCCGAAGCGAGGCACGGAAGGCCTGGGACGACTGCCTGCGGACCTTGACCGCCACGGAGCGGCGGCAGGTTCTGGAAGCCTTCCCGGATCTTCACACCTGGGCTCTCGTGGAGGTCCTCTGCACGGAGAGCGAGCGCGCCGCGGCGCACAGCGCGGTCAAGGCGCGAGAGCTCGCCGGTCTCGCGGTCCACGTCGCCGACCGGGTCGAGCCGAGCCTCCGGCAGGAAGCCAAGGCATACGCCTGGCCCATCATGGGCAACGCGCTCCGGGTGTCGGGAAAGCTGAACGACGCCGACGCGGCTTTCGCACGCGCGGCGGACCTCGCGCAGGGCGTGATCGCCCGCTGCCCCCTGGATGGCTCGCGCCGTCTCGATCTCGAAGCATCGCTGCGAAGAGACCAGAGGCGTCCTCTGGAGGCTCTTGAGCTTCTCGAACGTGCAGAACGCACACCGCGATTGACTCCGCTCGCACGAGCACGCCTTCTGATCATGAAAGCCAACGCCTTGGTCGTCCTTGGAGAATCCGGAAAAGCGCTTGTGGCTTTGCGCGAAGCAGCGCCGGTCGTTGAGGCGGGACAAGATCTACGCCTTCTCTGGCTCCTCCGCTTCGGACAGGCCGTCTGTCTCTGTCTCCTCAATGGTGCGAAAGAAGCGGAGGCCCTGCTGGGCAGTCTCCGCTTACTGGCCGCTCAGATCGGCAACGAACTGGACGGGCTTCGGCTCAGGTGGCTCGCTGTCAGGATCTCAGCGGGCTTGGGGCGCATGGTTGAAGCGGTCGAAGGACTCTCCAGCGTGCGCGCAGACTTTGTCGAGCTCAAGCTGGACTGTGACGCCGCTGTTGCCACGACCGAGTTGGCTGCGCTTTATATGGAGATCGGCCGCACTGCCGAAGCCAAGGCTCTGACTCTCCAGTCCATCCCGATCTTTCGCTCGGAAGGGGTTCTTCCCGAAGCGCAAAACGCCCTCGCACTCTTCTGCGAAGCCGTGGAGCGGGAGACGGTCACCCTGACGCTTGCCCGCCGCCTTGTCGTCTTTTTAGAACGCATCCAGCACGACGCAGCAGTCTCCTTCGAGGCATGAACAGTTTCGTCCAGGGCCGGGAAGAAAGGCAACCCGGCCCTGCGGCCCGTCTCTACCTCTCCCCGAGACAATGACCATTTGGATCAAAAGAACACCCGATATCAAGAGTCTCCGTGGGGCTCTGAACCGCCGCTCTTCCAAGGCAATGCCCGCTGGGATCAAAAGAGCACCCGTTGTCGACCGAGCTCCCAGTCCACAGACTGGTCAGGAAACTCCAGAGTTGGCTCAGTTGGCTCAGCGCCGCCTTCGGTCCTGCCGTGCCCTGGGACGCAGCCGAGGCGAATGGAGACAGGACCAGAAACGTAGCGAGAGAAAGACCGAGGATCGTTTTCGGGG
>Ga0307506_10000211_pt1 | contig 17546 bp, 16 predicted proteins | sample 25_S_MG_FD_202175 | JGI IMG/M metagenome (GOLD analysis project Ga0307506, IMG submission 202175) | Soil microbial communities from Populus trichocarpa stands in riparian zone in the Pacific Northwest, United States - 25_S | ecosystem: Environmental > Terrestrial > Soil > Riparian zone > Trees... | reverse complement strand
TTGGGGGGGGGGGGGGGGGGGGACGCACGGGAGAGGGGGCAGGGGGTGAGGGCCTCAGGAGGTCTTCGCCGTCGACTTTGACGGAGTCCTGGTCCTTGCAGTCCTTGCAGTCCTTTATGTCCTTTTTCCTGCCAACCCTCTCAGCCCTGCTCCGCCATCCGCTGGTGCAACGCCACCCGGTGCCGCAGCAGCGTCGCGAGAAGCGGCGCCAAGGCCAGCACGATCAGGCCGATCGGCATCAAGCCTCCGGCCAGGAGGTTGTAGTCCGCGGCGATCCGCGCCCAGGAGAGTTGCATCACGAACCGGCCGAGCACGATCTCGAAAGCCACCGTGAGCAGCAGCCAGAGCGCGCCGATCTCCAGCAGTTGCCGTTTCGTCGTCGCGCCGATCCAGCGGACGCAGAAGAACGCCAGGGTGAAGATCAGCAGGGAGCCCGTGAAAACGGCCACCTGCCGCGCCCGCAGATCTCCGAGGCCGGGCTCGAGGAGCACGATACGGGCCATCCCGTGGAGGCTTTCGACTCCCATCAGCAGCAGCCAGACGACGAAACCCTTTTGCATCATTGTCATCGCGAGAGCCCTCCTTCGGATCTCATTCTGATCCGAAGGCCCGCGGCGCTCGCCACGTCAAGGGGCGGCTCGGTCACACCCCGGCGGGCGGGGGGCGGCCGCCTACCCGCCGAGCTCCTCCAGCGCCTTGCCGAGCGCCTGCGTGAACGGGTGCTCCTCGCCCTGCGTCTCCCGGGCGACCGTCAGAGCCTGCGCGAAGAGATCGCGCGCCGGCTCCCGCTCACCCATGTGCCGGTGCAGGGCGGCGAGGTTGGCCAGGCAGGCGGCGATGGCGGGGTGCGCGTCTCCGAAGACCTTACGGTGGACGGCCAGGGATTGTTCGAAGCGGCGGCGGGCTTCCTTGAAGTCGCCGAGGTCTCCGGAGAGGATGCCGGAGAGGGTCAGGAGCCCGCCGGTCAGGGGGCTCGCTCCGGCGGCTTCCGCCACCTCCAGGGCGCGGCGGGTCTCCTCCAGGGCCTCGGAGGGCTTGGCCATCTCGCGCAGGATCACGGCGCGGAGATAGAGCAGATCGCCCCGACAGGACTGAAGCTGACCGGGAGGGCTGCCGCCTTCGACGGCGGCGAGGAGGGCGAGGCGGTGCGGCGGCGGCCAGGTGCCGGCGGTGCGGCTGACGACTTCCAGAACGGTTTTGGGATCGAGACGGCCGGCGGCGATCTCCTCGCTGAGAGAGAGGCCGAGGGCGCCTTCATCCCCCGGGCTGACCCACCAGTCGAGCATGCGGAGATAGGGCCGGCGCAGATTCGCGTCGTCCAGATGGTCCGCGAGCGAGAGGAAGAGATGCGCGAGGCCACGGGTCGCCACGGGGATGCGTTCGCTGAGGAAGCTCAACAGCTCGCCGGCCAGGCCCTTCCGCTTCGCCGGCGGGACGTGGTCGAGGAGATCCTGGCGCAGGGCCGGGGTGACGAAGCTGTAGGTGAGCAGGCCGTGGAAGGAGGGATGGCCATACTGCAAGTCGAGGAACAGATGCCCGCCTTCGTCCTCCACCAAACCTTCGTCGATCAGATCGAGCAGTTGCTCCCGCTCCTCCTGGGTCACCTCCAGATGGGCCATCAGCAGATCGGAGGGGACGTTCTCGCCGCAGAGGGCGGCGAGGTCGATGAAGCGGCCGAGGAGCTCGGCGGCGCGGAAGTCGACGCGGCCCATCAGCTCCCGCAGCGGCGCCAGGAGGACATCCGAGGTCCTCGGCGTCCGCGCCAGGCTGACGCGGCGGACCCAGGCGCGCGGTGCCACCTCGTCGTCGGTGTCGCGCCGATCACAGGAGAGGGCGAGGAGGAGATTGGGATGGCTCTGGGACTCCGCGAGGAGCCGGCGGCGCGTCACGGCGTCGAGATCGGAGCTGCGGGCGACGTGGAGGATCACGCGACCCGTCGCGCTGAGCCTCTCGAGGAGCTGGCGCAGGGCCTGGAGGGGATCCCGGCCGGCGAGGCTTTCGACGGCGCCCTCGGTTTCCAGGAGAAGAGAGAGAAGGATCGCGCTCGCCATCACCGGCGGCAGCTCGGAGGCCAGGTCGGCGGCTTTCTCCAGCCGCTCCGCCAGCCGGTCGTCGCTCTCCGCGCGGTGCCGCTGGCCCCAGAGGCTGAGAAAGCCGACGAGGCCCTCGGGCCCCTCTTCGAAGCCGGCCAGGTCCAGGCGGAGAACCGCCGCCGGGGCTCCCTGCTCCCCCGCCTGGCGGGCCGCGGCGAGGAGAAGCTCGGAGCGCCCGCTGCCCGGCTCGCCGGAGAGGAGCAGGACGGGCGCGGGGCGGACGCCGGTCAGCCAGCGGACGGTTTCTTCGCGGGCGGGTGATTCGATCTCTGCCACTGATTCCATCGGGGCATCCTATATCGAGGCCCAACTTTGGCGGCCCGCCGTGCGTATAGTCCGTAGTGTCCATTCTCTCTCCCTTCCGCCTCGCGCTTCGGCGCCTCGCCACGGCTCCGGCCTTCACGGGGCTGGCGGTCCTGACGCTGGCCCCGGGGATCGGCGCGCAGATCGCGATCTTCAGTCTCGTCAACGTCCTGTTCCTCCGGCCGCTGCCGCTGGTCGAGGAGCCGGACCGCCTGGTGGGCCTGTACGAGACCCGCGGCGGCACGGGGTACTCTCCGCTGGCGCTCCCGGACGTCGAGGACTACCGGGCGGCGAGCACGGTGCTCAGCGCGCTGGCGTCGCACTACCCCACCGCTCCGTTGAGCTTGTGGCGGGACGGCGTCTCGGTGGAGATCAACGGCTCCGTGGTCTCCGCCAACTATTTCTCGACGCTCGGCATCGAGCCGGAGCGCGGGCGGTTTTTCCTGCCCGAGGAGGACCGGCCGGGGACGAGCCCGGTCGCGGTCGTTTCGGACGCGATGTGGCGGTCCCGTTTCGGCGGCCGCTCCGACGTCGTGGGCCAGGTCCTGCGTTTGAACAATGCTTCGTTCACGGTGGTGGGGGTGGCGCCGGCGGGCTTCGGCGGCGTGCTCCTCGGCATCCCCTCGGACGTCTGGCTGCCGAATGGGCAAGCTGCCGCCGGCTACCGCTGGTGCGACGCGCGGAGCCGCGGCTGCACGTGGACCGGCATGATCGGACGGCTGAAGCCCGGGCGGACGCTGGAGGCGGCGCAGGCGGAGATGGACGTGCTGAGCGCCGGGCTGCGGGCGGCGTATCCGGCGACCAACGCGGCGGCTGACGCGGAGCGCGGCGTCCGGGTGGCGCCTCTCCGCGGCGTCCATCCGGCGGCGCGAACGGAGACGCTGCGCCTCGCCGGCCTGCTGCTCGCCGGGGTCACCCTCGTCCTCCTCGTCGCGGGGGCCAATCTCGGCAGCCTGCTGCTCCTGCGGAGCCTGGCGCGCCGCAAGGAGACCGCGATCCGCCTGGCGCTCGGCGCGGCGCGGCGGCAGGCTGTCGCGGAATCCGTGGCCGAGGCGCTGCTGCTGGCTCTGCTCGGCGGCGCGGCGGGAGTGGTCCTGGCCTCCTGGCTCGGGCGCGTGATCGTGCTCCTCTATCCCAGCGACGTGCCGCTCGATCTCAGGATCGACGTCCGGGTGATCGGCTACGCTCTCCTGCTCTCTCTGCTCTGCGGGCTGATCGTCGGGCTCGTGCCGGCGCTGCAGAGCCGGCGGCCCGATCTGGTGACGGCGCTGAAGGAGGGGGCGACAGGGATCGGCGGGATCAGCGGGATCGGCCAGGGCCGTCCCCGGCTGCTCGGGGTCCTGATCGTGGTCCAGGTCGCGCTCTCGTTCGTCCTCGTCACCAGCACGGGGCTGCTGGCGCGGAGCGTCGCCAACGCGGGGCGCGGCGGCGGGATCGATCCGCACGGCGTCGTCACGTTGCGCCTGCGCCCGCTCCTGATCGGCGCGAGCCCGGGCCGCGGCCAGGCTTTCAGCCGCGAGGCGCTCCGCCGCCTGGCGGCGCTCCCCGGTGTCCGCTCGGTGAGCCTGGGCGTCGTGCTGCCGCCGTTCCCTTCCGGAGATCCGGTCCCGGTGGGGGTTCCCGGCGGGCTTTCGGAACAAACGGCGGGCCGTTCTCAGGACGCTCCAGCCGCGCGCACGGCCGCGATCGCTCCGCGCTTCTTCGCGACGTTCGGCGTGCCGATCTTGCGCGGGCGCGACTTCGACGACCACGACGCGGCCGGCGCGGCGCCCGTCGCGATCGTCAGCGCGACGCTCGCGCGGCGCCTCTGGCCGCGCGGCCAGGCGGTCGGCCAGCTTCTGTCCGTCGCCGGGAAGACGTACGCGGTCGTCGGCCTGGTGCCGGACCTGGGAGCGCGGAATGCCGCGGAGCCGCCGGCCGCGCAGGTCTACACTCCCTATTGGCAGAGCCCGGAGCTGGTCGACGCCCGCCTCTGCGTCCGCGCGGACGGCGATCTCGCGCCGCTCCTGCCCGCCCTGCACCGGGAGCTTCACGCCATCGATCCGGACGTGCCGGTGACCGAGGTCGAAGCCATGGCCGGCACGCTCGACAGGTACTACGCTCCGGCGCGGATCTCGGGCACCCTCCTCGGCGCCGCGGCCGGCCTCGCGCTGTTCCTGAGCAGCGTGGGGCTCTACGGTCTCCTGTCCCTGGCCGTCGCCGGGCGCAACCGGGAGATCGGCATCCGCATGGCCCTGGGAGCGAGCCGGCGCCAGGCCGTGGCGCTGGTGATGCGCGACGCGGCGGCTCTCGTCTCCATCGCCCTGGCGGTGGGGATCGCAGCCGCCCTCGGTGCCGGCCGCCTGCTCGCGCACGACCTCTACGGCGTCGGCCCGCGCGATCCGCTCACGTTCCTCGGCGCGCTGGCGCTCCTCACCTCCAGCGCCGCGCTGGCGAGCTGGGTGCCGGCACGGCGGGCGAGCCGGGTCGAGCCGCTGGAGGCGATCCGGCGCGGAGTATGATTCCAGAAGCACGCAAGGAGCCGCTTATGGTCCGCCGCATCTCCCGCTTGCCCGTCCTGGCCTTCGCTCTCCTCGCGGCGTGGGTCTATGTCACCGCCCTGAGCCTGGAGAGGATACGGCCGGCGTTGCAGCACCCGGGCCTCGTCTCCTCGGGCCTGATGGTGGATTTGCTTCTCGGGGTCCCGCTGGCGTACTACCTTCTGGCGGTCCGCCGGGCCGGCTGGCCGGCGCGGACCTTGATTCCCGTCGTCCTGTTCAGCCTCACCGGCGCCGCCCTCGTACTGCCCGATCAGAGGGAGATGCTGAAGCGTTTCTCGGAGGCGGTCTCCATCCCGGCCGAGCTCGGGCTCGTCGGCTGGATCACGGTGCGCACCGTCCGCTCGTTCCGGAAGGCCAACGGCGCGGCGGCGGACGACGTCCTCGAAAAGCTGCGCATCGCGGCGCGGGAGATCCTGCCCATGCGCCGCGCGGCGGAGGCGATCGCCTCCGAGATGGCGGTCGTCTACTACGCTCTTTTCGCCTGGCCTCTTTTTTCACGGACCTCCCGCGCCCCGCTCGCCGCGCGCGTCTTCACCTATCACCGCACCAGCGGCTACGGCGCGATCGTCTTCGCGCTGCTGATCATCACCCTCGGCGAGGGGCTGCCGGTGCACATCCTGGTCACCCGCTGGAGCGCGAAAGCCGCCTGGGCGCTGACGGCTCTGACCCTGTACAGCGTGCTCTGGATCCTGGCGGACTACCGGGCCACGCGCTTGCGCCCCATCCTCCTGGAAGCGGACACTCTCTGCGTCCGCACCGGCCTGCGCTGGACCGTGCGCATCCCGCGCGCTCTCATCGTCGCGGTCCACAAGAAGGCGCCGAAGTCCGAGCCGTTCCTGCGCACCGCTCTGCCGACCGCCAGGCCGATGTGGATCGAGCTGAGCGAGCCGGTCACCGCGCAGGGGCCGTACGGGATCGAGAAGAAAGCGCGTTGGATCTCGGTGGCGGTGGACGAGGCGGAGGAGCTCCGGCAGGCTCTTGGCCAGCCCCTCGTTTCCTGACCGGCTCAGCCGGCTCGAAATCCGTCGGCTGGGTCCGCCGTGGATGCCTCCAGCCTTCCCATCCCGTCATCCTGAGGCCGAGCCGAGCGAGGCGGAAGGATCTGGGTGGAGGGAAGCTGCCGCCCTCCCAGATCCTTCCGGTCGCCGAGGCTCCCCTCAGGATGACGGGGCTGATAGAGTTGAGGAGTCCCTTCAGTCCGTCCCCAGGGAGGCTTCGCGATGAGCTGGTATTACGCGTCGTCCGGCGTTCAGAACGGTCCGGTCTCGGAAGAAGATCTCCGCTCCCTCGCGGCGTCGGGCCGGCTGCGGCCCACCGACCTGGTGTGGTCGACGGGCATGGCCGGATGGCAGCCGGCGTCCTCGATTCCGGGGCTCCTGCCGTCCCAGCCCGGCGCTCCGCCGCCTCTTCCCCCGGCACAGGCGCCGGCTCAGGCCGCGCCGCCGGCAGCCTTCTATCCGCCGCCCCGGCTGCAGGACGACGATCAGGCTCTGCACTGGCTCCTCCCCGTGGGGCGCTCCGGCTGGGCGATCGCGGCCGGTTATCTCGGGCTCTTCTCCCTGCTCGGCATTTTTGCTCCCTTCGCCTTGATCACCGGCATCCTGGGCCTGCGGGCGATCAAGAAGAACCCCCGCCTCGGCGGACGCGGCCGGGCCATCTTCGGGATTGTGATGGGCGGGATCTTCACCGCGGTGGCCGCGGCTTTCATGATCAGCGCGATGCTCGGCAAGTAGGCTCAGCCGCCGGCCGCGGCCGGCAGCCGCACGACGAATTCGCTGCCGCGGCTGGGGCCGTCGCTGTGCGCCTCGACGGTGCCGCCGTGCAGCTCGACGAGGACGCGCACGATCGCCAGGCCGAGGCCGAGGCCGCCCTGCGCGCGGTCGAGGGTCTGGCGCTCCTGGACGAAGATGTCGAAGATGCGCGGCAGGATCTCGGCGCTCAGGCCGATCCCCGAGTCGCGGACGCGGAGGACGATGCGGCCGTCTTCCGGCGCGCCTTCGCGGGCGGCGCTGACGGCGATCCGGCCGTGCGGCTCGGTGTACTTGGCCGCGTTGTTGAGCAGGTTCGCGACGACTTGCGCCATGCGCACGGCGTCCGCTTCGAGGATGAGGCCCCGGTGCGGGACGTCGAGGGCGAGCTGGTGCCGCCGCTGCTCGATGAGAGGGCTCGCCATCTCGACCGCCCGCGCCACGATCTCGGACATCTCGACCCGCTCGCGCGTCAGCTCGATCTTGCCGCGCGTGATGCGGGAGACGTCGAGGAGGTCGTCGACGAGGCGGACGAGGTGATTGGCCTGGCGCTCGATGATCTCGCGCTCTTTCTGGAGCGTCTCGCCGCCGCGCAGGCGCATGATCTGCAGCGCCGTCACGATGGGCGCCAGCGGATTGCGCAGCTCGTGGCCGAGCATGGCGAGGAACTCGTCCTTCGAGCGGTTGGCCAGCTCGACCTCGCGGCGGGCGATCACCTGGGCGGTGACATCGACGGCGACGGTCATGATGCCGGCGATCTGCCCGGCCGCGTCGCGCATCGGCTGGACGGTCAACTGGAAAAAGACGTCCTCGATGGCGCCCCCGGCACTGCGGGCCAGAGGGACACAATACTCATCCTCCCTGAACGGCTCGCCGCTCGCGTAGACGTGCTCCAGCATGCGGAAAACCGGGGCATCGGAGGGCAGCTCGGGAAAGACGTCGCGGACCGGCCTGTCCACGCATCCCGAGCGGCCGACCATCTGCTCGTACAACGGATTGGCCAGATCGTAGATCAGATCGGGCCCCCGGAAGACACAGACGGGGACCGGCGCCTGCATGAACTGGGAATGCAGCCGGTCGCGGGCGCTGTCCGCCTCCCGGCGCAGGCGTGAGATCTCGAGGTGCGTGCGGACGCGCGCCATCAGCTCGGGCGCCGAGAAGGGCTTGACCAGGTAATCGTCGGCGCCCGCCGAGAGCCCCTCGACGCGCGACTCCTCGCCGGCGCGCGCGGAGAGGAAGATGACCGGAATGCCACGCGTCCGCTCACCGGCGCGCAAGGCCTGGAGGAGCTGGTAGCCGTCCAGGCCGGGCATCATGACGTCGGAAAGGATGAGGTCCGGCTGCGTCTGCCGCGCCCGCTCCAGCGCCGCGGCGCCGTCGGCGACGGCTTCGACCGTCCAGCGCTCGCGCAGCAGGCGCGTGACGTACTCGCGCATGTCGGGGTTGTCGTCGGCGAGCAGGATGCGCGCCGCCCCGGGCGGTCCGTCCGTCGCCGCCGCGGGCTCCTCTTCCAGGGACCAGCGCAGGGACCAGCGCTGCGCCTCCTGGACGAACGGCGCCGCGCCGAGAGCGGTGGAGACGAGGCTGTCCGCCGCCGCGATGCGCTCCCGCGGCAGATGCGCGGCGCCGAAGGGGACGGCGACGGTGAAGACGGTGCCCGCGCCGGCGGCGGAGTCGACGCTGACCGTGCCACCGTGCAGCTTGACCAGCTCCTGGACCAGCGCGAGCCCGATCCCGGTCCCCTCGTGGGTGCGCGAACGGGCGCCCGGCACGCGGTGGAAACGGTCGAAGAGGAACGGGAGCTGCTCGGCGGGAATGCCGATGCCGGTGTCGCGGACCGACAGGACGGCCTGGTCGCCGCGGCGCCGGAGCGCGACCTCGATCTCCCCCTCGAAGGTGAACTTGTAGGCGTTCGAGAGGAGATTGAGGAGGATCTTCTCCCACATGTCCTGGTCGACGAAGACAGGCTCCTCGATCTCCTCGATGGCCAGCGCGAGCCGCAGGCCGGCGTTGTCGATCGTCGACTGGAAGACGCTCGCCAGCTCGCGCGTCAAGGCAGCGAGGCGGGTGGGCTCGAACGAGGCTTGCACGCGGCCGGCTTCGAAGCGCGAGAAGTCGAGGAGGGTGTTGACCAGCTTGAGCAGGCGGAGGCCGTTGCGGTGCACGAGCTGCCAGCGCTCGCGGTCGGCCGCCGGCAGCTCGTCCGCCCGGCGGAGGACGTCCTCCAGCGGCCCCAGCATCAAGGTCAGCGGCGTGCGGAATTCGTGGCTGACGTTGCTGAAGAACGCCGTCTTGGCGCGGTCGATCTCCGCCAGCGCTGCGGCGCGCGCCTCGGCCTCGGCGAGGGCGCGGGCATTGGCGACGGCGGTGGCGATCTGGCCGGCGACGAGCTCGAGGAAGCTGCGGTATTCCCCGTCCAGGCTGAGCCGCGGGCTCAAGCCGGCGACGAGCAGGCCGGTCGGCCGCTCCTGCCCCGGCTGCGCGATGGGGAGCACGAGGTGCGGCTGCGCACCCTCGAAAGTGACCGGACCCGCCGTCAGATCGATCTCGGCCGGCCCCATCTCGACTCCCGGCTCCACCCCGGCCGTGCCGGCGAGCACCGCCTGTTGGCCCTCGGCGTCGAAGAGGTACAGGAGGGCAAAGGGCAGATCGGCCGGGTTTTCCCGGAGGATTCCCGCCGCCGTGGCGCAGGCCGCCTCCGCCGTCGCCGCCCCCTGCATGCCGGCGGCGAGCTCCTGGAGGGTCTTGAGGCGGCGGGCGCCCAGGACGCGCTCGGTGGTTTCGGTGACGGTGACGAGGACGCCGCCGACGCTGCCGCCCTCCTCGCGGATGGGGCTGTACGAGAAGATGAAATAGCACTCCTCGACGAAGCCGTGGCGGTCGAGCGGCAGAAGGAAATCGACCACCGTCGTGGCCGTGCCCTCCATCACGCCGTGGAACATCGGTCCGATGATGTGCCAGATCTCGGCGAAGGTCTGGCGGGTGCTGAGCCCCATCGCCGCCGGATGTTTCGTCGAGCCGAGGATCGGCCGGTAGCCGTCGTTGTAGAACTGGATGAATTCCGGTCCCCAGGCGATGTACATGGGGAAGCCGGTCTCGAGCAGGATGCTGAGCGCGGTGCGCAAGCTCTGCGGCCACGCCACCGCCGCGCCCACGGCGGTCCGGGACCAATCGATCGACCGCATCAGCGCCCCCATCTCGCCACCACCCGCGAGAGGATCCCGTCCGGGTTCCATTGTCCGGCAGTCTATCGCAGCGGGGGCCCTCACCCCCTGTCCCCCCCCTGGCCCCCTCTCCCGCTCGGGGTGGTCGGGAGGAGGCACGCGCGGGGGGGTCAGGGGAGGGGGCGGGTGGAGGGCTACAAGCTCACCGGATAAGCCGCGCCGCGGGCACCGGCGGCTCCGGCTCCGGTCTCGCCGGCCGCATGGGCCTCCCTGGCCTCGCCGGCGGGCGCCGGGAGCCAGCCCTCCTCGCGCACGACGGCGATCAGCGCCTCGACGATCCGCGGATCGAACTGCCGGCCGGCTTCGCGGCGCAGCTCCTCGACGGCGATCTCGGCCGTGCGCCCGCGCCGGTAGGGCCGGTCATGGGTGATGGCGTCGAAGGCGTCGACCACGGAGAGGATGCGGGCCTCTTCCGGGATCTCCTCGCCGGAGAGGCCGAAGTAGCCGGGGTAGCGCACACCGGAGCGCGCGCCGTCCCAGCGCTCCTGGTGATAGCGGATCAGCGGATCGACCTCCTGGAGCGCCACGACGCCGCGGATGATGCGCAGGCCGATCTCCACGTGCTGCTCCATCAGGTCCTTCTCCGCCGCCGTGAGGTCGCCGGGCTTGTTGAGGATCTCCTCCGGTACGCCGATCTTGCCCACGTCGTGGAGCATGGCGCCGTAGCGCAGGATGCGCAGCTTCGCCTCGCCGAGCCCCAGCCGGCGGCCGACGAGCACGGAGAGATACGCGACGCGCTGCACGTGCCCTTCCGTCGTCGGGTCCTTGGCCTCGATGGCCGCCGCGAGCGACGCCACGGTGCGCTCGAAATCCAGCTCCAATTGGAGCTGCTGCGCCTGCACGCGGTCGAGCAGCCGGCGGTTCTTGCCCGCCAGCCAGCCGCCGATGAGCGCCAGGGCCGCGAAGAACCCGATCGTCGAGTAGGCCGGCGCCAGCACGGTCTCCAGGTCGGAGCCCGGCGCTCGCGGCAGGGCCAGGAGCACGGTGAGATAGGCGGTGGACGCGAGCGAATTGACCAGCAGCGCCGGCCCCGCCCCACCCTGGAGCGCGGCGAGGGCGATGGGGGCCACGAGCGCCACGGAGAGCCAGTGCGGGAACTCCCACCCCAGGCTCTTCAGGAGGAGGATCGCGAGGATTCCGGCGAGCACCAGCGCGGCGCACTCCCCAGGTCCCCGGCGCGCCCGCAGCCAGTCGCGCAGCAGCACCCTGTCCGGCTCGGCCAACAGCGACTGCGGACGCAACGCGAGCAGCAGCGGCATGCCGAGCACCACCGCCGCCGCCAGATCCGCCACCCACCAGAAGAGGAAGTTGTGCGTCAGCACCCGCACCTGCACCGGGCCGCTCTGCAGCAGCATCAGCCCCGCGCATCCCACGGTCGCCGATGCCGCGTTGTTGAGCAGGCTGCCATAGAGGAAGCCGCGCTGCAGCCGCCGGCCCGTGCCGCCCTCGGGCCGGCGCATCATCCACGCCGGAATCGCGGCGCTCAGTCCATTGGCCAGGCAGGACATCAGCAGCCCGGGAGCCGTGCTCGCCGCGCCCCACGGCGACAGGATCACCCCGAGGACCACACCCGCCACGCCCCAGCCCCCGAACGCGGCTCCCGCCGCCAGCGATACGCCGGCCGGCGGGAAAAGAAACGCCACACCGTCTCCCTGGCTGAACAGGGAAGAGAATTCGCTCGCAATCTTGAAGACAAGGATCGTCCCCGCGAGCTCAAGAACGTGCCGGGTGGGACGGGGCATCTTCACAGGTCCATCGACCTCCGCGAGCCAGACCGTCTGCTGCGAAATGTCCTGTCTGGGTTGTACCTCCGCGGCGGGGATGTGTCAAGAGTGCGGGGTGGGCCGGCTCAAGCGAGCTCCAGCAGGCGGTTCAGCTCGACATCGCCTGAGGGGCGATCTACCTCGCCGTAGCTATAATGGTGAATCGAGGTTGGGTGGCCGAAGCTTGAGCCAAGCCTGCACGAGAGCTCCCTGGCTCATTTTCATACGAGGAGAAGACCCCGAGATGCACGCTCATCGAATTCACGTAGTGGTCCCGGAGAGTCACCGGATGACGATCGAGCTTCCGGCGACGGTCCCTTCAGGACCAGCCGAGCTTATCGTCCTCGTTCCGCAGAGGGACGAGAAGAAAGAGCTGAGCGATGCTCCTTCCCCGGGTCGGGGGCGGCTGGAGGCTCTCGCTGCCGAGCTCGCTCGGGACTCGAAGCCGTTTCAAGAGCTGACGCTGGAAGAACGCCGCGTGCGGCTACGGCGCCTTCGAGGCGCAGGCCGCGGATTGACATCGGGCAGCGAAGAATTCGCGCGCAACAAGAACGAGGAGATCGAGATCGAGGAGCGGAAGCTTGGCCGGTGAGAGAGTTTTCGTCTTTGACGCTTGCGCTCTCATCGCTCTCCTGGAGGACGAGCCCGGCGCTGCGGTGGTCGAGAATCTGTTGCAGGATCCCCGCAATCGTTGTCTCATTCATGCCATCAGTGCCTGTGAGATCTACTACGACCTCTATCGCCGCGGGAACATAGGAGACGCAACCAGCCTCATGGCGATTCTTACCGAAAATGGTCTTCAGCTTCTCGAAGAATTAACCTCCGATCTATGGCAGACCGCCGGCTAGCTCAAAGCTGAGTGGCGACGGGTTTCACTGGCCGACTGCTTCGCGCTTGCCTTGGCAATCCGCGAAAACGCTACTCTGGTGACCAGCGACCACCATGAGCTCGATCGGCTCGCCCAGGCCACCGTCTGTCCGATGCTCTTCATCCGATAAGCCCTGTGGCTCTCAGGTGCCAGCTCACCACACCAGCCGCTCCCCCAGCCGCCGCAGAGCCTCCCGCCGTTCCTCATAGTCCGGCAGCACGCGCCCCAACGTCGCCCAGAAATCCGGGGTGTGGGTCGGCGGAGGCTTTCCCGCGCCGCCAGCGACACACCGGCCACGCGACACCGTCCCCCTGGAAAGCCGTTGAAGCCTGTATCGATCACGGCGTCGACCTCGTGCTCGGACCTTCCGGGTGCCGGGCGAGGAGGCGCTCCGATGCGGTCAGGGCGTTGTCGGCGACGACATACTCTCCACGGTGAAAAACTGCCGACCTCCGCGCCGGCCACCGAAAGCTCAGTCCCTTTCCCGCGATTCGCGGATGGCCTCCAGGATGTCCTGAGTCGTAGCCCGTGTGCTGACCGGTGCGACATCGAAAGGGGAGGCGCTCTCCGGGCGAAGAGCGATGCTGAACTGCTCGCCGTTTCGGCGCCGGATGATCACTTCCTGCCGCCGGGCCTCTTCCAGCACAGTGGCCAGATGCTCTCGGGCTTGTGTGTAGGTATACACTTTCATGGCTTACACCAAACTGTACAGGTCGGCTCCTACGGGAATCAAGACGCCGGCCTTCCGGCCGATCCGGCAGAACCGCCCAACCCGGTGCCCTGACTTCCGCCGTGAATGCCGTCGCCCGGATCTCCAGCGCGCCGGCTCGCGAATTTTGTCACGGTCCAACCCGTGCTAACCTCAAAGAGGCCAACGGCCGGAGGACCTGGATCATCCCGACCCTAATGGTGGACGTGCCTCTTGGTGGGTCAAGAAGAGCAGCCCACGGCTGGAGGATGACGACGGACCGTATGAGCTCCACTGGTATGAGCATCCAGGGATTGGCCGTGTGGAGCTGAAGAAAAAACAGGCCAACAAGCGATGATCGTCGAGCTACGCAAACGAGATCCGCAGTATCCGGACCTGGCGCCGAACCAGCCTTATGTGGTTCTTGGAGTCGAGGCCGATGACTTCCGGATCTTGAACGACCAGGGGCGGCCCTACCTCTACCCGCACGAAGTCTTTACGGTTGTCGATGCGCGTGAGCCGGAAGACTGGGTTACTGTGCTCGGCGAGGACAACGAGCGCTACGTCTATCCGCCCCTCCTCGGTGACAGCGGCTTTTTCGAGGACTACTTCGACGGTCATCCTGAAGCGGTTGCCACTTTCTGGCGAGTCATGAACCGGCGGCTCTCCTCCGCGGCCTGAACGACCCTACCGTCCCGCCGCTCCTCACCACACCAGCCGCTCCCCCAGCCGCCGCAGTCCTCGCGTCGGGCCGGCTTCCAGGGGCTCAGTAGACGCAGGCGTCCAGAATGGACAACACCTCGTTCAGCACGGGAGGAGAGACTTTCTCGATAAGCGCCGCCCGGCGGGCGCGAAAATCGATCGACTTCACCTGTTCGACCATCACGAAGCCTGTGACGGCCGACTCGGGAGGGAGCATGACATGAAAGGGCAGATTTCTTTTTGTATTGGTGACCGGGCAGACGATCAGAAGGCCTGTGCGCTGATTGAAGAGATCATTGCTGATGACCAGGGCTGGCCGCCGGCCCTTCTGTTCGTGACCCGCCTGAGGGTCGAACGTCACAGAGATCAGATCGCCCTTCGCCGGTACATAGGCGCTCATGGAGCCTACCAGGCCTCGCAGCCAACGGGGCCGCCCCAGTCCTCTTCCGCCGGCTCATAGCCTTCGGGCATCCGAGTCAGCAGATCCTCGAGCCGGTATTTGCCCCGGATGCGCTGCGAAGGAGAGATGACGATCTTCCCTTCCTGGGCAATCACGTCCACCTCGTCACCAAGCCCCATCTTGGCCTCCTCCAAGACCTTTAGAGGAACGCGCACTCCCTGACTGTTACCCCACTTCTGAACTTTGGTCAGCATCCTTCGCCTCCTCTCCTCAGCACGGCCAAAGTGTATACATGGATAGCCCGGGAGGCAAATCCCCGCATGATGCCAAGCACTTTAGGCGGTGCGGCTCTTGCTCCCCGCCGAGCCTCACCACACCAGCCGCTCCCCCAGCCGCCGCAGAGCCTCGCGCCGTTCCTCGTAGTCCGGCAGCACAAGCCCCAACGTTGCCCAGTACTCCGGGGTGTGGGTCGGCGGAGGCTTTCCCGCGCCGCCAGCGACACACCGGCCACGCGACACCGTCCCCTGGCTGAACAGGGAAGAGAATTCGCTCGCAATCTTGAAGACAAGGATCGTCCCCGCGAGCTCAAGAACGTGCCGGGTGGGACGGAGCATCTTCACAGGTCCATCGACCTCCGCGAGCCAGACCGTCTGCTTCGAAATGTCCTGTCTGGGTTGTACCTCCGCGGCGGGGATGTGTCAAGGGGTCCGCTCGCGTGGAACTCGCGAAGATCCGTGCTCGGCGCGAAGCCTCCTTGCAGGCTACCGCAGGTCCTGCGCCAAACCATGCACCGCACCAAGCGCTACGACAGTGTGCGCGAAGATACAACTGTCACCCGGGCTATACGATCCTTTCTGGTCAGAGCTCAAAAATGTGAACATCCACAAAATCTTCTCCGACCAGATACCACTTAAGCTCACAGGCTACCAAGTACTCGCGATTATTGAATGAGAAATTGAACGTCTGTCTGTCGAATACCTTAGCGTCCAGAACGATAGAAGACTCCGGGAGAAGTCGCTTGAAATTTTCGTATTCAAGGGAGTCTACAGGCTGAAGCCCGGGCTGATTCAAAAAGACAATGACGTGACTCGGTTTGACCAAATGGACATCGCCCACGTAAACAGAAATTTTGTCTCCGAAAACACCATCCAAGGTCTTTGTATCGCGCTGGGGCAGTCGAAACTTCGCGACTTCGCGTGGCGACCTTATCTGTGCATAGGCAGAAGCGACCAACTCATGTGGAGTCAGATCAAGTTCATTTACTTGTTTCCCCGAGAGAGATACTGCCTTCATAGGCGAGAAGATGCCAGCCCAATTTGTTGCAGCGACTATCAATAGAGAAGTTAGTATCAGAGTAACCCCAAGGAAAAAGAATGTCCTCTGCTTAGCCTTCGGCACACGCAGATGAACAGGTCTGCCCTTGCTATCTCGCCACATTGGCACCGTTATGGGCATGGCCGACAGAAATGTCATCAAGATGCCAGCGAGGAGTACAACGTTCCAGAAATTATTAGGATTAAACAGTGCGTCCATTAGACAACCTCCTTGCCCTTGGCGTCTTCTTGAAAGCGGCTTGCCTCAATACTGTTCGGTTAACCGGCTTCGCCGGCGGTCCCAGGGGGGACCGTTCAAGGAAGCTCGCCGCGGAGCGCCGCGAGCTCGGCGCGGCAGCGGCGGAGGTCGTCCTGGGCGTCCTTGAGCCTGAGATGGAGGGCGAGCCGCACTTGCAGCTCGCTGCGGTCGACCGGCTTGGCGATGAAGTCGCTGGCGCCGGCCGCCACGGACTGCGCGCGGTCCTCGCGGCTGTCGAGGGCCGTGACCATGATCACCGGCAGGTCGTGGAAGGTGGCGACGGCGCGGATGCGGCGCACGACCTCGAAGCCGTCGATGCCCGGCATCATGACGTCGAGGAGGACGAGATCGATGCCGCCGCCGGGGAGCTTGGCGAGGACTTCGAGCCCGTTGCCGGCGGTCTCCACCTCGTAGCCGATGGACCGGACCATGCCGCCGAGCAGCAGGCGGTTCAGCTCGACGTCGTCGACGACCAGGATGCGGTGGGGCCGGCTCATCGCTTGGCTCAGCGCTTGTTTCAAGAGACCGGGTCCTCGCCGCCGCTGCAGACGGGCAGGGCGAGCACGAAGGTGCTGCCGTGGCCCGGGCCGGCGCTCTCGGCCCAGACGAGGCCGCCGTGCGACCGGGCCAGCCGCTCGGTCAGCGCCAGCCCGAGCCCGACTCCGGGCTGTGCCGCCGCCGCGATGCCGGGGCCGGAGTCGGTCACCGCGATGGCGAGCCACGGCCCCGGCATCTCGGCGCCGCCGCCGCCGGGCCGGATCGTCTGCCTCCTCCGGACGTGGACGGCGATCGTGCCGCCGCGGGGAGTCAGCTTGATGGCATTGCTCAGCAGATTGAGGAGCATCTGCTTGAATCGCCGCGGCTCGACGCGGACCATCGGCAGGAGGTGCTCCAGGCGGTGATCCAGCCGGAGGCCGGCCTTCACCGCCATCGCCTGCGAGGCGTCCAGGATATCGGCGAGGAGCGGGCCGACGTCGACGTCCGCCAGCTCGAGCGTTGCGCGCCCGGCCTCGATCTCGACGAGGTCGAGCAGATCGTTGATCAGGCCGAGGAGGTCATGGCCGCTGGTCAGGATGTTCTCCAGGAACTGCGCCTGCCGGTCGCTCACCGCGCCGCAGCTCCCGTCCGCCAGGAGCTCGGAAAAGCCCAGGATCGAGCTGAGCGGCGTGCGCAGCTCGTGGCTCATGTGGGCGAGCAGCTCGCTCTTCGCCCGGTGAGCGAGCTCCGTCTCCTCCCGGGCCTGGCGCAGCTCCTCCTCTGCCCGGCGCCGCTGGGTGACGTCCAGCCAGACGCCGAAGATCTCCGCCGGCTGGCCGCCGCTGCCCGGCATCAGGCGCATTTCGTCATACATCCAGTGATAAGTCCCATCGTCGTGCAGGAAACGGTACTCGTAGGTGTGCCGCCCCTCGGCGCGCAGAGCCGTGAAGGCTCTGTCGACGAGAGTCAGGTCGTCCGGGTGGACGTGGGCCAGCCAGAAGCCCGAAACCAGAATTTCCTCTGCCTCGTAGCCTAAGAGATCAGCCACGTTCCGGCTGATGAAGGTGACCGTGAAGTCGGGCACGTCGAGCGCGTAGATGATGCCCGGCCCATGAGAGAGCAGGAACTGCAAATGCCGCTCTCCCGGCTCTCCGGACAGCTCCCCGCT
>Ga0307506_10000210_pt1 | contig 17592 bp, 17 predicted proteins | sample 25_S_MG_FD_202175 | JGI IMG/M metagenome (GOLD analysis project Ga0307506, IMG submission 202175) | Soil microbial communities from Populus trichocarpa stands in riparian zone in the Pacific Northwest, United States - 25_S | ecosystem: Environmental > Terrestrial > Soil > Riparian zone > Trees... | reverse complement strand
GGGATGATGCTGCTGATCACGCTCGCCATCGTGGTGGCCTTCGCCTCGAGCCTCGCGAGCTCACTCGGGTGGTTCTCGCTCGAGTTCTGGTGGGAACTCGCGCTGCTCGTCGACGTCATGCTGCTCGGCCACTGGCAGGAGATGAAGGCGATCGGCCAGGCCTCGAGCGCCCTCGATGCGCTGGCGGCGCTCCTTCCTGACGACGCCGAGGTGCTGCGGGGCGGCGGCACCGAGCGTGTCGCGGTCGGCGATCTCCGCGTCGGCGACCTGGTCCTGGTCCGTCCCGGCAGCCGGGTGCCCGCCGACGGCACCGTGGAGGACGGCGCCAGCGCCTTCGACGAGTCGATGATCACCGGCGAGTCGCGGCCGGTCTCGAAGGCCGTGGGCGACCGGGTCGTGGGTGGCTCGGTCGCCGCCGACTCGGCGGTGCGCGTCCGGGTGACGGCCGTCGGCGAGGCCACGGCGCTCGCGGGCATCCGCCGCCTCGTGGCCGACGCGCAGGCCTCTCACTCGAACGCCCAGGCGCTCGCCGATCGAGCCGCGGCGGCGCTCTTCTACGTGGCCGTCGGAGCGGGTGTCCTCACCTTCGGCGTCTGGATGGCGCTGGGCGAACCGCAGACCGCGGTGGAGCGGACCGTCACCGTGCTGGTGATCGCGTGCCCGCATGCCCTCGGCCTCGCGATCCCGCTCGTGATCGCGATCTCCACAGCGATGTCCGCCCGATCCGGCATCCTCGTGAAGGACCGACTCGCCCTCGAGCGAATGCGCGAGGTCGAGACCGTGCTCTTCGACAAGACGGGCACCCTCACCGAGGGCAAGCCGGCGGTCACGGGCGTCGTGGCCGCCGACGGCGACGACTCGCACGTACTGCGGCTGGCAGCGGCGGCGGAGCGCGACAGCGAGCACCCGCTCGCGCGGGCGATCGTCGGCGCCGGAGAGGCGCTCGGTCCGCTCCCGGCGGCAACCGGGTTCCGGTCGATCGCAGGCCGCGGCATCGAGGCCGAGGTCGACGGGGCCTCGATCGCGGTCGGCGGACCCTCGCTCCTCCGCGAGGCCGGGGTGTCCCTCAATCCCTCGCTCGAGGCCGCTGCGGAGCGCTGGCGGCTGCGCGGGGCCACGGTGCTCACCGTGATCTCCGACGGCCGCGCGCTCGGCGTGCTCTCGCTCGAGGACGCGACCCGGCCCGAAGCGCGCGAGGCGGTCGCCCTGCTGCACGCCGAGGGTGTGCGCGTGGCGATGATCACGGGCGACGCACGCGAGGTGGCCGAGGCCGTCGCCACCGACCTCGGCATCGACGACGTCCGGGCGGAGGTGCTCCCCGCGGACAAGGATGCCGCGGTGGCGACGCTCAATGCCCAGGGCGGACGGGTCGCCATGGTGGGCGACGGCGTGAACGACGCTCCGGCCCTCGCGCGCGCCGATGTCGGCATCGCGATCGGCGCCGGGACCGACGTCGCGATCGAATCCGCCGGCGTGGTCCTCGCCAGCGACGACCCGCGCGGTGTCGTGAGCGTGCGCACGCTCTCCCGCGCCAGCTACCGCAAGATGGTGCAGAACCTGGCCTGGGCGACCGGGTACAACGTGGTCGCGATCCCGTTGGCGGCCGGCGCCCTCCAGTGGGCGGGTGTGGTGCTTCCCCCCGCCGTGGGCGCCGTGATGATGAGCGTCTCGACGATCGTCGTGGCGCTCAACGCACAGCTGCTGCGCCGGGTCGACCTGCGTCCGTGGACGGTCGGCGCGGACCGCGGCTCACGCCGTGACGTCGCGCCGCCGGAAGCCCCAGATGGCCACCCCGAGACACACGGCGCTGTACACACCGCTCACGAGTAGCCCTCCGCGCATCTGGTCCCAATCCACGGGGAACCGGAAGAGGCCGGTGAAACCCAGCCACCCGTAGGTCGGCAGGTACGGGTGGAGCCCGTCGAGGCTCGGGATCTGACCGAGGATCTGGCTCGCGATCGCGATCACGATCGTCGCCACGGCGGCGCCCGGGCCCGAATCGGTCCTCGTGGAGATGAGCAGGCCGATGCACGCGATGCCCGAGAGCGCGAGCACCATATAGACGCCGCTGCCCACGATCCGCACCAGCCCTTCTCCGACCGAGAGCGAGGTGCCTGAGAGCGTCGGCATCGCGCCCAGGCCGAACACGATCGCTCCGGCCGCGAGCCCGCTCACGATCGTGACGGCCACGAGCACGCCCAACAAGGCCATCGCCGAGCCGTACTTCGAGACCACCAGGCGGGTTCGGCCGACGGGTCGCAGCAGCAGGTAGCGCAGCGTGCCGCTCTGCGCCTCCCCCGCGATCGCGTCGCCCGCGAACAGCCCGGCGGCCAGCGGCAGGAAGAACGGCTGCACGACCGCGAGCCCGGTGAGGGCCGCGTACAGCCCGTTCGTCGCGATCTGGAACAGGAACGGCGGCGCGTCCTCGGCCGCCGCCGGTTGCGGGGGCGAGACCTTGATGGCGAGCACGATCACCGCGGGGATCCCCGCGATCGCGGCCGCCAGCAGCCAGGTCCGCCACCGACGGGCGGCCTTCATCATCTCAACGCGGAACATCGACGCCCTCCACGAGGTGGAGGAAGACGTCCTCGAGCGTGTCGCGGTGCGGCTCGAGCGCGGCCACCCGCACCCCTGCGGCGACGAGCGCGGCGTTCAGATCGGCGGGGTCGACGCCGTCCAGCGCGAACATCAGCGCGCCGGGACCCTCGCCCGCTCCGTCGCCGTCGGTCGTCACGCCCGGGAGGGACGCCGCGGCGCGGGCGCGCGCGACGTCGTCGACCTGCACCCGCACGCGGTCGGCGGCGCCTCGCAGCGACCCCGGCGGGCCCTCGGCAACGAGCCGGCCGCTCGCCATCACGCCGACCCGGTCGCACATCGCCTCGACCTCCGACAGGAGGTGGCTCGAAACGAAGATCGTGATGCCTTCGTCGGCGAGGCGGCGCAGCAGCAGCCGCATCTCGCGCATGCCCGTGGGGTCGAGGCCGTTCGTCGGCTCGTCGAGCACCAGCAGGTCGGGCGCGCCCACGAGAGCCTGCGCGAGCCCGAGCCGCTGGCGCATCCCCTGGCTGTAGGCCTTCACGCGCTTGTCGGCCGCGGCGGTCAACCCGACGATCTCGAGCGTCTCGTCGACCCGGTCGAGCCGGCGCCGGATCTCCGCACGGTCGCGCCCGGCGCGCGCCATGTACTCGAGGTTCCGGCGGCCCGACAGGAACTTCCAGAAGGCGGGCTCCTCCACGAGCGCGCCGACGCGGGCGAGCGGCGCGCGATCGCGGACGACGGGCTCGCCCAGCACCTCCACCTCGCCGCCCGTCGGGAACACGAGCCCGAGCGCCATGCGGATCGTGGTGGTCTTGCCCGCGCCGTTCGGCCCGAGGAACCCGAAGAGCTCGCCGCGCTCCACCGTGAGGTCGAGGGCGTCGACCGCGGCAAGGTCGCCGTAGCGTTTGCTGAGCCCCCGCGAGACGAGCGCCGGCGTCACGGGAGCCGGTCGGCGTCCCGTTGCAGCGTCGCCACCGGCACCGGGCCGATGAGCAACCAGTCATCGCCACCGCGCTGGACGACGACGGCCGAGAACAGCGGACCCGCGTAGGGAAGCAGCGCGTTCGCCTGATCGGGCACCGGGCCCGTCAGGCGCACCGCCACGCGGGCCGAGAACCCGGTGCCGAACGTGCGGACGTCACCGGCCTGGGTGAACGGATCCCCACGGGTCGAACCGATGGTCATGCCCTGGTGGGGTACCGATGCGGGCGGGGTGACCTCCGAGACCCGCGCCCCCACCGGCGGCGTGAACGCGAACATCCCGGGGTCGATCGGGTCGAACGACACGGTGTCGAAGCCGATCGAGGCGGCCGCGTCTCCCGAGCCCTTCGGGGTCACCGCGAACCGCAGCGGCAGTCGGGTGTCGGCGTCGATCGAGACGGTCACGCTCCCGATCAGTGACGGCCCCGGCGCCGGAGTCAGGACGAGGTCGTAGACGGGACGCCCCGCGACCTCGGCACCGGTCTCGACCGTCACGTCAGCGTACGGCGCGAGCGTCTTCAGCGCCGACCCGATCCACGTGGTGAGGTCGGCACGGGTGGGCGTCGTCATGCCGGCCCACGCGGGATCGGTGGCCGCGCGCCGGACCAGGGCCGCGAGGTCCAGCCGGGTCGCCGTCATCCCGTTCGAATCCCAGTACCAGGCCGCGTCGCGGTTCGCGACGACGACCTGCTCGGAGAGGTCGGTCACGCGGGCGATCCGCACGCCGTCGTTCGACCGCCAGACCTTGTAGTGCTGGGTCCCGAGGAGCGAGGTCGCCAGGCCGCCGAGCCCGGCGCCCGTGCTGCCCAGCGTGCCCGAGATGTCCGGGAGCCCGGTGTCGACGTGCGTGGTGACGTCGCCCGAGATCGAGAAGGGAGCGGCCATCGCCTCGAGCGACGAGGCGAGGAGCTCTTGGGGTGGGACGGGCGGGAGCACCGAAGGCGATCCGGCCCGCACCGCGGACACCCCCCCGATGCCGACGAGGACCACGGCCGCGACGATCAGGGCGGTCACTCGGGTGCGCGTGCGCGTCGCCATACCTCTCTTGTAGCACCCTTCTGGCGTTCCGCCGACCTCGTCACCGGGTCGACGCAGGTTCGTCACACGACTCCGGTTGGGCCGGAACGCTCCTGGCGCCGCCCCAGGAAGTATCCCGCGACGAACTGGAGCAGCAGGAATCCGACCACCACGAGCGGGTACCACCAGTACCGGGCGCGGAACTCGTCGACGTACGCACGCCCCGACAACGTGGCGCCGGCCCCGCGCGGGTCAGGGTTCCGGGTGTTCGCCGAGAGGGCGAAGAACCCTGCCAGCGACCACCAGGCGCCCACCCGGCCGAGCACGAACGCCGCGAACAAGAGGTGATCGCGCACGTCGGCACTCTCGAACGGGCGTCGTGCCCAATGCACGAGGGATCGAAGCCCGAGCAGCCCCAGCACCCCCGCCACGACCCACTCGAGCGTGTTCATGCGACGAGCGCCGTTCGAACCTGAGCGTCGGAGACCTGCCCGAACCGCTCGTACCACTCCCCTACGGCACCGAAGCCGGACGGCGTCTCGAGGAGCAGCACGTCGTCGCAGTCCTCGCCCAGTCGCGCCGACGCGTCCGTCGGCCCGACCGGCGCCGCGAAGACCACCCGCTCGGCGCCGGCCGCGCGCGCCCACCGGAGCGCCGCCATCGCCGTGGCGCCCGTCGCGACGCCGTCGTCGACCACCACCACGGTCCGCCCCGCCAGGTTGGGAGGAGGCCGGCCGTCCCGGTAGCTCGCGGTCCTCCGTGCGACCTCGGCCTCCGCGCGCGCGACCTCGTCCCGCAGATACGCCTCGTCGACGCCGAGCATGCGCACGAGCCCGTCGTCGACGACCTGCACACCGGGCGCCACGGCGCCGATCGCGAGCTCCGGATTCAACGGCGCACGGAGCTTCCGCGGGACGACGACGTCGAGCGGCGCGTCGAGCGCGGCCGCCACGGGCACGGCCACCACGACGCCGCCTCGCGGGATGGCGAGCACCAGCGCGGGACCGCTCACGCGCGCCGCGACGGCGCCGGCGAGCCGGCGCCCGGCGTCATCGCGATCCCTGAACATGCCTCGATGATGTCACCGGATCCGCGCTGTCGGCAGGGTCGGGCCGCTACCCCGGGGCGTTGGATGCGACCGCGTTGCGGCGCACTCGCACACGCGACTAGCATGGCGGCCTGACGAGCGCGGGAGGTCCTGGTGGTCAACGCATACATCCTCATCCAGACGGAGGTCGGCAAAGCCGCAGCCGTGGCGACCGAGGTCCGAACGATCGGCGGCGTCACGGAGGCCGAGGACGTCACCGGCCCCTACGACGTGATCGTGCGAGCCGAGGCGAAGACGGTCGACGAGCTCGGCAAGCTGGTCGTGGCCCGCATCCAGTCGGTGGAGGGCATCACGCGCACGCTGACGTGCCCGGTGGTGCACCTCTAGAAGGCGACCTTCGTCGGGGACGAGCCCCGGCCTGCTCCGCGCCTAGGCCTGGAGTTCGCGCGCGATCGCGCTCTTCCCGCGCTCCAGCTCGTGCCGTTCGACGGCGAGGTCCAGCAGCCGCTCGATGAGGTCCGGGTACGACAGTCCGCTCGCCTGCCACAGCTTCGGGTACATCGAGATCGACGTGAACCCCGGGATCGTGTTGATCTCGTTGATCCAGAGGTCGTCCCCCGACACGAAGAAGTCGACGCGCGCCATCCCCCAACACTCGACGGCGTGGAAGGCCGTGACGGCCGCACGCTGGATGCGGTCCGAGAGCGCGGACGGGAGGTCGGCCGGGATCAGGAGGCGCGCGCCGTCGGCGTCGAGGTACTTGGCTTCGTAATCGTAGAACTCGTGGCCCTCCGGCACGATCTCACCGACGATCGACGCAACCGGGTCGTCGTTCCCTAGAACCGCGCATTCGACCTCCCGGATCGGCACGACGCCTCGTTCGACCACCGCCTTGCGCGCATAGCGGAAGGCCTCCTCGAGCGCCGGGCCGAGCTCGCCGTGATCGTGGGCCTTCGAGATCCCGACCGAGGACCCGAGCGTGGCCGGCTTCACGAAGAGCGGGAACCCGAGCGCCTCGGCACGGGCGGCGACCCCTTCGGGGTCCTCTTCCCACTCCGGCTCGCGCACCGGGGTCCACGGCGCGACGGGCAGCCCCGCCGCCGCGAACAGCACCTTCTGCACGGCCTTGTCCATGCCGACCGCGGAGCCCAGGACCCCCGCGCCGACGTAGGGAACCCCCGCCAGCTCCAGCAGACCCTGGACCGCGCCGTCCTCGCCCATCGGCCCGTGCAGCACCGGGAACACGACGTCGATCGCCGCCCGGGTGCCGTCGGCGGCGACGAGCTCCTGCGACCCCCCCTCGGCGGCGAGCGTCACCGCGCTGCCGTCGACGGCGCCGATCTCGGGCATGCGGCCGGTTTCGGACGGCAGCGCCGGCGGGCCGGGCAGCAGGTGCCAGCGCCCGTCCTTCGAGATCCCGATCGGCACAACCTCGACGTGCTCGGGGTCGAGCGCGTCGATCACGGACCGCGCGGAGATGCACGAGATCTCGTGCTCGGCCGATCGGCCCCCGAACAGCACGGCAACCCGACGCCGGCTCACACGCGCTCCAAGGCCTGCGCGACGTCGGCGAGGAGGTCGTCGGCGTCCTCGATCCCGGCGCTCACGCGCACGAGGCCGTCGGCGATCCCGGCCGAGCGCCTCGCCTCGGGCGCCATCTGCCGGTGCGTGGTCGAGGCCGCGTGGCCCACCAGCGTGTGCGTGCCGCCCAGGCTGGTGGCCACCCACGCGAGTTCCAGCGCGTCGCAGAAGGCCCGGCCGCCGTCCACCCCGCCCGCGACCTCGACCGCGAGCATGCCGCCGGCCCCGCGCGGGAACTGCCGTGCCGCCACCTCGTGCTGCGGGTGCGAGACGAGCCCGGGATACCAGACCCGTTCCACCTTCGGGTGGGCCTCGAGGAACGTGGCGAGCCGCATCGCGTTCTCCGAGTGGCGGTCCATGCGGAGCGCGAGGGTCATCAGTCCGCGGAGGCAGAGCCACGCTTCGAACGGCGCCATCGTGCCGCCGGTGTCGATCGCGGTGTCGCGCAGGTGCGCGCGTCCCTCCTGCGAGGAACACACCACCCCGCCGATCAGGTCGTGGTGGCCGCCGATGTACTTCGTGGCCGAGTGGAGCACGAAGTCGAACCCGTAGGCGGCGGGGGTGCACAGGTACGGCGACGCGAACGTGTTGTCGACGACGCTCGACACCCCCGCCTCGGCGCAGAGCGCGCCCAGCGTCGCGAGGTCCGAGACCGTCACGTTCGGGTTCGCGATCGTCTCGGTGTAGAAGAGCGCCGCGCCGGGGAGCGCGGCTCGCACCACCTCGTGGTCATGGGGGCTGACCATGGTCACCTCGACCCCGAACCGGGGCAGGAGCTTCGTCGCGATCGAGTAGGCGCCGCCGTAGAGCTCGTTGCTGATCACCACGCGGTCGCCCGCGGCGACGTGCGACGTGATCACGGTGTGCACGGCGGCCATCCCGGACGCGAACCCGAAGGCCGCCTCGGTGCCCTCGAGCTCGGCCATCTGCGACTCGAACGCCTGCACGGTTGGGTTCCCGTAGCCCCGGGAGTAGGTGTAGCCGGGGGCACGGAACGCGATCGTCTCGGCGTAGTCCTCCGAGGTCTCGAACCGGTAGGTGGAGGTCTGGAAGATCGGGACGCTGGGCGTCTCCTGGTCGACCGGCGGCATCGTGCCGTGCACCGCCCTGGTCGTGAAGCCCCGTCCCTCACCCATGGCGACCCAGCCTACCCGTCGTCGGACCAGCGTTTCGGGTAGCGGGCGCGGAGCGCGTCGACCATCGCCGTGAGACGGGTCATCAGGTCGGCCGTCATCGCCTTCACGGCGTCGCGGTCCTCGAGTTCGTCGCGGCGCGCCGAGAGGTCGATCGGCTCGCCGATCGTCGTCCACACCGGGCGGCCGAACGTCAGGCTGCCCTTGCCGGACTTCTGCCACACGGCCTGCGAGCCCCAACTCGCGAGCGGCACGATCGGCACGCCCGAGGCGAGCGAGAGACGCACCGTGCCGGTCTTCCCCTCCATCGGCCGGTGATCCTCGCGCTTGGTCACCGTACCCTCCGGGTAGATCACGACCACCTCGCCGCGTGCGAGCGACTCCTCGGCCAGGAGCAGCGGTGTCTTGTCCCCTATCCCCCGCTGGACCGGGATCTGATGAGCGCCGCGGAACGCCGCCCCCACCACCGGGATCTCGAACAGCTCGTGCTTGGCGAGGAACCTCGGCCGGCGACCCGCCTTCATCACGGCGTTCGCGTTCGTGAGCGGGTCCAGGTACGAGAGGTGGGTGCAGGCCACGATCGAAGGCCCGGTCGCCGGGATGTGCTCGAGGCCCTCGACGCGAAGGTCGAACCAGAAGCGCACCGGGGGGATCGATACGCCTTTGGCGAGCTGGTACCAGGGCTCCAGCGGATCACACCTCCCCGCGCGGGCCGTCGCCGTCGTCGCCCGGGCGGAACCGCTCCTTCGCGACCCAGGCCAGCGGAAGCAGCCCTGCGGCCGCGAGCAGCTTCAGGAGATCGCCGATCACGAACGGATAGAGCCCGAACTCCAGACCCTTCTGCAACGGAAGGTCGGCGGCCGCCATCAGCCAGGGCACACCGACCGCGTAGATCACGACTGAGCCGAGCAGCATCGCGCCGATCGCGCTCGGGAAGGTGCGGTCCCAGCCACGCCGGGCGAGCCACCCGACGAGCCCCGCGGCGAGCACGAACCCCCACAGGTATCCGCCCGTCACCGAGAGCGCGCGCAGAACCTCCATCCCTCCCGCGTGGGCGCCGGTCTCGTCGGGGGCGAGCACCGGGACGCCCGCCACCGCCATCGCGAGGTACAGCAGCACCGTGACGGTGCCGAGCCCGGGTCCGTACGAGGCGCCGACGAGGAGCACCCCCAGCGTCTGGCCCGTGATGGGCACCGGGGTGAACGGAAGGTGGATCGAGACCTGGGCGAGCCCAGCGATCAGAAGGCTGCCGACGAGGGCGCAGGCCGCCTCGAACGCGAGCCGGGCGGCGGTCCTCGAGCGCGGCGGGGCGAGCGTCAGGGCCAGCGTGGACACGTGCGATCAGCCTCCCGTGGGTCGACGAAGCCGTGAGGTTACTACCCGACGATGGGCTACCCTTGCGACCCGTGCGTGTGATCGCTCTCCCCGTGAAGTCGCTCGGCGACGCGAAGTCGCGGCTCGACCCCGTGCTCGAGCCGATCGAGCGCGCCTCGCTCACCCTCGCGATGCTCGAGGACGTGATGGACGCGACCCAGGCCCTCCCCGGCTGGGAGACGTGGGTGATCTCGCCCGACGAGGGCGTGCTCGAGCTCGTGATGCAGCGCGGCGCCCACGCGATCGCCGAGGACAAGCCGCCGCTCGGCAACGCGATCCGCCAGGTCGACGAGGAGGCCGCCGCCCGCCAGATCGAGACGCTCGCGGTGCTGCTGCCCGACACTCCCCTCGTCACCGCCGACGCGCTCACCCGCGCACTGCACACGCTGGGGCCGGTCGTGCTCGCGCCGTCCGCCGACGAGGGCGGCACGAACCTGCTGATCCGGCGGCCCCCAACCTCGATCGGTGCGCGGTTCGGCACCGACTCGTACCGGCGGCACCTGGAGGCCGCCGCCGAGGCGGGGCTGCCGACCTCGATCGTGCACCGCGAGGAACTGGCCTTCGACCTGGACCTCCCGGGCGATATCCTCACCGTGCTGGAGGCCCGGCGACCCGGCCGCACGCTGGCCGTCTGCCGGGAGCTGGACCTCGGCTCGCGGATCGCGACCCGGACCTGACAAGGAGCGCACGGTGGCACAGGGAACGATCAAGGAGTACGACGACGCGACCAAGGCGGGCTCGCTGCTGCAGGAGGACCGCGTCGAGGTGGCCATCGACGCGTCCTCGATCGGAGACCCCGCCATCCGGACGCTCCGCCTCGGGCAGCGCGTCCGGTACGAGGTCGAGGACGTCGACGGGCACCCCGTCGCCCGTGGCCTCGCCCTCGTGACGTTCGACTAGCTACGAGCCGACCGACATCCCGTTGCTTGGGGTGTCGCTCGTCTCCAGCACGTGCTCGCGGAACTCCTTGCCCGGCGTGAACGCCGGCAGGTCGCGCGCGGGAACGATGATCGGGACGTCGGGCTTCCTCGGGTTGCGGGCGACGCGCTCGTTGCGGTGCTTGCGTTCGAACGTGCCGAAGTCCGCGAGGGTCACGCGCTCCCCGCTCACCACCGAGTCACGGATCGAATCGATGGCCGCGTCGACGACGCGGCCGACCTCGGCCTTGCTGAGTCCCGTGCGGCGGGCGACCTCGGAGACCAATCCACCCTTATTCATCGGCACTCCCCTCCGGTCGTGCGGTGATGCCACCGTAGCCTCCCGACTCGGCAACGGTCAACCGGAAGCGGTGCGGTGAAGGCAGAACCGGCGGTCGTGAGAGGGCAACGGGTCCGTGGACGCGGGTGGCCTGCTACCATCGACCGGCCAGTGGCCCGTGGTGTAACGGTAGCACGACTGACTCTGGATCAGTTAGTCTTGGTTCGAATCCAGGCGGGCCAGCACACATGCTCTGACCTGCGGTTTCCCTCCGCTAGCCGCCGGGCTTCCCCCCGTTGGGCCAGGGGTTCAGCACGAGTGGCGGCAACGGCTCCTGCGAGAAGTCGAAGTCCTTCGCGAGGTCGCCCAGCCGCTGCAGGTCCTCGCGCACGGTTGGGCGGGAATCGGGCCAGCCGTCGGTCGCCGGGTCGATGCGCGCCCCGCCCAGGAACCGGTCCTCGATCAGCTTCAGGTAGGCGTCGAACGAAAGTGTCTGGTGGTCGATCCCGGCGCGCGCCCACGGACTGATCAGCAGGCTGGGCACGCGGAGGCCCCACCCGTTCTCGTCGACGACCGGCGGCTCGACATGGTCGTAGAAGCCGCCCCAGTCGTCCCACACGACGAAGATCGCGGTGCGCTTCCACTGCTCGGGCGGGCCCTGCATCACCGCGTTGACGACGTTCGTCACCCAGGCCTGGCCGGTACGGATGTCCTGCGGCGGATGCTCCGAGCCGTCCTTCATCGGCATCACCCACGACACCGAGGGCAACGTCCCGTCGGCCGCCGCCTGGAAGAACTCCGTGTTGGGGCGCACGTTGTCGAGCTGCCCGGTGACGTGCACCGTCTGGAAGCCCGGGAGCGGGTTCTGGACGGGAGCGGTCTCGGTGCCGTTCAAGGGGCCGCACGGCGGCACTTCGCAGGTCCCCGGGCCGACGAAGTACGCCCAGCTCACGCCCTGCTGGTACAGGAGCCAGGTGATGTCACCCCACACGTACGGACGCGGATCGCCTTGGGCCGGCGTCCAGATCTTCGACCCGTCGGCCGCGTTGTGCCCCGGGAGCTCCAGGTTCGACTGGCAGCTCATCGGGTCGTTCAGGTCGGGACAGGTCGCCGACCATCCCGACACCAGGAACAGGTGCGACGGAAGGGTCCACGAGTCGGTCGGCGCGAACATGTGATCGTGCAGCGTGTAGTGCTTCGCGTACGCCCAGTAGTTCGGGATCTCGTGGGCCGTGTGGTACCCCATCACGTCGGGCTGGCCCTCGGGACCGGGAGTGGTCTTCGGGCACGGGGGCATGTCGGGGTTGTGGTAGCAGTTGTTCTTGATGATCCGCAGCGCGTTGACGAAGCCGTCCATCTTCCCGCCGTCGACCGCCAGCTCCGACCCGTACTGGGAATGCGGCCCTCCCTGATCGAAGGTGTTCGTGTCGTGATACGGGGTCCGGCAGGGCCCGAGCGGATCGGGCTGGCACACCGCGAACGATCCGTCGGGGTTCCTCGGGAGCCCGTCGGCCCCCGGGAACGTCCCGAAGTAGTGATCGAACGAACGGTTCTCCTGGACGATGAAGATCAGGTGATCCAGGTTCATGATCCCGGCCTTGGGATCGAACGGGCGGTTCGGGTCGGCGACCGGCTGGGGCGACGGCGGCGACTCCAACGAGGACGTGTCGACACCCGCTGGCGCCCAGCCCGGCAGGATCGGGAACTGGTCGGGGACGAGGAACGGAAGCGGGATCTGGCCGGACCCGGTCGGCAGCGGATTGGGCGGCTCCGTCGGCACCGGCGACGGCGTGGTCTGCACGGTCGGAGCCGCCCCGCCGACGCATCCGACCGCCGTCAGCGCGGCCAGCAGGACGAGGGCGAGCGATCGGAGCGGGGGTGGCCGGCGCATGCGGCGCCCATGCTACCCGTCCGCTATCGCGCGTCCAGGAGCCTCCGCGAGGTCGCTAGCGGAACGGCCAGGGGTCCTGGACCAGTGGCGGGATCGGCTCCTGCTTGAAGTCGAAGCTCTTCGCGAGACTCCCGAGGATCCCGACGTTCTCCCGAACGGTGGGGCGAGAATCCGGCCATCCGTCGTTCTTGGGATCGAGCCGCGATCCGCCGAGGAACCGGTCCTCGATCAGCTTCAGGTAGGCGTCGAAGGAGAGCGTCGTGTGATCGACGTGCCCCGGCTTGGCCCATGGACTGATCACGAGGCTGGGCACGCGCAGGCCCCAGCCGTTCTCGTCGACGACAGGCGGCTTCACATGGTCGTAGAAGCCGCCCCAGTCGTCCCATGTCAGGAAGATCGCGGTGTGGAGCCACTGCTCCTCGGGCCCCTGCATCACCGAGTTGATCAGCTTCGCGACGTAGGCCTGACCCATCTCGATCGAGTCCGGAGGGTGCTCGCCCCGGTCCGTCACCGGCATCACCCAGGACACCGCGGGCAGGTTCCCCGCCTTGGCGTCGGCCATGAACTCCTCGTTCGAGCGCACGTTGTCGAGCTGGCCGGTCGCGTCCACGGCGGTGAAGCCCGGCAGCACGTTCTGGACCGGCGCGGTCTCGATGCCGTCGAGCTTCTGGCAGGGCGGGGCGACGCAGGTGCCCGGGCCCACGTAGTACCGCCACGAGATGCCCTGGTTGTACAGGAGCCACGTGATGGGGGCCCAGACGTACGGTCGCGGGGAACCCATCGGCGGGGTCCAGATCTTGCCCTTGGTCGCGTACTGTCCGCCGGGGAACTTCTGGTCGGAGGCGCAGCTCATCGGGTCGGCCGGATCCGTGCACGTCGCCGACCACCCGGAGACCAGGAACAAGTGCGAGGGCAGGGTCCAGGAGTCGGTCGGGGCGAACATGTGGTCGTTCAGCGTGAACGTCTGCGCGTACTTCCAATAGATCGGGATCTCGTCGGCCGTGTGGTAGCCCATGATGTCGGGCTGGCCCTGCGGGCCGTTCGTGGCCTGCGGGCACGGCGGCTCGTCGGGGTGCTTCTCGCAGCCGTTGCCGATGGTGCGGAGCGCCGAGACGAACCCGTCCATCTTGCCGCCGTTGATGTCGATCGCCGAGGCGTCGGCGCCGTGCGGGCCGCCCTGATCGATGAAGTTCGTGTCGTGGTACGGCTTGTAACACACGCCGGGCTGCGCCGGATCGGGCGAGCAGACCGTCGGGTTCCCGTTCGCGTCCATCGGGATCCCGTCGGCGCCCGGGTACGTCCCGAAGTAGTGATCGAACGACCGGTTCTCGAGCACGATGAAGATGAAGTGGTCGAGGTTCATGATGCCGGCCTTCGGGTCGACCGGCCGGTTGGGGTCGTCGAGGACCGCCGGCGCCGGTGGGTCGAGGAGCGTCGAGGTGTCCACGCCCTTGGGCACAAGGTCGGCGTTGGGCTCGGAGGCCTGGCCCGGTGCGCCGAGGATGCCCTGGGCCTCGGGGTAGGTCGAGGCCGCCTGCGTCGGCGTGTCGGTGGCCGAGGACGCCGCCGACGAGGTGCCGGTAACGCTCGGCGTCGAGTCGCCCCCACCGGTGCACGCCACCGCCACGAGCGCGGCGAGCACCACGAGCGCCGAGGTGCCGACGAGCGTGCGACGGCGTGAAGAACGCGAGGAGTCGGTCATCGAGCGCGCCATGCTATCGGCTCGGCCGCCCGGCGGACCCTCACGGGGTCGGATCCAGATGGAAGGGGTCGATCGGGGTCTGTGACCAATCGAACTCTTTCGCGATGTCGCCGGGCACCAGGTCCTCGCGCACGCTCGGACGGTTGTCGGGCCAGCCCCAGTTGTTCCCGTCGAGCCGGCGGCCGCCGAGCCACCGGTCCTCGATCAGCTTGAGGTAGGCATCGAAGCTGAGCGTTTGGGAATCGATCGTTCCGGCCTTGGCGTACGGGCTGATCATGATGCCGGGCACGCGGATCCCGTAGCCGTTCTGGTCGATCACGATCGGCTTCACGTGGTCGTAGAACCCGCCCCAGTCGTCCCAGGTGATGAAGATCGCGGTGTGGAGCCACTGATCCTGCGGCCCGGCCATCACCGCGTTCACGAGTTGGGTCACCCACGCCTGGCCGTTCCCGATGTAGTCCGGCGGGTGTTCGCCGCGGTTCGTCGTGGGCATGACCCACGAGACCGGCGGCAGGGTTCCGTTCGCGGCGGCGTCGAAGAAGGTCTTGTTCGACTTGATGTTGTCGAGCTGGTTCGTCTTCGCGACCGCCTTGAACCCCGGCAACGGGTTCTGGACGGGCGCGGTCTCCACGCCGCCGCCCGAGGCGCAGGGCGGCGCGACGCACGTCCCCGGGCCCACGTAGTACGCCCAGTCAACGCCGGCCTTCTGCAGCATCCACGTGATCGGCGCCCAGATATAGGGGCGCGGCGCGCCCATCGGCGGCGTCCACATGTTCCCCTTGTCGGCCCAGACGCCGCCGGGGAACTTCAGGTCGCTGCGGCAGCTGTTCACGTCGGACAGGTCGGGGCAGGTCGCGGACCACGCCGACACGAGATAGAGGTGCGACGGCAGCGTCCACGAGTCCGAGGGTGCGAACATCCGGTCCTGTAGCACGAATCGCTTCGCGTAGGTCCAGTAGTTCGGGATCTCGGCCTTCGTGTGGAAGCCCATGACGTCGGGGGTGCCGTTGGGGCCGGGCGTGGCCTGCTTGCACGCGAAGTCCGCGGGATGGTTCATGCACCCGTTCCCGATCTGGCGCAGGGACCGCACGAAGCCGTTCATCTTGCCGTGGTTCACGTCGATCGCCGAGCCGAGCTCGCCGTGCGGACCGCCCTGATCGAACAGGTTCGTGTCGTGGTACGGGCGGCGGCAGCCGCTCGAGGCCGGGTCCGGCAGGCAGGGCTTGAACCGGCCGTCCGGGTATCGCGGGATCCCGTTCGCACCCGGGAACGTTCCGAAGTAGTGATCGAACGACCGGTTCTCCTGCACGATGAAGATCACGTGGTCGATGTTCTGGATGCCCGCCGCCGGATCGATGGCGCGGGCGTCGCGGCCGGCGTCGCCGCCCGAGCCGTTACCGGCGCCGGCGGTGGCGGCCACGGGGGACAGCAGGCCCGCAGCGAGCAGCAACAGGGCCGCGACGAACAGGATCGGTCGAAGGGGAAGGCGGGTCACGGGACGACAGGCTAGCGGCCAACCGAGGCCATCGCCAGGAAGCGACGGCTCCGCCACGGGATCGTCACGGGGTGGGATCGAGGATCAGCGGCAAGATCGGCCGCTGCGAGAAATCGAACGCGTTCGCGAGATCGCCCAGCTGCGCCACGTCCTCGCGCACGGTCGGCCGCGCGTCGGGCCATCCCTGGTTCTGGCCGTCCAGCCGCTGCCCGCCGAGCCAGCGGTCCTCGATGAACTTCAGGAAGGCGTCGAAGCTGAGCGTCTGGTGGTCCACGTCGAGGTCGCGCGACGCCCAGGGACTGATCATGATCCCGGGGACGCGGATCCCGTAGCCGTTCTCGTCGATCCGGATCGGGGGCACGTGATCGTAGAACCCGCCCCAGTCGTCCCACGCCAGGAAGATCGCCGTGCGGTTCCAATCGGGGCCCTCCATCGCGGCGTTGATCACGCGGGTGACCCACGCCTGCCCGTTGTCGATCGCGTCGGGCGGGTGTTCGCCCCGGTTCAGCGTCGGCATCACCCACGAGACCGCGGGCAGGCTTCCCGCGGCCGCCGCGTCGAAGTACTTCGTGTTGGCGGTGACCCGGCCGATCTGCCCCGACGCGTCGATCGTGCCGAACCCCGGCAGCGGGTTCTGCGCGGGCACCGTGACGCCGGGCGGACGGTCCACCGGGCACGGGCGTGCGGTGCAGGAGCCCTCACCCACGTAATACCGCCAGCTCACGCCCTGCTTGTTCAGCAGCCACGTGATGTCCGCCCAGGCGTACGGCGCGCCTCGGGTCGCGGGCACCTTCCACCACTGCTCGGGCTCCCCGCTCGTGCAGCTCATCCCGTCGGTGGGGTCCGTGCACGTGGCGACCCAGCCCGAGACGAGCGCGAGATGCGACGGCAGGGTCCACGAGTCGACGGGCGCGAACATCCTGTCCTGCAGGACGAATCGCTTCGCGTATCGCCAGTAGTTCGGGATCTCCTTGAACGTGTGATAGCCCATCACGTCGGGCGTGCCGCCCGGACCGGGTGTGGCCTGGCGGCAGTTCCACGGTGGGGTCCGGTCGTGGGTGCAGGGCGTCCCCTTCAGGCGGAACGCCCGGATGAAGCCGTCCATCGCGCCACCGTGCACGTCGATGTGGGAGGCCTCCTTCCCGTGGGGACCGGCGACGTCGAACTGGTTGGTGTCGTGATACGGACGCCGGCACCGCCCGCCGATCGCCGAGTCCGGCACGCAGACCTTGAACGAGCCGTCGGCTCGGCGAGGGAGGCCGTCGCCGACGGGGAAGGTCCCGAAGTAGTGGTCGTACGACCGGTTCTCCTGCACGACGAAGATCACGTGGTCGATGTTCGCGATGCCCGCGGCTGGATCCACGCCGAACCGGTTCAGGTGGGGTCCGCTCGGCTCGGGGGACGGCGAGTGCGCGCCCGCCGTGAGCAGGGTGGCCGCCGCCACAAGGGCGAGGGCGCTGATCAGGCGTCGGGACACGGCGGGCATGCTACCGGGCCGCGGCGAGCCGCGGGCCGCCTCAGGGCGTCGGGTCGAGGATCAGAGGCGGGGTCGGTTCCTGCGTCCAGTCGAACTCGATCCCGAGATCGCCCAGGCGATGGGCGTCCTCCCGCACCGTCGGACGGGCGTCGGGCCAT
>Ga0307506_10000209_pt1 | contig 17702 bp, 15 predicted proteins | sample 25_S_MG_FD_202175 | JGI IMG/M metagenome (GOLD analysis project Ga0307506, IMG submission 202175) | Soil microbial communities from Populus trichocarpa stands in riparian zone in the Pacific Northwest, United States - 25_S | ecosystem: Environmental > Terrestrial > Soil > Riparian zone > Trees... | reverse complement strand
GGAATCTTTGGCGCTGGGGCAGGTCGGCCTCCAGCCAGAGGCGCGCGGCGTTCAGGGCGACTCTTTCGGCGAAGTCGAGGACGGCTTCGATGTCGAGCTCGTCTTTCCTCTTGGCATTGCGGTCGAGCTCGGCCAAGGCCATGGCTTCGCTGATGCGATCGAGGTGCTGCTGGTAGGTGGTCTGGTCGATGGCTTTCTGGAAGACGAAGGCTTCGACGAGCTGCTCTTTGCGGCGCTTGAGATCGAGGAGGGTCTTCTCGGCGGCGGAGCGCTGGGCGGCGAAGTCTTGTTTGCGGGTCTTCCAGACGTCGAGGACGATTCTCCGGAAGAGGGCGAGGAATTCGGGCCGGGGGCGGAGGCGCTCGAGGAGGGCGAGGAAGCTGTCGTCGAGCTTTTGGCGGGGGATGTTCGGCCGGTGGCAGTGGGCTTTGGGCGGGCAGTGGTAGTAGGCGTAGCGCTGATTTTTGCCCTGGGACCAGGAGCCGGTGAGGGGTTTGCCGCAGTGGCCGCAGATCAGGAAGCCGCGGAGGGGGAAGTCGGGGTTGTTGCGCTCTTTGGCGACGATCAGGCCGTCGGTGCGGAGGAGGCTCTGGCATTTCCAGAAGGTCTCTTCGTCGACCAGGGGCGGCCAGTTGCCGGGGGCGTCGATGCCCCAGGCGGTCTGGATGATGCGGCTGATGTAGAGCCGGTTGGGCAGCATCTCTCCCCATTTCTGGGGTGACAGCTCGCCGCCTCGCACGGTGCGGAGGCCTCGCGCGGTGAGGTCCTTGAGGATTTCGGCGCGGGTGTAGAGGCCGGTGGCGAAGCGCTCGAAGCCGAGGCGGATGAGAGGGGCGCGCTCGGGGTCGAAGCACAGGGTCTTGCCGTCTTGCAGGTAGCCGAGGGGCGCCTTCCAGACCCACTGGCCACGGCGCAAGGCCTCTTGCATGCCGGCTTTGGTGCGGCCGCCGCGGACTTCGTTGTCGAACTGGGAGAGGGCGGCGAAGATGCCTTCCATGAATTTGCCGGCGGGAGTCTCGTCGATCGGCTGGCTGACGGCGCGAAGGGTGACGCCCAGGGCGCTCAGGTGCCGGCGGATGATGGCGTGATCGAAGGAGTCGCGGGCGAAGCGGTCGAGGTTGCTGACGACGAAGATGTGGACTTTGACGGAGCGCTTGTTTTGCTCGCGGAGGTAAGTGAGGGCCGCTTGCAGCTCGGTGCGGTCGGCGGTCTTGGCGGACTCGCCGCGCTCCAGGAAGACGCGGTCGACGTCCCAGCCGTTCAGGCCGCAGAAGGTCTTGCACTGATCTTCCTGGACGGGGAGGGAGAGGTTGTTGGTTTGCTCTTTGCTGCTGACGCGGCAGTAAATGATCGCCCGGAGAGAGGTCATCCCGTAGGCTCCTTCGGAGGAGGGGTGGTGGCCTTGGTGTCCTTGGCCAGGAAGCACGTCACAGTGATGTCGGCAAGGCCGTAGAGCTCCTGGCGAAGGCGATCGAGGTCAGCATCGGAAAGCCCGCGTGCTGCGTCGCCGAGGATCTTGCGGCACTCAACAAGGGAAATCATATCACGAGTTACGCTCTATTTGCCCTGGTCCGATGTTTTTCTGCATCGCGGTGGCGGTGGAGAATTTTGTAGATTCCCATGAGGGTGAGCGGCCCTCGGGGCCCTCGAAACAGGGGCTCCGCCTTGTCCCTGTGGTGACACTCGGACAGCCAGGCGAGCAGGCGGGCGCCGAGGTCGGTGGGCAGGACGATCGACCGGGTGCCGTAGCCGTGGATGGCGATGAGAACCTCGCCCTTGGTCATGGTGATGCCCATGGCTCGAAGGGCGACGATCTCGACGGCGGTCAGGCCTCCAGCGACGAGGGCGATGAGGGCTCCGTCGCGCAGTCCGACGGCTCGGCCTGAACGGACTCGGCCGGGATCGACGCGGGGAAGGAGTCTGTGGGCGTGCTCGGGATCGAGTCGCATCAGATGGACTTCCAACAACAGGAATGGTTGGCATCTCGGCTCTCCCTTTCGACGGAGGGCAGGTTGCTCTCAGGAACGCAAGTCTCCAAATAGCCGGAGAGACGAGGTGGCGCGTAAGTCACACGAAACAGGATGGATAGCTGCTTCGTGAAGGGACTCGAAAAGTTCCGACTGTCGGAACGTTTGACCTTTCCGGCCGCGCATCTCGGCTCCCCTCCCTGCCTGCGGAGAGCAGGTTGTTCCGCGCAGCGCAAGCCCCCTCCAAATGGACGGTTCGGGGAAATTTGCCGTAAGGCCCACGATCCAAGAGAGATGGAGGGTTTTTGCGGCCGAAAATATGGATCGCCGGACGATCCATATTTCGGAGATGGGGGACGGTCGGCATCTTGGCTCTCGCTCTTCGGAGGCAGATTGCGGCCAGGAGCGCAAGGCTCCAAATGGGCAGAAGCGGCAGATCGGACGTAAACGACGCCAAACAATTGAGATAGTTGATTTGGAGGCAATGAAGTTTGTCCAAAAAATTTGGACAAATCTGGAGAGGCTCGCGCTAATGCACGGCCGCTTCCGGCTTGCCGCTCTTCGGGACTTCCCGTCTCGACCTCTCCGCGTAGGTCTGATCGAAGGGCACGGCGAGGGTGTCGCGTGTCAGCCTCGATCCGATGGCGGGGTGCTGCTTGCAGAAGGTGACGAGGGACTCGTTGAAGGTGAAGATGGAGGCGCGGTCTTCCTCGTGGCGCGAGGCGATGACGTTGCAGAGGTATTCGAGGCCGCGATCTCCCATGCCGCGGCCGAGGTCGTCGATGACGAGGAGGTCGGCGGCGCACTCGGTGTGGGCGCGGGTCCGGGTTTCCTCGCCGAGGGCGCCGAAGAGGGCGTCGAGGAGGTGGGAGGCTCGCCACCAGGCGGCGGTGCGGATGTGGGGCAGGCGGAGCCACAGGAGCTGGGCGGCGAGCATGCTTTTGCCTGCGTCTCGGGCGCCGTGGAGGACGATGGCCCAGGTGTCAGGGCTTCCCGACCAAGCGGCGAGGTCGTAGCCGAGGACGTGAGGCACTCCCCCATCGAACGTTTGACGGGCGAGGCGGGCGGGGACGCCATGGGCGCGCAGGGCGGATTCACGATCCGCGAAGCGGCGCGGCTGGGAGCTGTGCGTGACTCGGGTCGTCTTCTGGCAGTCGAAGCACTCCGGAGGCTGGAGGAGGCGGCCGGTCTCTTTATCCCAAAGGCGTGAGAAGGGTGGGAGGGCGATCTCGTGGCCGGCCGGGCAGGTGTAGACGGGCCAATCCTCGGGGCCGGCGGCGAGCTTCCGCTCGAGGTCTGTCCAGGTGGTCGCCAGGATGTTCATGCGTTGGTCCCCCACTTGAGAGTTCTGCGGGCTTCTTCTTCGAGACGGACGGCTTCCTGGAGGCTCTGATCGGCTCCGCTCTGCGCGGTCGGCTCCCGGCGCCGTGAGATCTCGGCGGGCGCCGCGCGGCCGTTGCGCACTTCCGGCGGCTGCTCGTGCCAGCAGCGTCTCTTGCTAATCCAGTTGGCGAGGTTCATGGGGAGGCTGGCTCCGGCCGCCCAGGCGGCGCACCAGGCGGCGTGCCGCTCGCGAAGATCGGAGAGGGTGATGCTGCGGATCCCACTTTTGGCGGCGGCGCCGTCAGCGCGGAGCTCGCCGGTTTTGAGGGCTTGAAGGAGTGCGTGCTGGAGGTCGATCCCACCGGCGAGCCCGTGAGGATGCGCGGCCTGGAGCTCCTGCGCCAGAGTGTCGAGGCGATCTTCACCCGCGAACGGTGCGGCGGCCCAGGTTTTTCTCGCTGGTGGCGATCTTGGCACCGGCGGCCGAGACGCGGGTTCTTCGCGTGGGGCGGCGGAAGGAATCGGCAGCGGGTTGGCCGCAGGCGTAGCGGCGGCGGCGCCCGGCTGCGCGATGTGTTCGAGGAAGGCTTTGAGGAGCGCTTCCGGGTCTTGCTTCTTGTCTCTCGTTCCGGCGGTGATCTCTTTTCGCCGCCGATCCGCGTCGGACTTGAAGTGATCGAGATATCTCTCCCAGATGGCGTTCTTGAGTGGCGAGTCGGGCAGGGCGTTCCAGTGCCGTATCCAGCCGATCACCTGGTTCGGATTGTCCGGTCCGTTGTAGCGGATGCCGTTGGCCACGAAGATCAGCCGGGCTTTCCAGTCGGCCTGGGCCAGGCCTTCCCGGACCAGCTCTTCGAAGTGCTCGCGGAGGGAGTCCACGGGCCACTCCAGGGCTTCGGCCATGGCGGCGGCGCCGGAGCGGATGACTCCGGGGAGTGGCCCCAGCTCGGGGCAGATGAGGAGATGCTTGAAGAGCCCTCGACCCGAGGGGGACTCCGGGGTGAGGGCTCGTATCTTCTCGTCACCGTGGAGGTGAACGTCGACTTGCCGATAGAAGCTGGCTGGGGTGGGCATCCTGGCGCTCTCCTTTTCGGAGACGAGGATGGCTTAACGAATGCAAGACCTCAAAATGGCCCCGATGAGAATTTCCTTCGTAAATCTCTCATGCCACTGGAGATAGATGAATAAAAAAGTGATACGATATGGAAAATAGATGTTTCCATATCCGGGTTTTGTGCCCCTCTCGGCTTACATGCGATGCGGCGGAGCGGGCGATCGGCGGGCCAGGAGGCGCAGCCTCGGGCTCGCGCAGGCTCGCGTTTGTTTCTCTTTGTGGTTGAGACTCCAGAATTAGATTTCAGGTTGGGAGTTGGAAGATGAGCGCGCGTGCGCGTGGAGGGTTGAGGGAAGGGTTCCGGAAGGGTTGGGGGGGGGGGGCGTTCGTCGGCGAGCCGGCCCGGGGCTCACGCCTCCGGGCTACATGCTTATGCCCCTCCGGGGCACGCCACCGCCCCGCCGCGAAGATCGAATTTCTTTTTCCCTACCTGGAAAAGAGCTGGGACGGTCGGGCGGTGTGCCGCGATTGCCGGGGCCGCGGCTCGTTGGGGCGGACGTGGAAGCTCGATCTGCCCGTCTGCCAACAGCGACTCGCAGGGGCACATGGGTGGGAAGTTTGAGGACGTTCGAACAGCTCGAGGCACGGAACTGGCCGCAGTCGACTTTACCCCTGTTCTGAAAATAGGGTGGGGCGCCCGGGGGATTTTCCCCAATCTCGGGTGCCGCGAAGCGCCATGTGCAACTCTCCCGGGTCAGAGAAGGGCCAACTGATAGCGGCCCAATATCTCCCCCAAGAGGCGAAGGTTCGCCGGGTCTGTGAGCGCACCGAGGTCTCTCGCTGAACAGTGGGGAGCAGATCGCTCAAATAGAGCCAGGCAGCGAAGTGAGGGATTGAAGCGAGATCTGTAGAAGATGCCATTCGGAAGGTCGGGATGACTCCAGAATGCATGCGCCCATCGCTGGGCGGCTTTGTAATCTCCGGTCGTCAGCCGGTTGTCCACTCCAATGACGGACAGCCCAGAGGCGGTCAGATCGACTAGGCGCAGATCGGCGGTAAAGGTGACTTCCACCAGTTTTCTCTTGCCAAGCTCTGAAAGCGTGAGCAGGTGGCCCGCCGATCGATCGCGGATGCAGGTCTCTACGAGAGCGCCCTCTTGCGTTTCCCCGACGTACAGAGTGCCGAACTCGCCGCGAGGGGCATCGAACCGGTTGTCGCCGGTGATCCCGAAGTGGAGGGGCTCCCGATGGATCTTGCAGATCCTGAATGTCGGGTGACTCGGCCTCCAGATCAGAAGCGGAAGAGGACTCTCGCCGATGCGCTTCGGCCCGCCGAGAGGGCGCAAGCGCCTCGGGACAGGTAACGTGGAAGCAGAATCACGAGAGTTGCCGCTCATCTGATTTCCTCTGGTAGGTCTATAGAGAGCCTGGCGGGTTTCCTATGGTCGAAACTTTCGGGTCTCTCCAAGCCTCTTGCCGCTCTGCCTGTCTTTGGTTGACGGCCGGAGGATGGCGCCTTATCATGCTGAGGAGGGCCTGATAAACGGTCAACCGGAGGCAAGGCATTCATGGCAGCGACAGCTCCCCTATCTACCCGCGATGACGAGATTGAGCAGACCGTTCGGAGCCTGGTGTACGCCCGTGGTGCTTCTGCTCGTGGGGAGTTCGCCCGGCGGGCGCTCAGGGCCGTGGCCCGATTGACCCAGCAGATGGGTGAAGCCTCCTTGCGTGAGGCCGTCGCGGCCACTTCTGACTGTGGGGTTCTCTTGACGGCATTGGAGTCGGCGCCCGGATTGGCTGCGCTGTTCCCGGAGGAGCCTCTTGCGAGAGCGCGGCTCCGCGGGATCGAAGCGAGACGACGCCTTCTTGAGGCAGAGGGCGGGATTCTTCAGGCTCAAGAGCTGGCTGCCCTGCTGCACATCTCCCGCCAAGCGGTCTACAAGCGATATCGCGCCGGCCGGCTGCTCGGTATTGACTGCGGCCGTCACGGGTTTGCCTTCCCGGCTTGGCAGCTCGTCCCCGGTGGGGTCCTTCCCGGTCTGGAGGAGACGCTTTCGGCGCTCGGCGACCTCGATTCCTGGATGAAGTTGGCCTTCTTCCTGGAAGCGAACGCAGCCACTGGAGGAAAGACGCCTCTCGCGGCCCTGCGGCAAGGGAAGCGGAGAGACGTTCTGCGGGCGGCGAGACTGCACGGCGAGCACGGAGCGGTCTGAGAGCCAACCGTGGCGGAGAATCTCCGCCATCTTTGTCATCACGTGCTCGTGAAGCGACATGATGGCAGATGTTAGCGCCAAATAAGCTGAGGTGCAACCCTCTCTTCGCGTGTCGAGGTGTCGGTCGCTTTCGTCTGGGACCTGATGGTCTCAGCCCGAGACACCCCAGAGGGTCTCTCTTCTCTCACGCTTGTCGAGTTCGCTGGCGCGACAGATTCTACTTGACTACCGAGAGGGAAGAGGGCAAAATGATTGCCATGAACCTCTCGATAAGCTTGAGCAACTTGATTAGCGGCAGCGGAGGGAGGGGCTCCTCCTCTCGGCCCTCTCGAGATCTGGCTCTATCGCTTAGGCTTCTCTGGCATCCCTTCCGTGTTTTCGTGCAAGCGATGTTCGCGAGGCTGAAATGGTGGATGGCGACTGCGCTAACAGCCGCCATCCGACGGTACCCGCCGGTAAAACCGACTGGCGCCGCTCCAATCAGGAGATTACAGCTTCGAGACCGCGCTTGCCAAGCCGTACCCCTTCGAGGGTGTCCTGGTCCGGCTGGCGCCGCTCCACGCCTCCATCCGGTTCATGGCAGGGAATTGATCCCGGGAGCGTCGAAGCCCTCCGACGCTCCCATGGCTCCCTATGGAGGCCAGCCATGTCAACCGCATCCCAGAAGCCGTCCAAAGTCCCTCAGTTCCGTGAGTTCGCACTGACGGGGGCCATCGAGCGCCCGGGCCTGGAGCCCGCCAGAGCAACTGGATTCCGCAGCGCCCTGGCCCTCAGCGTCGCGCGGACTCGCTGGCTCCGGCCGTATGCCACTCCCTGCCAGTCGCGGGGGACTACGTTCTAGGGACACGGGAGCCGGCGCGGCAGCCGCTGCGCCGGCTCCCGTGTGCTGGCGCTCGGCAACCATCGTCAACAGAATAGGAGGCATAACGTGCAGGACAACGTCTTTCCGTTCTCCCCCCTTCATGGCCTGACCCGCCGTTTGCGCGACCTAGGACAGATGCTTTCCACGTCGGAGGTCCTCGAATCTCTCCGCGCCTGCAACGAGCAGGCGGCTCGGGATTTGTTTGGAGCGATCCTCGCCCTGTACGCCTTCCTCGAAGACTCCATCAGCAACCCTCACCCGGGCAGTCTCTTCGACGGAAGCGGCGACACCCCCTTAAACACAATGCGGAAGGAAATCGCCCGCGCGTACGGGGTGGAGACCTGTTACTTCGGGACGACGGGCACCACTGGCCTCAACACACCGGCGGTCATGGCCCTCGCCGGCGAAGGGGAGGTGGTTGCGGTCGGCCGCGACTGCCATGTCTCAGTGCTTGCAGGTCTCGGTCTTTCGGGAGCCAAACCAGTCTATCTCGTTTCCCCCTTCCACTCGGAGTTCGGGGTACTCCTGCCGCCGACAAGGCAAGAGGTGGCCGGGTTGCTTACCGAGCACCACGAGGTGCGCGCCCTCGTCCTGACTCTCCCCACGTACCATGGCTTGATGGGAGATGTTGAGGGCATTGTGGCTGAGTGCAGGAGCCGAGGAGTGCTCTTCATGGTGGACGAGGCTCACGGTCCTCACTACCGTTTCCTGCGAGGGCTCGGTTTCCCTATGTCTGCCGAGGAGGCCGGGGCCGACGTTGTGACCCAGTCAACTCATAAGGTGATGTCCGCTCTGAACCAGGGCTCACTCCTGCTTCTCAACAACCCATTGCTCAGCCGCCGCTACGAAGAGGTTCAAGCGATGGGCTTCCAGTCCACGTCCTTTTCCTATCCCATCCTTCTCTCCATTGAGCATGCCATCCAACAGATGGTGACGCAGGGGGAGGAGAGATGGCGAGGGGCCGTCGACCTCGCCTACCGGTTGCGCGACGAGGCTGGGGCTCTCCCGGGCATCGTTGCCCTCGACAAGCGGGTCCTTGACGGCGAGCGCGTCCTGGGCTTCGACCCGACCCGCGTCACACTCAACGTCCGGGGCACCGGCTTCACCGGTCACGAGATCGCCGACGCCCTTCTCCAAGAGGGGTACATCGTGGAGCTGGACACTCCCGACGTGGTGCTCTTCCTCGTCGGCCCAGGTGTCACCCGCGACCAAGTGGATGGGACGCTCCGCGCGTTGCGAAAGCTGGGTCGTCGAAAGCGTTCCGCCGAAGCCTTTGTACCTCCGCCGCTTCCGCCGCAGGCGACGACTCCTCGCAAGGCCGTCATGTCGGCCGCAAGGGAAAGATTGCCGGTCGACGCGGCCGTCGGCCGGGTAAGCGCTGAGACCATCGGTTGCTACCCGCCCGGCCAGGCAATCCTGGTGGCCGGCGAGCTTGTCACCGTAGAGGTGGTGAGCTATCTGAAGCAGGCCGTCGCAGCCGGCTGCCACCTCAAGAGGGTACAGGACGACGGCTTCCAGACCATTCAGGTTCTCCTTGACAGCGAGCCTCGCTGAAACGCGAAGAGGGAGACGAACATGTATAAGAACGCTCATCCTCTGGTGACTGAACGTCTGCGCAAGGTGGAGGAGTTGCGCCGCCTGGGCATCGACCCGTATCCGCAGGTTGCCTATCGCCCCACTTACACTCTGGCCGAGGTCCGCCGGGACGCGGGCGCTCTGGTGGCGCAACGTGTCCGAGTGAAAGCCGCCGGCCGGATCCTCGCCCGCAGGGAGATGGGGAAGGTGACCTTCCTCGATCTCCTCGATGACGGTGTCCGTGTGCAGGCATACTTCCGGCTTCCCGAGCTCGGTGAGCAGACTTGGCGTGTGCTCGGCCTTCTCGATCTCGGCGACTTCGCCGGCGTCGAGGGTTCCGTCTTTCATACCCGTAGCGGTGAGCTGTCCATCCACGTCGAAGTCTTGACCGTGCTCGGCAAGGCATCCCACCCGCTTCCCCTGCCGAAGCAGCAGGGGGAGCAGGTCTTCAGTGCCATCACTGACAAGGGCTTCCTCTACCGGCACCGGCACGTTGGTCTGGTCGCCGACCCGGCGAGCCGGGAGGCTTTCCTCACCCGCACCCGGATCGTCCGCGGCATCCGCCGCTACTTGGACGACGAGGGCTTCCTCGAGGTAGAGACGCCGATCCTCGGGCAGGCCTATGGCGGTGCGGCGGCGCGGCCGTTCGTCACGGCCATTCACTCCTTGAGTCAGCCAATGTTCCTCCGCATCTCGCCCGAGTGTGCCCTGAAGCGCCTGCTCTGCGGCGGTTTCAACAGGGTCTACGAGATAGGAAAGAATTTTCGCAACGAGGGGATCGATGCCAGCCACAACCCCGAGTTCACCATGGTCGAGTGGTACGAGGCCTACTCGGACTACCTGCACCAGATGGAGCGCTTCGAAACCCTCGTCGCCCGGCTGAGCGAGGAAGTCCACGGCACAACCCGGATCACCTACCGCGGGCGGTCTCTGGACCTCACTCCGCCGTGGCGGCGCCTGTCGATGCTTGACGGTCTGCGGGAACTCGCCGGCCTCGACCTAGACAAGGTGGATACGGAAGGCATGGCGGAGGTCTTCCGCCGCTATCATCCCGAGGGAGTCGGGGCGTTGCCGGAGCCTTTGACATGGGGAGCGGCGGTGGTTGCGCTCTTCGAGGCCTTGGTGGAGCCTCGCCTCTGGGATCCGGTCTTTGTGATGGACCATCCGCTGGAGATCAGCCCTCTGACCAAGCGGCATCGTACCGACCCCCGCTTGGTGGAGCGCTTCGAGCCGATGATCGCCGGGATGGAGGTCGGCAACTCATACTCGGAGCTCAACGACCCCTTGGAGCAGTACGAGCGCTTGGCTTCGCAGCAGGTCGCCCGGGAGGCTGCCTACGACCTCGACGAAGACTTCCTGCAGGCCGTGGCTCACGGCATGCCACCAGCCGGGGGAACCGGTTTAGGGGTGGACCGCATCGTGATGATTCTCACCGGCGCCCGCAGTCTACGGGACGTGATCCTCTTCCCTCTAGTGAGCCGCCGTGGCGACGGCTCCGCCGGACCAGAGACCGTCGACGTGAATGCCAGGGCGGAGGTTGCTGCGGCCGAGGCGTCCTGAACCCAGAGTCCGGCGCGGGCCGCGGGCCGCGTCGGACTTGTGGACATCCGCCATCAACCCGAGTACACTTCTAGTGATAGGAGTGATAATGCCTGATGGATCTTGATTGAGCCATGGAACACTCACCAATGCTCCGAGCCAGCGAGTAAGCTTATGGAAGCCTACTGCCATCATCCGATGAGTACCACGGCCGAACCATGATTTCTTCCTTCGCACTTACTCAGGAGATCCGTGGCCAACTCGAAACGGCACGCCGGGATCTGAACCTTTCACAGGCGGATCTGTCCGAGATGGCAGGGATGTCCCAGGGCGCTATCTCGAACTGCCTTCAAGGAAAGCCTGTTCGGGTCGACTCTCTCCAGCGCCTGCTGAGCGCTTTCGCAGCGGCCGTGGCGTCCGCCGAGGAACAGGGGATGAGTCCGGAGCGTGCCGCAGACCTCAAAAAGAGTATTGAAGCCGCCCGCAGATCGATGGATGGCTCCTCCGAGTCTGTGGGCTATCTTGCCCGTCCCGGTGGCCCCATGCCTGAGGAGGCCACCAATCGCATCAGGCGCACGGAGGATCAGCAATTCCTGGCAGGTCTCGCGGATGCGCCCTTCACGGCCGCGGTGACAGGCCCTCCGGAGTGCGGGAAGAGCACCTTGCTCCAAATTCTGGCGGCGGAGGCCCGACGCGCCGGATTCGCCGTAGCTGATTTCGACGCGACCTTGGTTACCCTTACAGACGCCGGAGCTAACGATGCCGAACTCTGTACTGCCTTTTTCCGAGAATTGGCAGAAGAGGTCGGCAGTACGGTTGGCGAGCGACCCGAGACCAATGGGCGTTGGACCCACTTCGATCTTTTCCGCTTTCTGAAAGGTATCCGGCAGCATCGACCAGTACCCCCCCTCTTGATTGTGGTCGATCATGTCATCCGAATTCCGCGCGCTTTGGAAGAGTTGATTCAGGTTTGCCGCTCCCTCGATGCCCATAGAACCAGGACCCAAGTGTCCTGGGCAATCGAGATCAGTGATTTTCGTGGCAGTGACGCCCTTGGGGACGTGTCGAGTCTGGCGCCCTCACCTCATGCTACGCTCACCTTCTTTACAGAAAAACAAGTCAGGGAACTCGCGAATCTCTACAATTTTCGCGATGATGAGCAAGTGGAGGAGCTGTGGGACTGGTTCTCTGGCCAACCTTTTCTGACCCATGCTGCTCTGACCCGTTGGCGTGATTCGCCTCTCAGCGTCAAAAGTGAAGCGGAGAAACCTTGGAACTTGGTGGTCGAGGAGATCGAGAGTGCCGATTCTGAGTTTGGCAGACACCTTAGCCGATTGAGGTCTCGCCTTCGTCCTCACTGGAAGGGGGGCGAGATAGAGGAGAACCTGCTGCACGATACGGATTCCAGGAAACTCCTGCTCGCATTTGGCGTGATCGACGATAAAGGTGAGTTTATTAAATTTTACCGTCATCATTTGACTAAGCCATGACGCGTCCTAAGTTTGCGCGCGGTCAGACCGTAGGGGACCGCCACATCTACGTTCCTCGTGACGAGGACCACCTTTTCCCCGGCTACGCCTGGGATGCGAGTTGGTTCGGGATTCAGGCTTGTCGAACAATGGGAAAAACGAGCCTCGTCATTCGTCATACACAGTTGCTCGAGGCGCAAGGCTGCCAGGTAGCCTATGTGGATGTGGGAAAGTGGGAGCAGGCGTCGATCGACGACTGGTTGAAGGAACTCGCAGAGCAGCTTGTGCTTGAGCTTGGTAGGCATTCAGGAGTTCGCCCAGATCCAGCAATGGCCGCGAAGGATCTTCCGGGTTTTCTTCGGCAATTGACTGAGGACTCTCCGCACACGCTCATTGTGCTCGACGAGGTCGACTGGTTGCGGAAGCTAGCCTACGGCCCACGTCTCGTCGCTCGGCTCAGGGCCATGCAGTCCGAGTGGTCTCGCCGCGGTTGGCCGCAGACCCTGACTTTAGGTTTCGTGAGCCTTCACTCCCTTGCGGACATCGTTGGCCCCGATGTGGCTCCCATTATTAAAACGCTCCAATTGAGAGATTTCCCTTTGATCGGCACCGAGGGTGAAAAGGCAGCCCACACACTAGCTGAAGGCTTCCCCGATAGTATAGCGGACAGGGAAGGAGTGGCGCGGCGGGTCCTCAAAGAAACCGGTGGACAACCCTTTCAGACAATGATACTTGCTTCGGAGTTGCTCGATGAAGGAGTGATTAATTTAAAGAATGTCGATGAAGTGATTGACGCCTATGTCGCTCGAGAGCGGAACCAATTCAAACCCAACGAGCTTTTTGATCAGATCGGCAGAATGTTTCGGGAGGAACCATTTCTCGCTCAGGAAGGTCTCACTGTCTACGAGGAACTCCTACGAGGACAGGTGGTCGTTTCCGGTACTCGCGGCGCTGAGTTTCTCCTCCGCAGCGGCTTGGCCCGCTCACGCAGTGAGTGTTTGGAATGCAAAGGGCCTATCTTCAAGAAGGTCTTCGACGAAAACTGGGTAGCGAGAACCCGCGACCGTCTCTTGGACGAGCACCGTAGGCGCAAACCCAGTTGGAGCCTCGGAAGCAAGAACAGGCCAAGTATTTGTATTCTGAATACCGGAGGTACCGTCGGGATGGTACGCCGAGACGGTAACGTGGTCGCGCCTCAGGATGATCGTGAGTTCCTGGCGAACTACAAGGAGCTAGAGGAACTGGCCGAGATCAAATTCGAGCAGCCATTCGTCCGAGATAGCATCAACGTCTACCCTGAGCAGTGGACCCAAATCGCCGAGGCTATATACCGCAATAGAGACAAGGGCTACACTGGATTCGTTGTAGCCCATGGCACGGACACCATGGCTTTCAGTGCTTCGGCGGTCGCTTTCGCTCTGGGTCAGAATCTCAGCTTCCCGGTGGTCTTCACCGGAGCCCAGACGACACCAGATGTTCTGCATGGCGATTCCCATGCGAATCTCCTCCGTGCGTGCGTGGTGGCAGCGGAAGGAGAGGCTCTTCCAGAAGTCGTGATCTGTTTTGGCTCGAAAATTCTTCGTGCGCTAAGAGCCCAGAAGCGGGACGAGCGCCGTTTCGAAGGCTTCGAGTCACCGGCCTTTCCGCCGCTGGGGGAGATCACAGAGGACATCATCCTCGACCGAGATCGCATCCGAAAACTCGCACTGCTTCGGAGCGACCTCATCCGAGAGCGGCCAGCAGAACCGGAGCAACACATCGAGCTTAGAGCCCACTTTGCCCGGGGCCTGCTGATGATCCAGCTTACGCCCGGCCTCGAACCCGATTTCTACCTCCCGCTTCTCGATCAGGCGGATTCTTCCACTGGTCGGCCGCGGTGCAGCGGCATCATCATTCAGACACTTGGTGCTGGCAACGTGGCGAACGTTGCTCCATACAGCTTCACAGCCCTCCTGCGAAAGGCTGCCCAGGCTGAGATCCCCGTTCTAATCACCTCACCTTACCCGTGGAGTTCCGACTTGGCGAAGGGATTTGCACCAGCCGCCGAGCCTCAGCAACTTGGGGCGATTGTAGCAGGCGAGATGACCGCTGCGGCTGCCGCCGCCAAGTTTCGCTGGGCGATAGCCGCCGTGGAGAAGCGAATCGAAGAGGGGCAGCTCGCCGCCACTCTACGCATCGCCGAGCTACGGGAGATCATGGCCCGCAACTACCTTGGTGAGAAGGATGGGCCGTTTTGGCACCCCAGCAACCAAATCGAGGTGAAGTAAAGACGGTTGAAGAAAAGGAGAGTCCAAAATGACGAAAGAAAGCCCATCTCATGGGAAGGTTCTCGTTCTCTACACAGGCGGTACCATTGGCTCGCGGCCTCGGGACAAGGAAGACCCGGAGAGTCCCCAATTCGTCGTTCCCTGGGAGGAGCTCGAAACCGGTACGCCAGAGCTCATCCGGCTCAAAGCACGTGGGTTCCAAGTCGACGCGGTCTCCAGTGAAAAACCACTCGACTCCTGCAACATCGGTCCGAAAGAGTGGAGCCAGTTCGCGAAGATCATCGCAGATCGTTACGAGAACTATGAAGGATTCGTCATCCTTCATGGGACCGACACGATGGTCTATACCGCGTCAGCGCTGTCGTTCATGCTTCGTGGCCTGCGGAAGCCGGTGATCCTTACCGGTGCGCAGCGTTCCGCCCTGGTAGACGTGCGCAACGACGCTGCCCAGAATTTCCTCACGGCGCTGATGCTGGCCAATCCCAGGTATTCCGCGATTCCTACGGTGCCCGAGGTCAGCATCTACTTCGGAGGTAAGCTGCTGCGGGGCAATCGCACGATCAAGCTAGATACCACAGGGTATGAAGCCTATGTGTCTCCCAACGTTCCTCCTTTGGGGGAGATCGGAGACCAGATGGTCCTGCACAAGGACCGCATCAACTGGCCCAAGGACAACGAACGGTTCCGAGCCCGCCTGCGCTTGGAGGAGCGGATACTCCCTCTTTTTATCTACCCGGGAATCACACATGAGGTAGTCGAGGCACAGATCCAGGCCACGAAGCCTAAGGCGGTCATCGTCCAGGCGTTCGGCTCTGGCAACATCCCGAACCTCGACCCGAAGTTCATCGAGGTCTTCCGGAAGGCCCGGCGCGAGCAAGGCATCCTGATCGCTGTCGTCTCCCAATGTACCCGCGGCCCTGCGGAGTTGGGCATCTACGAGACCAGCGCCGAGCTTCTGGAGGCGGGCTTCATTGCCGCCCATGACATCACCCTGGAAGCGGCGCAGTGCAAGCTAATGGCTCTCCTTGGTGATCCGGATATCAGCCTGGAAGTGGCCGAGGAAGACTTCCAGCGCTCCCTGGCCGGGGAGCTCAGCCGGTCGACCTATGTAACAAAATATTCTGACAAGCCGGACTCCCTCAGCGCCAAGGCGCCGGAGGCGAGCCCGGGACGGGTGCGTTTCCCGGCACAGCAACTCGCCGGCATCTGGAATGCCTCGAACCTCGCGCAGGCTCTCCTCCGTTTTCGCAAGGCCCGTGTCAAGATGGGGGACGGAAAGGATCTCAGCGAACATTCCGACTACCAGGTCTATTTGAACGTGGATCCTGACGAGAGGCTTACTCCCGACCACCCCAATTTCGCGGGTCATTTCAAGAGGTACGGCATGGAGGGAGAGAGCTTGGTTCTATTCGACATCACCGACGCCATCCGGCCGTTTGCCCGGCCCGGGGAGCGCATTTCCATCAGCTTGCAGTGCAACGACCTTCGGGCCGAATTCACTTGGAGTAGCGTCGAGCTGGCCGTGCTGATCCAGGAAGTCTGAACAGGAAGGAGGGCATAGGATGGCACTCTTGGAAAGGAAAGCGACAGCACCGCCGGAAGAGGGGCCGAGCCCGGAATCCCTCCTCCGGTCTGGCGAAACCTCGGTCCCTCGCGCGGTGCTTCAGACCGCCGGTTTTCTCAAAGAGCGCGGCGTCTGGTGGCAATTGAGCCGCAACCACGAGGCCTTCAGTTGCCGTGACGCCGCCCGCAAGCGCTGGCGGCTAGGACACGAGGGGATCGAGCTCTGGAACGAGCTCAAGTCCTTCTTCGGCCGCTTCCGGAACGCCAGCGGCCGTGAGCAGTACTTCATGGCTCATTGCAGGGCCGACCGTATTCTAAATATTGGACGCTTGGGACAGGCCCTGAAAGCCCAGGGAGTGCCCGAGCGGCTCGATGACGAGGAGGTGCAAAGACTGGGACTCCGCTATGGGCTGGTCAATCCCTTCGAAACCTGGAAGCACTCCGCATACGAGATGGACGGGCCTTTGCTGACGGCTCCTGTCCTTCAGGTATTCGATACCGAGCTGATCCATAGACTGGGAGTTCCCGGTAACGTCATGACCAACGCCGGGGAGCTCACCTGGGCCGTCGAGTTCGACATCGTCGACCTGTTGGAAAAAATGGACCATACCATTGTGGCGGATGTCGCGGACTTAAATCGCGAGAACGAGAGGGAGGTCTGGGGCGCCCGGGACCAACCATCTATCGGTATTCTCACCGGTAACTCACCGGAGTCCGGTATGCACCTGTGGACCGAGGTTAACCGCCGCGTCCGCGAGATTCTGGGTTCTCTGAGCTGCGGCGATGTCTCGATGCCGCCGGTGACCGTATTCAGCCTGCCGGCCCTGGGCCTTACTATGGAGCTCGACCGCAGGGAGCAGGAAATCTGGCCGCACTTGCGCAAGGCCGTGGTCGACGCCTGCCGATCCGGCGTCCAGGTGTTGGCGATCGCCTGTCACACCACACACTACTTCACCCCACAGATCCGCAAGATCTGCGACGAGTACGGGACTGAGTTTCTTTCCATGGCGGAAGTGCTGGCGCAATGGCTGCGCCATCAAGGCCTTCAGGAGATCGCGCTGGTGGGCATTCGCTACGTCTCCGAGTTGGGGCCCTGGAGTGCCTACCGGGACCCCCTGGGGGGAATCCGTGTGGAGCGGCCTACAGAACGGGCCAAACAATTGCTCGGCGAGCTCGCCTACCAAGTAAAGGCCGAAGGCCCCAGCGAGTCGGGTCTAAATCGCCTGCGGGATGTCCTGCGTAGCGAGGTCGCCAGCGACACGGTAGTGCTGGCGTTGACAGAGCTTTCGATCTTGCTGTCGTTCCAGCGGAAGAAAGGAAAGAGTGGCCGGCTCCTCATAGATCCGCTCGCGCTCTATGCTGAGGCGCTCGCGTGCAGATACCTGGGCTTGCCGTTCCCGAGAGAGGAGGCAGTGGAGGCCGCAAAGCCGGGTTGAGGGAGGACGTGCTTCTCCTGACGAGTAGGCCGAGCCAGCCGCTCTCTGGCTACCCAGCCCCGGCCAGCTTGTCGTCTTCCATCTTCCCGCCAACCTCCTCGCCTGTTGGCACTGAAGGAAGGACTTCGGGTCGGCCAGATGTCCGCTCAGTTGGAGGTGCTGAAGCGTCGGATTTTCGGGCGTAGCTCGGAAAAGGGAAAAGGCTGTTGGCGGCTGAGAAAAGCCGCGTACATCTGGTGAAACCCGCGGGGAGCGCCAGGTTCGTAGGAGGCGGGGACCGAGAGCTGGTTGGTTACTAAGCCCTCGGTGGTGGTGTGGCGGAGATCAAAGAGTTTTCTGAGAGGCGTCGACAAGACGCTTCTCGAGGTAGTCGATGTAGTCGGGATCGATGGGTTTGCCTTGTTGGATCTCGTCGAGGACCGGCAGAAAGTAGTG